>ERZ772821.1351-NODE-1351-length-15063-cov-5.449027_pt1 | contig 15063 bp, 9 predicted proteins | sample MGYA00580859_ERZ772821 | MGnify/ENA primary metagenome ERZ772821 (study PRJEB29015, sample SAMEA2737674) | human gut metagenome | biome: human gut; feature: human-associated habitat; material: faeces | place: China | collected 2012 ...
TCTTCTATTGAAGATGCAGATCAGATCATCGTACTGGATGACGGTAAGATCGCAGGTGTGGGTACTTCAGAAGAACTGCTGAAGACAAATGATATTTACAGAGAAGTATATGAATCACAGGTCAAAGGAGGCGGAGACGATGAATAAGAAGAAAAAATTAGATCAGAACACCATCCAAACTGCCAAAAGACTTCTGAAATATATGACAGGAACCCATAAGATACAGTTTATCATCGTATTTATCTGCATCTTTATCAGTTCCGCAGCAAGTATTGCAGTATCCCTGTCCCTGAAATTTCTGCTGGATGACTTTATCATCCCGCTGATCGGACAGACAGATCCGAACTTTGCAGAACTCTATAAGGCACTTGCAGTCCTTGGCTGTATTTTTGCACTTGGTGTGATTGCCACATTTATTTATACCCGAATGATGGTTTATATCGGTCAGGGTGTGCTTAAAAGTGTCCGTGATGATATGTTCGAGCATATGCAGACTCTTCCGATCCGCTATTTCGACCAGAATACAAACGGATCTGTCATGAGCCTCTATACCAACGATACAGATACCCTGCGACAGATGATCAGCCAGGCGATCCCGCAGGCGCTGATGGCGCTGTTTACGATCGTGGTTACCTTTATTTCCATGTTATTGTTAAGTCCGCTGCTTACAATTCTGGCAGTTGTGATTATTTTTATTATGCTGAAGGTTACCAGTAAGATTGGTTCCAACAGTGGCAAATATTTCATCCGTCAGCAGGTATCTCTGGCAGATGTGACCGGTTTCGTGGAAGAACGAATGAATGGTCAGCGTGTGGTAAAAGTTTTCAACCACGAAGATAAATCAAAAGAAGAATTCGACAAACTCAACGAAGCACTCTTCGAGAGTTCTGCAAACGCCAATAAATACGGAAACATGATGGGACCTGTGATCGGTAACATCGGTAACCTGCAGTTCGTACTGACAGCAGTACTTGGGGGACTTCTCTCTGTAACTGGTGTGGGCGGCATCACTCTTGGTGTTATGGCTTCCTATTTACAGTTCACAAAGAGTTTCACTCAGCCATTTATGCAGGTGGCACAGCAGTTCAACGCCATCGTTATGGCACTTGCAGGTGCAGAACGAATCTTCAAACTAATTGATGAGAAACCGGAAGAGGATGAAGGTTATGTAGAACTTGTGAATGCAAGAAAAGATGCCAACGGCAACATTACAGAATGTAAAGAAAGAACAGGTATGTGGGCATGGAAACATCCGCATTCCGCAGATGGTTCTGTAACTTACACAGAACTGACCGGAGATGTTCGTTTCGAAGACGTTACATTCGGATATAATCCGGATAAAGTCATTCTGAAAGACATCAGCCTCTTCGCAAAACCTGGCCAGAAACTTGCTTTCGTAGGTTCTACAGGCGCAGGAAAGACAACTATCACAAACCTGATCAACCGCTTCTATGACATTCAGGAAGGTAAGATCCGTTACGACGGAATCAATATCACCAAGATTAAGAAAGATGACCTGAGACGTTCTCTGGGAATCGTACTTCAGGATACGCACCTGTTCACAGGAACTATCAAGGAAAACATCCGCTATGGTAAACTGAATGCCACAGATGAGGAAGTATACGAGGCAGCAAGGCTGGCTCATGCAGACCAGTTCATCAAGATGCTTCCGAAAGGTTATGACACCATGTTAAGCGGAGACGGCGAAGAACTCTCCCAGGGTCAGCGCCAGCTTCTCTCCATCGCCAGAGCAGCAGTAGCCAACCCGCCGGTACTGATCCTGGATGAAGCAACCTCAAGTATTGATACCCGTACAGAGAGTATCGTACAGAAAGGTATGGATAACCTGATGAAAGGCCGTACCGTATTCGTAATTGCTCACCGACTCTCAACCATCAGAAACAGCGATGCCATCATCGTACTGGATCATGGTAAGATCATCGAGAGAGGCGATCATGAAGACCTCATTAAGATGAGAGGAACTTACTATCAGCTGTATACCGGAAAATTGGAATTATCATAAAAACGAATTGGTCTAACCAAAAGCGCCTGTCAATCGTCAATAGTAACAGATTGACAGGCGTTTTTTTATATATATTACTGATAAAACCGAAAATTGTACGAAATATGCAAAAAGTGAACGTAAAATTGTACAATATAACGGACAGGCACCGGTTGACAAATTTTTGTCCCAAGAGGTATAATATGGAAGACATGATGAAAACGTACGAAACTGAATATGGAATTGGCAAACCTGGTGTGAGCCAGGGACGCAAAGCTTGGAGCCTTTGATAAAAAAGTATTTACATACATAAGAGGAGTATTAATCCGGGAAGGATTAATTTATAAGGTAGTTCGGCTGCAATTATTTTTTATCAAAGAATAATTGTGGCTTTTTTTGTATGTTAAAAGTCAGAAAAAGTCAAAAATATGACTTAATAAAATCAAAAATAAGCATCAAAAAGAAACATTTCTGCACAGAAACAAATGCAGTGAGAAATAAACTTGGATGGAGAGCATAATGACTGAAAAAGAGCTGCGGCGTTTAAGCCGCACAGATTTACTGGAAATGCTCCTGGAACAGAGCAAAGAAGTGCAGCGCCTGCAGCAGGAACTGGAGGAGACGAAGCAGAAGCTGGAAGACCGGAGACTGATGGAACAGGAAGCCGGATCTATCGCGGAAGCAGCACTTCGGATCAATAAGGTATTCGAGGCAGCACAGCAGGCAGCAGACCAGTATCTGGAGAATATCAGACAGCATGCAGACAGGCGGGAGAATGAAAGCATTCAGCATGAGGAAGCATAAGAAAAAAGAAATTACTTCCCTGCCCACAGTCTCACAGCTGGAGGCAGAGTTAAACAGAAGTAAATACAGGCACCGGTTTTATCAGGTGCTGCGCAATACCATCGGTACACTGGTCGCAGTAGCAGCCGCGGCAGTTCTGATCGCCGTACTGTTACTTCCGGTACTGCAGATATATGGAAATTCCATGTATCCCACTATTCAGGAAGGTCAGATCGTGGTATCTGTGAAAGGTGCAGATTTCACCCAGGGAGATGTGATCGCTTTCTACTATAATAATAAGATTCTGGTGAAGCGAATGATAGCAGGTCCCGGAAGCTGGGTAGATATTGATGAGAAGGGAAATGTCACAGTGGACGGCGAACCCCTGGACGAACCCTATCTGGTAGAGAAGTCTCTGGGAGACTGTAATATCAAACTCCCCTATCAGGTGCCGGATGGCAGATACTTCGTGATGGGAGATCACAGATCCACTTCCATTGACAGCCGAAATACATCAGTAGGCTGCGTGGCAGAGGAGCAGATCGTAGGAAAGATTGTATTCAGGCTTTGGCCTTTGAGTTCAGCAGGTCCTGTGAAGTAAGGAGAACAGGAAAAGGGAAAAGGAGAGATGTCAGATGAAAAATACGTTGTTGCATCAGGCGGCGAAGTTCAAGCTGCAGAACCGGAAGCATAAACGCTGGCAGAAAGCGGTCAGTATTCTGGCATGTATAGTAGTTTTCTGTACTGTATATGCGCTGATCCTTCCGGCACTTACTGCAGAGGGAACTCCTCACTGTGGAATAGAAGAACATACTCATACGGATGAATGTTATGAGAACCGTCTGATCTGCGGGAAAGAAGAAGGCGAAGGAGCACACACCCATACGGATGAATGTTATACCCAGGAACAGACGCTGATCTGCGGACTGGAAGAGGGTGAAGGTGCTCATACTCATACAGAAGAGTGCTATGATGAGGAAGGCAATCTGATCTGCGGACTGGAAGAGAATGAAGGACACCAGCACACAGAGGAATGCTACCAGACAGAGAACATTCTCACCTGTGACCAGGAGGAGAGCGAAGGACATCAGCACACAGCAGAATGCTACGAACAGGTACTTGCCTGTGGTAAAGAAGAGCATGCACATTCACTGGCATGCTACTCTGACCCGAATGCAGATGTAGAAGATGCAGATACATGGCAGAATTCTGTAAGCTCTGTATCCCTGACAGGAAACTGGGGCAGCGATCTGGCAGCCATCGCTCAGACACAGATCGGCTACAGAGAAAGTACTTCCAATTATAATGTAGCAGAAGACGGCGCCACAATGAACGGCTACACCCGCTACGGCGCATGGGCAGGCGACCCGTACCGCGATAACTGGTCCGCACAGTTCACAGATTTCTGTCTCAGCTATGCAGGCATCCCGACCTCAGCGATGATTCAGGTTTCGAACTGTCAGGAATGGGCACCGGTACCGAAGAGTGGATACGCACCGAGCACCGGCGACATCATCATCCTCGACGGCAACCAGGACGGCACAGCCGACCACGCCGGAATCGTCCTCAGCGCGAACGAAGCACAGGTAACCACAGTTATAGGTGATTCTGATAAGGAAGTAAAGAAGAACGTATACAACCTTGACAATGCAATCATCATGGGCTACTTAACCATGCCGAAGAACCCGAACTTCGATTACGGAGACGCAGAACCGGAAGAAACCCCGGAAGCGACCCCGGAACCAGCGATGGCAGACGAAGAAGAGGAAACCCCGGAAGCTCTGGATGATGAGACCAGTTTTATGGCAGCCACGGGAAATGATGGGGATGCAGCTTCAAATCCATCGAATGATCCTGATGGAATTAGGATGGATCAAACACATATTACGGGTCTTACCGGAAATGGAACCGTATATGATAAGGACGGCGATATCTACTCCTCAGATTTAAAACTGAACTTTAAATTTAATAAAGCGGATATAGAAAAGAACGGCTATAATTACTATTATGAATATCCAGATGGCATTATTATTCCAGATAAACTCACTGATGGTCAGAAACATGACCTGAATGATAATGCAGGTACTTACAGGTTTGAAAAAACAAGTGAAGGCAAATATCGTGTAGTTATAGAGTTTAATACTGACTATGTAAGCAAAGCTGGAGAAACCATAACAGGTAATGTACAATTTTCAGGTAAAATATCAGCAGATAAAGCAGATAAGGATGGAAAAATTGAGATAAAAGGAACAGATGGTGTAGAGCTTGTGATACCTAAGGAAGAAATTACTTATCCATCTGATGAAACGAATGCGTATGATATTTCAGTTTCGAAAAGCGGATCTTATCGGGTAGAAGATGGAAAGCTGGTATATACAGTTTATGTTTCTTCATTGAAGGGAACTCCATCAGAGATTGATTTTAAAGATAAAATAACCGTGGAAGGACTGACATTAGGAAGTTCACCAACTATTTCGGTAAAAAAAGAAAAAGTTAAAAGATATAATCAGTGGACAGAGCATCCACTGGGCAATCTGGAAGATGTTTCTGTAAGTCCAAGTTATAATAACGGTGAAATACAGATGATTTTACCTAAGATAGACAAGGCAGAAGCAAAGAAAGATGAGAATGATTCTGATTATAAAGAATATACTCGCTATAAAATCGAGTACACATATGATATAACGGGTATGACCGGAGTTACGCCAAAAGCGGACAATGAGGTAAATGTAAGTTCAAAGGATCAGGAAACCGAAGTAAAAGATAAAGCAACTTCCACAGTAACGATAAAAAATGAACATTCGTTAGATAAAAGAGGAGAGTATAACTCTTCTGAGAATAAAATCAAGTGGACAATTACAGTCAATGCGAATCAGGTGGATATTGCAGGATCAGAACTGACTGACAGTATGCTGGCGAATCTGGCAGCTGGAGAGAATATAACTATTACTCCATCATCTGGATATACCATAGAAAAAGATTCTAATGAAAAAATTACCAAAATTAAGTTTAATGCTATTAATGGAGGAAAAAATCTTAATAAATATGAGATTATATACTGGACAGAAGTAAAAGCAGGGTGGAACTCTCAGAACGTTGATAATACCGCTCATTTTAAACCAAAAGATGGTCCGGAAATTGATAAAACAGGAACTGTAACCGTCGGTGGAGGCTGGCTTGAAAAGAAAGTTTCGACGGCAATACCATCAAAAGATGGGATGACAGCGGAGATTCCATGGATAGTCATTTTAAATGTTCCGGAAGGTGGACTGCAGAGCGGACTTGAAATTACAGACGATGCGACAAAAGATGAATGGGGCGGTTCCAGTGCAAAACAGTACATGACAGCGGAACAGGTGAAGAAATGGGTTAACGATATTTCCTGGCTGGATTCAAATGATAATCAGATTGGTGAAAAACTTCTGCTGACAGAGGGAAATTTAGCAGATATCTCATTTATGGGAAGCGATGGAAAACAATATACATATGAAGAAGCTATAAAAGCATCTGATATAACCTTCACGGTATGGTCTGTTAAATTGAAACAGGATATAACAAGACCAGATGGAGCGAAGAAGTTAGTATTTAAATACTCTACGACAGCTGATCTGAGTACACTTGGTGCTGGCAGCAAAACATATTATAAAAATTATGTACAAGTTGGAGATAAAAAAGCAAGTGCTTCCTATGAATACAAAAAAGGTGGTTTGATTAAAACCGATGAGAATGGAAGTACAGCTCCATCAAGTAAAGAAAATAAGGATGGATTGCTGACATGGAAAATCACTGCGATATTGGATTCTAAGAGTAAAGTTTTAAATGTTACTGATACTTTACCGGAAAGAGTAAAACTGATTAATATCAAAGGTGAAGATGAGATAAGTGGTCTGTCTGATATCACTATTGATGCATCGGGAAATATTTCCGGAAATAATGGTAATTATCAGGTGACTGGAACTTATAATAATAATGTTGCTGAAGTCAAACTGGAACGACAGAATGGACAGGAACTGGAAGCGAAAACATATACGTTTGTATTGACATGTAAGGTCGATACGGATACTCTTTCTGATTATCAGACTGGTAAAACGTATACATTTACGAACAGGGCGACTGCTAAGAATGATAAAGGAAGCATTGGAAATGCAAGTCAGGAACAGCAGTGGACGGAACGGCAGAGCAGTACGGAGAAAAAAGTAATTGATAAGACTGGAAACTGGGATAATGGTACAAGGCGTGTGAAATACTCTATTAATCTTAATCCGGATGGAAAAGATATCGTAGAAGGTTCCGAGCTTATGACATTAAGAGATGTTTTCTCATATTACAATGTAGTATATGCGCAGCCTGACGGAAATGGAGGAAATGCTCAGAAGTATACGGTAGATGCGGAATTGGTACCTTCTACTGTGAAACTGTATAAGGCTACCTGTCTGGAAGATGGAACACTGGTAAAGGGAACTGAAATTACTAACTGGAGCTGGACAGTAACGACCGGAACTGATGGTCAGTTGCCTAATTGGGAGGGTGGTATAACCCAGACAAGTACGATTGTTGCCGAAAATATTCCGGATAGTACACCGTTGATATTGGAATATGAGTATCAGTTTACATCGAATATTCCTGAAAAATATCATTCAACAAGTGCTATAACAGTAAAGAATAGTGCGACACTGGAAGGCACAGGATATAAAGATGACAAATCCCAGACGGATACCAAATGGGAAAAACAGGAGCATTCCGGACAGGTAAGTACGGATAAGACGTATACACTGTATAAGGTAAGCAAAGGTAATTATGGAAAACTTCTGGCCGGTGCTAAATTTAAGCTTCAGAAATATAATGGAAGTGACTATGAAGATGCAAGTGTTACGTATGTCACGAATAAAGAAGGAAAAATTATTATTCGCTGGCAGAGAGAAAATCAGGAGAATGATCCAAAGTATGAGTTTAATACCTTGTATCGCGTTGTAGAAACAGAAGCTCCAGCTGGGTATGAGAAACCTGCTGATCCGGAGAGTGAGGCTATCTACTTCTATTTTAGTAACAGTGATGACACGGAACATACTTTGCCGTCAGATTTACCATCTAATGCCTGTGATTTATCTGAGAAATCTCAGGTTGCATATATAGAGAATGAAGCGACGACAACGGAAATTACTGTTAATAAAAAGTGGGTTGATCGGAATGGAAGTGTAGATACTTCCAAAAAAGGAAGTATTACGTTTAACCTCTATCAAACTGAAACTCTGGATGAGCCGGGAAAAGGAAGTATCGGTACATTAAGCGGAGCGATTATGATTGGTGACTTTACAAATGGTCACGTGTTGAGGACATTTGATCCAACAAAATATCCAGTAGGAACACAGATTAGTTTCAGATTGCATTACAGTAGAGAAAATAATGGCAGTTCTATTAATTATCTGAAACTAAATGGAAAAGTGTTAACACCTAAAATTACTGACCTGAGTAAAGGCAGTCATTGTGAGTATAATTATGAGTATTCATTTAGAATAACTGCCGGGATGAATAAACTGGAAGGTGTTACAAACGATTGGTATACGGACTGGAAGCTTGTGGATTTTAACACAACCCCTCCTGTAAAGGGAAACGAGCAACTTGTAGAAACATATACTGTTACATCAGAAGAAGGATGGTCCAAAACGATTGATCAGTTACCGGCTTTTACAATAAATAAAAATGGAGAAAAGGTTTATTATACCTATTATGTAAAAGAGGTTTCGGTTTCGGGTTATGATACGAGTTATGATAATAACGGAGGTATTGGTTCTGGTATTATCACAGTAATAAATCAACAGAATCAATCTTATGAACTTCCGGAAACCGGTGGAATCGGTACTAACAGGTTTACAGCAGTGGGACTGGCCTTAATGGCAGGATCACTGATGTGCGGATACGTGATGAGGCGGAAACGCAGAGAAAGGAGGGAAAAATAAGCCTCCTTCTCAGGCGAATTTCAAACGCCGAAGCGTATTCAATACAATAATAAAAAAGAAAATATTTATAAAAGAAAGTGAGGAATGAGTTATGAAATTAACGAAAAAGGTTTTAGCTCTTAGTTTAAGTTTAGCCATGGCATCTGCTATGGGTGTTACTACTTATGCGTCTGATGTTTCAACAGCAGCCACATATTCAATTACAATTAACAATGCAATGGGAAAATATAAAGCTTATCAGGTATTTGAGGGTGATTTAACCACCAATGTACTTTCTAACGTCAGATGGGGAGATGGTGTTACTCCATTTGAATATGGTGGAACAGATGATGCTGCTGAGATTGCGAAAAAATTAGAAGGCGAAGATAATGATTCAGATGCAGTAAAAAGTTTTGCTTCCTTAGCTGCATCTTGGGTTAATGATAATTGCACAGAAGTTACCGCTTCAGGTGGTGCGGCTCAAATTACCAATTTGGAACCAGGTTATTATGTGATTTTGAACAGTGATGTGGCTGATGGAGAAGCCATCTCACGTTATATTCTTCAGGTAACTAAAAATCAAACAATTAATAACAAAGCTGCAAAACCAGAATTTGAGAAAAAAATAAAAGATATTAATGATACAACGGATACTGAATATAGTGCTTGGCAGGATTCAGCAGATTATGATATTGGCGATAAAATTCCATTCCAGTTAAAAGGTACGGTAGCTTCAGATTATAATGAGTATGATGAATATTATTTTGCATTCCATGATGTAGAAGAGAAAGGATTGACATTTGACGAAAATACAGTTGAAGTGAGCGTAGATGGTACTAAAATTGCGTCAAGTCTTTATAAATTAAAAACAAGTAATACAGATAAGTGCACTTTTGAAGTCGTATTTGCGGATTTGAAAACTATTGATAGTGTTCATGCAGGTTCGGTAATTACGGTGGACTATAAGTCTACTTTAAATAGTAATGCTGTACTTGGAGAAAAAGGAAATGTCAATAAGGCAAAACTTGAATATTCGAACAATCCAAATGACAGTCAGGGTGGAAAAGGAAGCACACCTTGGGATAACGTTATAGTATTTACTTATAAAGTAGTTATTAACAAGGTTGATGGCGATAACGATAATGCGCCATTGTCAGGTGCAGAGTTTACTCTGCGTAAACAGTTGAAAGATGGCTCAACAAAAGATATTGCTGTTGTTAAGAATACAGCGGGAACAAAATTTACATTTAGTGGATTAGATGATGGCGATTACGTATTAACAGAGACAACAACACCTAGTGGATATAATACAATTGCTCCGATCACATTTAAAGTAACTGCTGCACATGACATTGTATGGACTACACAGAAGCGAGATGATGTTCTTACTAGCTTGAGTGGTAACAAAGTTGAAGGAGAAATTACACTCGTAGCAGATAAGAAAGAAGGTTCTTTAACTTCTGATGTAGTTAACAAATCCGGTTCTACTCTTCCATCTACCGGTGGCATCGGTACCACAATCTTCTACGTAGTTGGTGTGATCCTTATGCTTGGCGCAGGCGTTCTTCTTGTTACTAAGAAACGTATGAGTGCTAACCGCTAATCACGAACCTACATAAAGAAAAAATTATAAAGTAATACAAACCCTACAAAGGAGCAGGAAGTCATTCCTGTTCCTTTGGGGATAAAAAGTGACAACAGGGAGATGCACATGAAAAAAAAGAATTTATCTACAATTGCATTAGTGCTTGTATTTTTCGTGGGTCTCTCCGTGCTGTTATATCCAACAATCAGTGATTACTGGAATTCCCTGCATCAGTCACAGGCAATCGCGACATACGCGGATTCGGTGGCTGAGATGGATGAACAGGACTATGAGGAAATGTGGAATGCAGCCCAGGAGTATAATGAGAAACTTTTCGAGACCGGACATGGTCTGGGACTGAAGAAGAAAGAGAAGAAGGAATACAATAATCTGCTGAATGTTTCCGGAACCGGGATCATGAGCTATATCGAAATTCCGAAGATCAAGTGTTCTCTTCCCATCTATCACGGCACAGATGAAGGTGTCCTTCAGATTGCCATCGGTCACATCGAAGGAAGCTCCCTTCCAGTAGGCGGTGTCAATACTCACTGTGTTCTTTCCGGACACAGAGGACTTCCCAGTGCCAAGCTCTTTTCCAATCTGGACAAGCTGGAAGAGGGAGACGTATTCATGATCCGTACCCTGGATCAGACGCTGACCTATGAAGTAGATCAGATCCGCATCGTTCTTCCGGACGAAGTGGATGACCTGAAGATCGAAGAGGGCAAAGATCTCTGTACACTGGTCACCTGTACTCCTTATGGAATCAATACCCACCGTCTTCTGGTGCGCGGTCATCGTGTAGCCAACCGTGAAGAAGCGGAAGCTGTTCGTGTAACAGCAGATGCCATGCAGGTGGACAACAGAATTGTGGCTGCATGTATTGCCGTTCCTGTCCTGCTTATTTTGCTGGCTGGCATCTTTGTAAGTGGTCGCAGGAAGAGATAAAAGAATGAAGAAAAAACATATATCAACGATCATTATCGCACTTATTTTTCTGGCAGGACTTGGGTTCCTCCTTTATCCTACGGTAAGTAACCTGTGGAACAGGGCGCATCAGTCCCGCGCTATTGCAACCTATACGAAGCAGGTGGAGAAGCTGGATGATTCCCAGAACAAGGAGATGCTGAAAGCAGCCAGAAAGTATAATAAAAGTCTTTTGAAGAAATCCGATCACTGGAAACTTTCGAAGAAGGATAAGAAGAAATATGAAAGCCTTCTGGACGTTTCCGGAACCGGAATCATGGGTTATATAGAAGTTCCGAAGATCGACTGTTCCCTGCCAATCTACCACGGAACAGACGAGGGCGCACTGCAGATCGCCATCGGACATCTGGAAGGAAGTTCCCTTCCTGTAGGGGGCAAAAGTACTCATTGTGTTCTTTCCGGACACAGGGGACTGCCCAGTGCCAGACTCTTTACAGATCTGGATCAGATGGAGGAAGGTGACGTTTTTGTCCTGAATGTGCTTGGCAGGAAGCTGGCATATGAGGTGGATCAGATCAAGGTGGTTTTGCCCGATGAGATGTCTGACCTGGAAATCGTTCAGGGAAAGGATCTCTGCACATTGGTTACCTGTACGCCATATGGAATCAACACACACAGGCTTCTGGTGCGTGGACATCGGACGAAATACATAGAAGAGACAGTTGTGCGTGTACAGAAGGAAGCAGAGAAAAAGGAAACAGGTATCTGGCTGCTGGCCGGCGTCGGAGCTGTGTTCTTGATCATAATCATTATCGTGGTGGTAAAACGCCGCAGGAAACGTAGAAATCTACAGAGATAACGGAGGCTGGGTAGTATATGAAGAAAAAGTTTATGAAATGGAAAGGGTTCAGGATTCTGACAGCCGTTTGTATGGCTTTGCTGCTTCTGCTGGGAGTGGTGCCGGGAGTATGGGCATCTGATACAGGCAGCGGGGGGCAGTTGGGAAGTCTTTCTATGACACTGGCTGTGACTGAGAATGGTGCGCAGGTACCTTTGGCAGATGTGCCGCTATCTTTGTATCAGGTAGGAACTATGGAGATTGATACCTATGTGGTTCATTTCCAGCTGGCTTCCTCTCTGGAATCTACGGGAATAGATCTGAATAATCTGAAGACTGCAGCGGATGCAGAGGCAGCAGCGAAGACACTGGTAAATAAAGTTGGAAGTGCAGGGGTTCCTGTGAAGACGGCTGTTTCAGATGTGAATGGTAATGTGAGTTTCACTTCTCTGGAGATGGGCGTGTATCTGATGGTTCAGACAGGAAATCTGGAGAGCTGTAGGGTTTCTCCGATGCTGATCTCTGTGCCGTATTCCAGTGATGGAAGTGAAGCTGACCTGGAATATAATGTAACTGCTTATCCGAAAGCAGAGAAGAATAATGACAGTAATACAGGTACTCTGAAAGTGACCAAGAAGCTATATCTGCTGGATGATGACTGGGTTGATATCTATACACCGGAAGCAACTTATTATGTACGTCTGTATCTGGATGAGGCGGCTACCATTCCTTATGGGGATGCGAAAGCGATCCATATTGTGGGAGATACCAGTGGTACTGTGGAGTATACGGATCTGCCGCTGGGCACTTATTATGTGCGTGAGACAGATGCAGAGGGTAATCCGAGACCGGATGGTGATTCGTTCTTGGATGAGACAGGAACTGAGGTTATCTGCAGTATTGATGTGAATGGTGAAAACGGTTCTAAGGTTACTTTTGACAATGTGAATTTCGATGTGCAGGAAGCTGTTGTAAATAATATTTATCTGGATCTGCCGGATAACTTCTACATAGAGCGTCTGTTATGGATCCAGAAGAATGTGGTAAAGGATGGACAGCAGACGACTGTAGATGATACATTCTATGCTACTGTCAATGAGATTCAGGAAGATGGCAGCGAGGTTAAGGTAGAGACTCTGGAACTGAAGCAGAATGATAAGGTAAGTCTGGTATTCCAGTCTACGGATATTGCGGATAAGGATAAGGTATTCAAATACAGAGTATTCGAATCTGATAAAGATGGTAAGGCGGTGGATAAGGCTACATTCGGATATAAGGTCAGCGGTGAAGGTAATCTGACATTCGATGGTGAGAAAGAACTGACAGTTACGATTACCAATACAGTGACAACAACCACTCCGACCCCGACACCGACCCCGACACAGACTCCGGAAATCACTCCTGGCACAACTCCTGGAACAACGCCAGGCGTTACTCCTGGAATCACACCAACCACTTCACGCCACAGCGTAAAGACAGGTGATAACACGAACATTATAATCTGGTTCGTAGTTCTGTTTGTAGCAGCTGCAGCAGTAGGATTCGTGATCGCCAGAAAGAAAAAGAAATAATGTATTATTGAGAAAACGTAACGTCTGCAGGCGTTGCGTTTTTTTCGTTATGATGTTATGATTTGAAAAAAGATTTTAGGCGAATGCAGATGGTTGTGTATATATAATTTCCAACAGCAAAGGAGAGACATGAAATGGTAAAGATAGATTTGATCACCGGTTTCCTTGGTTCAGGGAAGACGACATTTATCAGGAAGTATGCGCAGTATTTGATGGATACAGGAAAGAATATCGGGATTCTGGAGAATGATTATGGGGCTGTGAATGTGGATATGATGCTGCTTCAGGATCTGATGGGGGATAATTGTGAATTGGAGATGATCTCCGGGGGATGTGATAAGGACTGCCACAGGAGGAGATTTAAGACAAAGCTGATCGCTATGGGAATGTGCGGCTATGATCGTGTGATCGTGGAGCCATCAGGGATTTTTGATGTGGATGAGTTCTTTGATATTCTTCATGAGGAGCCGCTGAACCGCTGGTATCAGATCGGGAATGTGATCGCGATCGTGGATTCGAAGCTGGAAAGCGATTTGTCGGATGAGGCAGATTTTATCCTGGCTTCGGAAGTGGCGGATGCCGGATGTATTGTGATGAGCAAGAGCCAGGAGGCAACGCCGGAGGAAATCCAGGGGACGATTGAGCATGTGAATCGTGCCTTGGAAAAGGTGCATTGCAGCAGGGGATTTGGAAAAGATTTTGATGGCAGTGGTGAAGCTGGTGTTACCAACAATGTTATCCACAAAAACTGGGATGAGATGTCGAAAGAGGACTTTGATCTGATCTCATCCTGTGGATATGAGATGGCAAGCTACAGGAAACCGGAGTTTGAGGCAGAGGATGCCTTTACTTCTCTGTACTTTATGAATGTGAAGATGACTGAGAAGGAGCTGCGGGAAGCCGCTGAGCATGTTTTGTCTGATCCTGAATGCGGGCGAGTGTTTAGGATGAAGGGATTTATGAAAATAGACAATGATAGCGAAGACTGCTCTGGACATTCTGCCCGGACAGAGAGTGATGGAGAGCAGTGGATTGAATTAAATGCTACGAAGAATGAAATCACAATCCGTCCGCTTCATGTGGGGCAGGAGGTTCTGATCGTGATCGGGGAAGAGCTGCAGGAGGAGAAAATCAAGTCTTACCTGAAGATTTGAGATTTGAACGCAGGTCGCGAAGTGACTGCGAATGTCCGCTTTACTTTATAAAAAAGGGCACTTGAAAAATCAGGTGCCCCATTGTGTTCATCGGGCATCACCCTCCTTTCGTGAAACTGGAGGGCAGAACAAACAGGGTATGAAGCTCATCGTAATCTGATGAAACTTCATACCCTGTTTGTTTATTTTTATGGAGTTTTGTAACCGTTTGAATTATTTGGTAAACAGATCAACCAGATCCTGGCCGTCTTCGTAGCCCTGGCTCTT
>ERZ772821.1354-NODE-1354-length-15048-cov-2.784833_pt1 | contig 15048 bp, 15 predicted proteins | sample MGYA00580859_ERZ772821 | MGnify/ENA primary metagenome ERZ772821 (study PRJEB29015, sample SAMEA2737674) | human gut metagenome | biome: human gut; feature: human-associated habitat; material: faeces | place: China | collected 2012 ...
CCCACGGGCAGGCGATCACCGTTGACGCGCCGTGCGTGGGCTGCTAGGCAGGTACGCCGCCATAATGGGCAGGGAGCAGGGAACTGCCGACGCCCGCGGGCTGCTCATGGTGCCGCCTGCCCTGCATGAAGAACTGGTCCGCAGCGACGCAGAACGTCAGGTAATACGCGAGAAGATGGCGGACCACTGGCGGCACGTCTCCACCGAGCTGCTGGGATTGCTCAGGAACGTGGGCGAGTGCGATTTGGGTTTGTATGCCACATTCAGCGAGTGGGTGGAGAACGCCTGCGCATACTGGGCCACACAGCAGACAATCAGTGGAAGGCGAAGCCCGCAAACTACGCGACGCATATGCCAATGTGTTGGCGAAAGACTACAGGAAATGGGCGTCGGACTGGGAATCCAAAAACGGTAAGAAACTTGGGGGACTGGTATATGCCATATGAATCGTTGCAGGATATTATGGCGGCGTTCTGCGCGGCATACAGTCACGGCATAGACCCGTACACGGGCAAACGGCCATACCTGCCCAAGGACTGATGGTGAGTGCCGTGACGACCGACACTTTCTGACGGATGTTGGAAACGTGTCCGTGGTTCCGCTGCAGTAGCACCCAACAGTTTCTGACGGGTGCTGGCATCACTTTCTGACGCTGACGCCCGACAGTTTCTGCATGAACGCCCGATGCTTTCTTACGCTGATGCCCGTCAGAAACTGACGCCCTTAATACAAAGTAATACTAAAGCAATACAAAGCAATACAAGTTACTTCAAGAGAATACAAGCGCGCGGTTGAAAAATCGGGTGTCACTGATCTGACGTCACGGCCGCTGAGACCGTTGTTCCAGGCGCTTCGCCATAGCCGATACGCGGCATTGCCCGACGACGTGCATCGTGGCGTGTCCATGTGCGTGTCGTGGTGTATTCTGTAGGCGGAACGCACGCCATGGCAGCGTGCGCGTGGCTGCTGCCGCCACGGTTCCCGTGGGGGAACGCAACAGGCAGATGTTTGGAGCTGCCCTAGCACCGTCTACCCGCCTGCGGGGAACGCCGGGGAATATCACCGATCACCACATCATTAGCGCGGGCGTTCGCATACCGAACCGTTCCGCGGGGAAGAAACATGTGGCAATGAGCACTGCAGCAGCGCAGGGTATTGAGGGCCCGCTGGTAGTCAGCCGCAACAAGGTCATGGATATGCTGGGCATCAAGGACAGCAGGGGAATAAATCGCCTTGTGAAGGAAGGCAAACTGAATGCCGCGAGAATCGGCGGACGCTACTGGAAAATCAACGTGGCGAGCATAGTCGCGTACGCCAACGGCGAGACGATGGGGGCATGAGATGGTGGCACCTCACACAAGGGTGGGCCATGCCTTCGCAGAAGGCGGGAAACGTCCACCGCGCACCTGGGCGCGAACGGTGATCAGCCGACGATCAACGGCACGCGGGTGGTAGCCCATGGGCAGCAATCCGTACAAGATGGCCGAATACGTCGGCGCGTAAGCCAAGCACGACAACAGAAGGCTGAGCCCGCAAAGCAGATTGGTGCTACAGCACATGGCGATGGTCAGCCTGGACCCGTGCCGCATGGGGGTTACCTCGAGGTTCTATGAGAAGACGGAAGAAAACAAGGACGCACAGGTGTTCACCGAATCACGTGGCAAGCTGTTGTACGCGCTGAATCTCGGACCACGCGCCGCGGAACGGGCGATCAGCACATTGGTTGACTTCGGACTGGTGGAACGCCTAGCGAGACCCGCGAGCGGTAGGCAGGCCACCTACAGGCTTCGCGTGGCCGAACGATACGACGCGATGCAATCGGCAGTGGAACGGCGTGAAATGGGGCGTGAAATGGGAATGGAAGGCGCAAGATGAAGCCCCCGTAACATATCCAAGGAACGCCGTCAGACGCTGGAGGGAACCAGTTTGACAGCATTCCGAGTTAATCAAATCTGAAGAGATTTTCTCGGATGCCGACTGACTGGCGCCTATCCCTATCTGTCAGATGTCTTTCCGTCAGAGGTTTCTTTTTCTCCCTGACTGTCCGCGTCTTGGATCTGCCAGGCTACGAGCGAGTTAAATCCATCGGTAAGCCGATTACAGACGTAAACAAACCGTTCTTTCCAATCGGTGGATGTGCAATCTCCTAACAGTCTGCGAAGTCTTTTTGACGCATCGCCTTTCCCATTAGGACGATGCGCTGCACCTCCTCCAGAACGGAAATCCTGCACATATTTCAGGTATTCGAAGGGGATGTGTTGGCTCCTTGTGATTGGAAAAACGAGATTGCTAATTGTATGGATCCAATTTTGTTGTCGACGATTCCTGAGAGCTTACGTAACTGCTTCTCGTCCAAGGTATCTGCAAGTGCTTTTGTCAAAGCCAACATCGCATTGTTGAATGCTTCAGTGCTGTCCACTGTTGGCACTGCAAGCGTGTTGATCTTTTTGAGAGTGTGACTATCCGGCTCTTTCCAGATACTTACGCCTAGTTGCTCTTTGACGTTTTCGGAGGCTTTCTTGAAGGAGAGCATAAGTCCGAAAACGGGTGCATCACTGAAATCCGAGGGTATGTTGAAGTAATCTCGCAATACTCTATTGGGGTTCGGATTGCCGGATGGGGTGATATTAAACGATTCCCAATACTGCAATTCCTCACGAGGCAAACTGCTGAGATCTCCTAGGTACGCTTCGACAAGCCCTTCAGAGTTTATATCGATGTCAAGTTGCCATAGGCCTCTTCCATCAATCACGCAGGCAACGGAGCGGTCCGATACCTGATACTTGTCTGGATTGGCTGAGTATCTCTGCAACACTTCTGTCTTGAAACAAACTTGCTCAAGCTTGTTTGGATGATTTGGACTGGAGCTAGGGTATCCAGAAAGCTGAGATGGATCGCAGCTTGCGGGAATAGGCTTGCCGTCCGAGGCTAGCCCAATGATGAAACTCGGATACTCTGTTGTTGCTTCATCATCAAGAAATCGCGGGAATTGAGTGTTCTTCGCGCCATGGATTATGTATTTCCCGAATAGTGCTATTACGCTTTTCCGCAAAGGGTTTTCAGGTTCCTTCATAAAAGTATATGAACACCAGTCTCTGCTGTTCTCCTGCCGGGCATCATCATTACAAGGAAGACCAGCATAGGTGTCATCCGTGTATAACAGTAATTCTTTATCGCAGTAGTACAGAAAAGTACGCAATTCCAACGCTCTGGCTTCGAGCTTCCAATTTGCCTCATCGTCTTCGGGAACGTCCAGCGTAAAGCGGAGTAGTGGTAACTCTTTCCCGGTCGCGTCAGTGTATTTCCACTCATCTTTTACCCTGTACGCATCCCAAAACCAAAGGAAAGACGGCAAGATGTCCACTTCCGGCGTTGTGCTTCCTAGAGCATCGCGCACTTGCGTGAAGAAGCCGTAGAATGGAGCTTTCTCTGATCGAAGGCCATAGCAGGGTTCATAGCCGGTCATGCTTCGCTCTGATACACGCAGGTCAAATTTGCCTAGTCCAGGGATGCTGAAATTGTGCAGGGCTTTGGCGATGGAATCGCTCTCATTGTCGATGAGCGCACAATGCGTGGTCTGGGTATATTCCGCCTTATCGTGCTTGTTGTCGCATTCCTTTCTTTCGAATCGATTGATGACAACCCAGGCTAGGGGAGTCGGGGTTACTGTTTTCAATCGTTCCTCGAAGAGCTTTGCAGTTGGCTGGTCTAGATTCCATTTATCGCCGAGCGTTTCAACCCCTTGCTGCATCTATGTCTCCTTCTGAAGTGTTAACAGGGATGTTAGAAAAGAGCTCCTTGAGTTTCTTCCATGAAAAGATGAGACAAGGAATCATATTCTGATTCTTTTAAATCAACCATAGCGGGAATAATCGTCTGTGCAAAAGCTTGAAGATCACAGATACCTCGTTGAACATTCGCAATTCCATTTGTATAATCAAATTTGATGTTCTTTTCCCTCTTTGAAATTGGAATTTGCGCTTCACAGGATATGACTCGAGCATTCTTTCCAAACATTCGCAGTGTGTTGCTTTTTTGAATTTTAGAGTCCGGGATATTATAAACAGTTACGCTGTCGCGGTTGTCTACTTGAACTCGCTGGATTTTTAATCCAGCCACTCTATGGATAAAGGTGTCAACATTCAGCCCTTCATGCATTGCGATATCTTCGGACTCATACATCTTTTTGATATCTTCGGTCGAGTCTGAGAATATAATTTGTGTCGTTCCATTTGTGGCAATTAGATGGTTTTCGTCAATGGTCCAGTGCCAAAAAGGAAGATGCGCTGACTCGGAGAATAAAGATGGTGGTGTTCGAACAACTTTCGCTGCCTTAACAGCAACTGTGTTTGCTTTTCCTGCAATCAAGGAATTGAAGTTGTAGGGGTGTTTTTGTGCATTCAGCTGAGACGTTTGTGGAAGCGTGAGTTTTGCGGGTATAGATGACCACTGCGTATTTTCGTCTGAGTGAGAAAGAAGATAGTCCCATCCTTCGTCATTGAGCTCGTTTCCCAATAAGGCGGGTGAAGGATAGTTAGCTATTGCCCCACCATGTCCGCACCATAATGCTTGATAAAACGAATCGATCTGATTTCTTCCGTCGTTGGACATAACGTGGTGCATCGTTTGCAATGAGTGTGCTACTTGATTCCCATCAAGAGCTTCTGCAGCGTTGGCTCCATCGATAAAATCTTGTGTTGTCTTTGTTGCCAAGGGTTTTGTAAAAAGTCCGCGCCCATACTGGGGTATTGGGTGGTTGACTATTTTATAAATAGCTTGTTCCCGATTTTGTTCTGTAAGCATTCTTAAAGTCATGGTGTTGCTGATGAGGGAGCTGATGGGCTTGCCTTGAAGTTCAGGAATACTTTTATCGGTAATTTCATTAAAATCTTCGATTGTGAGAATAATCGGATGGAAAATGTCTAATAGTTTTGCATCCTCAAATATCCAATTAATATCTGGAGTTGTTCGTATATATAAATATCTTTCTTGTTTATTCCAGTTGATGACCATGTCTGGAATAAAAGTATGATTGAAATAGTCAGTATATCGGATATTCGATTCTGGACTGCACTGTTCGATGTAATACCGTGTCTTATCTTTTATGGATTGAATTGTTTCGATTTCATCGTTGTGCATCATAGGACATCATCATCCTTCTTTTCCCGTACGATATTGTGCTATTACTTTCATTTCATCTTTTGAAATAGTTAGGAAATCTTCTTGCTCTTTTGAGAGAACTAGAATCCATATGTCGTTGGATAGGCCATTGAGAAATTCTTTCTCTTGAGAAAGAGTCTCATCTGCTTCTTGAATATCTGAAATATTCAGAGATCTCAACTGATTTCTCTTGTTTAGGATTGCTTCTTTAATTTCTTCTGGTGAATGCAACTGGCTCCATTTTGTAACCCCGAATGGGGACCAGGTAATCCATAAAAAAATGTCAGTGAATTTCGGATTTTCTTTTCTGGCTACGTAGCATTTTGCCAAAAAATCAGTGAACATGGACAATTGGTCACTGGCGCTGGAGTAGTTCTTAACCTCTGCGAAGAAATTTTCTCCTTCGCGGGTTTTGCTGTCATCGTCGCCTTGCCCAATGAATGATCCACCTAAATCAAAGGAGAAGGTGTTGCTATTGCCTGGCCATTTATAGGTTAATTTTTTAACGGCGGTGGGATCGGGGTTGACCCATTGTACTTTTGCTCTTAATGTGCGTTCGAGCCATCTTTTAGCTCGATGAGCGCCTTCTTCACCTTTACGCTGTATTTCTTCACCTGATGGCATGAAATAACTATATCTCTTTTTGTGGATTAGGGGATTTTGGATATAGATCCGAGATCTTGCGCACTTTCGGATTCTGACGCTGACGTAAGAGGACCTGGCTGCGTCCTGCGTGCGGTTTTCATTCGCTAAAAAGCGGCTGGAAACTGAGGGGCAGAGCTATGCCCGAGAGTGTCGGAGCTCTGATGATTCTTGGGATACAATGCCTCTGCGAATTGACTATCTGCCGTTTGATTAGCCTAGGTCTCCGTGACATGCACGGTGATGTAGCCATGCATTTATATAGCTTTAAGCAAAATTTTTGCAATAAAGTCTAAAAAGAGCATCGAAGATTGAAATTTACTGAGTTTCATGTATCATATCGTGACAGTAGAGAATAATCAGAAAACCAAGGGACGGAATGAATGCTGCTCAATTTCACCGTTGAAAATTGTCTGAGTTTTATGAGTGAGCAGGAATTTACTATGCTCCGCAAAGGTCAGCGCAGTACTCAGAATAAGCAAGATATGCGAAGCTGGATTTCCCCTGTTGCCGCCATCTATGGCGATAACGCAGCTGGCAAGTCGAATTTGCTTAAATGCATGAATTTTTTTTCCAATTTCGTACGCAGCAGCTCTGTGCCTCGCGAAGGTATCAATACGCAGCCTTTTCTGTTGGATCGCGAAAGTGCGGAGCAGCCATCGACGTTCTATATCGAATTCATTGCTAAAGACGGGAACCGCTACCAATACTGGTTCAGTATCGATGCTCACAAGGTGCTGGAGGAAGTGCTGTGGATGTTTCGTCCCGAAACCAATCGGCGCACTGTGGTATTTGAACGTGAAAGTGGAAGGGAGACCAAGATCGGCGCTCAATTCCACAATATAAGGAAAATTGCCCACCTTGTTCGGGAGAACGCACTTCTTCTTTCGGCTGCAGCCGCGCTGGATATTGCGAGTGTGATGCCTGCATACGACATTATTGCAAACGGTATTCAGTGCTATCCTGCCATAGATTTTAATAGTTCTTTCGGAGTTTTTGTGCACCGAATCCGCAAGAATCCAAGCCGGGCATTATTGCTGTCGAAACTGATCAGAGTGGCCGATTTCGGTATAACTGATGTCGATTTCGAAGAAAAAGATGTTCCGGAAGAGCTGCTGGAAGAGCTGCGAAAACTGGAGGAAAGCGGAATATCGGGAAGCTTGACTTCAACAGGTGGCGAGATACTAGGTGATTTCAGCGAATCGTCTTCTCCCAAGTACTTTATGCCTCGTGTACTGTTCAGTCATCAAGGGAAGGGCATTGTCCGTCAGCTTTCGGAACAGTGGGAATCGCAAGGTACTAAAAACACGATGCTGCTACTCGATTGGGTGCTTGATTCGCTGGAACGCCCCTCGATCACGTTGTTTGATGAGCCAGACGTGAGCATCAGTACGAGCCTGTTTTCTGAAATCATTAGGTTGTATAGGGATTCGGCAACAAATCCCAACAACTCGCAGCTGATTTTCACTACGCATAATGAGACGTTGATGAATGCGTCGGGTGCCGATGACCGGGTACTGGATCGGGACCAGATATGGATCGTGAAAAAGAATCCTAATACGGGCGAATCTACGCTGAATTGGCTGATGGATTGGAGCCCGAATTCCAAGGAGAATTATGGGAAAAACTATCGTCATGGCGTATATGGTGGTCTTGCACAGCCGAATCTGTATACGACAGTGAAAAATTATTTTGCTAATACCGGAAATGTCGAAAAAGAAGTTCAACGCTGATATGCAGATTCTCTAAACTGAGCATCAGATAAGCAAGATGAATGAACGGCATCTGAAAGGAGGGGTGATGGTACGTAGACCAAATGCCGGTCACCGGGGAAAAACAAAGCCGAGAAGCAAACGGTTCCTTATCTACAGCGGGGGTATTGTCACAGAGGTGGAATACTTCCAGTATGTCAGACGGCATTTGTTCGGAGACTATGTAAAGAGCCTTCGGATTAAAAACGGCGAGGTAGACGATCCGGTTCGCGTGGAAGCAGACGGAGTCGATCCCAAAACTCTTGTAGATGGTGCGGTGGAGCTGTTGCAAGAGGATAAGAAGGATGCGCAGAAAGAGTCATATGATCCGTTCTCTGTAGTGTGGGCAGTAACGGACGTGGATGATTTCGGCAAAAACGGCGACAAGCTGCGTGCGGCCGTAGACAAAGGACATCGAAATGGCGTCGAAGTAATTATTTCCAATCCATGCTTTGACGTGTGGTTGATTGACCACAAGCAGTCATGTCCTTCGTCGTACACTCAGACTCCGGATTGTGAGAAGCTTGCGAAAAAACTCGGGCTGATTGATATGAGCCGAAATCGAAATAATCCTAAACATATTTGTCAGAAAGAGATAGCTGGGAAATATGCCATGGCAGCTAAAAATGCGCAGAGACATATGAGTGAGCAGCAACGCCGGATACGAGGTTGTAAACCCTCTAGTGGGGATTATGCGCCGTGGACAGATGTTCCGAAAATCGTGGATACACTGATTGAAGAGTATAAAACATTGATTAAGAAGGGTGAAGAAAAAACGCTATAGATGCAAAATAACGCGTTTGCGTGCCTTGCATTGTATGTTGATGCAGGATCTGCCGCTCACAATCGTGAAGGAATCCACCTCAAGAGATATATGGCGAGCACGTCCAGCTATGCTCTGTGAATTCTGGAATGCGAAGGTTACGCTCATTGGTAAAAGCGTTGTTGTATACCCCGTATAATGTTGCTTGATTTTGTCTGTTTTGTGAATCCGTGCTGCAGTATCTACCTTGTACGCGCGGAAAAGTGGGCGGATTTTAGTGGTGGCTACAACACCTTCGTTGTCAATCGCTTTCCGGTCTATCCTCTTTATCCTTTGATTCCGACCGGACCGAGTCGTTGATGAGCTCCAGCATCGCCTCGCTCGGTTTCCGGTAGCTGAGCGTCTTTCTGAGTCTGTCGTTGAGCTTCTCGGTGACCGCGCGGTCGCCGACCTCCGGAGGACGCTTACAAATCATGATCAAGGGGTCGTGGAACCACGGATGGTGCGCGTCTGTCGTCATGACCACAATGCGAGTGATCGCCAATCCTCGGGGAATCCCATTTCCGTTGCAGGAATTTCCGGATAGCGGTCCATGAGGCTGATGAATTTGTTCTTCCATGCGGAGCCATCGATTTGTTGCAGCAGGTAGTTTTCCATGGTGAGGAAAGCGGCGGGGCCGGTAGAGTCCGTTCTGAAAGCGTCCCAATCGTTGCCCCACCATTCATTGGCGTGCGAACCGCTCCGATGCTTAGGCAGCTTCGGAACGATACGGGTACTGGTCTCGTTCCAGAAACGATCATGATGTGCAACCATGTTGCGGACTTGCCTAATCGTTTCCAGCCAATTTGAGAGAATCTTGATATCTCCATGTACTGTGGGATTGGTATTTGGGTTAAAAATATGAAGCTTCGCTGCTAGCTTTCTTTTCACAGAATCGGGGGATCCCTGATAGAAATAACCTTTCAGAGTTCCGTAGCTTAGGCAGCCTACTATCATCCAATACGGTGGCAATGGGTCTTTATATGTTCTTTTGAAATGTTTAAGGTATGGCAGATTGGATTTCGTGAACGATGCTCTTAACGAGTTAATGCATGCCAGATAGTCATCAAAGCTGAGCTCAGGCAATCCTTCAGGTGTGGTATATCCAAATTCGCCGCCAAACAAGGAAAGCTCGTGTGCGAGAAAGCTTTTGAGATATATTTCAAAGGTGATTATGCCGTCGAACACGAGAGTTCTCAGTTCTTGATCGAATATGTATCTGCACCAGATTTGCTGGAACTGTGTCCCCTCTCTGAATGGGAGGACATGCTTGTGGTCGCATGAGGAGGATGGGCTAAGGAATGGATACCAGTATCCTTTTAGACGAAAATAGCCAACCTGTTCGAGGTGGCGTTCAAGGGTCTCGACATCTACTCCGCCCAGGCCGTTCTTAATTAGAGTGGCTGCCAGATCTGAAAAATCTTTTGGTGGGTGCTGCGGGTAGGAAAGAACTTGAGCATTGCCGTCATGCGAATTTGCCATGGAGTCCCCTCGAGCAAGAAAAATGCCACCCTAGTGTGCTTCAGTGAGAGGCATTGGTGGCTTTTAACAAACGAACATTCTACCAAAGGTAGAACTTTTTGTCCAATAAAAGACACTTCATACTGCTAGTGGTTAACCTAAGGCGAAAACGCTAAATATGGTGAGTGCATACAGGATTCATCTCATTTCACTCTGTCGAAGTGTGGTTATGATTGCGATTCGATTGGGCCGAATCGGCAGATGATTAACTTGTTTTTCTACTCTCGGTTTGTTTCTTGTCTCCTCCATATAATCGACAGGGAGAAATGGTAGTCAAAGGAGAGTTCCACAGGCGCACAAGCTCAGCAGAACCAAGCGCAGGCTGAACACAGACCTAAGTGCAGACGAACCAACAGGATTCAGGAGCCGTAGCAAAAGTGCATTGGCGCGAACAAAAGCGTAGCGGTTGCGCTAAAAAAGGTGCATGCCATGTGTGTTCTGGGTACTGGCATATTCCATTCGGGCGTTCCTCAGGAATTGTGCCTTTGAAATCGCGGTGGTGAATGGGGGAGTGTCGTAGATCGAGAGAAAAGTCTCCGCAAGGATGTCTATCCGGCTTATTTATGGCAGATTCGAAGAGTTGGTTTTTACTAGGTGGCTTATATATGGCACCTTTTCCGCAGTATGCCGAGTATGAGCTGCGGAATTCCAACGCTTATGCCCGACGTTTTCCGCTTTTGGTGCCATATGTAGGCGAAGTAGTGTTTCCAAACTGTCGAAAACTGCCATATATAAGCGAAGTAGCGGATTCCGACGCAGATGAAACCGGCGAAAACACGCAAAACCGGCGCTGATCAGTCTCTGGGAACACAGAGGAGAGCCAGTCAGCGCCGGTTATATGCGCAAGGTGTTGTCATGGGCGTGAATCAAAACATCCGGAAACGCCAGCACCCGGAAACATCAGCACTCAAAAACGCCAACCATCACCCGCGAATCTGAGAACCGAACGGCCACAAGGCCAGTTTGGCCATCTTGAACGACTGGATGCCGAACGGAATGCCAATGATGGTAATGCAGTTGAGCAGCCCGGCGCCCACATAGCCAATCGCCATCCACAAACCGGCCAGCACGAACCAGATGATGTTGATCAGCACGGATCCCACGCCGCCGCCATACTCCACGGTCTTACCGAACGGTGTCAACGTGAGCCCCGCCATCTTGAACGCCTGAATACCCAGCGGAATGCCCACAATGGTGATGCACAACACCAAGCCGATAATCGCCCAACCGGTGGCGAGCAGCAGCCCGCCCAAAATCAGCCACAAAATATTGCCAAAAAGTCTCATGGGGTCATCCTAACGAACTCTGAGGAATAAGGAAAGAGCCCAAAGCAACGAAACAGGCCCAAACCCATGCCGCAACTGCGATTGAGCTTAATCATCTGCTATTCCACCCGGTAGTGCCCGCTAGTAACCTGTACCTAGTCGTAAACTGCCAATGATTGAGACATTCAGACGGGAGAGAAGCGTGGCTGAAGAACAGAACGCTTCCGTGCTACTCAACTCGCGCCTGATGCGCGAACTCGTACATCACGCGGTGCAGCAATACGACTATGTGATCATCGACACCACACCTATCTGTGGCGAACGATGCCGCGGTGTTCGGCCAGATGAGCAATGGCATGGTCAGGGTCTCTGCCAAGAACGTGACCTTCAAGAGGGTGCTGTGCGAGGCTGTGAACGAACTGCGTGAACTCGGCGTGCCACTGCTCGGTTACGTGTTCAACCTGGCCGACAAGAAGCATGGCCGCATTAGACAGTGCGAACGCGAAGAATGCAATCGGGAAGAATCCTGCTGTTACCAGAAAAAGCTCATTGGTCAAAAGCAACTTAAGTGCGCTGACGAGCCACAGTAGCAGCGTAGCCGCAACCAACAGCCGCAGACGAGCCTTGCGGGAAGAAATACGGAACGTATCCTTCTTCAGCAAGTAGCCGAAAAGCATATACGGTAAGCCAAGGGATCCGCGACCGACACAGACGCCGAGAGTGATGTCATAACTAAGCTCCAAACCATTACCCGCCGCGCTGCATCAGACGAGTGATTGTGCTGGACGGCGCTTCTCGAATAAGAGGAGTGATCTCGGCGGTCACGCGCGTGACGTGTCCTACAGCAGGGGAGCGGTGCGTGGTTTTGCGGTTGAGTTTCGTACTTGCAACTGCACGGGGAATGTCTCGAATGGTTCCTCGATGGGTTGTCCTTCGATGAGCGCCAGAGCCTTTTGCGCCGCATCGACGGCCATGTCGTATGGGCGCTGTCGAACGGTGGTTAGCTCAGCCTCCTTAGCGAAGGTGCTGTCGTCAAATCCGGTTACGGAAATATCTCCAGGCACGGAAAGGCCACTGCGTTGAAGGCGGAAGAACAATGGAATTGCCTGTGAGTCCTGATGGAAACACAATGCGGTGGGTGGGTTGTCTTGCGCCATGATTTCGGAAATTGCCGCATCTAGAATGCTGTCGCCTTTTTGCACTGCCAGTGTGCGGGCGGTCAGTCCGTCAACTGCATCGCAGGCTTCTTGGAATCCGGAAATACGGTTAAATGAGCTGAATCCCAATGTGGAGGAAAAGCTTTCATATAAATACAGCAGGTTACGATGTCCCAGCTTGGCGAGATGCCGAACGATGAGTTTGATGCCTTCTTTGTCGTTGATACCGACAGTTGCGTCGAATCCTTCGCTGGTGGTATTGATGCCGATAATCGGAATTTTTGCGGTTCCGAGACGTTTGACTTCGTCGGGGCTGATGCCAAATGAGGAAACGAATACGGCATCAGCGTTGTTGCGTACGGGAAGTTCCTCGAAGAATGCGTCGCGCGCTTCCGACCCCTCGATGGGGTAGATGACCAGATCGTACCCGGCGTCACGCAAAACATCGTTAAGTCCGGCAATGATTTCGGCGGTGAACCATTCGATGACGCCGCTGCCGACCAATAATGCTATGCGATAGGTTCTACCGGATTTAAGAATTCCTGCCGATCTGGAAACGCTGAAATTCAACGCATCGGCTGCGGCCTGCACTTTCAACCGTGTTGCCTCTGACACCTGTTCAGGGTGTGCGAAAGTGCGTGAGACTGTAGCGTTCGATACGCCTGCCTTCAGTGCCACATCGCCGATGCTCGCTTTCATGGTGCCTCCGAAAGTTTTTCACTGTTGGTTTCAGCCTACCATCATTGCCGTCCTCATGGCTACAGAGTTGAAAGATGAATGAAAAGGGTTGCGATACGACACGCCGTATGAAAAACAATGTGTGCACGCTCACAGCGGTGAGATGAAACGGGTTTCAAATGAAACCGTTTACATTTTAAAAAACCTTGAATTGCCAATATGAAACCCTTGTCGTATGCTATTGCTTGTCCGCAAGGGGCGGATGAAGGCTTACGAGGACGTAAGGAGAGATATGAAAATCAACAAAGGTATCGCAGTGGCAGTGGCGGCCTTGAGCATCGTCGGCTTGGCTGCGTGTGGAAACAGCAATGCCGCGTCCGGCACAACCGATACGAAAGCCGACAAAGGGCTTGACGTTATCGGCAACACCATCACCTACGACCCCAATCATCTCGTGAACGACGGCAAGCCAATCCAGCTCGAGTACTGGAGCTGGGGCAGCAAGGGCACGGATCCTGTCTACAAGATGATTGAGTCCTACACGAAGACGTATCCGAACGTCACCATCAAAACGGTGAATGTTTCATGGGATGATTATTGGACCAAGCTGCCGTTGGCTCTGAAAGGCAAAAACGGTCCGGCCGTTTTCAACATCCACAACTCTCACGATGCGTTGATTCGTCCATACGCAGCGGATTACGATATCGACACGAAGTCTCTGGAATCCGACTACTCCACCGCATCCGTACATGAAGATGAGAACGGTAAAGTCAAGTACATCGACTCCGTGATCAACACCGGCAACATCTACTACAACAAGACATTGTGGAGCGAAGCGGGCCTTACCGACGCCGACATTCCGACCACATGGGACGAATTCATCCAGGTCGCCCAAAAGCTCACCAAGACCGACGGCAGCAAGATGACGCAGGCCGGCTTCAACTTCAACGGCGATGCCTACAGCGCCATCTATCAAGGTCTGAACTATCAGAAGGGTGAACTGCTCTTCAGCGAAGATGGCAAGAAAGCCAACTACAACAACGATGTGACCAAAGAAAACATGCAGTTCCTCAAGGATTTGTATGACAAGTACAAGGTCGGATCTGTTGACTTCGGTAACGATTACACCCAAAGTTTCGGTAACGGCCAGTCTGCGATGATCTACGCTTGGGGCCACATGGAAGGCACGCTGAAAGAAAAGTATCCAGATATTGACTACGGTGTGTTCGCCACCCCAACTTTCTCCGAAGACACTCCGTTTGCATACGACCGTTACAACGGCGAATCTACTCCGGGCGTCAACAAGAACCAGAGCAAGGAACAGCAGGCCGTTGCCCAAGACTTCATCAAGTACCTGCTTGCCAACGATGATTACATTCGTGAAGCGGTATCCGAATTGAACTCCTTCCCAGCCAAGACCTCGCTGCAGAACGACAAGGACATTCTCTCCAAGCCGGTCATGACCGCCATCCAGCCACGCGTAGACCGACTGATCTGGCCGGGGCCGGCACCATCCACCGTTGAATCCAGCGGCACCACTGCTTTCCAGAACGTCTTCCAGAACGGCATGTCCATCGATAAAGCTCTCAAGAAGGCCCAGGATCAGATGGATACCGACATGAAGAGCTCTGACTTCACGTCAATGGAAAGCAAGTACGCTTACTTCGACGAACATAAGTAATACCGATATATCCTTTCCGATCCCTTTTCCAATCCGGGCAGTCGCGGTACGATTCTTCTTCCGCGCCGCGACTGCCTTTTATCTACGAGATACGTTCAATCTTCTTATTCGCTTCGATCCGGCATTCTGTATTGCGTAACAAAACGGTCGAATCGACTCACAGAGAGGCGAGATTCAATGAAAAACAAAAATGGTGAATCTCTGGTATCGAGAATTTTCACCCTACGCAACATGGCCGTTGCCTTCTTGGTGGTCTACTTCGCCATTTTCCTGGCCTACCCAATTTTTAAAGCCTTCGCGGGCAGTCTGCATAACTGGAATCCTCTGATCGGCACTTATGATTGGGCTGGGCTCGACAACTTCAAACAGATCCTCACAGACAAACTCTTCT
>ERZ772821.1358-NODE-1358-length-15012-cov-44.511266_pt1 | contig 15012 bp, 10 predicted proteins | sample MGYA00580859_ERZ772821 | MGnify/ENA primary metagenome ERZ772821 (study PRJEB29015, sample SAMEA2737674) | human gut metagenome | biome: human gut; feature: human-associated habitat; material: faeces | place: China | collected 2012 ...
CAGGGTGCAGGGACAGCGTCCCTGCTGGGGTCAAGGGGCAAAGCCCCTTGGGTCTTCCAACGCCCTTGTCACCCGAACGGCGGCGGGGGGAATAGCGGCAAATCCGGACAAGTCGGCGCAGGGGTGCCGCACGCTTCCCACCGCGTCATGTAGGCTTCGACGAGCAGCTCAATCGTGCAATCAAACACAGGGGGACGGCAGCCATCCGCACACACAGGCGCGCCGCCGTCAATCAGCCGAACGCACGGCAGCACCATCATCTGGTTGCGCCAGCATTCCGCCTGCACACAGCGAATCGGCAGCGCAACATCCGCCGTCAGCACACTTTCGCCGCGCAAAACCTGCCCGCATTCCGCCTGCACTTGGCAAACAACCGGAATATTCACCCGCAGAAGGCACGGCGCGGGTCGAGACGGTCGGCATCCGCGGCAGCCGCACGGGCGCGGTTCTTGGTACGGCGCAATCTCCCAATCCGCGTCACCGCACGCCGTAACGCCGACGAGCCGCAATCGCCCGTTCGCATCCTCCGGCAAACCGCCGACGTACAGCGCCACACACGCGCGGCGCTGCCACTCCCGCCCGCTGGCGAGGATTCGCGGCAATAAAACACCCTTCTGCGTCGGCGGACAAGCCGGGCAAGCGGGTTTCGGCGGGCAAGGCGGTCTGGACGGGCAAGACGCTTGCGGCGGCATGGGACGGCAGCAATTCGGACGCTGATTCATGGCGATTCCTCCCATCGTGTGAGCTGTTCACTCCCAGCATATGCGCGGCGGGAAAATCGGGCACAAAAAAACCCGGCACGAAGCCGGGAATTTTGCGATTAGTTCAAGGATTCGGTCTCGTTCTCGATGGTCACATCTTCCACCGAGCGAATCGCCCAGCGCGCAACAACCATCGTCTGGTCGCCCTTGCCGACGCTCAGGGTGATGGTGTCGTCCTTGATGCTCTCGATAGTTGCGTAGATGCCGCCGATGGTGCACACGCGGTCGCCCTTCTTCAGGGACGCGAGCATGGCCTGCTCCTTCTTGCGGCGCTTCTTCTCAGGGCGAATCATCATGAAGTACATCAGGACGAAAACCAGCAGCAGCGGCAGAAGGCTGAAGAGAATACCGACAATGCCGCCAGCGGCAGAATCAGTGGTGACGGCGGCAGGGTCGGCAGCACCGGTGGTGGTTTCCGCAACGGCGGTGGCGATGCCCAAAAGCTTGGTCAGAAATTCCATGCGAATTAGCTCCTTTCAGTAATCCGGAATACTCTGTCTATTGTAGCATATTTTTTCGCGCTTCACAAGAGGGGAAAACGGCCTTTTGCGCCATTCACAGAAATTTTGCATGACGGCATCAAGCATTTTTCCGCGAAGCTGCGCTTTCAGGCGCAAATTTGCATCTTTCAGGCACGGAATTGTAAAACTTGCGCATATTCGCTTGCAACAGGTGTTTTTTTTGATATAATGGTAATGGAATGCTGAAAAGCGCACAACCGAATGTCAAGGAGGCTGACGAATGAAGAAGCTGCTTGCGATTCTGCTGACGCTGGCGCTGATGCTGCCGCTGTGCGGACTGGCGGAGGAAACTGCGCCCCAAGCGACGCTGACGACCATCACCTTCCGCGATTTCAACGGGCGGGCGCTCATGGCGGAAATGGAGGAAGCGGCGGAAACCGCGTATCGGGATTTGCTGGATGCCCTGCGCGTGGAGGTCTATCGGCAGGGGTTCACCTCGTGTGAGCTGTTTCTGAATGACCAGTCCATTGTGGATTACGGCGTGCAGACTCGCGGCGCGGATGTCTACATCAGCGGTGATGTGTTGGGCGGCACGGTGTACCTGAATCTCGACGAGGACATGCGGCATATCGCGGAAATCCTGCATCAGTGGAATGCGTCCCAGAGCATATATGCGGATGCCGGGACTGAGTTGTCTGCCAAGGAGGTCAGCGAATCTATTGCGCAAGAGTATGAGAACGTGGGCGCACTGCTGGCGAAAATCACGAAAAATCCGCTGATAACGGGCGAAATGCAGCCGGAGGACGTTGCCAATGGCTTGTTCGAGGCGGACTGGCAGCAGGCTGCTACGCGCTTGAACAAGATTTTGAAGGTTACGCGGGTGGAAAGTGTCTCGAATCCACCCGAAGGATGCGAATCGGCGAAGAACATTCTGTACTTCCCCCTCAGCAATGAGCAGTTGATGGAGGTGCTATGCATTCTGCTGGACACGGTGGAGGAAACGCCCGCCGTCAAGGCGTATGTGGATTTGCTCAATACGTATCGGCAGCTGGTGGCGTTCGCGCAGGATCAGCCCGTCGAGGATACGGACTTGCAGACGTGGCTGCGTCAGCAGACGCTGCTGGTGGAAGATGCGCAGGTGGCGCAGTATGTGGATTCGTCGATGCGCCTGCTGCGGGTGGTGATCAGCTACAAGGTTGCGCCGACCCATACGCCGACGCTGGCGCAGGATACGCTGCTGAACGCAGCAATCACGGTGAATTTCCATCCGACGGGCGACGACGTGCGGCTGGATTGGCGGCAGGAAACGGCGGGCAAGGGCACGAATGGTCAGCTGAAGATGGAGGACAATGGCGGAATAGCGGTGCTGATTACGTCGGATGACGGCGAACAGAACCTGTATCGCTGCACCATTTCGTCGCTGACGAACGAAGAGAATCTCCTGCTGGAAATGCACCGCACGGTGGACGGGGAAGAAAAGGGCATTAGCTGGAGCGCCAGCATGGACACCCAGCAGGTGGATGGCGAAGTGTATCAGAATGTGGATGTTCAGCTGCTCTGGCAGGGCGAGCACTTCCTGACGATTGCCGCCGAAACGCGCCCGTGCGAAACGCGCCCCCTGCTGTCGGATGGCGACGTGCTGGACTTGGGCGAAATCAGCAGTGCGCGCTTTAAGGCGTACATGACGGGCGTGATGTTCACCGCCGGGCAGATTCTGCCGCGGTTCATGATGAATTTGCCGGACAGCACGCGCCAGTTCACCACCAGCGTGTCGCAGCTGATTCGCGATAACGCAGAGTAAGTCAACCGAAAGCATCACTGCTCTGCAGTGTTCGCTATAAAGAAAAAGGGAAACCAAATAACAAGGAGGAAAACCCCATGAAGAAATTGCTTGCGGTACTGCTCAGCATCATGATGCTGGCGATGCCCCTGACCTCGATGGCGGAAAACAGCGTGTGGGACAATGCCGCGCGTCAGGAAACCACCATTACCATCCACGACCTGAACGCTGACCTCGTGGCGGCGCTGGGCGGGGATGACACCGCGATGGCTGCCATCAACGACCTGCTGGCGGCGCTGTCCCTGACCGGCTATCAGCAGGGCGACGAAGCTGGCTTTGACCTGAACCTGAGCGGCAAGAGCGTGCTGGGCATGGCATCGCTGACGACTGCTGCGGAAGAAAACCAGCTGATGTATGTGTCCAGCGCGCTGCTGGGCGGCGTGATTGCTGTGAACAGCAAGGACGTGGAAGCCATCAGGGAAAAAGCCCTCCGCGCGACGATGAAGATGTCCGGTCAGAGCGACGAGGAGATCGACAAGGCGATTGAAGAATCGAAGGAACAGCTGAGCGGCAATGCGGAATACACTGCCCTGATGGAAGCAGCGGCGAACCTGAGCAGCATGACGGAAGAGCAGCTCATGGAAGAACTGACGCAGGCGGACACCACGGCGTTCATGACCATGATGAACGAAATACTGTCCGGTGAAGAAATGGCAGAAGTGACCGAGCAGCCCGGCGACTGCGACGCGGCGAAGAGCTACGTCAAAGTCACCGTTCCGCCGGAAAAGATCGTCGAGATGACGAAAGCCCTGCTGGAAATGATCCACAGCGTTCCGAGCATCGGTGCTTACATGGATGCGCTTTTTTCCGCTGCTGACACGAGCTGGGACGACCTGCTGAAAGAACTTGATGAAGCAGATCTCTACGCGGATGACATCGTTTATGAATACTGGATGACTGAAGCAGGCGAGCTGGTTCGCATGACGGCTTCGGTGAAGATCAACAACGGCGGCGAAGAACCCTTGCCGATCTCCTTCACGATGACCCGCAACACGGCGGACGGCGTGGCGACGTGGCTTGTGACCATCAAGAGCGCGGAAGATACCGCGGCGACGCTGACCTTCGCAGGCGACTTGGAGAACTTCACGGCGAACCTGACCGCCTATGATGGCGAAGACCCCGTTGAAATCAACGTCAGCGGCAAGGGCGTCGGCACGGACAGCAGCGTTGTTGATGTGGAAATCAAGGAAACGGTGGACGGTGTCGAGCAGGGCTTCGGCGTTGTGGTGACGACCGCTACGACGATGGACGGCGAACAGGGCGTCCGCAAGGTGGATGTGCTGGTGCGCTTCATGGGTCTGGACGTTGTGACCATCACGGCGGAAACCCGCACCTGCGACGCGAAGGACGCGCTGGACGTGAGCAAGGCGCAGGATTTGGGCGCGATGACGGACAGTGAGTTCCAGACGTGGTTCGTCAAGGTGATGAACAACCTGCAGAACCTGCCCATGACCCTGCTGATGAGTCTGCCGGAGAGCATGCTGACCCTGCTGATGGGCGGCAGCAACTGATACGATTTCCTGCATTCGCCTGTGCCATCTGCTTGCGCCTTTCCCATACTGGCGTTTGCGTTAGCCAGAACGAATCATTTGCGGTGCATCTCGGCGCATTCTCATTTGGAAATAGTATCCGCATGGGAGGCTGGCTGAAAAAGTCAGCCTTCTTTTCTATTGCCGGAACATGCTGATTTTCGACCAGAAAAGCAATCCAATTGTAAAAATATGCGCGGAATGGTTGACAAGTCGGGCGGATTGCTTTACCATAGTACATGGATTATTCTGTGACTTTACTCCGCACGGCTTGCGGATGATTCAGATGGAGGAACAGGCAAGATGAGGATGCTTGGCAAGCGATTTCTGTCACTCCTGCTCACGCTGGGAATGCTGCTGATGCTGCTCCCCACGGCTGCGGCATCGGAGCTGACGATGCTGCAAGTGGATTTTCTGGGCATGTATGCCACAAGCGCGGGAACGTATGAATCCCGGAAATTCACGGGCGATTTTACCGTCATGCAGAACGGGGAGGCGGTCGGCACGATTCGCCTGACCGACTTCGGCAGCGACCCGATTTCCGTCCCCGGAACGGGCAATGTGCAGCTTGTCCCGGTGGCGGAAACGATGCCGGAGGACGCCATTATGGCGGCGAGCTACACCGTGTCGATTGTCGGCGGACGGCTGAACAAAGCGGTCATTGCTGTGCTGACGGACACGGGTCTGTTCACCGTGCACACGGAGAGCAGCTCCTCTTTTGACCTGATTAACGAGCGCGGCGAGACGATTCTCTCCTTCGACACCGACAGCCGGGGCGACTATGCCCTGCCGACGGCGATTCACACGGGGCTGTATACCCTGCGCATGACGAAGGCTTCGCTGGCCATTGAAAGCTGGCGCGACAAGATTATCAACATTGAGCGCTACACGGGTGCGGATTCCGTGACGAAGGTGAACGCTTCCTATTACTATGTGCCGCCGACGATGGCGCCGACCGCCACGCCTGAACCTACGCCTACGCCGACGCCCACCCCGACACCTACACCGACCCCGACGGCAACGCCTACGCCAACGGCAACACCTACGCCGACCCCGACGGCTACCCCGACCTTAGCGCCGACGGAAGCGCCGACCGAGAATCCGACGGAGGAACCGACGGAGAAACCCACGGAAGCGCCGACGCCAACCCCGACGGCTACCCCGACCCCGAGCCCGACGCCCACGCCGAGCCCGACGCCTACGCCTACGCCGACCCCCACCCCTGAACCCGTGGACGGCACGCTGACGATGCTCATGCGCGGCGTGAACGCGGCAGTGGCGTACCAGATTGTTAGCGAGGACGGCAAAACGACCCGCACGGGTTACCTGACCGATGGCGAGACGGTGCAGGAAGCCGACCTCTTCCACGGGACATACGCCGTCACGGTGACGCTGCCGGAAGGCACGCTGCTGACGGGCGTGAACGGCTGGCCGAACCTGCAGAAGGGTCAGGCGCAGTGGCTGGTGAACATTCAGGCGATGCAGACCAGCCGTTATGAACTGGATCTGACGCTCAGCGGCGGCATGACCGGCAGCATCGACGATCTGTCTGCACCGGCGGAAGTGACGATTTCCGGTCAGCGGATGAGTGAACAGATGACGGTCAGCGGCGCGTTTGCGCTGAACGACCTGTATCCTGATACCTACCAGATTACGGCAGCCCTGCCGCGCGGCCTGTATGACACCGAGGGCTGGACGCTCAGCACGACCGATACGGGCGTGACGGCGAGCATTCTGGTGGAAATCGGCGCTGGCGAAACCGTTGTGCTGCCGGCGCTGGCGAACCATGCCACCGGCGACGCTTCCGGCGTGGTGCTGGGGCTGGACGGTCAGCCGATGAGCGGCGTGCAGGTGCAGCTGGTCAATCAGGCGGGCGAAGTCGCGGCGGAAGCTGTGACGGATGAAAACGGCGCTTGGCAGGCGGAGTTCCTCGAATACGGGACGTACGTCGTCCGCTATGACGCGGGCGTGACCCTTGCCAACGGCGCGCTCGTCATTAGCGACGAACCCGCGACTGTGACCGCGAAGGCGGCGAATCCGGCGGCGCTGACCATCCACGCCTTCCGCGACAACGATAACAACGGTTCACGCGGGAAATACGAGGAAGGCGTGTCCGGCGCGACGATGAGCCTCATCACCGAAGTCAACGGCGTGGAGGTTGTTGTGGCATCCGGCGAAACGGACAAGAACGGTGAAGTGTCGCTGGCTGTCCCGGCGGGGACGTACGTCCTGCGCAGCGAGCTGCCCGCGGGCTTCGGCCATGGCGCGCACGGCAAAAATGTCAGCGCGAACATGTCCATCATGGATGAAACGACCGAACGAGTGCAAAACAGCGTGCCGCTGACCCTCGAAGCCGGTTCTGTGACCGACGTGGGCGTCGGCGTGATGACGATGGCGGCGCTGCAGGGCCTTGTGTGGCTGGATGAAAATGACGACGGCGTGTATCAGGACGGTGAACCCGGTCAGGCGGGCATCAAAATCCGCGCCGTCGGCGTGAAAAACGGTCTGGTGTACGAAACCGAGAGCGGCGAGGACGGCAAATTCTACATCGGTCAAATGCGCTACGGCACATACAATGTCGAATACAGCCTGCCGGACGGCTTGGTCTTTGCGCGCTACAGCCAGACGGGCGGTAATCGCCGCTCCATCATCACCAGCGAATTCAAGCGCTCCGAAACGGATCAGGTGATTCTTGAACGCGGTGACTTGGAGGAAGTCCTCCTTGGCGTGATGAAGGGCTCTGACATCAACGGCATCTGCTTCCTGGATGAAAACAACAACGGCGTGTACGACGAGGGCGAAAAGACGCTGAAAGGCGTGAAGGTCGTCCTGTACCGTCAGGCCATCGGCAAGGAGCTGCTGAACACCGTCTCCGACGAGAACGGGCGCTTCACCTTCGCCAACATCCGCGGCAGCACGTTCCGCGTCAAAGCGACGATTCCGCAGGGCTATGTGTACACCATCGCGGGCGATGGCGAGTACGGCAACCTGTTCGCTCCCGGCACTGACCGCCGCGAGCACACGATTTCCGACGTGGTGCTGGAGAACGACAGCGAGATGACGATGGCCATCGGCGCGATTACCTACGGCAGCATCTCCGGCACGGTGTATCTGGATGACGACTTCTCCGGCAGCCGGATGGACGCGGAAAAGATGGTCAGCAACTTCACCGTCACCCTGACGGATGAAAAAGGCAATACCCGCACGGCGAAAACGAACCGCAGCGGCGTGTATACCTTCGATGACCTTGCGCCGGGGCAGTACACCGTGAGCGCGACCGCGAACCGCGGCTTGGCGTTCACGCGCACGGGCGACGGCAATATCCTCCGCAACCTCTCCGGCGGCGTGGGCGAAAGCGAACCGGTGGCGCTGACAATGGGCGCGGATTTGACGGGGCTTGATATCGGCATGATTACCCCCGGCCATGTGTCCGGCGTGGTGTTTGCCGACAAGAACGACAATGGCCTGCGCGACGCGGATGAAGGCGGCTTGCTCGGCGCGGTGGTTCACCTGATGGACGAAACCGGTGACGTGGCGACCCGCACCATCGGCGCGGATGGCAGTTTCCTGTTTGACGCGGTGCTGCCCGGAACGTACCGCTTGCGCTACGAGCTGCCGGGCGACGGCGTGTTTGCTCCCCTGGCGGACGGCGGCAACACCATCGCGCCGGATTCCGACGGCACGACGGATTCCTTTACCATCGGCGTGGGCGAAGAGGTTGCCGCGCCCCTGTGCGGCGCACTGGCTTTGGGCGACATTGAAGGTATGGTGTTTGCCGATCACAACGGCAACGGCGCGCAGGATGCAAACGAAGCGGCGCTTGCCGGCGTGACGCTGATTCTGACCCCCTCCCGCGAGGATTTGACGGAGCAGACCGTCCTCACCGATGCGACGGGCGCGTACAGCTTCACCGGGCTGCGGCCGGACGCCTACACGCTGACCCTGCGCTTCCCGGAGGGCATGGTGCTCTCCAAGCTGGACGGCAATGTGACCCTGCCGTTGATGCACGGGTTGAACGAGCAGCAGGTGAACATCGAAATCGGCCTGGGCGAGGAATGGCTGAATCAGGCGCTTGGCGGCGTGATTCCGTCGAAGATGTCCGGTCAGGTTTGGGTGGATGAGAATGACAACGGGCGCATGGACGCGGGCGAAATCACCCCGGAAAATGAGACGCTGACCCTGCTGGATGAAACCGGCGCGGTGTTTGCGCAGGTGCAGACCGATGCGGATGGGCGGTTCGCCATCGACGGCATTGCCCCCGGCGTGTACAGCCTTGCCTACGACCTCAAGGAAGGTACGCAGGCGGCGCGTCTGGGCGACAGCACCTTCACTACCGAGGGCAGTCAGCTCGTCATGACCGAGATTGAAATTAGCGAAAACAACAACTATACTGCTCCGATGCTGGGCTTGAAGATTGACACAAGCATCGGCGGCATGGTCTGGTGCGACAACGCGGGCGAGATTGCGCCCCTGTCCGGCGCGGAGGTTATCCTGCTGGACGAAAAGGGCAGCGAACTGCAAAACGCGACGACGGGCGAGGACGGCAGCTACCGCTTTGACGGCTTGATGCCGGGCAACTACCGTCTGCGTGTGACGCTCCCGAACGGCTACGTCGTCGTAGAAAAGGACGACACGCGCCTCAAGGACGGGCAGAACATCAGCGTGATGACGACCTACACCGCCCGCGAGGGAGAGAGCGACCTGATTGCCCTGCGCATGAGCCAGCATCAGCTGGAACAGAATATTGGCGCGGTGCAGCCGGGCACGCTGGGCGACTTCTGCTGGCTTGACCTGAACGGCAACGGCCTGCAGGACGCGGGCGAACTCGGTCTGGGAGACATGCGCATCGAGCTGTGGCGCAACAATCAGCTCGTCGCGGAAACGACGACCGACGCGTATGGCTACTACACCTTTGAGAACCTGTATCCGGGCGTGTACACGCTCAAGCCCATCTACCCGGCGGAAGTTGTGCCGACGCGTATGCGCACGGATATTCCGCTGATTGCGTCGATTCTGGGCGAAAACGGCGAATCGAACCCGGTTCAGGTGACCTCCGCCAGTACGACCTACACGGCGGATTTGGGCTTCGTGCTGGTTGATGACGACGTGCTGCCGGCGAACTACGGCATCGGCGAAAAGCAGGACTGGACGAAGAAGTAAGGGACAATGCGGAATGCGGAATTGCGCATCCGCGGATGGCGGGGTGCTGCGGGGGCGAAAGCTCTCGCGGTGCCCCGTTTTTTGTGAAGGAGGAGGGAAGCAAAGTCCGCTTTTACGGAAAGAATCAACTGTTTGTTTTTGTGAGAATTGAAAAGTAAATAAAAGTTACTTCACTCGCATTTCGTGAATGAAAATGGCGGCTGCTTCATTCTGAAATCCCAAATCTGCGCGAATCAAGCGTTTTCCTGCGCGAAAGTGTATAGCAAAAGCGCCTTGCATCTGGTATCATAGATGTTACCAGCTGAGACTGTTCCATATGGAAAGAAATCAGCCAAATCATGCTGGAAATGAAAGGATGGAAACAAATATGAAGAAACTCCTTGCTCTCCTGATGGCGCTCATGATGTGCTGCACTGCCTTTGCGTTCGCGGAGGAAGAAGCGGAAGTGCCGGCAGTTGAAATGAATGTCAGCTTCGAGGCGCAGACGGTTGTGCTGGGTGAAACGGGTCTGACGATGCAGATTCCGGCGGACTGGGCGGTTCAGGAAGTCCCCGCAGGCACGGAAAACGCCGAGAACATCCTGCTCTTCGCCGTCAACGCCGACCAGACGGTCAGCATTACGGTGCAGAAGTCCGCGATGACTTTCGAAACGCTGCTGCAAGGCATTCAGGATGCGGGCGCGACGGAAGAAATGCTCGCTGAGCTGTATGTCAACGAAAACTATTGCCTGATGTACACGCCGGGCGACACTGTGCTGGCGCTGTATGCTTTCCTTGACGACGAGACGGTTCTCGCCGTGACCTTCCAGGTCGCCAGCAAGGAAGTGGGCGACGCGCTGGAAAACATGCCGCTGGAGATCTTCGGCAGCTTGGCGGCAGCGGAGTAATTCACTTCGTTACCACGATGCAGGACGAATGAGCGTCCTGCATTTTTTGTGCGCAAAAATGCACAAGGAACTGCAGAAAACTTGACAAATGCAACGACATGCCCGAAAATATTCAAAATACACGAGAAAAGCATGAAAAAAACACAGTTTGTGCAGCAAAGCACTTGATTTTCTCCATACAGTGTTGCATAATAAAGCATCGACACGGTGAAGCCGGCTGGTTTGGCGTGTCGATGAACAAGAAACGCAGGCAGACGCGGCAGCGCCCCTGCCGGGAAGGTGGAGCGGATGAATTCCAAGATGCTGTTTTATATCCTCAAGCGCGTGCTGCTGGCGCTGCTGACCATCTGGATTGTCATCACGGTGACGTTCTTCGTGATGCACTCGATTCCGGGTGGACCGTTCGCAAGTGAAAAGGCAATTTCCGCGGAAGCGCAGGCGGCGCTGGAGGCCAAGTACGGGCTGGACAAGCCGCTGGGCGAACAGTATGTGACATATCTGCGCGACGTGGTGACGAAGCTGGACTTCGGGCCGAGCCTGAAGCAGCGCGGCCGTCAGGTCATTGACATTATTCTGGATGGCATGAAGACCTCCGCGAAGCTTGGTCTGATTGCGGCGTTCAGCGCGGCGATTGCCGGTATCGTCCTCGGCGCGCTGGCGGCGCTGCGGCGCAACACCGTGCTGGATAAGATTATCATGGTGATTACGACCGCGTTCGTGTCCATGCCGTCGTTCATTATGGGGTCATTCCTGCTGATAGTGTTCTCAGTCAAGTTAGGCTGGGTACCCGCGAACGGCGCGACGGCCGAAGGGCTGATCCTCCCGATTATCACCCTTGCGCTCTACCCGATGAGCTACATCACGCGCCTGACGCGCTCCTCCATGCTCGACGTGCTGGGGCAGGATTATATCCGCACCGCGCGCGCCAAGGGCGTTTCGGGCAAGAAAATTATCTTCGGTCACGCGCTGAAGAACTCGCTGATTCCGGTTATCACCTATTTCGGCCCGATGCTGGCGTTCATTGTCACCGGCTCGATGGTCGTCGAGCAGATTTTCGCCGTGCCGGGCATCGGCCGCCAGTTCGTATCCAGCATCACCAACCGCGACTACACCATGATTATGGGGACGACCATTTTCCTCGCCTCTTTAATCGTGATTATGAATCTGATCAGCGACCTGCTCTACAAGGTGGTTGATCCGCGCATTGATTACGAATAAGGAGGCCTCTGCATCATGATGATGAACAAGAAAAAGCCCTTTAGCCTGCATCTGGATGTGGATTCCTTCATGCCCGCGACGGCGGAGGAAAAGGAAGTCATCTCCCGGATGCGGCCGTCCTCGACCTTTTTCCGCGACGGCGTGAAGCGCCTGCTGAAAAACAAGGTTGCGACCATCAGCCTGATTCTGATTGTGCTGATTACGCTGTCCTCCATCATTATCCCGATGTTCTGGCCGTACTCGTATGACCAGATGCTGGGACAGACGAAGGGTCGCCCGATGGACAACAGCTACAACAACCTCGCGCCGTTCCAGTACGGCAAGACGGAACTGAAGAAAATCGACAAAGGGGAATCTGTTTTCCCGCACATCTTCGGCACGGATGCGCACGGACGTGACTACTTCATCCGCGTCGTCTACGGGACACGCATTTCCCTCGCTGTCGGATTCTTCGCCAGCATCATCGTGCTGGTGATTGGCATGATGATTGGCGCAGTCGCAGGATACTTCGGCGGCAGGGTGGACTTGTTCATCATGCGAATCGTCGATATTATCTACTCATTGCCAGATATGCTGGTTATCATCCTGCTGTCGGTCGTGCTGGGGCAGGTGCTGCATGTGGAAGGCACCATCTTAGAGAAAATCGGCTCGAACATCATCAGCATGTTCATCGTCTTTGGCCTGCTCTATTGGGTGGGCATGGCGCGCCTGATTCGCGGTCAGATTCTGTCCCTCCGTGAGCAGGAGTACGTGCTGTCGGCGCAGGCGACGGGCGCGAAGGCGCGGTGGATTATCCGCAAGCACCTTTTGCCGAACTGCATCAGCGTCGTGATTATTTCGACCGCGCTGCAAATTCCGAACGCGATTTTCACCGAAAGCTTCCTGTCCTTCCTGGGTCTGGGCGTCAACGCGCCGATGCCTTCGCTGGGCTCGCTGGCTTCTGACGCGCTCAACGGCATCTATTCCTACACCTATCGCCTGATTATCCCCGCCGTGGTCATCTGCCTCATCGTGCTGAGCCTGAACTTGTTCGGCGACGGCCTGCGCGACGCATTTGACCCGAAGCTGAATGCGTGATGAAAGGAGCTGGACAAAATGGCATTGCTGGAAGTCAATGACCTGCATACATCCTTCTTCACCGACGCGGGCGAAGTCAAGGCGGTGGATGGCGTTTCGTTCCGCCTTGACCACGGCAAGGTGCTGGGCATCGTGGGCGAAAGCGGTTCGGGCAAGAGCGTCACGGCGTATTCCATCATGCAGATTCTTGCGCCGACGGGCAAAATCGTCAGCGGCAGCGTGAAATTCGACGGGCAGGAGCTGGTCGGCGCGGACGAGAAGCTGCTGCGCTCCGTGCGCGGCAACCGCATCTCGATTATCTTCCAGGACCCGATGACGTCTCTGAACCCGACTTACACCATCGGCCGGCAGCTGATGGAAGCGATTTTGCTGCACACCGACCGCAACCGCCATCAGGCGCGCGAACGCGCGGTGGAGATGCTGAAGCTGGTCAACGTCAACGAGCCGGAAAAGCGCATGAAGCAGTACCCGTTCGAGTTGTCGGGCGGTATGCGGCAGCGCGTAATGATTGCCATGGCGCTGGCGTGCGAGCCGGACATCCTGATTGCCGACGAGCCGACGACCGCGCTGGACGTGACAATTCAGGCGCAGATTCTTGATTTGATGCGCGATTTGCAGAAGAAGATGGGCATGGCGATTATCATGATTACGCACGACTTGGGCGTTGTCGCCCAGATGTGCGACGAGGTCATCGTCATGTACGCCGGTTCCATCTGCGAACAGGGTACGGCGGATGAAATCTTCTACAACCCGCGCCACGAATACACAAAGGGCTTGATGCGCTCCATCCCGACGGCGGAGAACAACGGACAGCGCCTGGAGCCGATTACCGGTACGCCGATTGACCTGCTGAACATGCCCAAGGGCTGTCCGTTCGCGCCCCGCTGCGAGGCGGCGATGAAGATTTGCCTGAAAGAGAAGCCGGTTCGGATGCTCATCAATGACGACCATATGGCAACCTGCTGGATGAACGTCAAGAAGGGCGTTGAGGACGGCAGCATCACGGAGGAAGGAGGAGTGCCCTGTGTCTGAAGCGCAGATGCACCAGCCATTGCTGGAAGTCAAAGGACTGAAAGAGTATTTTGACATCAACATGGGCTTCTTCCGCACCAAGCCGCTGAAGGCGGTCGATGATGTGTCCTTCACCATCAACAAGGGTGAAACGCTCGGTCTGGTGGGCGAATCCGGCTGCGGCAAGACGACTGTTGGGCGCACCATCCTCCAATTGTACAAGCCGACGGCGGGCGAAATCATTTACGATGGCAAGCCTGTCAAGACGAAAGCGGACTTGCAGAAGTTCCGCACGAAGGCGACGATGGTGTTCCAAGATCCGTATTCCTCGCTGAACCCGCGCATGACCGTGTCGGACATCGTGGGCGAACCGCTGGATGTGCACCACCTGTATTCCTCCAAGAAGGAGCGGGAAGAGCGCATTTTGCAGCTGCTGGGCTATGTCGGACTGAACAGCGAACACGCCTCGCGTTACGCGCACGAGTTTTCCGGTGGTCAGCGGCAGCGCATCGGCATTGCCCGCGCGCTGGCGGTGAATCCGGAATTCATCGTCTGCGACGAGCCGGTGTCGGCGTTGGACGTGTCGATTCAGGCGCAGGTCATCAACATGTTTGATGATTTGCAGGATCGGCTGGGGCTGACATACCTGTTCATTGCGCATGACCTGCTGGTTGTGCGGCACATTTCGGACAGAATCGCCGTGATGTATCTGGGCAAGATGGTGGAGCTGGCGTCGGCGGAGGAAATCTACAATCACCCGCTGCACCCGTATTCCAAGTCGCTTTTGTCCGCCGTTCCGCTGCCTGACCCGAAGGCGGCGCGCGCGAACAAGCGCATTGTCCTCTCCGGCGACATTCCAAGCCCCCTGAACGCGCCGTCAGGCTGTCCGTTCCGCACGCGCTGCCCCTACGCCACCGAAGCCTGCGCGCAGTCGATGCCGCCCTTCAACGAAGTCGAGAAGGGTCACTTCGTCGCCTGCCACCGGGTGAAGGAACTGGGGTAAAAGGGGAGACGCCAGAGGCTCTGCCTCTGGACTCCGGCAGGGGCGCTGCCCCTGCACCCTGCAAGG
>ERZ772821.1365-NODE-1365-length-14970-cov-7.409319_pt1 | contig 14970 bp, 13 predicted proteins | sample MGYA00580859_ERZ772821 | MGnify/ENA primary metagenome ERZ772821 (study PRJEB29015, sample SAMEA2737674) | human gut metagenome | biome: human gut; feature: human-associated habitat; material: faeces | place: China | collected 2012 ...
TGCGTCCGGGCTTTCTCTAGAGAAAGCCTGGATCCCCCGCCCGGGACCGGGCGGGGAACCACGTCGCAGGTGCTAACCTGCGGCGGTCCAAACGGGACCACCTGCCGACGGCAAACCCAGGCCTCCGGCCCCACCTGCGGGACCCAGAGACGCCGGTCCCAACGGAACCACCTACCGACGGCAGAGGCCCCCCCCCTTACGCCTCCCCGTAGAAGGCCCGCCGCAGCGCGGCGTAGCTCAGCGCATAAGCCGCCTTGCTGTAATCGGCCTCGGGGACGCTGAGCTCAAAGCAGTGGTAGCACCCCGGGAAGACGTGGTACTCCACCGGCACCCCCGCCTCCATCATCCGGGTCCAGTAGGCGATGTTCTCATCCCGGCCCGGGTCCAGCTGGCCGATGTAGGAGAAGAGGGGGGGCAGCCCCGCCAGATCCTTGGCCAGGGCGGGGGACTCATACTGGGTGGGCAGGTGGCCGGGGCTGAGGACCTTCTCCCAGGACTTCTCGCAGTTGTCCCGGCACCAGACCTTGGGGTCGGTGATCTCGTGGGCGGAGGGGGTCTCCAGGCGGTAGTCCAGCTCTCCGTACAGGGGCATCTGCAGGCAGAGGGCAGGGCCCTTCCGGTCCCGGGCCATGAGAGCCACCGCCGCGGCCAGGTTGCCCCCGGCAGACAGGCCGGCCACCGCCAGGCGCTGGGGGTCGATCCCCAGTTCCTCGTGGTTTTCATGGGCCCAGAGGAGGGCAACGTAGCAGTCCTCCAAGGGGGCGGGCATCTTCCACTGGGGGGCCAGACGGTACTCCACCGAGACCACCACGCACCCCACGTGCTTCACATAGCGCTGGCACAGGGCCTCCTGCCGGTAGACGGTGCCGAACAGGAACCCCCCTCCGTGGTAGAAGAACAGACACGGCAGCGCGCTGCTCTCCCGGTCCTGGGGGGCATAGACCCGGATCTTCACATCCGGGGAACCCGCCGGGCCGGGGATGGTCCGGTCATAGGTGACCACCTGGGGATCCTCCTTCAGGTTTGCCAACTCTGCTTCGTTGCACTTGGGTACGAAGGTCTCCAGATGGTCAAAGTCAAATCCGGCGGAGGCGTCGTACCAATCCCGCAGCTGGGGGTGAATGCGGTCACGGAATGTCATGTCCATTCCCTCCTTTACAGATGGGACCCGCAGGGTCCTTTTTTCCCGAAAAAACGGCGGTGGAGTGGCTTCCTCCCCCGCCGTTTTTGGCTCAATAGGCGTGCTTGCCCCGGGAATAGGCCACCACCGTGCGGCGGTTGGGCTCCGTCCCCGTGGAATAGGTGATGACGTCGGGGTAGTCCTGGAGGGTCTCGTGGATCACATGGCGCTCATAGGCGTTCATGGGCTCCAGGGTGATGTTCCGACGGTATTTGACCACTTTGGCCGCCACCTTGCTGGCCAGGCGGCGAAGGGACTCCTCCCGCTTGGCCCGGTAGTTTTCTGCATCGATGTGGATGCGCACCCGGTGGGTGCGGCCCCGGTTCACCGTGTAGTTGGTCAGCTGCTGGATGGCGTCCAGGGTTTCCCCCCGGTGGCCGATGACGGCGCCCAGCTTGGGCCCGTCCAGGGTGACGGGGATGCCGTTCTCCGTCCGGGGGCCCACGGTGATGGTGGCTTCCACCCCCATCTGCTCCAGAAGGCCTGTGAGGAAGGCGCGAATGCGGGCCTCATAGTCCACGGCCTTCCCCTCTGCAGGGGTCTCCTGGGGGGCTGCTTCCTCTGTTTGGGCGGCAGCGGGGGCCTTCTCCTCCACGGGGGAGGCCTGGGCCGGGGTCACCGTCTGTTTGGGTTCCTCTTTGGGGGCCTTTTCTTTCTGGGGGGCAGAAAGGGTCTCCTCCTGCTGGGGCGCGGGGGCCTCGTCAGGCACTTCATAGGTGACCTTGACTTTTGCCGGGGAGCCGCCGATGCCGAAAAATCCGCTTCTTGCCCGCTCCAGAATCTCCACGGACACGCTGTCCCGGTCCAGCCCCAGCTGCGCCAGGGCATTCTGCACGGCAGCATCCTCTGTTCTGCCGGTGGCTTCGATCCATTTTTCCATCAGGCTTCTCCTTATTTCTTTTCGTTCTGGTCCTCTTCCGCCTCTTCCAGGAAGGACTCCTCCACGAAGGTCTCCTCTACCTCCTCCGCAGCAGGTTCAGCCGGGGAGGGGTCGGCAGCGGGGGCCTGGTCAGGGGTGGAAACGGGGGTCTCCTTGGTTTCCTCCTGGGGGGACGGGGACTCCGGCAGAGAAGATTCGCCTTTGGCTCCCTTCTTCCCCTTGGACTTCTTGGCGGAGGCTTTCTCCTCCTCCTGGCGCTGGCGCTCGATCTCCTCCAGCTTGGCCAGTTTATTGGGGTCCTGGTAGGGGAAGGTGGGGTAACGGTCTGGGTCATACATACGGCCCCGGGCATAGGTACGCAGCCCTTCCCGGCTGGCCGTAGCGATACTCTTGTTCAGTTTCCGCTCCATCTGGATGCGGCGGCGCTCCTCGGCGGCCTTCTTCTTGGCTTCGGCCTGGGCTTTCCGTTCCTGGGCGGCCCGTTCCTGGGCCTCTTTCTTTCGCCGTTCCCGGTCCTCGGCCTGCTTCTTCAGGAAGGAGCGGAGGAAGGGGATGTTGGCAAACTCACTGAGCATGGCAAACAGGCTGTTGCCGATCCAGTACACGCCCAGGGCAGCAGGCAGGGTAAAGCAGATCCACAGGGAGAACAGGGGCATGATGATCATGGTCATCTTGGCGGACTGGTCCATGGTGGACTTTCTGGTGTGCAGCACGTTGGCGTTGATGTGGTTGGTGATGATCATAGACACCACGCCCAGCGCTGCCGAGATCACCGGGATCAGCCACAGACCGAAGGCCTGGCCCACGTTCTCCTGCTGCCAGAACAGGAAGTGGGGCGTCTGAGACAGGTTCACCCCCAGGAAGGTAAAGTCGATGAGGGGCATGTTAGACAGCTCCGGGATGGCCGAGACGATCTCGTCGTGGCGCAGGAAGACATCCTGGGCCATCTGCAGCTGCCCGTTGGAGTAGTCCCGAACACTTCCGTAGAGAAGGCTGGACACAGCATTGAACTGGTCCTGGTTCATCCCCAACAGATAGGTCAGAGGTTGCCGGACCACCAAATACAGCACCATCAAAAAGGGCATGGGCAGGAAGGACCACAGGCAGCCGCCGGAGGGCTTGACCCCTTCCTCCTCATAGAGTTTTGCCAGCTCCTGGCTGTACTTCTCTCGGTTTCTGGCGTATTTTTTGGCCAGTTCCTGCTGTTTTTCCGCCAGGCCGCTCATGGAGAGCATGCTCTTCCGCCCCTTCAAAAAGACGGGGAAGAGGATCAGGCGGATCACCAAGGCAAACAGGAGCAGAGACACGCCATAACTGCCTGTGATGCTATAGAACAGCAAGATCAGTTTCGCAAATGGGGTTAGGATAACACTTAATGCACTCATTGCAGCGCCTCCAGAGTGGGATGGGTTCCGCCGGTCCAAGGCCGGCAGAGGGACAGACGGTCCAAGTCAGGGGACGGGGTCATACTCAATGCTCGTTTGCTTATGGAATGGGTTGCACCGGAGGATCCGGCGCACCGCCAGCCAGCCCCCCTTCCAAGCGCCATACTTTTCGATGGCCTCCATGGCATAGGCCGAGCAGGTGGGAATGAACCGGCAGGTAGGGGGGTGGAGGGGGGAGAGGTAGCGACGGTAAAACCGAATCATCCCCAAAAGGACTGTCTTCATGGCTTCTTCTCTCCCGAATCAGGGGATTCTTGGGGGGAGAGAAGCTGCAGTTTTTTGGCCAAGCGGAGAAAATCCCGTTCCAGCACAGCATACTTGCTGTGCACGGCCCGGACCCGGGCCACGACGACAATATCGTAACCAGGCAGCAGCTTGTCCTCCTGGAGGCGGTAAATCTCCCGCAGACGGCGGCGGACCCGGTTGCGGACCACCGCGTGGCCCAGCTTGGTCCCGGTGGTCAGGCCCAGGCGGCTCTCCCTCCGTCCGTTTTTCCGGCAGTAGAGGACCATGGTGGGCGCCACTGCGCTCTTCCCCTTGGCGTACAGCCGGCGAAAGATTCGATTCTCCTTTAAGGACACAGTATGCTTCACAGCGATCGTTCTCCTTGACCCGCAGAGCGCCATACGGGGGAAGACGATGCCCTCGCCGCCCATACCTGCCCTGGAGAGGCACAGTCTGGGCAACCAGCAAAGGGCAGGGGTCCCGCAAAACGGACCCCAAATCTCTCGATGCTTCGCAGGGGCGGTGGAACCAGAGTCCCCCGCCCCTTGTATGTACGCTCTATGCGGTTAACCTTGGCATCAGTGGGTCAGCCGGGCACGGCCTCTGGCGCGGCGACGAGCCAGAACCTTGCGCCCGTTGGCAGTGGCCATGCGCTTGCGGAACCCGTGCTCCTTGGAACGCTGACGCTTCTTGGGCTGATAGGTACGAACCATTCTGATACACCTCCTGTATCGATTTCCAGCGGGAAACCCCGCCAACCACAACGGCTGCATTGCCCCAGCCGCGGTTGTCCAATCCATGGCAACCAAAACCCCAAAAGGTCATGATTACGTGAAGCTTATTATAACGGAAAAAAACCCGATATGTCAACCTAAATTTTTACGGTTCCTCCATGACGCAACATCTTGTGCCTTCTGATTTTTTACACTACGACAATTAGCGCAGCCCTGTTCTTCCCCTCCCCGCCCTCCTGCCCTGTGTCCCCAAAAACGGCCTGCACCCTCGTTGCCTACAAGGCAGCCCTCCCCAGGAATTGTGCCCAAATCTTGCAAACGGGGGCAAAACCTGATATAATAAACTGATTTTTTATCGAGTTCTCCACAAAACCTTCCCATTTTGGGGAAAAGTATCCAAAAAACCACAGGAGACCGTACATTTTGCCGAAAAAGGAGGATGCCCATGAACTCCGCCGCGGAAATCTGGGAGAGAGTGCTCTCCATCCTAAAGCAGAACATGACCGAAACCACCATTTCCACCTGGTTTTCCGACATCGAACCGGTGGCCCTGGACGAGAATCGGTTCATTTTATCCGTGCCCACGGAGTTCAAGCGGGATATCCTCATATCCCGGTACGCAGAGGACATCAAACGGGCCCTGTACGACCTGTTCTCCGCCGACCTGGACGTGGTGATCCTGGGGGAGGAGGGGAAAACCCAGTTCCAAAAACCCGAGGCCCCCTCCCGTTTTCTGCCAGGCACCGAGGAATACACCTTCGAACGCTTCGTGGTGGGCAACTCCAACAAGCTGGCCCACGCCGCCGCCTTGGCGGTGGCAGAGCACCCGGCGGAGAATTACAACCCCCTCTTCATCCACGGGGAATCCGGTTTGGGCAAAACCCACTTGCTCTACGCCATTGCCCACACCATCCACAAGAATCACCCGGACTATAAGATCGTCTACATCCGCGGGGAGGACTTCACCAACGAACTCATCCGAGACATCCGCGCCGGCAAGAACCAGGAGTTCCGGGACAAGTACCGCTCCGCCGACGTCTTCCTCATGGACGACGTGCAGTTCATTGCCGGGCGGGACTCCACCCAGGAGGAGATGTTCCACACCTTCAATACCCTCTACGAGGACAAAAAGCAGATCGTCTTCACCGCCGACCGTCCCCCCAAGGAGATGCTCCGGCTGGAGGATCGTCTGAAAACCCGCTTCGAATGGGGCTTGCTGGCAGACATCCAGCCCCCGGACTACGAGACCCGCATGGCCATCATCAAGAACAAGGCCATCCGCATGGGGGTGGAGCTGCCGGAGGAGGTCCTCATCTATGTGGCGGAGAACATCACCTCCAACGTCCGGCAGATCGAGGGCACCGTCAAGAAAATCCTGGCCTTCCGGGACCTCTTGGGCAACAACGTAGACGCCAGCTCCGTCACCCGGGCGGTGCGGGACATGTTTAAGGAGACCTCCGACATCCTCCCCACCGCCGAAGTCATCATCGAAGAGGTAGGTAAGTTCTACGACATCGACCCCGCCGCCATCCGGGGCCAGGGCCGGACCAAGGCCACCAGCTGGGCCCGGCACATCGCCATCTACCTCACCCGGCACATGACCAAGCTCTCCCTGAAAGACATCGGCAAGGAGTTTGACAACCGGGACCACACCACCATCCTCCACTCCATCGACCGGGTGGAGAAGCAGTGCAAATCCGACCCGGAGACCAACGAAGTCATCAAAGACATCCGCTCCAACATCAACGAGCGGTACAACTAAATCCCCCTCTTTTCTCCACCGATTTTTGGGGACATGTGGAAACTATGGTGTGGAGAACACGAACCCTGCCGCATTTCTCCCCATTTTGTCCCAACCTGTCCCACACCCCCCTGTTGGAAAAAATTCCTTGGGGGAAAAGGGCTTGTCCCCCACTTTCCACAAAAAATTCCCCTACTACTACCACTACGACATTTTTTTCCTGTTCTCCCTCTCTAGCCCCAAACCCGCCATCCAGGGAAACAGACACGATTGGAGGTTTTTCCATGAAATTCAGCTGCGAAAAAGCACTGCTCCAAAACGCCATCCTCACCGCCTCCCGGGCCGTCTCCTCCAAGAGTACCATCCCTGCCCTAGAAGGCCTGCTTTTGGAAGCGGAGGAAACCGGCAACGTCTTCCTCACCGGGTACAACCAGGAAACCGGCATCCGCTCCTGCTTCCAGGGGGAAGTGACGGAAACCGGTTCCATGGTCCTCCCCGCCCGGCTGTTCAGCGAAATCGTCCGGAAAATGCCCGACGACGTCCTGCTCTTTCAGGAAGAAAACCTGAAAGTTCACATCTCCTGCGGCATGAGTGAGTTTGACCTCATGGGCATCGACCCGGAGGACTTCCCGGAGCTGCCCACCGTAGAGTACCAAAACTCCATCACCCTGCCCCAGCAGACCCTCCGATCCATGATCAGCCAGACCATCTTCGCCGTCAGCGACGATGAGAGCCGCCCCATCCACACCGGCAGCCTCTTCGTGGTGGATGAGGAGGGGCTCACCATGGTGGCGGTGGACGGTTTCCGCCTGGCCCTCCGCAAGGAGCCTATTTTGGAAAAGAATGGAAACTTCGAGTTTGTGGTCCCTGGAGCCTCCCTCAGCGAGGTGGAAAAAATCTGCCGGGAAACCGACGATCCCGTGGACGTCCACCAGGGCGCCCGCCACGTCCTCTTCAAAATGGGGGACACCATCCTCATCGCCCGGCGGCTGGAGGGGGAGTTCCTGGCTTGGCGCCAGGCCATCCCCAGAAACAACCCCATCAAGGTCACAGTGGAGACCAAGCAGCTCCTCTCCTGCATTGAGCGGGTGTCCCTCATTGTCAGTGAAAAACTGAAAAGCCCCCTGCGGTGCGTCATGGGGGAGGGGGAAATCCACATCACCACCCGCACTGCCATCGGCAATGCCCAGGACCGCTGCCCCATGGAGGGAAGCGGCAACGGGTTGGAGATCGGCTTCAACAACCGCTACATGATGGAGGCCCTGAAGGCCGCCTCCCGGGAAAAAGTGACCCTAGAGCTATCCAGCCCCATTACCCCTTGCATCATTGTCCCCGCCGATGGGGAGGATAACTTCCTCTTCATGGTGCTGCCGGTGCGGCTGAAGGCAGATCTTTGATGTCGATCTCATCGGCAGGTGGTCCTGTTAGGACCATCGCAGGTTAGCACCTGCGACGTGGTTCCCCGCCCCCCCTTTTTTAGGGCCCGCTCGTTCCCACTCGCTCGTTTTGGCGGTTGTGCCGCATCGTTCCGGTCGATAGGCTATTACGAGCCCCATGTACGTGCCCTGATTTGGGGACTTTCTTTTGCAAAATTCTTTTTCAGCATATTTTTCCCGAAAAATGCGTCCCAAATCGGTCTTAGGATATCAGAGGGAATAGCCCCTCGAACGGATCAGAGAGAACGATCCCAAAAACCAGCGAGTGGGAACGAGCGGCTATGAAAACCCGGGGTCCAGGGGCTTGCCCCTGGTGTTCTTTCCTCCGGCTTTCTTCCAAAGAAAGCCGGGCTCCCCGCCGGAGTCGGCGGGGAACCTACGTTGCAGGGTCTACCCTGCAACGGTTCCAACGGAGCCACCTACCGATGATAGAGGGCCGGCGGGGCAACGGGGCGCTGCGCCCCAAGGTGGCTTCTGAGCCGACCACCTGAAGGGTCCGCAGCCTCGTGCTGCCCCTGGCAGGTGGTCGGGTCTGGACCGGCGCCGGTCCAACCCGGCCCTTCCCCTCACGGGTGGGAGAAGAGCGCCCAGGCCCCCTCCCCAGGGGGATCCAAACGGAAATCCATGGCCTGGCCGGTCTCCGGGTGGGTAAAGGCCAGGTGGTGGGACCACAGGGCGATCTGCCACTCTGGGGGATCGGGGTACTTGCTGTACTTCCGGTCCCCCGCCAGGGGGAGGCCCCGGGAGGAGAACTGGGCCCGGATCTGATGGGTCCGCCCGGTCTCCAGCCGGATGGACACCAGGGAGAACCCCTGGCGGCTGTCCACCACTCGGTAGTGGAGGACGGCCTGCTGGATGCCTTTGCCGGGGAGTTTGGCCACATAGGTCTTTCGGGTCTTGGGGTTGCGGCCCAGCAGGTCCAGGAAGGTGCCCTCCTTCTCCCGGGGCTGCCAGTGGATCACCGCCAGGTACTCCTTTAAGAATCGGTCCTCCCGGATCTGGCGGGAGAGGTCCGAGGCCGCCTGGGGGGTGAGGGCGTAGACCATGAGCCCGCCCACCACCTGGTCCAGCCGGTGGACGGTGCGGACCTCTGCCTCCGGCCGGCCCAGGGCTTGGCGGATGCAATCGGGCATCCCCCCGGGCTCGTCGGTGGAGAGGACCCGGAAAGGCTTTTCGCAGACCACAATGGCGGGGTCTTGGTAGAGAATCTTCAGCATGGGGCTACTCCTTTCTGCTGGGCAGGTCGGGTTCCTGGGTGGGAACCGCCGCTCGCTGCTTTTCCAGCCGTAGGTTCAGCATGTTGTAAACCATGACGCTGACAAACACGATGGCCCCGCCCAACAGGGCCAGAGGGGTGAGAACCTCCCCCACCACCAGGGCCACCAGAATGGGGTTGAGCACCGGCTCGATCCCCGTGACCAGGGAGGCTGTGATGGGCTTCACGTACCGGATGCCCGTGGTCAGGCATACATAGGCGAGCCCCAGCTGGAACACGCCCAGCAGCACGCCGTAAAACAGGGAGGTACCGTCAAATTGGGTCTCCTGGACCAGGGAGGGCAGGCCGATGCCCACCCCCATGAGCTGGCCCAAGATGGTAGCCCACACGGGGTTGCCCCCCGGCAGCTTGTTGAGCATAAACACCCAGGAGTAGCACGCCCCGGAGGCCACCGCCAGCACATCGCCCACAAAACGGCCGCTGCCCAGACTGTCCAGAAAGAAGCAGAGCACGCCGCCGAAGATCAGCAGGCAGGCCCCCACGTCCAGCCGGTTGGGTTTCTCCCGAAAGACCAGCCACATGAAGAGAATCACGAACATCGGCGCGGTGAACTGCAGAAGCACCGCATTGCCTGCAGTGGTGAGTTTGGTGGAGACCGTGTACAAGGTGGTGGCCCCGCACACCCCCAGGGCCCCGATGAGCACGCCGGGGGTGAGCTTGCACCGGTTATGGGTGGCCTTGGCAAAGACCAACAGGATCCCGACGGAGATGATGCTTCGGAAGGCGTTGATGGACAGCGGCTGCCAGGGAATCATTTTCACGCACAGCCCGCCAATGCTCAGCAGCAGGGCGGCGGCGAGGACCAACAGCAGACCCTTCTTGGAAGCGGATGACGTTGTCATGGAAGATCCCTCCTACCGATGGAGTGATGGATGCCTTGTCCGGCCGAGGCTGGGCAAGGTCCCCGGCAGGCGGGAAGGGCATTCCGCTGCCGGGATTACACCTGGGCCAGGGCCTGTTCCAGGTCGGCCAGGATGTCTTGGATGTCCTCGATGCCCACAGACAGGCGGATGAGGTCGGCGGAGACGCCGGCTGCGGCCAGCTCCTCTTCCGTGAGCTGCCGGTGGGTGGAGGAAGCGGGGTGGAGCACGCAGGTCTTGGCGTCGGCCACGTGGGTGGCGATGGAAGCCAGCTTCAGCCCTGCCATGAAGGTCTCAGCGGCCTGGCGGCCCCCCTTGACCCCGAAGGTCACCACGCCGCAGGTGCCCTTGGGCATGTACTTCTGGGCCAGGGCGTGGTACTTGTCCCCCTCCAGGCCGGGGTAGCTCACCCAGGCGATCTTGGGGTGCTTCTGGGCAAACTGGGCCACGGCCAGGGCGTTTGCGCAGTGCTGGGGCATCCGCAGGTGGAGGGTCTCCAGCCCCACGTTGAGCAGGTAGGCGTTCATGGGGGCGGGGATGGCCCCAAAGTCCCGCATCAGCTGGACGGTGGCCTTGGTGATGAAGGCGCCCCCCAGGCCGAACCGCTCCGTGTAGGTCACGCCGTGGTAGCTCTCATCGGGGGTGCACAGGCCGGGGAACTTGTCGGGGTACTGGGTCCAGTCGAACTTGCCGCTGTCCACGATGGCTCCGCCTACGCAGTTGGCGTGGCCGTCCATGTACTTGGTGGTGGAGTGGGTGACAATGTCGGCCCCCCACTGGAAGGGGCGGCAGTTGACCGGGGTGGCGAAGGTGTTGTCCACGATGAGGGGCACCCCGTGGGCGTGGGCGGCCTTGGCGAACTTTTCAAAGTCCAGGACGATGAGGGCGGGGTTGGCGATGGTCTCCCCAAAGACTGCCTTGGTGTTGGGGCGGAAGGCGGCGTTGAGCTCCTCCTCGGTGCAGTCGGGGTCCACGAAGGTGAACTCGATGCCCATCCGCTTCATGGTCACGGCGAAGAGGTTGAAGGTCCCCCCGTAGATGGCGGCGGAGGACACCACATGGTCCCCGGCGGAGCAGAGGTTAAAGATGGCGAAGAAGTTGGCCGCCTGGCCGGAAGAGGTGAGCATGGCCGCCGTGCCCCCTTCCAGGGCGCAGATCTTGGCGGCCACCCGGTCCAGGGTGGGGTTCTGCAGACGGGTGTAGAAGTAGCCCTCGGCCTCCAGGTCGAACAGGGCCCCCATGGCCTGGCTGCTCTCGTAGCGGAAGGTGGTGCTTTGGACGATGGGGATGTTCCGGGGCTCCCCGTTGCCGGGGGTGTAGCCAGCGTGGATGCACTGGGTGCCTTTCTGGTAATCTTGCATGGGTTTGCTTCCTCCTTGGGTTTGATAGAATATCTCCGGCCCGCCTGCAAAAGGCGGGGAATCGACTGGGAACGAAGTATTATACCGCGTTTCCCGGCCTGTGGTCAATCCCTAGAAGAAAGGTGAGGGAATCCTTCCCGGCCTGGATGCTGAGGATAGGATACCACGGGCACCCCTGGGAATCTATGGGATTCGGTGAGGGCTTTTCTGCTCTCCCGGCCCTTCGTGGGACCGGTTTCTACTTGCCTTGGGTAGGGTCAGGCATAAAATGCGAAGGAAATACCCGAAGAAAGCGGGCGAACGCCCTTGCAAGTTTGCCGATTCCGATTATGATTATGATATAGGACCCAGGCGTCCCCTGCCGTTCCAGGGATAGGGAAGCCCTGACAGAACACATTGGGCCGCATCGGGAAAAATCCTGTTGCAATTCCCCTCTGCCTGCGTCATATATCATAGAGGTATCGACCATACCCATGCCCACTGGGAAAGAGAGAAGAAGGTCTATGAATTATCGCGTTGTCATCCACAGCATCGACTTGCAGGACCGGGAGGGGTTTCTGGCCTTCCTGGATGCCTACGCACGCAAGGGCTATGAGGCGGTGCGGATTTTCCGCAGCTTCACCGTGTTCCGAAAAACGGAGACCCCGCCCAGAGGCTACAGTATGCGCTTCCTCCCAGAGGGGGCGCCGCAGAGGCGAAAGCCCCCGGCCCCTCCCATCCCGGGGCTCAAAAACGGGGTAGAGATTTTCCCGGTCCCCGGGGAGGATGACGTCCACTGGGCCGAAGCCGTCAGCACCCATTATCCAGACTTTGTGCCCTACAGTCTCTCCCACGCCATCGCCGTGGCGGTCAGGCAGTTGGTGGTGGTGCCCATCGTGCTCTTTGTCTTGGTGTTCCTGCTGCGCAGCGGCCCCGAGGTGGGAGAGCTGCTGGCTGCGGAGATCCGCTCCCTCTTCGTCTGGGCCGTGGTCTTTGCCCTTTGGGCCGTGGTGGTGATCGGGCGGGAGATCTTGGTCTTTTCTGTGGATACCATGCATCTCCGGGGGCTGCGCCGGGAGGCAGAGACCGGCCAGCGCTATCGCATTCCCGCCGCCCGGCAGGGCCTGGTCAAGGTCAAGAATTGCCTGGTGATGCTTGACATCGTACCGGTTGGGCTCCTGGTTCTCGCCTTGATCCTGAGCCTCACCATTTAGACATCGCGGTATGGGTGGGGTTCATCCACAGGGGAAATGCTGTCTGCGAAAACAAGGTGAGCGGCCAAAATGAAAGACAAAAAATTCTTGTTGCATTTTTTGTCGAAGGCGATTATGATATAGTGTTGTATGATAGGGAACCCTATGATTTTTTTCTGTTATTTTTGGCCTTTGGCACAAAAACAACCATTTTTTCATAGAATCGCTCTCCAAACCAGAGGAGAGGAAAGGAGATCATTGATTTGAGCAGACTTCGGATCACCCCCTGGGAAAACTCCCAGCGCACGGTGGACGACCTCTACGCCGACATGGAGCGGCGGATCTCCGCAGCCCCTTGCGGAAACTGCCCTGTAGAGCTCACCAGTGCCTTTTTGAAGCTATGTCTGGCCCAAAGCTGCGGCAAATGCGTCCCCTGCCGCATCGGGCTGGACCGGCTGTCCGCCCTGCTGGACCAGCTGCTGGACGGCCATGGCAGCCAGGAGGATCTGGCCACCATCCTCCGCACGGCCCAGTCCATCGTGGACAGCGCCGACTGTGCCATCGGTTTTGAGGCCGCCCAGATGGTGCTGGACGGTTACGTGGCCTTCCAGGACGACTACCTGGCCCACGTGAACCAGGGCAGCTGCACCGCCAACTTCAAGAGCGTCCCTTGTGTGGAGCTATGTCCTGCCCACGTGGACGTGCCCGGCTACATCTCCCTGGTGGGGGAGGAGCGGTATGCCGATGCCATCCGCCTGATCCGTAAGGACAATCCCTTCCCCTCGGTCTGCGGCCTGGTGTGCGAGCACCCCTGCGAGTCCCACTGCCGCCGGACCATTGTGGACTCCCCTCTGAACATCCGGGGCATCAAGCGGTTTGCCGTGGACCACGCCGGGGAGGTCCCGGTGCCCCACCTGGCCCCGCCCTCCGGCAAGAAGGTGGCCATTGTGGGCGGCGGCCCTGCCGGCCTCACGGCGGCCTACTTCCTCTCCCTCATGGGCCACAAGGTGACGGTCTATGAGCGCAAGCCCATGCTGGGAGGCATGCTGCGGTACGGCATCCCTGCCTACCGTCTGCCCGCCTCCTACCTGGACCGGGACATTGACGCCATTCTCTCCACGGGGGTGGAGGTCCACAGGAACACCACCGTGGGCCAGGACGTGACCTTCCCCCAGCTCCGGGAGGACTATGACAGCGTGTATCTGGCCATCGGCGCCGGGCTCCACAAGAGCCTGGGCATCCCAGGGGAGGAGGCCGAGGGCGTCCTCTCTGCCATCCAGCTGCTGGATACCACCATCCGCTCCGTGAAGCCAGATTTCACCGGGAAAGACGTGGTGGTGGTAGGGGGCGGCAACGTGGCCATGGACGCCACCCGCACCTCCGTCCGCCTGGGGGCCAAGTCGGTGAAGTGCGTCTACCGCCGCCGCATCGCCGATATGACCGCCCTGCCGGAAGAGATCGAAGGGGCCATGGCCGAGGGCTGCGAGGTCCTTCCCCTGAAGGCCCCGGTGGCCATCCAGACCGATGAGAACGGCAAGGTCACCGGCCTTGTGGTCCAGCCCCAGGTGATTGGTGAGGTCCGGGGCGGCCGTCCCGCCCCCCGGGATGCCGACCAGCCCCAGGAGGTCATCCCCTGCGACGTGGTTCTCATGGCCGTGGGCCAGGCGGTGGACTCCAAGGACTTTGCCCAGGCCGGGGTGCCGGTGAGCCGGAACAACATTGTGGCCGCCGACGACGGCAGCGTCCCCGGCATGGAGGGGGTCTTCTCCGGCGGGGACTGCGTCTCCGGCCCGGCCACGGTGATTTTGGCTGTGGCTGCCGGCAAGGTGGCTGCCGCCAGTATTGACGAGTACCTGGGCTGCCACACGGACATCTCCGCCAACCTGGAGATTCCCCCCGCCCCCTTCCGCCTCAAGCACGCCACCGGCCGGGTGGACCTCACCGAGCGGGAGGCCAGCTGGCGGAAGAATGACTTTGAACTCATGGAAAACTGCATGTCCGAGCAGGAGATGGCCCAGGAGTGCAGCCGCTGTCTCCGCTGTGACCACTACGGCCACGCGGGCTTTAAAGGAGGGAGGCGGGAAACATGGTAACCCTGACCATCGACAGCAAGACCGTCACGGTCCCGGCGGGCACCACCATTCTGGACGCCGCCCGCCAGGTAGACATTCACATCCCCACCCTCTGCTACCTGCGGGAGATCAACGAGGTGGCCTCCTGCCGCATCTGCGCCGTAGAGGTGGAGGGGGTGGACAAGCTGGCCACCGCCTGCAACACCTTGGTGGAAGAGGGCATGGTGGTCCACACCAACACCCAGCGGGTGCGCATCACCCGTAAGACCAACGTGGAGCTCATCCTCTCCCAGCACGTGGACCACTGCGTCACCTGCGTGCGCAGCGGGAACTGCTCCCTCCAGGCCCTGTCCAAGGCCATGAACATCCAGTCTGTCCCCTTCCGGAAGGAGGCGCCCGAGCGGCCCTGGGACCCCACCCTGCCCATCCTGCGGGACAGCTCCAAGTGCATCAAATGTCTCCGGTGCGTCTCCGTGTGCGAGCGGGTGCAGTCCCTGGGGGTGTGGGAGGTCACCGGTTCCGGGGCCCACACCACCGTGCGCATCCGGGGGGGCCTGCGGATGAATGAGGCCAACTGTGCCCTGTGCG
>ERZ772821.1370-NODE-1370-length-14942-cov-4.940351_pt1 | contig 14942 bp, 10 predicted proteins | sample MGYA00580859_ERZ772821 | MGnify/ENA primary metagenome ERZ772821 (study PRJEB29015, sample SAMEA2737674) | human gut metagenome | biome: human gut; feature: human-associated habitat; material: faeces | place: China | collected 2012 ...
CGGCGCGCGCAGCCGCCTGCGCCGGTTCGGCATGGGGTCGGTCTGCGCACGGCTGGCGGATTTCTGCATCATCACCGAGGATAACAGCCGCGGCGAGCCCGTGGAGCACATTTTAGCGGACATCCGCGCCGGGCTGCGCCTTGGCAACCCGGCCACGCCGTTTGCCGAGATACCGGACCGCAGACAGGCGATCTACTACGCCCTCGACCACGCCCAGCCCGGGGATATTATCGCGATCTTAGGCAAGGGCCACGAGACAACGATAGAGCGCGGCGGAATCAAGGAACCGTTTGTGGAACGGGAGATCGTGGAGGAGTATTGGGGGCGGTGAATTTCTCTTTGCCTTCTCCCCTTGGGGGAGAAGGTGGCCCCGCAGGGCCGGACGAGGGGAGAGCTTGCCGCAGCAAGCCGTAAACACGCAATAATGGCAGGCTCGCCCCTCATCAGTCAGCGGGCGGGGCCGCTGACAGCTTCCCCCGCGGGGGAAGCCATTCTACCCGGAGGGTTTAACGTCAATGCGCACTTTCGGCATCAGAAGCGCCTGCGAGTTCCGCCTGTAGGGGGCGGCGTCCCCGACGCCCCGCGGGAGGGATGAATTCCTCCCCTACGCTCCCTTTTTATGGGAGCTTGTAGGGCGGCCAGCCCTCTGGCCGCCGCGGAGGGGTCAAGACCCCTCCCTGCAAATCTGCCACGAAAGGGGTTGCAGCGGCAAAGCTGCAGGTCGGGCCTGCCCGGCCCCTACAGTACAGCAAAAGGCCGCGCCCATCCTGTATCGGGAAAGGCGCGGCCTGTTTGTATGCAGTTATACCAGCTTAAACAGCTGCCCGCTGAACGGGGCCAGGGTCAGCTTCAATTCACCCCCGCAGGCCTTGCCGACCAGCCGCTTCGGCTTCTCGGTCCGGCCGCCGAAGCACTGCCAGTCGGTGTCCAGCAGCTTCGTCAGCTTGCCCGCGCGGGGCAGGGTCAGCGTGTAGTCAGCCAGCTCCGTGTCGCCAAAGTTGAATGCCGCCAGCACCGCGCCGTCATGGCCGTCGCGCCAGATGGCACAGGCGTCCAGCTCGGGGTGGGCGCAGTCCAGCCACCGGAACGCCTCGGGGTCGTACTCGCGGCTCCAGAACGCCTCGTTGGCAAGATACGCCTCATTCAGCGCCCTGCGATAGCGGTGGAAGTCGTCGTGGTTCGGGTACTTGAGCACCATCCAGTCCTGCTCGCGGCTCTCGTCAAATTCGCGCAGCTGCGCAAATTCGTTGCCCATAAAATCAAGCATCTTGCCCGGATGGATGGCCATGTACAGGTAGAGCGCCCGCGCCTGCGGGAACTTGCCCTCGTACTCGCCGTACATTTTTTGCACGATGGTCGCCTTGCCGTGGACGTTCTCATCGTGGCTGAACGGCAGGATGTAGTGCTCGTTCCAGGCGTACATCATCGAGAAGGTCAGCTTGCCCAGATTCTCGCGCCGCTCGTCGCTCGTCTTTTTAAAGTAGTCGAGGGTGTCGTTCATCCAGCCCAGGTCCCACTTGTAGTCAAAGCCCAGGCCGCCGTACTCGACGGGGGCCGTGACCTTCGGGAAGCTCGTAGAGTCCTCGGCGATCAGAATGGCCGTGGGGTGGCGCTGCTGCAAACCGGCGTTCATGCCCTTCAGGAATTCCAGCGTCGAGCCGTTGACGCCGCGGTTCGGGTCGCCCTGCCAGTAGATCAGGCGGGACACGGCATCCATGCGCAGGCCGTCGGCGTGGAACACCCGCAGCCAGTAGTCCGCGCAGGACTGGATAAAGCAGCGGATCTCACCGCGGGAGTGCATAAAGTTGCAGCTGCCCCACTCGCTCTGGCCCACCGCGGCGGCGGGGTACTCATACAGCGGCGTACCGTCAAATTCTTTTAAACCGTAGGCATCCACGGCAAAGTGGACCGGCACAAAGTCCAGGATAACGCCGATCCCCTGCTTGTGGCAGGCGTTGACAAACTCCACAAGCTCGTCCGGCGTGCCGTAGCGGCTGGTGGGCGCAAAAAAGCCGGTGGTCTGGTAGCCCCAGCTGCCGTCAAACGGGTGCTCGGCCAGGGGCATAAGCTCGATATGGGTGAAGCCGTTCTTCTTGCAGTAGGCGGGCAGCAGGTCGGCCAGCTCGGCGTAGGTATACCAGCTGCCGTCCTCCTTCTGCCGCCAGCTGCCGGCGTGGACCTCGTAGATATTCAGCGGCTTATCAAAGCATTTTGTGCGTTCCTGCATCCATTTGTCATCGGCAAAGCCCTTGGGGGCATCGCTGACGATGCTGCGTCCGTCGGGGCGCAGCGTCATGGCCGTGCCGTAGGGGTCGCAGTGGGCCACGCTCTGGCCGTTCGCGCCGCGCACCCAATACTGGTACACCATCCCCGCTTGCACGCCGGGGGCGTCGCACTCCCACACGGCGGACTGGGTGCGGTGCAGATCAAAGGTACCGATCTCGGTCTCAACGGCGATATGCTGCGCGGACGGTGCCCACACCGCAAAATGCGTGCCGCCGAAATAGGTATGCGCACCGAAAAACTCATACGCATCAAAAGCGTGCCCGGTATAAAAATCCTGCATGTTCATGATGAAAACTCCCGATTGTAAGGATGTTAAATGCCGCTCTCCTGTAGGGGTCGATGCTCGCATCGACCCGCGGGGCGCAGAGCACGCGGGTACGCGGCTTCCCCCTTGGGGGGAAGCTGTCAGCGGCCCCGACCGCTGACTGATGAGGGCGAACCTTCCGCTATTACCCGCCAGCGGGTCGCTGCGGTAACTTTGCCCCTCATCCGGCCCTGCGGGGCCACCTTCCCCCTCAGGGGAAGGCTTTTTCTCTAAAAAAATTGTACCACACCAACCGGGTGCGGTACAATTTACAATATTGAACACGGTGTCTAAAATTTAGATTCTCAGCAACACCCGCGCGATGTTGAAGTAGACGAGCAGTGTCGTGGTATCGACAATGGTCGTGATAAGCGGCGACGCCATGACGGCGGGGTCAAAGTTGAGCTTTTCCGCAATGACGGGCAGCAGGCCGCCGATGAGCTGGGACAGGATGACCGTGCAGATCAGCGTCAGGCAAACGACTGCCGCTACAGGGGGCGTGATGCCGTCCAGGAAGATCAGCTTGGCAAAGTTGCACAGCGCCAGCGTGCCGCCGCAGAGGATGGCAACGCGGAATTCACGCCACAGAATCTTCGGCAGATCGTGCGGCTCAATATCACCGACGGCCATGCCGCGGATGATGGTGGAGGTACTCTGGCTGCCCGCGTTGCCGCCCGCGTCGGTCAGCATCGGGATGTAGGCGGTCAGCACGGTCACGGCGGCGAGGGCATCCTCATACCCGCGGATGACCATGCTGGAGAAGGTGGACGAAATCATCAGGAACAGCAGCCACGGCGCGCGGTTTTTGTACAGTTCCCACATAGACTGTTTAAAATAAGGCTTGTCCGACGGGCCCATAGCGTTCATCTTGGCAATATCTTCGCTGGCCTCGTCCTGCATGATCGAGATAGCGTCGTCAATCGTGACGATACCGACCAGTCGTTTCTCGTTGTCCACAACGGGAATGGCCAGGTAGCCGTACTTCTCGAACATCTGGGAGACGTCCTCCTGGTCGGTGGTCGTGCTGACGCTGACGACATTGTCGTCCATCATGTCGCGGATCAGCTCGTTGTCGGGGTCCTTGGACAGGACCAGCGCACGCAGCGAGACGACGCCGATGAGGGTGCGGTCACGGTCCGTGACGTAGCAGTTGTTGATGGTCTCCTTGTCAAAGCCGTTCTTGCGGATGGCCGCCATGGCCTGCGACACCGTCCAGTCGGGGCGCAGCTCCATCAGCTCGGTGGTCATCACGCCGCCGGCGGAGTCCTCGGGGTATTTGAGCAGTTCGTTGATCATGCGGCGGGTCGCGGGGTCTGCCTGCGCCAGAATACGCTTGACGACGTTGGCGGGCATTTCCTCGACCAGATCCGTCGCATCATCGACGAACAGGTCATCCACAACGGCCTTCAGCTCCTTATCGGTCAGGCCGTCGATAAGGCCCTGCTGGGTCTCGGGGGTAAGCTCGGCGAAAATCTCCGCCGCCAGGTCCTTGGGACAAAGGCGGAACAGCACGGGGAGCTTCTCGGGCGGGAGGTCCTCGAACACGGCGGCCAGGTCGGGCGCGGGCAGGGTGGACATAACATCGCGCAGGCTCTGGTACTTTTTGGCATCGTCCAGGTTGGCCAGCATCGTGCGGAGGGTCAGGATCGCGGTATCAGACATAAAAAAGCTGCCTCCTTTTCAGGCGGCAGCCAGGCACATTTAATTTTAGGCAATGCAAAGCAGAGCAACACCGTGCGCTTATTTTTACGTACAGTTTGCTTTGGTTTGCCTGACAAAAAAGTGGTGGCTGCCGTTATTCAAGATACATCGGTACACAGGACTGGGACTGGGGGTATCCATTGTGACAACCACCTCACCTTTGTTTGAATTTTTACTACACGGCGCTATTCGCACCTATAGTTACTTTACCATCTGGGAACGGATTAGTCAACGGTAAATTTCGGCAATTTGAGAAAAAATTTCGTGCGCACTGCTGCCGCCTGTGGTATACTGGTGTACATTCACACGGCAGTGTTCGGGAGGTATCGCCATGATAAAAAATATCGCTATCGTCAGTCTGTCACGCGGCGTGGCAGGGGAAGCGTTTGCGCAGCATGAAGTCGAAATCGGGCTGAAGCGACTGGCCGGGTACGGCGTAAACGTGCAGTTTATGCCAAATGCCCTGCGCGGCATCGACTACCTTACCACACACCCAGAGGCGCGGGCCGCTGACCTGCTGCAGGCGTTCCGCGACCCGGAGGTTGATATGATCCTCTGCGCCATCGGCGGGGACGACACCTATCGGCTGCTCCCCTATCTGTTCGACCACGACAAGCTGCGCAAGGCCGTCACCGATAAAATATTTCTCGGCTTTTCCGACACGACGGTCAACCACATGATGCTGCACAAGGTCGGGCTGCCGACATTTTATGGGCAGGCGTTTCTGCCGGACGTCTGCGAATTAGGCCCCGCAATGCTGCCCTACACCGAGCGCTATTTTGCGGAGCTGCTGCGCACCGGCACGATCCGCGAGGTCGCGCCCAGCGACGTCTGGTACAAGAGCCGCACGGATTTCAGCCCTTCACAAATCGGCATTGCCCCCGCCGCGCACCCCGATGATGGCTTTCAGCTTTTGCAGGGCAGTCCTACATTTTCCGGGGAAATTCTCGGCGGCTGCATTGACACATTCTACGATTTCTTTGATGGTACGCGATATGCAGATATGCCGCAGCTCTGCCAAAAATACGACCTTTTCCCCACGACTGAGGACTGGAAGGGCAAAATTTTGCTGCTGGAAACCAGCGAGGAGCGGATGCCGCCAGAAAAATACCGCGCGGCTTTGACGCATCTCAAAAACGCCGGGGTGTTCCGCGCCGTCAATGGCGTGCTGATTGGCAAGCCGATGGACCGCAAATGCGAGGACGTGTACAAGCAGCTTTTGGTCGAGGTCATCGACGACCCGGCGCTGCCTGTCGTCTGCAATCTCAACATCGGGCATGCCGCGCCACGGTGTATTCTACCCTTTGGCGTCCGAGCCTGTGTAGACGTCGCTGCGCAGAAGATTACTTTTGCTTAAAGCATTGCATCACTTTTGGGCCGCACCCGGCGGGGCGTCGAGGGCGCCGTCCCCTACGAATATGCGGTAACACAAATAAAAAGCCGACTCCCGGCAGGCTGGCGGGTCGATGCAAGAATCGACCCCTACAGCTTGTCGGGAGTCGGCAGTTCTTTTATTTTACGGCAGGGCTTACGCCATCAGTTCCTTGACGGTGGCGGCCAGCTTCTCGTCCTTGCAGGCGGGGAAGAAGTTCTCGGCGAAGTGCTCACCGGCGAAGGCGCCCTTGACGAGGTCGCGGTCCAGATCCTTCAGGATGTCGGACAGGTCGCGGAAAGCAATGGCGCGCACGCCGTCCAGAATCTTCTTGTTGCGCTGCTCGGGGACAACGCGCTCCTTGGGGTAGCCCTGGCCGTGGCCGAAGCCGAACAGCTTCTCGAAGATGTACTCGAGGTTCAGCTCGCCGCCCCAGCCGAAGCCCTTGGCGAAGGGCAGGGCCACCGCGTTGCCGTCGTTGACATGGGCAAAGGTGTAAGCGTCAACGGGGTCCTCGACGTGGCCGCAGATGACGCCGGGGAAGCTGTTCAGGGCCAGCATAGCGCCCTCACCGGTGCCGCAGCCGGTGATGACGTAGTCCGCAGCGCCGGAGTTCAGCAGCACAGCGGCCAGGATGCCGTTCTGAACGTAGGTCAGCTGGGCGGCATCGTCGGCGGCATACATGCCGTAGTTGACGACCTCATGGCCCATCGGCTCGACGACCTTGCGCAGGGTGGCCTCGATCAGGGCGTTCTTGGCGGCCTGGCTGTTCTCATTGATCAGAGCGATTTTCATAATGTTTTTTCTCCTTTTATCGTCAAATTCACATTACAAGCTGACGGAAATACGTGGTGTTGATGCTCTTGTCGAGCTTGGCCATCTTGGCAATGCAGCCGTCCAGCGTATGGGCCACATCGTCCAGGCTGTGCCAGTTGGCGGCCTGCGGCTTGACCTCCTCCTCGAGCCAGGGGGCCACGTCGGTGTGGGAGCAGGCACCCTCGATGAGGTAGGCACCCTTGCGGGCGGCCTGGGTCTGCGGCTCGTAGCCGTCAACGCTGCCCATCATCGTCATGGTGAACACGCCCTTGCGGTTGCGCCCACCCACGATGAGCCGCACGCCCACCGGCTGCACCGAGACCGTGGCGGCCTTCTCGCGCAGGATCTTGACGACCTTCTCCAGCGTCAGGTACTGGGTCTGGTACTCGTCCACCGCGTTGATGATCTGCACGGCGGCCAGCGTGTCGCCCGCAAAACCGACCACGACGTTGCGGTTGATCTTGCGGACCTTGGGCAGATCGTTTTTGAGGATATGGGGCTTTTCGCCGGTGATGGGTTCCTCGACATAGCGGCCATCGCTGACCATGGCGCAGAAGGTATCACCGCATACTGCTAAAATCGCACTCATTGTTTTTCGTCCTTTGTTTTTTAATGGTACGTCTATTGTAGCACGAAATGCCGCGGGGCGCAAGGCACGCTTGACATGGCCGCGGCAGTGGGGTATAATAACTATAGAAAAGGCGCTGCGACAAGCGGTTGGCCCTTTCAGGTGAAAGTTAAAAGCTCAAACTAATAACCGTCACCGGCCAGGGTGGCGGTTATTGCTTTTTACAACTAAGCTCAAAGTAAAGGTCTTGCGACCGATATAGAACGTAAATGTAAAACGCATGGTCTCACCTCCTTTACGGAAGTGTGGCCAACCGCCTGCCGTTGTGTGCAGCGCCTTGCCGTCTGTTGTGAAACAGGCGGCTTTTGTATTATAGCAGAAATTTCGACGGTATGCAAGCAAAACTGCCCGCAGGAGAACCTTCCCCCGCGGACAGCTTTTTAATTTATCGAGTCTGTAGGGGCCGGGCATGCCCGGCCCTGCCGTATAAGGCAGACAAGTGCTTGCGGAAAGCCGCGGGCCGCACATGTGCGGCCCCTACAGGACAGCTTTTTCTTTAGTTATTCTTGTAATAATTGATCAGGCAGCCGTCCGCCAGGATCCGGCGCTCGGCGTCGGTCATCGCGCCGAGCTTGACGGTGAACTTCACCAGGCCGCCGTCCGGCTTGACGGCCACAGCGTCCAGCTCGTCCGCGGCCTCCAGCAGAGCCTTGCGGACGCCGGGCAGGTAGACGTAATCGCCGTTGTCCAGCGCACCGGGGTTCTCCACCAGGAACGGCAGCATGCCCCAGTTGATGCAGTTGGAGCGGTAGCGCTTTGTGGCATACTCGCAGGCAAAGTTGGCTGCGCCGCCCAGCACGCGCTGGCAGCTGGCGGCCTGCTCACGGGCGGAGCCGTCGCCGGGCTTGTTGGCAAAAATGGCCGAGCCAATGTTGGTGTTGGCCGCGTCGGGCGCGTAGCCCAGCTTCTTCAAATCGTCGTAGACACGCGCAACCTCGGCGGGCAGCTCGCCTGCCTTGCGCTGTTCGTCCAGCGCCTTCACGGCCTTGGCGTTCGGCACGTAGGCCGGGTCCTTGCGGGAGAGGGTGAACTCCGCCAGCCGCAGCGGGTTGGAGCGGAAGGACGACGTCTCGCCCGACGGGATCAGCTCGTCCGTCGTCGTGACGGGGTCGGTGATGTAGCTGACAATTTTGACCAGCAGGTCGTCGGTCAGGGCGGGCTGCTCGGGCCAGTCCTTGATGTTCGGGCCGAATTTCAGCGCGTAGTCCGGCTCCGGATGACCCCAGCCGTTGTAGACGCGCTTGTCGTAGACACCCTGCTCAAAGTGGTAGTCGGGCACGGTGTACTCCACGTCGGTCAGCTCGCTGGCGGCGGTCAGGTAGCCGCCGTTGGCCGCGGTGGCCGCAATGGAGCGGGCGTCCATCAGGGCGACGGCGCTGATCTGGCCCTCGCCGGGCTTGGAGCCCTCGCGGTTCGGGAAGTTGCGGGTCGTGTGGCGGATGGAGAACTCGCCGTTGGCCGGGGTGTCGCCCGCGCCGAAGCAGGGGCCGCAGAAGCACTCGCGGAAGATGCCGCCGGCGGAGACAATGTCCGCCACAGCGCCGTTTTTGACCAGCTCCAGATAGGTCGGCATGCTGTCGGGGTAGACGCTGAACTTGAACTCACCGTTGCCGCAGCTCTTGCCTTTGATGATGTCCGCCACGGCGCAGATATTTTCATACGTGCCGCCGGAGCAGCCGGCCACAACGCCCTGGTCAACGTAGATGCGGCCATCGTCGCAGATCTTGCCGACGAGGTCCATCTCGACCTTGCCGCCCAGCTGCCTGTTGGCCTGGTCCTGCGCCGCCTGCAGGATCTCTTTGGCGTTGGCCTTCAGCTCGCGGATCGGGTAGGCGTAGCTGGGGTGCATCGGCAGCGCGATCATGCACTCGACGGTGGAGAGGTCCAGCTCAATGCAGCCGTCGTAGTAGGCCACGTCGGCGGGCTTCAATTCCTTATAAGCCTCGGGGCGGCCATGCTGCACAAAATATTCCTTCGTGGTATCGTCGGTCTGCCAGATGGAGGACCAGCAGGTCGTCTCGGTGGTCATGACGTCGATGCCGTTGCGGTAGTCGGCACTCAGGTTCGCCACGCCGGGGCCGACGAACTCCATGACCTTGTTCTTCACATAGCCGTTGGCGTAGGTCGCGGCAACCAGCGCCAGCGCGACATCGTGCGGGCCGACGCCCGGAGCGGGCTTGCCGGTCAGGTAGATGGCAACGACCCCGGGATAGCTCATATCGTAGGTGCGGCCCACGAGCTGCTTGGCCAGCTCGCCGCCGCCTTCGCCGACGGCCATCGTGCCGAGGGCGCCGTAGCGGGTGTGGGAGTCAGAGCCCAGGATCATCCGCCCGCAGCCGGACATCATCTCGCGGTTGTAGCTGTGGATGACGGCCATGTTCGGCGGAACATAGATGCCGCCGTACTTGTGGGCAGCGGACAGGGCAAACTGGTGGTCGTCCTCGTTGATGGTGCCGCCGACAGCGCAGAGGCTGTTGTGGCAGTTCGTCATGACGTAGGGCAGCGGGAACTCCGTCATGCCGGACGCGCGGGCCGTCTGGATGATGCCGACATAGGTGATGTCGTGGCTGGTCATCGAGTCGAACTTCATGCGCAGGTCCTGCATGGAGTCACCGGTATTATGGGCCTTCAAAATGCCGTAGGCGATGGTGCCTTTTTTGGCGTCTGCCTCGGTGACGCCCGCCGGGGCGGAAGTCTGAGGCACGCCGTTTACAAGGTATACGCCGGTGTCGTGCAGCTTCATGGGAAAACCTCCGTTTTTGCAAATAAGAAATAAAAAATAATAAATAATAAAGATTGTGGAGTTTTCTCCCGTTGGTCGAAAACAAAAACGTAGGGGCGGATTCCATATCCGCCCGGACACAGGCAGCCGCCTTGCGGGCGCATATAGAATGCGCCCCTACGATGCACATTTTTTGAGCGGAGCGCCAGCGACGCGATCCACCGCATTTATTATTTTTTATTTATTCTTTATTATTTGAGCACCGCTTACTCTGCCAGTCGGCTGATGATTGCCTGAGTAAACTCCTTCGTTCCCGCGGTGCCGCCGATGTCGGCAGTGACGACCTTGCCCTCCTCGACCTGGGCCAGGATGGCGGCATTGAGCTTGGCGGCCTTGTCGGTCTCGCCAAGGTCGTTCAGCATCATGGCAAAGGCCATCAGGATGGCGCTGGGGTTGGCCTTGTCCTGCCCGGCAATGTCGGGGGCAGAGCCGTGGACGGCCTCATAGATGCGGGTGCTGTCGCCGATGTTGGCGCTGGGCGCAAAGCCCAGGCCGCCGACGAGACCGGCGCACAGGTCACTGATAATATCGCCGTAGAGGTTCGGCGCGACGAGCACGTCGAACTGCTCGGGCTTCTGCACCAGCTTCATGCACAAAGCGTCGATGATGCAGTCGTCCGCGGTGATTTCGGGGTACTCCGCGGCGACCTCGCGGAAGGTGCGCAGGAACAGGCCGTCGGTCAGCTTCATGATGTTGGCCTTGTGGACTGCCGTGACCTTTTTGCGGCCGTTTTTGCGGGCATAGTCAAATGCAAAGCGGCAGATCTTCTCGCACGCGGGGCGGGTGATGAGCTTGACGCCGTTGGCGATCTCGTCGTTCAGCATATACTCGATGCCCTTGTAGAGATCCTCGGTGTTCTCGCGCACGATGACAAGGTCCACATTGTCAAAGCGGGTCGGTACGCCCGGCAGCGTGTGCACAGGGCGCAGGTTTGCATAGGTGGAAAAGCGCTGGCGCAGCTGCACATTGATGCTGCGGAAGCCCTTGCCGATGGGGGTGGCAGTGGGGCCCTTGAGTGCCCAGCCGCACGCTTCGATCGCATCCAGCGTGCCGGGGGCGATCAGCTCGCCGCTCTCGGCGGCGTACTCGGCACCGGCAGCAAACTCCTGCCATTCAATGCCGGTGTTCAGTGCGGCGGATACCTCGCGGACGCTCTCGGCAATTTCGCGGCCAATGCCGTCGCCCGGAATCAGAACTGCTTTCATAAATAATACTTTTCCCCTTTCCCTGTCTTACTCTGCATTTTCTGCGGTATACCTAACATACTACCCGGTTTGGGGCCGGTTGTCAATCCGCATTTTTACACAATAGGCACATTTTGGGCCGCCAGCTTAATTTTTTAAAGCATTCTCCTGAAAAATTTAGAAAAATTTTAAGTTTTCCTTGACGAATTTGCGGAAATGCTATAAAATCAATCTATCAGGCATATTAGTAAGGGAAGCCAGCAGTGATATGCGCCTGTATAAGTATGCAAAGTATATAAAATTGGTCAAAGAGAGGGGTACGCATGATGTATTACCCGGACGTCCCGGCCCTGGAGCCGGATGAGCTTGAGCTGCTCTGCCACGAATATCTGGAACACAACGCCACCCTTGACCCGCATCTGGCGGATCAGATGGGCGTCAAGCGCGGCCTGCGCAATCTGGACGGCACCGGCGTGCTGGCCGGCATCACGAACGTTTCCAACGTTATCGGCTATGACAAGAAGGAGGACGGCACCATCGTGCCCATTCCGGGCCGCCTGGTCTACCGCGGCATCGACATTGACACGTTGGCCGCCGAGGCCGACGCCCATGACCGCTTCATGTTTGAGGAGGTCATCTGGCTGCTGCTGTTCGGCTCCCTGCCCACGCAGGAGCAGTACGCCAAGTTCCGCAAGCTGCTGGAGCATCACCGCGAGCTGCCCCAGGGCTTTGCCGACGACATGATCTTAAATTCGCCGTCGCCGAACCTGATGAACAAGATGGCACGAAGCGTGCTGGCCATGTACAGCTACGACGAGCACGCCGAGGACAACAGTCTGCCCAACATCCTGCGCCAGAGCATCAACCTGATCGCCGAGCTGCCCACGATGATGGTCAACGCCTACCAGATCAAGCGCCGCGTCTATGACCGGTCCAGCATGTACTTCCACCTGCCCACCGAGGGCCAGAGCACGGCGGAGCATATTTTGAGCACCTACCGCGCCGACCAGAAGTTCACCCACGAGGAAGCGCGTCTGCTCGACCTCTGCCTGCTCGTCCACGCGGACCACGGCGGCGGCAACTGCTCGACCTTCACCTGCCGCGTGCTGTCCAGCTCCGGCACGGACACCTATGCGGCCATCAGCTCGGCCATCGGTGCGCTGAAGGGCCCCAAGCACGGCGGCGCGAACCTGAAGGTCATGCACCAGCTGGATTACATTCTGGAAAATGTCGAGGACCCGTCCAACGACGACGAGGTCCGCGAGTTCCTGCGCAAGATCCTCCGCAAGGAGCGCGGCGACGGCAGCGGCCTGATCTACGGCATGGGCCACGCCGTCTACACGATGAGCGACCCCCGTGCGCAGATTTTGAAAACCCACGCCAAGAGCCTGGCCTACAAGAAGGGCTACGACGAGGAGTACGAGCTGCTGTGCAGCATTGAGCGCCTGGCCCCGCAGGTCTTTGCCGAGGAAAAGCACGGCCCGAAGAAGGTCTGCGCCAACGTGGACCTGTTCAGCGGCCTGATCTACCGTATGCTCGGCATCAGCGAGGACCTGTACACCCCGCTGTTTGCGATTGCCCGTGTGCCCGGCTGGTGTGCCCACCGCGTCGAGGAGGTCGAGTTCGCGAACCGCATCATCCGCCCCGCCTACAAGTACCTCGGCAAGCCGCAGGAGTACGTTCCGCTGGAGAAGCGATAAGATCGGTATTTTCCCGGTGCAAGTGTGCACCGGGATTTTTTGTTTGGGCAATACCGCATAATTCCCGCCTTACGGCTTAAGCATCGCCCCGGGGGCCCTGCGGCTGCCGCCTCGTTTTACGCCTTCTCGCTCTCCCACCGGGCCACCAGCGGGGCGGCCACAGCGGAAAGCGCCTCCCGTGCGGTGTTGATGGCATTCACGTCCACGGGGGTCAGCTTGTCGGCCTTTTTGTGCTTCAGAACGCGCTCCAGCGTTCTTTCTGCTTCTTTGATTTTAGTACGGGTCTCGCGGTCCAGCGCCTTGCCGGCCTTGCTGCCCAGCGCGGTGTTCACGCGGTAAAGCGCGGCCTCGCCGGCGTTCAGCGCCTCCAGCGCGGCCTTGCGCTCCTTGTCCTGCCCGGCAAAGGCGGCGGCGTTCTCCTTGGCGCGTTTGATCTCGTCCTCGGTCAGGTTCGATGTGCCCGAGATCGTGATGCTCTGCTGCTTGCCGGTGTCCATGTCGCGCGCCTTGACCTTGACAATGCCGTTGGCGTCGATGTCAAACGTGACCTCAATCTTCGGCACGCCCGCCCAGGCGCGCTTGATGCCGCGCAGCGTGAAGGTGCCCAGCAGCTTATTGTCCCTGGCAAACTCGCGCTCACCCTGCAGCACTTTAATTTGCACCGTGTTCTGGAACGGCGCGGCGGTGGTGAATACCTTGCTGAACCGCGTCGGGATCGTGGAGTTGCGCTCGATCAAATGCGTTGCCACGCCGCCGACGGTCTCGATGGAAAGGGTCAGCGGGGTCACGTCCATCAGCAGCAGATCCTCTCCGGGGCCGGAGAGCATCTCGCCGCCCAGACGTCCGGCCTGCACCGCCGCGCCCAGTGCAACGCACTCGTCGGGGTTCAGCGATTTGGACGGCTCCAGACCGGTCATCCGCATGACCTTGGCCTGCACCGCCGGGATGCGGGTAGAGCCGCCGACCAGCAAAACCTGATCCAGGTCGCTGGCCGAAAGGCGTGCGTCGCTCAGGGCGTTGCGCACGGGCAGGGCGGTGCGCTCGATCAAATCGGCGCAGAGCTCCTCAAATTTAGCGCGTGTCAGCGTAGTTTGCAGGTGCAGCGCACCGTCTGCCGCCATCGTGAGGAACGGCAGATTGATGTCGGTCTGCTTCGCGCTGGAAAGCTCTTTTTTCGCCTTTTCGGCCTCCTCGCGCAGGCGCTGCATCGCCACGCGGTCATTCGTCAGGTCCACGCCGTGTTCGGCCCTGCACCGGTCTGCCAGCCAGTTGACGATGCGCTCGTCAAAGTCGTCGCCGCCCAGAAAGTTATCGCCGCAGGTCGAGAGCACCTGCACGATGCCGTCGCCGATGCGGATGAGCGACACGTCAAATGTGCCGCCGCCGAGGTCGTAGACCATGACGGTCTGGGTGCGGCCATTGTCCAGCCCGTAGGCCAGCGCCGCGGCTGTCGGCTCGTTGATGATGCGGCGCACGTCCAGCCCGGCAATGCGCCCGGCGTCCTTCGTGGCCTGACGCTGGGCATCGTTAAAGTAGGCGGGCACGGTGATGACCGCCTCGGTGACAGGCTCACCGAGATACGCCTCGGCATCGGCCTTCAGTTTTTGCAGGATGAGGGCGCTCAGCTCCTGCGGCGTGTAGCATTTTCCGTCGATGGGCACGCGGGTCTCACTGCCCATCAGCCGTTTGACGCTGGACACGGTGTCAGCGGCAGTTCTTGTTCTGAGACTGGTTCTCGCTGCGGTTTTCGCTGCGATTCTCAGTACGGTTCTCTTTCTCGTTCTTATTCTGGTTGCTGTTCTGATTTCTGTTCTGGTTATTCATTCTTTTCTTCCTCCGAAATCTATATCGCGGTTTTGCCGCTGACATAGCTTGCCCGGAAATTCAGGATTTATCCTTGGCTTTGAAAATCAGGCTGGCGATCAGTCCCGATAAAATGGCGGCGGTGATGCCTCCGGCGGAGGCTTTCAGCCCTCCGGTGAATATGCCGAGAAAACCATCCTTCTGCACCGCCTCCTTGACGCCCTTGGCAAGGGTGCTGCCGAAGCCAGTCAGGGGGACGGAAGCGCCTGCCCCGGCAAATTCCGCAAGGGGCTGATATACCCCCACCGCGCCCAGAAGCACGCCGATGACCACGTAGCTCACCAGAATCCGCGCCGGAGTCAGCTT
>ERZ772821.1374-NODE-1374-length-14921-cov-18.086573_pt1 | contig 14921 bp, 10 predicted proteins | sample MGYA00580859_ERZ772821 | MGnify/ENA primary metagenome ERZ772821 (study PRJEB29015, sample SAMEA2737674) | human gut metagenome | biome: human gut; feature: human-associated habitat; material: faeces | place: China | collected 2012 ...
GTACTTCAAGCACATTTCGGCTGCTATGAAAAACAGCCCCACTTTTTGCAGCAATCTCCTCTCCAGAACGATTTTGTAACCGTTTTACTGCTGCCAGCAGCATTTCCTGAAATGCACGATTTTCCGTTTGATTTTTGTATTCCATAAGTTCTCCTTTGCCATAAGTTTCATTACTGTGTTGACTTTTCCTTTAATCCCCATTATAGTTGTAATTATATTATTTACAATCATCAAACATAAAAAAATGTACAGTTTATCAACACATTAAAAAGAACTGTTGAGAACTTAGGATGTTTTAAACAAACCAGAAATATTTTCACCCCAAAAACGTGAAAACAAGATCATTATATCATACTACAAGGAGTTTCTTATCATGAAATATTCAACGAAATTAAGTGATACTGTTCATGTGATGGTTCTGATTGCTATCAACCAGGAAAAATCCCTCTCCAGTGCCTCAATTGCAGAAAGTGTCCATACAAATCCCGGCTTTGTACGCCAGCTTATGTTAAAACTAAAAAAAGCCGGACTTATGACCAGTGTAGCCGGACATGCCCGTCCTTCTCTTTCAAAACCAGCAGACCAGATTACATTGCTGGATATTTATAAAGCAGTTGAAGGTGAGAAGCCGCTGCTTCATTTAGATACTCATACCAACCCTGATTGCGGCGTTGGCATTAATATTCAGTTGTCTTTACAGGAATTCTATAATGAAATCCAAAAAACTGCTGAAGAAAAAATGAATATGATTACTTTACAGGATATCATAGATACCTATTATCAGCGAACATCTATAGAAAGTAACTTACAGAATATTATTTAACAGGAGAACACTTTCATGTACCTTCAGCAAATACGAAATGCCACCATTTTTTATATTATGGCGGAAAAAAATATTAATTGATCCTTCAGAGCATCCTCTAGTTCATTCTGATCGAGGATGTCATTATCGTTGGGTGGAATGAGTCCATTTCAATATAGACGTAGTTTAGGAATAGCAATTTAGTCCAAGAAAACGTCCCCCCCGGGTTGCAATAACTTTTGCATTCAACCGTTCTGTCTTGCACCCATAAGCTCGATTTCGGTTCCTGTGATGTGTGTCTGGAGGTCTTTTGTATAATCACCACCGGAAAGTACGATACCGAAAAGTCTCTCGCTGAATTCACAGATATCAAGAGCTTTCATAACACCTCTTGCTGATTCAACAGCTGCCATGATCAGGATACTTCCTTCCGGACGTCCAAATTCTTTTTCTGCTGAAATGATCTCACGCTCTACAAACTGCACATCCTGTGCACTTTCTGTCTTAGGAATACGAATAGAATCACATCCACCGGCTACTGAACAACGAATGTCTTCTTTCCAGTAAGGGCTGTCCAGTCCGTTGATTCTGACTACTCGTTCACAAACACGATAATTAATCGTCTTAAGTGCATGATAGAGTGAAAAACGTGCTGCATCTTTCTGATTTTCTGCTACTGCATCTTCCATATCCAGCATGATGGAATCCGGTTTGTAAATATATGGATCTTTGATAAGTCCTGGTTTCTGTGCATTTCTGACAAATATAGAAAAAATTCCCGCCAATGGTAAAATGATTACAAGCTGTCTCAAAAGTGAAATAACCAGTGATTCCATACCTCCATCCAGTGCCTGATAAATTCCCTGATAAGCAACATTGATTCCGGCAAACAAGAAACTTAAAGAAATCACCCTCATTGCACCGATAAAATATGTTCTTGACTGCCCTGCATTTTGTTGCTTTCCGCCATTTTTGTTCTAACTCCTCTCTTTATTGCACAAAAAAAATGTGCACCCTGTCTTATAAGCTGGACTTACGCTCACAGGCTACACACTTTTTTTCATGACGAATATTATATTTTAAACTTACTGACCGTCCCTTTTATTCCGTAAATGTATATCGTACAAAAGAGCCGTTATTATCTCCTGTTACGATTACAACGTCTCCACTCTCATTACTTGTAGTTTCCAGGATCGGGAATCTTCCATTTTCTTTTACATAAGCTTCCGGGCTGGCTGCTTCTGCCTCTATCAATGTTTTTTTGCTGTATTGTTCTCCTCCACATGGATTTATATCCTCAATAAAAATTTCATACTCATGCATATGCGTTTCCTCCTGAAATTAATTTTATAAAGGCGAGTAACGTATATTTTGCTTTTCTGCATGATTACGCCACTCGCCACTATCTTTATTATAAAACTATTTTATTCTGGTTGCAAAAGCAGTTTTTACTAAAAAAGTACCTTCTGTTTTTAGTCATTATTACCACAGCAGAATGCGGTTCTAAATCCCTTAAATGCTTTTTTCATAAATTATCCAGAATGTATTCCATCTGCCTCTCTTTTGTTTTCATTCCCATTTTTTCATAGAATTTTTCTGCGGAAGTATTTCCTGACCATACATTTAATGTCACTTCATAGCAGTGCATTTTCCTGGCTTCTTTTTTTACATGCTCAAACAAGCTTTCACCGATATGCTGACCTCGTGTCTGCTGGTCAACGCATAGATCATCTATAAAAAGCGATTTAAACTGCACCATATTATTTGAGAAGGGCTGTTTCTGCAATTGACAAAAGGCATACCCTACACAAACATCAGACTCGTTCACTGCAACATATATCGGTTTTTCTTTATTTTTCAAAAGCTCTGTTAATTCTTCTACTGTATATTTTGTTGTACCAGGAATAAAAATATCTGGTCTTATATCTGCATGGATCTGCAGCACCTGCCCTAATAACTCTATAATTCTTGGAATATCTTTTTCTTTAGCTTTTCTGATAATCATGTTTCGCTCCTCCATTAAATCAATCAAAATCTCTGGTAATATTTGTGAGCCATTTGCCTCTGAAATAGTGAATAAATACCACAGGCATTTTTTCGAACTCATCCAGAGTCATTACAAAATACACCCAGATTGGAGGCAATTTTAAAACATATGCGGCAAGGAAAGTAAGCGGCACTGCAACAAGCCACATAAATATGGAATCTATGATCATTCCAAATCTGGAATCACCGCCACCTCTGAAGCATCCGCAGATAAGGCAGGTATTGATACCTTCTCCCACAAGACGCCAGGTTGTCATAATTATAAAAATGCCAAGATAATAAATGGCCGTCTCTGTCAGTTTATCCCGATAGAAATCCAGTATCAAAGGACGAAGTGCCAGAATAATAACGCATCCGACCAGACTTACAACCATTGTTATCCTGAGCATGCGCTTTCCATATTCTCTTGCTGTATCAATGTTATCTTTACCCAGTTCCTGGCTGACAATGATGGTAGTCGCATTGGCAAAACCACGACAGGCGATCGCACCAATATTTACCACCATGACAGCAACTGCATTTGCGGCAACCATATCATCGCCAATATGGCCGAGTATTGCTGCGAATGCTGAGCTGGCAAAACTCCAGACAACATCATTTATTACAGCCGGGGTGGCAATTTTCATAAAGTCCTGGAACAGAATACCTGATTTCGCAAAGAAGTATTTGATCCGGAATCTGACATCGGAACTTCTTAATGAATAAATGAGGCAGATCAGTACTTCTGTGATTCTGGCAATGACAGTACCAAGAGCCACACCGGTAACGCCAAGCTTTGGAAGTCCAAACAGACCAAAGATAAAGGTCGCATTACAAATTACATTGACACAAAGCGAAATAATGTACGTGACAGATGGCAGCATTATTTTTCCGATACTTCGAAGGGCACTCATAAAAACCTGAGAAAATCCCATAAACATAAATGAAAATGAAATTACCCTTAAGTATTCACTGCCGGCAGCAATCGTATCCGGACTGCTTGTAAAGATCTTCATGATCGTAGTTGGCATAGAAAAGGAGATCACGAAAAACACGAGGGAAACGATCAGTGAGATTCGTTCCGCCAGGCCGAGAATTCTTTCTACAGTCTTTTTATCACCTTTTCCCCAGTACTGTGCACATAAAACTGAAGTACCCGTGGCCATGCCATAATATAAACAGAAAAGAATAAAAGTATACTGGTTCGCAAGGGATGAAGCCGCCATGGCAGTCTGGCTTACATATCCAAGCATTACCGTATCGGCAATGTTTACCAGAGTTCCGATCAGATTTTGGATCATGATCGGAAAAGCTAGTTTTGATGCATATTTCAAGAAATCTTTTTTATTTAACATACATGGTTTTTCCTTAGTTCTTAGTATTCATAACCAATTGTATCATACTCCTTCAGAAAATACATTAATATGGTGGAAAAAATCAGCACTACCACTTTTCAGTAACCTATATACTCTCAAAATATCCAACAATTCCTATATAACCATCTTTCTTTAAAGGAGACCATAGGGTGTGCAGCTTCAGAGCACACATCTGCCTTTTGTTCCCTACTTTTGCCATTACGTGCAATGAAACCTCTTTATTCTGTATTGATGTCTGATCCAATAGATTACTGACTTGCCGTATATCTTCTCTGTTTACTTCAAACACATTAGATATATCGTACTTCGGATCATTTCTTTGACATATTATCTGCTGTTTTTCATTCATTATACTAAGCTGACCTGAAATGACATTGTATTCAATGGAGGTTTTTCCACTATTCGTTTTAAAAAACTCAATCTTTTCCTGCATAAGCTCAATGACACGCTGGGAATAATTTTTACGGGGTAAAGACTTTTCCCTAAGTATTTCATCAGAGAGTCTCTGCGCTTCATAATACTGTTTATTATCATCTGGTTTATTAGTAAACATTCTGGAAAATTGAAGGCTGAGTTCTTTCAGACATTTAAGAAGAACTGGATTAAACTGTCCACACTGCCCATCCAGGATCATTCGGATTGCTGTATCATGATCAAATGCTTTCTTATAACATCTTTCACTGGTAAGTGCATCATAAACATCGACTATCGATACAACCTGTGCAGAAATCGGTATTTCTTCACCCTTCAGTCCATCCGGATAACCTTTTCCATCCCATCTTTCATGATGCCATCTGCAAATTTCCCATGCAGTATGCACCAATGGTTTATCCTTTGGGAAGCGCATATCCCGGATCAGGGATGCGCCTATCTCACTGTGGGTTTTCATAATCTTAAACTCTTCATCCGTCAGCCTGCCCGGTTTATTCAGTATTTCTTCCGGAATACCCACTTTACCGATATCATGAAGGGAGGATGCAGTTGTGATCAAAGCAATATCTGCCTCTGTCAGAGGATAAGCATCTGTTACTTTTACCAATTTTCTTAACATCATTTCCGTTGCTGTTTTAATATGCAGAATGTGCTCACTGCTTTCGCTGTTGCGAAATCCCAGTACATTACTCAAAATTCCGATCATAATATTGTTGTTTTCTTCTTTTTCATAAACCTGGTCTACAACCACATTTACCAGACGCTTTTGGTTCGCATAAAGTGCCAGTGTATTCTGGACTCTTTTCTTTACGATAACAGAGTCAAAAGGCCGTGTAATATAATCGGTAATACCCATCTCATAGGCTTTACGCATAGTATCAACAGATTCTTCAGAGGAGATCATAATAACTGGAGTTTCATCGATCCATTGGAAACGGTTCATCCATTCCAGGACTCCAAAACCATTCATCTGTGGCATGTTGATATCCAACAACATCAGGTCAATCTCCGGATTTTCTTCCACTATCTGGATTGCCTGATTTCCATTTTCAGCTTCCAGATAATTATAAGTTTCTCCGAGAATCTCCTTCAATATAACCCTGTTAAATTCCGCATCATCCACAATAAGTATTTTTTGTCTTTTATCCATTATGATCCCTTCCTCTTATACCTTCATTAATATAGTTTAGTGAACATATCCTGAAATTGTTTTTATCACTTTCTCCGGCACAACCGGCTTTGACAGTTTCATGCTGCGAACTGTCCTCGGCTGTCAAAACGTACATCTGCTGCCTAACCCAGCAGATTGTCGTGTAAGGTACTGATCAATTCTTCAATAACTATTGGCTTGGATAAGAATCCATCCATGCCACATTCCAGGGCTTTCTTTCTGTCCTCATCAAAGGCATTGGCAGTCATGGCAAGGATTGTAATCCCCGCCAGTGCCGGGTTATCCAGAGCACGGATTTCCTTAGTGGCTTCATATCCATTCATTACCGGCATCTGCACATCCATCAGCACCAGATCATAATTACCCGGAGTCGAATTCTTAACTTTCTCCACTGCCTCTGCTCCATTTTTGGCAGTATCAACCAGGAATCCATATTCATTAAGGATCTCCACCGCAATTTCGCTGTTCAGCTCATTATCTTCCACAAGCAATATACATCTGCCTCTGAAATCCGAACCTGCTTCCGGAAGAATTGAATCTTCTGCTCCAGCCTGACTCTGGCCGATAGCAGTCATCAAGGTTTCTCGGATATCTGACATAAACAGAGGTTTCGCACAGAAAGCAGTCACACCTGCTGCTTTGGCTTCTGCTTCGATATCTGACCAATCATAAGCAGTCAGGATAATAATCGGTGTATCGTCACCAAGGCTGCGGATCTGACGCGTAACTTCAATTCCATTCATATCCGGCAGACGCCAGTCAATGATATACGCATGGAAGGCATCTCCCAGTTCCATAGACTGCCGTGCACGGAGAACAGCTTCCCTGCCGGAAAGTGTCCATTCTGAGCGCATTCCAACCCTCACAAGCATTTTTGTCACACTGTCACAGGTATCGAAATCATCATCTACAACCAGTGCCTTAAGGCCTTCCAGTTCTGCAATTTTCTCTATACGGTGCTGCTCAGGCTGAATCCGGAATGGCAGACAGACAATGAATTCAGTACCTTTGCCCTGTGCCGTCTGAACCTCAATGGTACCGCCCATCATATCCACAATATTCTTGGTGATTGCCATGCCAAGTCCTGTGCCCTGAGTCCTGCTGACTGTGGAAGTACGCTCCCTCTCAAAAGGAGAAAAGATCTTCTTCACAAATTCCTGACTCATACCGATTCCGTTATCCTTTACCCGGATCTCGTACAGTGCACTGCCTTTTGCTGTCCCCGGTAACTGCTTCAGCCGGACAGAGACAGTTCCTCCTGCAGGAGTAAACTTAACCGCATTGGACAAGAGATTCAGAAGTACCTGGTTCAGTCGCGTCTTATCACAATAGACATCCTCATTTGTAACATCCATGGCATCCATATAAAGCTCCAGCTGCTTCGCATGGATCTGCCCGCTGATGATCGTCTTCAGGTCATGAAGCACATCCGACAGACTGACCTCCGTCTCTTCCAGATGGATCTTTCCACTCTCAATCCGGCTCATATCCAGGATATCGTTGATCAGTGAGAGCAGATGGTTGCTGGAGGAAAGGATCTTGCCCAGATAATCCCGAACCCTTTTCTGATCATCAATATTACTTACAGCCAGTGTGGTAAAACCGATGATCGCATTCATTGGTGTACGGATATCGTGAGACATATTAGAAAGGAAAGTACTCTTCGCCTTGTTTGCTGTCTCTGCCGCACGTACTGCCTCAGAAAGTGCCTGATTCATTTTCCAGTCATTGGTACGGTCCGACATAACCAGAATATATTTCTTTTTCCCGTTTACTTCACTGCACATTGCAATATTATGGAACCAGCGTTTTTCCCCTGTTTTCAGATGAATATATTCAAAATCCCATTCCTTCTGCTCATGAACCCGGATCTCATCCAGATAATTTTTCTCCGAGTCTTTGGAATTCTCGGGATCCAGTTTCCCAAGGACACAAATATCCTTCCGGATCTGTTCTGCTGTAATACCCAGCAGCTTTTCCGCATTCGGGCTGACATAATCTGCCTGATAGGTTTTGACATCCAGCATCAGGAAAACGTCATCCACGTTCATTGAAAGCTTTTGGAACAGTTCATCACGGTACAGGATCTCCGTATCCTTTTTCCTGAGGTTCGTTCTGCCTTTTTGAATAATAAAACTGATAAGGAATGCGGCAATGCAGAATACAACCACACTGACAAGGAGTATTGTACTACGCTGCAGACTGTTCATACTGGCATTGACGATATCTGCCTGGACAACTCCCAAAAACATCCAGTCCTGGATATCCGATTTTTCATAGACCAGATAATAGTTTCTTCCATCCAGATCCAGCAGCATCGCGTCGGTACGTCCTGCTTTAAACTTCTCTGAAAGTTCATTGACCTCTTTTTCAGACATATCAGAATGCTCTCTCAGAACACCGAAAAAATTATACACATTCCCCCATGTTTCAGAAGAATGATCGACCACAACACGGCCATTCGGATGAACAACAAAACTCTGGGCATTTCCATCGAAAGCAGAAATATCCAGTACATCTACGATATCAGAGTTTTCATAAGCAATGGCTATGGCATCATATTCAAATCCCTGATAAGTTCCGTGAGCCTTAGGAGTGGCAAAAACAAGCAGCTGAGATTTTCCGGGAACTGATGCATTCGCAATAACATCATTTCCCTGCCGGATCTCCTCTTCAATATTTTCCTGTAATCCAAGGTACCCGGTTTCCCCTGTTGGCATCTTATAGTTCCCGTCGGCTGACAGAAAAAAGAATTCCAAAAAGCCGGTATCCTCCTGCGCTTTCTTTATATAATCACGAATTTCATCTTCACTGGATGTATTCTGCAGATTCTCTCCCCACATATGAAGATAGGTCAGGTTTTTCTCTGTCAGTTCCCTCAGCATATTATCAGACTGATGAAAAACTTCCGTCAGATGAGAAACACTTTCCTCATAAACAGTTTTCGACACAAATCCAAAATATCGGAAAACCATCAAAGCAATGCACACCAAAACAGCTATAAAGACAGCTGTCTTTAATCGGTTTCTCATGACAGGTTTCTTTCTGTCTTTACTATGATTCCTAATATCCATTCTTCTCACCTCAGAGTCATGTAGTCTTCTGGCTCTGCAAGAATGGCATCACCATCTGAAACATATGCTGTCCATGTATCATCCACAGAAATATCTCCTCCATCAAATACAATGTTTTCATCTGTGGGATAAGCTTCCATGTGTTTTGGTATTGCAAGACAGGTTACTGTAAAAGTATCATTGTCCTGAACTTTTTTTCCATCCATTGTAACGTTGCTCAATGTATAGCCATCATCTGTTTCTTTGATTTCCACGGAAATACCGCTGAACACAGGCAATGAGCCTCGGTTAAACGGAATAAATCCGCCCTCATAGCCTTCTACAAAATTTTTAACCGTCTCTTTCAGTTCAGCTCCACTCATCTTGCTGCTGTAAGCCGACAGACTGTTTGGCATGATCATGTCGCCTGCCATTTTTTCAGTATATCCAGCTTTCAGCACGTTTCCCGTAAAGCTGTTTCCAGTTGCGATCAGCACATCTGATCCATAAATGCCGCGCAGAGTGTTTGCCATAACTGAATATGCCGCATTGCCCCCACTGCTATGAAAACGATTGGAATAGGATTTCTGCGAATCCAACACGATATTCTCCGAAATAGCTTCTTCCTCAAGAAGCTGAGAATTAAACGACTGATATGCCTGCTCTGCATCGTACTCTCCTGAGATCATCTTTGAAACCACATCCTTGGAAACGGAGAAAAAGTCATTTGATGCAATGCGGATATACATATGATTTTCTTCGATCACGGATTTCACATCTTTCAGATATTCCGTAAGCTGTAGATTCACATCCTGACTGTAGCTTAACAGATCCTGTCCATCATAAATGATCTGCTCCTGCGCATCCTCTGAAAGCATTGTGCTCAGCACCTTCATTGCTTTCTTTCGACGTGTCTCATCCTGTGTCAAATCGCGGTTTAAAGCCACCTGGAAGTATGGCGTAGTCATCAGCCACTTTTCACCGTTCTCCTGAAAGAATGGAAGAAAAGTTGTGTTAATGCCCTGATCCTGAAACATTTTTACACCGGCAGAGCTTCCAAAGTACATGGCAAGCTTGCCACTTTGATACATCTCAACTATATCATCATAATTCATATCCAGATCATCCTGACTCAGACCGGTATCCTGGATGAACTGCTCCATACGTTCAAAAGCCTTTGGCCAGACAGTACTGTCCAGACCTTCTCTCTTTGTATTATCCGGATCACTGTAGGCAGTACGCCACTTTCGTCCGTCCACGGAAGACAGTTCTGATGCTGACAGACCTTGTAGTGTTTCCATACAGGTATAATCATAATAATAATCTGCTGTAAACCCACGAATCCCCACTTTGTCAAATGCCTGGCAGGCAGAGACAAAGCTTTCATAATCTGTTGGAAGAGGGATATCATACTTTTCAAAAAGATCTTTGTTCACTACAAAACCATGCGCATCCGCACACACCGGAAGCCAGTTTACGCTTCCATCCTCATTCATAAAATTGCTGAGGTAGGTATCATAGACAGCACCTGCCACATTGGTTGTGGAGAGATCCATCAGACTGTCTTTCAGTGGACTCGCATCATGCAGTGAAAAACGACAGCAGGTTATAATATCCGGCAGTCCACCGTTTTTCTTCAGAAATTTGTAGAAATCCAGATCGTTATTACCTACGACAAATTCAACATTGATGTCCGGAAGCTGCTCCTGGATGTATGGTGCATATTTTTCATACAGGTTTGTGCTCCATAAGTACACCGTGATTGTTTCTGCATCTTCTTTTTCCGTACTTTTACCGCCACAGCCTGAAAGAAGTGATATGCTCATCACCATCATTAAAAGTACAGCCAGCACTCTGTTCCATTTTTTCTTTTTCATTACGAATCCCCCTTCTGAGATTGTTTCCCACTAGTACACCAATTCATGAATTATCTTTACCAGTAGTTTCATATCAATAGGCTTAGAGATATGTTCATCCATTCCTGCTTCTTTTGCTTTTATTCTGTCCTCCGTGAACGCATTTGCTGTCATTGCAATGATCGGTATCGTCTTTGCATCCTCTCTGTCCATAGAGCGGATCATCTTCGCTGCTTCATAACCATTCATGACCGGCATCATAATGTCCATAAGAATGACATCAAATTCGTCAGGCCTGCTTTTTTCAAATATCTCAACAGCTTCCTGTCCATTCCATGTTTTTGTCACAACTGCGCCTTCATTCTGAAGCATAAACTCTGCAATTTCCATATTCAGTTCATTGTCTTCTGCCAGAAGAATATGCAGTCCGCGGATGGAAGCTTCTGTCTTTGCCTCAGTTTCAGCTTTGCTTTCCCTGTCTGTATCAATCCGGAACGGAACCCGGAGCACAAATGTCGTTCCTATGCCTTCTGCACTTTCAAAGGTAATCGTTCCACCCATTTTCTCAATCAGTTTCTTTGAAATCGGCATTCCCAGACCTGTTCCCGCAAATTTTGTGCGGCTTCCTGCATGTTCCTGTGCAAATGGTTCAAAAATATGTTTTTGGAACTCTTCTGCCATTCCGATTCCGGTATCCCGACAGACAAATTCCATCGTCGTCATTTCCGGCTGTTCAGATGGAATTTCAATGCAGCTGATATAGATATGTCCGTTTTCTCTGTTATATTTCATCGCATTGGACAGAATATTCATCATCACACGTTTCACATACCCCGGACTTCCGATAAGATTCCGGTGTATGATTTCTTTTTTCTCCCACTCGATCTGAATATTCTGTTCTGCAGCGATCTGTTCGATCACAATAAGTACTTCCTTAGAGATTTTGCTCAGATTAAACGGTGTTTCTTCCAGAACGATTTCACCAGACTCAAGCTTACTCATATCCAGGACATCGTTTACCAGTTCCAGCAGCAGATGGGAGGCCTCTTTAACCTTTGTCCTGTATTCCGTCTGTTTCTCCATATCATCTGCATAATGATCTGCCATATTGACCATGCCACAGATTCCATTGATCGGAGTCCGGATATCATGGCTCATCCTCTGAAGAAACTCGGTTTTTGCCTCATTGGCGGCTTCTGCCTTTTTTGCAGCTATCAGAAGTTCTGCTTTATATTTTTCATCTTTTTCCTGTTCCAGCTTCTGGTGTGTCAGATTGGTTTTATATGTCCAGAGCCAAAATATACTGAATATCAGAAAATAAAGAAAAATAATGCTTATCACACTTAATGGAAGATTATGAAATACTTCCGTATCCGGAAGATATGCATAAATATAATAATCACGCTGCTTCAGCATAATTCCATAACATCCGGTTCCTTCGTTTTTCAAGTGAAAAATGTGCTGACTGTCTGTATGCTTTTTCATTGCCTGAACAACTTCGTTGTCGGCTGTATTCTGCCCCAACAGACTCTCATCATTGCTGGCAACAACTGTCCCGTTGTCTGCAACAATAATTGTTCCATCTTTCTGGACACTATAGCCGTTTAAAAGGCCCTGTATCGTCAGGGTATAGTTTCTGACAAATTCGGGAGATGTATAATAGTAAATTGCAACAATCCCCGGTGCATCTTTTCTGGCACAGGCTGCAATGTCGATACGTGACCCGTCTTCTCTGGTAAATCGTTCCGAATAAGATCTTTCTTCATATCCGGCAAAATCTATAATAATATCTTTTTGCAGGTATTCCGTAATCTCATCGGTCAGAGATTCATCCGTGCTGTATTCACAGTCCGTCTTTCCTTCTGCATTCAGTACAATGATACCATCCACCCAGAGAGTCTGCAGGTTTCCTTTCAGGAACTCCTGGCTCAGCTGACCACCGTTTTCTGTTTCCATGTTAATATTTGTACTCATTTGTCTGGCACTTTCAATCGCCCGAAGAAGACTTTTGGATTCCGAAGATTCATTATAATGGGTATAGGTGGAACACTGCACTTTGACATAATTTACAATCTCCACCATTCTTTTCTCTGCTTCTGCCTTTTCCGCATAAAAGAAATAAAACAGTGCGACTGCAACCACACAGATTCCAATCAGACCGCCGACCAGCTGGATTCGTTTTTCTTTTTTCTTTCTCTCAATATCCAAGATCATCCACCTCCAGATACTTCTGGGGATCATCCAGATATTTTTCAACGATTTTCAAGCTCGTGCCATCCTGACGCATTTCTTCCAGCGTCTGTTCCATCTGCTCACAGATTCCTCTGTCATCATCTTTGGCAAAAGCAACACCTATTCCGGTAAGCATCAGTGGTTCTTCCAGGATACGGAAGCTTGCATCATAATCTTTCATATACTGGACAATAGATTCCTCATGTACGGCAACTGCATCTACATATCCTTTCGCAAGAAACGTATAGATCAGCTCTCTGTGTCCAAGGCTGATCAGATTTTCCAGTTTGGGAATTCTCTCATCCGTCCTGTCCAGAAAGATGCCTTCCGGTTTGGTTGTAGACTGGACGGCAAGATTCTTTCCCTCCAGGTCACTTAGTTTATAAATGTCACTGTTCTCATTTACAGCAACCACCTGGCGGCTTGCTATGTATGGTCCTGCCCAGCGGTAATCATCAAGACGCCCTTCCATGGAAAAGCAGCCCATGATACAGTCAATTTCTCCGCTCTCCACCAGTTCTTTTTTCTCCTCCCAGTCAATCTGGACAACATCCACCTGATATCCCATTCTTTTGAAAGCTTCTGTAGCCAGTTCTACATCTATACCCGTCGGTACACCATCCTCATTCAGATAATTGTATGGTGGATAGTTATCGCTGCCGAGCGTGATGACCGGCTTTTCGGTTTCTTTTTTACTGCTGTCTGTGTTTTTACACCCAGTCAGGGTGACCGCCAAAATTCCCACAAGCAGAATGCCTGCGATCCCTCTTTTTCCTTTCATTTTCCTTCCATCCTTACTGTTATTTTGCTTTTTTTCTCATATCAGCTTCTTTACCATTTATCACACTTCAGTGACCTGCGGTTCGGTGCCCCCCGCCACCGATAAGTCATTCCTCAAAAAAAGCACTGTCAGACAGACAGTGCACATCATCATCTTATGCAACTGGCTGCCATTTTACAGGCCCTGTAGCTTTGCGTCACAGACTTTCGTCTGCTTTGCCAATTATTTTCTATTACAGCTTTCACAAAGAGGTAATTTTATAACATCCCAGTATCTCACTATGTGTGAGCAAAACTTCACCGCACTAATATATGAAAAAGCCAAAAAAGAGAACAATCGATATATATGTATAGGTATACATTCGAACTGTTCTCCTGCTTCTGCAAAAGTCATTTTCGTTTATATGTTTTTAATGATATCACGGAAAGTTACGTTTGTCACCCAAAAGTTTGCTAATCCAAACAAATCAAATACATTCCATAATTATCTTCTCACATCTGGATCATCAGCTTATTCACCGGCATATCCTTCATTTTGTTACTTTCCGCCATTTTGTTTTACTCCTCTCTTTTCTGGCACAAAAAAAGTGCACACCCTGTCTTATAAGCTGGACTTACGCTCACAGGCTACACACTTTTTCATTGCAAATATTATATTTTACCGGCACTTTTATTCCGTAAATGTATATCGTACAAAAGAGCCGTTATTATCACCTGTTACTATTACAACGTCTCCATTCTCGTTACTTGTGGTTTCCAAGATAGGAAATCTTCCGTTTTCTTTTACATAAGCTTCCGGGCTGGCTGCCTCTGCCTCGATCAATGTTTTTTTACTGTATTGTTCTCCTCCACATGGATTTATATCCTCAATATTCTTTTTCTTTCAAAAGTGATTTTTACTAAAATGAGCCTTCTGTTTTTAGGCATTATTACTATGACTTTTTCCTTTTTTCAAATCTTCTACGATTTCGTTATAGCGTTTTTTGTTTAATCGATAAAAGAATAAAACAATTGCCGTAACGATCCACAGGATTCCCGGAATTGTCGAGAATGCATGTTTCATGATTGCGATTACTTCCGGATTCTGTGCCTGGTTTGCTACATAACCATATTTTCCAAGCAATGCTGCGAGAAGCGCTGTGCCAATCGCCATTCCGATTTTATTTCCAAGAGAAACAAAAGCATACTGGAATC
>ERZ772821.1377-NODE-1377-length-14893-cov-25.434290_pt1 | contig 14893 bp, 12 predicted proteins | sample MGYA00580859_ERZ772821 | MGnify/ENA primary metagenome ERZ772821 (study PRJEB29015, sample SAMEA2737674) | human gut metagenome | biome: human gut; feature: human-associated habitat; material: faeces | place: China | collected 2012 ...
TTCTCGAAGTTCTTAGCCACCATCGGACGGTCGTGGATGATGTTCTTAGCCTCTACGAAGTAGAAAGAGTTATGGAGCGATGCGGTAGCAAACTCCATACCCATCTTGTTGCTCAACTCATAGAGAGGCACGAGGTCTGGAGCGTTCTTATCCTGAACGGTCATACCGAAGCCCACATCCTTCAATCCCATCTCGCAGAGCTTTTTCAAGGTAGTATAGCCACGGTTGAAACCATTGTTCAAGCCACGGATTTCATTGTTGGTCTTCTCCAAGCCCTCGATAGAGATACGGATACCAATCTGAGGAAACTCCTTCGCCAGGTCGATGATACGGTCAGTGAAGAAGCCGTTGGTAGAGATTACGATACGGTCGCTCTTCTTATAAAGCTCACGTACGATATCCTTCAAGTCCGTTCGAATGAAAGGCTCACCACCCGTGATGTTGGTAAAGTACATCTTAGGAAGTTTCTTGATAGTATCAATAGAGATTTCCTCCTCTGGTTTAGAAGGAGCCTTGTAACGATTACACATAGAGCAACGAGCGTTGCAGCGGTAGGTCACGATGACCGTACCATTCAATTTTTTTTCTGCCATAATAAAATGAATCTATTATTGTTTAAAATGTAATATTTCACGATATGAGAGAAGCAGATGGCACCAGATAAGGTAACAATCAGCGTTAGCGCATAGAGCACATCTTGCTGCTGTACCAGCCTTTCGAGATGCAGCATACCTGCCACACGATAAAACATCATGTGGCAAAGATATATCTCCATACTGATACCACTCAGATACTTCGTTATTTTGTTATTGAGTATTATATCCTTAGCTCCCAAGGCATACATCAGCCAAGCCGAGAACACAATCAAGTTGGGCAAGATTTCAAATTGCTTGAATGAAACCATAAAATTCAGAATGGTTAATGTGATACTGACAGTCAGAGCTACTATCCAATACTTTTCCACCAATCTCTTGATAGCGAGGCGATATAGATATGCCACACCGCCTGAGATAAAGAAAGGTGCACTATAGATGATGTTTCGCTTGCCAATAGGTTCTACCACGATATTGGGTGAGCTAAAGTAAGTGATGGCTATATAGCAGAACACCAAGGATAATCCCAGCACCATCCATCCCCTCTTCTTGTTGTCCAGCAAGAAGGTAAAGAAAGGAAAGAGCATATAGAATGTGAATACCGTGCCCAGGAACCATCCCACACCTATCACCTCTATCTCAGGATTAGGCAACAGATTAAAGCACATCGTCAAGTCTGCAAAACTTTGACAAAACGTACTCCAAGATGGTTCCATCACAAACGCAATCATAACCATCATGGCAAAGAAAGGCCACGTACGATGATAACGCTTGGCATAAAACTTGGTAGGAGTTATCTCCCCATTCTTCACCTTGTCATAATATCCACAGCACATACTAAAAGCACTGATTACCATAAACAGTAGAGTAAAATCCGTAAACCACGGTATTACTTTCTCTGTCAAAACATTCACACTTGGCTTAACGGCAATATTTGCCTGTACATGCATCATCACGATGCCTATGGCAGCGTATGCACGCAGCCCATCCAAGGAAGCATAATTCTCCCTTGCGATTCCCGATATGGGGGGGGTAAGTTTTTTACTCATTATTTTTTTTTATTTTATTAAGACCATTAGTGTCCAATTTTTATTGGACACTAATGTTTAGAGCCATATTATCAACACTTTGTACGTTTTTTGTTCTACTTATTTTTTATCAAACCTGTGGAATACCTCATAGTACATTTTAGCCGAATTGTGCCACAAAAAGACTGCTGCCCTGTCATAACATTGGCGAGCTATCTCATCACGAAATCCACTATCAAATAGAATTTTTTGTAGCTTGTTCTCTATTTCTTCTATATCCATAGGATTTACTCCCACAGGAATATCCCCAATAACTTCAGGAAAACAAGATGTATTAGGGCAAATCACAGGAATTCCACAAGACATAGCCTCCAAGACAGGCAAACCAAAACCTTCATATAATGAGAGGTATAGCATAACCTTAGCACCAGCATAAATTAAAGGTAAATCTTCATCTGAGATATATCCCGTAAAAACTATATCATCCTTATACTTAGATTCATTTACATAGTTATATATAACTTCTGAATTGAAACCCTTCTTGCCTACAATGAGCATTTTCTCTGTGATTCCAGCGTTTTTCTTCAAAGCGAAAAACGCTTTCAATGCCGACATGATGTTTTTGCCTGGATAGTCGATCGTTCCCACAAACAAACAATATTGTTTATATTCCAAATTATATTTAGAAATACAAGACTTAACCTCATCATCATTATACTTTCTAAATCGTGATCGATCAGCTGCATTAGGAATCACTCTAATCTTAGCTTCTTCAGCATTGCAAAACTTAATGATGTCTCGCTTTGAGCATTCAGAAACAGAAGTAATATAAGAACTGTTTCTTACCATCAACGGATCAATTACCTTACGGTACATCATTCTAAGTTTGCTGAACTTATTAGGCACATTAAACTCTATCAAATCATGAATGGTAACTATCGTAGGAATTCTCTTCCAAAGAAGCAAAGAGAAATTTGGTATATATGCGATATCACACTTATACTTCTTTAGCAGCTTTTGGAATTCCCATTGATGCCAAACGATATTCTTTAAAGATTTATTCTTTGAGACCTTGATATCAACAAGCTTGATATTAGGATAAACTTTCAACACGTCATAATCCTCAAAATCAAAGTTCTTGAAAAGAATATATTCATCATTTGAATTCAAGGGTGCTAATTCCTTCAACACCTCAATCAAAACTCGCCCGATACCTGTTAGCTTATTGCCAACGTAGCCACTAATACCTACACGCATAATCAAATCTTTTTTCCTAGTGAAACAAGTAAAGATAAAACTTTCACATAATAAAAGTTTTTAAAAGCAAACACCATATCATATGTAATTTTCCAAACAACATACCCTTTTCGATGTTTATTAACTAAACTAGCCCCATATTCTCTTTTCAATGAAACGGCAATATCTATATAGGGCATAATGTACTTAGAATCAGTATGCTTAACTATATTTTTCATAATAGCAGCTCCTAGACGATAAAACAATCTCTCATTTTGATATTGCTTCCACAACTTAGAAGAAGATATCTTCAATGCTGATTTAACAGCAAGCATATTTGTTGAATATATCACATCAACAGGCAATATCTTTGCTGATAAATGTCTATCAAAATCATCTACATAAACTTCATGGTAATGGGCCTCATTCAATACAATAAAATTACGAATATATTTTGCATATTCATAAGTAAAGATATCATCCTCATTACTATGAATTCCTTCTGGAAATCTAATTGAATGCTTTTTTATTATATCACTTCTCAGCATCTTATTACAATTAAGTTCAAAAGCGAATTTACCAGAAAGTTCGATAACGCCCTTTGCAAAATCTGTACCCTCATAAGGTGATACAAGATTTGAAGGATTGATTATTCCATTTTTAGTTTCTATATCCCACATACTAAAGACAGCATCATATTTTTGAAAATTTGGACATAAATAATGGCTCACAAAATGTTCGTCAACCCAATCATCCGAATCCACAAACAAAACATAATCGCCAGTCATTATACTCAATCCTAGATTCCTTGCTCTACTGGGTCCACCATTAGTAATATGATAAACTCTAAAACGTATATCCTTCTTACAAAAATCATCGCAAATTTTGCCAGAAGAATCCGTACTACCATCATCTACCAAAATAACTTCTAAATTATCATATGATTGTGAAGAAATACTATTTAAACATCTATCTAGATATTTTTCTGTATTATATACAGGAACTATAATTGTAACTTTTACCATAAAAATATTTAAAACAATTTAACCATTGAATATATAAAAAACAAACAGCTGATACTAAATATATAGCATTTTACCATTTTCAAACATTTTATTTTTCCTATTTGAGAAAATGCTAGTATTATCATAAGATAGTAAAAATAATCTATCGAAATTCGATAACGCTGATGTATAAAATTCGGTGTAGAGAAACTTATCAGTAGCAAAAAAAGAGAACAGATTAAAAATAAAACTATCCCTTTATTTTGCTTGAAACAAAACACATATTTAGTATAAAGGCATGCCACACCTATGAAAACTGCAGACATGATACCAGAAATCAATTGAGTAAGACTGCCAAATGTACTTAACTGATACTTATCAAAAAAACTACAATGACCCTCTGGAAATAAATAGACTATACTTCTAATAAAACCAAAGATTATTACTTCAACTGAATTATGAGGAGTAAGATAAGAAGCAATTGCAGATCCATGTTCTATTGCATTAATACTTCCAGATGTATAAGACTCAATTCTTGTTCCTAAATCTTCTTGAAAAGAATCATTAGAACTAAAAGCCGATGCTAAATTTAATCCCCAAATCGCAATCGGGATAAATATAAATATAATACACATTTTTGTAGCTTTTGAAAATCTATTTGTAAAAAAAGTAATATATATCATTAGTACTAACATTGCGGTAAATCCATAAGGAAGCCTAAGGAACATTAAAAAGAACAAGCTCAATATTAAAGGAAGCATCGCTTTTCTTTTATTTAGCCAATACATTCTATAAAAGAAGTAAAAAATAAAAACTAGAGAGAATTGACTCAATGTATCCTTAGCAGACATTACATTATAGTATAAAAGTTCTGGGATTAGTAACAACAAAGAAACATACTTTACATTATTTCCAAGACTTTTGCGGAAGATACTATACAGCATTAATACAGACAATAAAGAAAGCAATACATTCAAATATAATGGAATAAGTGGATGATAACCTACGAGTTTAAACAAAAAAGCATAAAAATAGACAATACCATCAAAACCTGATCCAACCCAACCGTCAAAATAGCCATTTTTTACAACTTGAATTGCATATATATAATATCTTTGAGGATCAAATCCCCAATTTTCACTACTTGGCAGAAGAAAAGGAGACCAGCAGAACTTTAAAAATAAAAGACTTATTATAAAGCTTACATAAAATATTTTTAGAACATATTTTTCTTTGTCAGATTCGCCGTTAAGAAAAAAGTTTGTTATATATTTCGACAACACTAAAACACCTAGTCCAATGCCTATTACTATTAAATCTGAAAGATTAGTTAAAGCTATAGGAACATCAGCATTAAGTACAATTCCTAAAAAACAAAATAAAAATAACAAAATTAATTGCATACTATTTTAAATTAGATAAAGATTCTCGCAGGATGTTTTTACCATACTTTGAGAACTCGTTAAATTTTTTATCAAAATTGACTTCAAAAAATGGCTGTGCTAAATATTCTTTAACGCCTTTCATTGAAGAAACAACATTAGAATTAATTCCAAATTGTTTTATCAGTTCATCAAAACGATACTTTCTTTGCTCTTCAGAATAATACACAATAAAAGGGATATTAAACTTCATAGAAAAAATTGTACCATGAAAAGAATCCGTAAAAACAAAATCAGCGAAATATATCATATTAAGCCATTCTATAGGATTCAGATCATAAAAAACAAAGTCTACCCAATTAACTTTTTGAGGATTCGAATAAGCTATAACAGAAGCTACGACTTTGCAATTTGGATATTTCTTTTTAATCTGTTCAATTGCTTTTTTATTACCACCATTAATTTCCTCACCTAGAGTATATACGAATATATATTTATCTTTAATCATTCGTTTTTTTATGTATTTTCTAAAGTCATATAGAAATGTTGGGTCTGGAACTATACTAGGCATAATACCAGTGAGATTCTTGACAAACAACTGAGTTTCTTTGTTTCTGACAGTTAAAACATGAAAATCAATCAAAGCTTTATTTAGAGAGGCTCTATATTTCTCATTTACAAGATTTTTACCACAACAAGGGGCATAGGCAATTTTAACGCCTTTAAAAGAAGGTTTCCAATCCAAAAAGAACATACCATTAGCTTGCTCGCGATAATTCCATATTTGATCACTGCCTACTATCAATACATCAAAAGAATTTGCCAAAGCAGGCAAAAACTTACGTTCTATTTCTGCTGTCATATTAAGGTAATTCTTTCTAAAAGAATTAAATGATTTACGACATTTTCTTCCATATCGCAATCTCAACCACCAATCAAACACCGTACGAATTCTTCTTTTTCTTGGCAAACCACCCAAGTAAAATTTTACTCTATTTGGAATGCAATTGACAACCTGAACATTACTAAAGCCAAGTTCTTTCAATGTTTGCTGTAAAGCAAAGCATTGTAAAACACCTCCAAAATTATAACCATAGTGATATGTTAAAATTCCTATTTTCATTGTATATTAATTTATACCTTAAACCTACTTATTATTAAGCTCAAACACAAAAGATAATTCATATTTGAGCCATCCATTCTTTTTATTTCTAAACGACACTTTTACAAGATCCCCCCCCCCTAATAAATTTAGCTGTTTTTCTTTTTCGAATATATGATTTTACATAATCCTTTATTCTTTGATACAAATTTATATAAACATACTTGTCTATCAATTTTTCAACATTCTCAGAACAAATATTCAATTGCTCAAAAAAGATAGAACGATTAGGATGCATTTCTGGGCTTTTAAAAAAAGCCGAATTATACTGCATTACTTTAGGAAAATCAACTAACCATTTATGACAATCCAGCTCTTTTATAATACCCAATCCTTTATCAGAATTAACCATAACTAATCCTGTCCCACGATCATCAAATTTGCTAGGATATAATTTATCTATTCCCCAAAAATCAGCCAAAGTGATGTCACTATGACTTTTACCCTTTTTAAATTTACAATCATAACATGATGGACGTAGTATTAAATCACTCAAAAATGCCTTCATATAAATATTATCCTGATGATCAGAATAAACTGTCATTTCCTCTTTATCATATTCAACGTGATAAGAAAAGGAGAACCGTTGCCATCCTTTCTTTTTATTTCTGAATTTAGGTTGACCACATAACATTCCACATTTACTTTGCAATTGAGAAATATACAAATTCCAAACTAAAGGAGATGGTACACCATGACAAACAAAATCACAAGTCAACAAATTCTCATAAGGTTTACGAAGATAATGTAACAAACCAGAAATTATACAAGGAGTACCAGAAAACAAAATTAAACGGCCAGCTTTTAATAAACGCTCTGCGTGTACATAAGAATTACCCACAAATGCTTGTACATATTTCGAGCCTCTTAATTGCTCCAAATCGTCTACATTATCAACACTGTCAATAATGACATTAAAATCTTTATCAAATCGGGCTCCAAAAACTATTCCACCTTTTTTAAGAACATTTATCGCCATACTAGAAAAGACACCCCCTGAAGAACTCTTAGCAAGAATTACATCGTCTTTTATTTGAGCACCATAAACATATTTTGGAATTTGTTCTAAATAAGGAGATAATATACCACAAACTTTTGAACATTGTCCGCAATTAACACAGGAGTTTTCATCTACAGAAGGATAAAGAAAACCTTCTTCGTCAGTTTGCAATACTATACAACTTTTAGGACACTTTTGAACACATGCACCACAACCGGAGCAATCAGCCTTTCTATTTAAACTAATCATTTTTTCCAAAATTTTGATAACACTTTATAAAAAACAAAGCCAAAAGGAAAATGAATCAATATTTTCATCACTCGATTCTTTATATTTTTTCTATCTAATGGCAATTTTGCATAGAACACATCAAATCCTTCTTTATTATTAAATTGCAATGCTATAAGCATTCTTTTTTGCAAATATTGATATTTAATTTCTGCCTTATAAATATTTTTTTCAGAATAGTTCATATCAATAATGCCTTCAAGCGTAGATAATATTGTTCGTTCATAAACATCTAATTTCTGTATTTGCCTCTCATATCCAGCAAAAAAACCACGAGAATGTGATTTTTTTCGTTCTAGAATATTAACACTAAAACTCGGGATAGTATAACATTTTTTTTTATAAAGCAAGGGCAACATAATTTGCCAATTTTGACCAGCATTTTTCTCTGTATAAATCTCTCTGTTTGGTATAAGAGAGTCAATAGAGGACATTCTAGCCATATAACAAATTGGTGGAAACCAAAAGCCATTTTGTACAAACAAACAATCTTCGAAAAGATTTTCACTAGATTTGTTTTTCACTTTATGCAAAGTTGAAATATACTCTTCATTAACAAACGAAGGCAAACAACGTACCATAGAGGTATTATTATCTATGCCAGAAAGTGCAGATACCATTTTTACAAACAAATTTGTATCAACATAATAGTCATCACTGTCAGGCCATAGCAAATACTCTCCTTTTACTAGTTTCAATGCTCTATTTAATGCAACAGACTGGCCACTATTATCTTGAAAAATATATTTTAAAGAATAACCTTTATCTTCAAATTTTTTCTTATAACTTAAGACAACCTGTTTCGTGTTATCTGTGCTGCCATCATCTACGACGATCATTTCTACACTCTTGTAGCTTTGATTTAAAATTGAATCCAGCAAATGACGAACATACTTTCCCGTATTAAAACAGGGTGTTATTATTGAAATCAAACCACGTACCATATTAATTAATAATTAACCAACTACTACAATTTGTTTTGTCACAACACCAATTATTGGGCGAAATAACAATTTTATTCTGTCTATTAGAAAGCCAAGCACCCCACCAATAATAAGTACTATTTGATATTATGAAATTCTTAAATGCTTTCAATAAATATAAATCCTCAAAACTTGCATATTCACCGCTTTTCTGCTTTACATATCTAATATCTATACCAAGAGGTTCCAATTCTTCTTTAACCCATTGAGGAGTTTGACTAAAACAAAAAAAGACAGGATTTGAAACTTTCTCTTGTATTACCTTTATAGCCTTTTTGTAATAATCAACCTCTGTAAGTTTCAGTTTTTCAAACTGCTTTACCTCTTGGTAACGTCTTACACACAATGCAACAGCTCTTTCTTTCAAAGCTAAAATTTCTGCTTTCTCTTTGTTCACCATATTGGACATTGGTATAGAGAATTTGAAATCGTCACGTATTTGAGATTCGAATTTCTTAAAGTATAATTCACTTTGCCAATAACCAAATAAATGGCAACTATTATTTAATGTCAAAACAGAAGGATCGAAAGCAAAGCTATCATCTTCTATTACATTTCTTATATAAAAACAAGGAATATGCACTCCCAAATGGCGACTTACTTTCTTCAAAAACTTTCCTAATGGATAATCATAACTATAAAAGTTGCTGCGCTTTCCTTTGATAGACAGTTTATCAAGTTCGAACAATCTTCCATAATTATCTTTTTTTCCACTATTATCATAATCGAGTATAAGCTCTCCACCTATTCTCAAAGAGAGAGCTCTACCTATTGCATACATAAACATCTGGTTACCCAAGCCGCCAGAAATTTCTACTATTACTTTTTTCATTGTATACTCATTAACAAATATCTAATCAAAACTAACCACATAAATTCAATATACCATTATCTACATTGGTTTAGGGCTGACATAATATGTTCACCATGAATTAATGTACTTCTCAACTTCAGACATTGACATACCATTTGATTATAATCATCTGACTTAATTTCGGAAAGTTTCTGATCTATATCATCTAGCTTATTAATGACAAATCCACATTTATTTCTTATTATAAACTCAGCTGCCGCACTTTCTTTCCATGCAATTACAGGCATACCAGCAACAATATACATTGATAATTTATGTGGATTATTCAAACATGTGTAATTGTCCTCTTTGGTTATATTTTCATTTCCTTCCCAAATAAGGCCAAAATGCCCTTCTATTATTTGAGGTAATAAATCTGGGTCAACAGAGCCATGATAATTAAACGTATTAAAAAGCATTTTGGGACCTCCATACAAATGAAAGTCATAATCATGGCTATTTTGATCCAAGTATTTTAAAAAAATAGACTTTTTAGTTGACCCAGCATAAGCAACTTTCCAAACATCCCCATCTTTGTGTGATCGATTTAAAATAGTACCCACAAAAGAATAATCAAATATATCCAAAGAGATAAGTTTTGAATGACAACCATTTTGCATGAGTCTTTCTATCATTTTAGAATTATGAGCTATAACATAATCACATTGTGACAACATACAAATATCATCTTCAATTTCTCTTCTATGTTTTTTTCGACTTTCTTTTTCCGAATAGCGCAGAGAATACAAGTCATGTATCAAAAATACCAATTTAAATCGAAATATTCTTTTCAATATCAACAAGCGTTTCAATGTTCTATTAGAAACTTGAGTGAACAGAACATCCTTCTTATTAAGAACACAAACACTCAAAAACAAACGAAGTGTATTCAATTTGGAAGAAAACCATTTTGTTTTTGTCTTATCGTCAACTCTTAATGTTTTCCATCCTGCCTTAGTCACAAACAGCGAAACATCGTTTCTTGCTTTAGAAATAGCATTAAATGTGGTAAGAAAATTCTCCTCTAGTGCATAATTCATATTAAATATATTTAAATAATGAAAAATTATTTTTTACAGACATAAATTCTAAAATTCTATCTGCTATAAAAAGTACCAGTAAAACTATAACTAGGCGAATTGAAGCATCAATACCTGCTACAGGAATTTTCATTGGCGAAACTATGATACTTGCAACAATTAAGCCTAAGAAATTCATGCAATACAAACGCAAAGAATGGGTACCTACATATAGTAGGACTCGCTTTACTAAAGAACATGCCCCCCCATAATGAACAAAAACGACTACAATTAAATATGTAAAAAGTAGGTTTATCAAAACGCATATAGGGAAACTAAAAAGATTAACTTGTCCAAAATCACTCACAGAGAGATTTATATTACCATTCACGTAAATCAAGCACATGTATAATATTAATGCCCCACAAACAAGTGAAAATGAATATCTAATCTTTTCTACCTTTTCCTTTGATTTACATCCCAATAGAATAAACCATGCACATAACGGTGCTATATCTAATCCCCAGGGTAACAAAAATGGTGAAAAAGAAAGCAAATAGCTAACAAGTAGCAACAAAATTGAAGATATCCACAATTTTACCTCAGTCAAATATTTCAAAATCACATAAGATACAAACATTGTTGGCAAAAACCATAAAGCTACATCAAAACGAAGATTTGGAACAGAATGAATGTCCTTAAGTATCCATGCTCTCGCATAGAAAACACCAACTATATTCTTGGCTAAATTATTAACATTAAAATCCTTTAAAAACAACAATCCAACATATCCAAAAGAATAAAATGCATATGGCACAAGCAAGCGTTTGTATCTCTTTGCTAGATTTATATTTGGATATTTACATGTCAAGCCAGAAACAAAAAAGAAAGGTAATATATATGCATCGTACAAATATTCACATCCAGAAAATGAAATACTGTGTGAAATTAATATTAACAGCATACACACCCCCTTTACTTCATCAATCCAGGCAATACGTTCAGATTTCATATCAAAACTCTTTAATTTTTAAAACCTTCTCGATAATCGGAGCCATGTCGTAGTACTTATACTCAGCTAGTCTGCCTCCAAAGAAGACATTCTCCTCCTTTTCGGCAAGAGCCTTGTACTGGGCATAAAGCTCAGAGTTCTGCTTGTCGTTCACAGGATAGTATGGCTCCATACCGTCCTTCCACTCCGTGCTGTACTCCTTCGATATAACGGTCTTTGGGGTTTCATATACCTCGGCTCCAAACATCTCGAAGTGCTTGTGTTCTATCACTCTGGTATATGGCACCTCACGCTCGGTATAGTTCACCACCGCATTGCCCTGATAATTAGACTTATCGATGATTTCCTGCTCAAAGCGGACGGTACGATAATTGAGCTTGCCCAACTGATAGCCATAGAACTCATCTATCTTACCTGTGAAGACTATCTTGTTGGCGATACCCTCCCAAAACTTGCGATTCTCGAAGAAATCAACATTCGTCAGGGTCTCGATGCCTTCCAGCAAGCCATCTGTCAACTTGTTGTAGCCACCCACCGGAATGCCCTGGTACTTGTCATTGAAATAGTTGTTGTCAAAGACAAGGCGCACTGGCAATCGCTTGATAATGAAGGCAGGCAGTTCGGTACACTTTCTGCCCCACTGCTTCTCGGTATAGCCCTTAATCAGCTTCTCGTAGATGTCCTTGCCCACGAGCAGCATCGCCTGTTCCTCCAAGTTATGAGGCTCATTAGGTAAGCCCATATCTTCATTCTTTACTCTCAGCTCTTCACTATACTCCGCCTTCTGCTCGTCTATCTTTGCCTGCGCCTCCTCTGGTGTAGTTACGCCCCACATCTGATAGAAGGTGTTCATATTGAAAGGCAGATTATAGAGTTTGCCCTTGTAATTTGCCACAGGCGAGTTGGTATAACGGTTAAACTCCACGATAGAGTTCACGAAGTCCCACACCTTTTTATTTGAAGTATGGAAGATATGTGCGCCATACTTATGCACATTGATACCTTCAATCTTCTCACAATAGATGTTGCCACCCAAGTGAGAACGCTTGTCAATCACCAGGCACTTCTTACCTTGTTTATGAGCAAGATGGGCGAAAGTGGCTCCAAAGAGGCCGGAGCCTACTATTAAGTAATCGTAATGATTTTCCATATGAAAGTTATCGTTTAAATTTTGACAATAATTGAACTAACATCTCATCCTTGCAAATACATAGGATAATAAAATATGTCAAGACACCACAAAAGCCCTGAACCAAAAGAGTTGTTAGCGTAGGCAACTGCAAGAGGCTTATGCCATATAAGGCTAAAGCCATCACTACGCACCCCAACGCATAAGTAAGATGAGATTTCTTAAAATATATAATAGGAATATACTTGCGACCTATCAAATACATTGAAACCGTGGTTGCTACCTCAGCCCCTAGATATGCAATTGATGTACCTATATAAGAGAAGAACGGAATTAAACACAAATTGAGTATCAAGTCGGCTAGCGCTCCTATACCGCAGCACAAAGTCACGATATTTATTTTTCCCTTAGGAAACAAAACTTGAATGCCAAAGACATTAGATATTGCTACCATCAATATGATAGGTGCTATAATCTGCGATGGCAAGATGGAGTGTTCAAACTTAACACCACATAATGCTGTAATGAGACTTGGAGCACAGAAGATAAGTCCTATAGTCATTGGAAGAGCTATAGCCAACGTGAAATCGTATGATTTTTGAATCAATCGATTGAATTCAACTTCCTTGTTCTCTGCAATAAGATGTGAAGCTCGTGGCATCATGACTGAGCCCAAACAAGAGGACATCGTCAACAACATTTGCATCACCTTGGTAGCTGCAGCAAAATATCCTACCGCCAATGCATTCTTCAGGAATCCCAATAATACCGTATTAAGTTGGAGATAAATACTAGTAACTACAGAGAAAGAGAATACCTTCAATACAGGCTTGATATGTCGCTTGATATGAAGTTCTGAGAAGATGATGTTCTCACGATGGATGTACTTACGAAGTCGGAAGAAGTTGAAGATATTTCCACCTAAGACTCCAAAGACGGTATAGCAACCATAGTAAAGCAAATCCGTCTTGCTTTTCACAAAGATAAACAAGAGTACTACCGAGACCGTCTTGATAATTAATCCTCGAATGGTGATATATTTAAAATCCTCAATCCCCTGATAGAACCACTCACAACCTATTGCCGTAAAGAAGATGGTAAGACTCAGAATCAAGAACAATGGAATATTGACTTGAATCTGCGGAACTGTCAAGCAAAGGATGGCAACTATAGCGTATCCCACCAATGTCAGCATCGAATGCAGCAACAGAATTTCCATCGCCGTTCGATTCATCTGTACCACATCACTTCTATCTCTTGCTATCTCTCGAATGGCATACATCGGTATGCCCAAGCAAGTAAACAAGGAGATATAGCTGATGATAGACTGGAAAAAATTGATTTGTCCAACACCATCTGCCTCTATAACTCGGCAAACGTAAGGAAAGGTAATCAATGGGAACAACATCTGCGTTCCCGTATTGATAAGATTGAGTATATAATTAACTTTTACTGATTGTGCCATTACTTTCCAAATTCTTTTATTCTCTGTTCTTCTTTCAAAGAACAAACAAGCAGTTGTCCATTCTTCTCGGCTACGATATAGCCATCCAAGCCTTGAACTACCACCTTGCTTTCATCGGCTGCATGAACCACGCAGTTCTTGCATTCATACAAACGGATGTCCTTGCCTACCTTGGCATTGCCAGCCTCATCCTGTGAAAGCAAGGTACGGAGACTGCCCCAGCTGCCTAAGTCGCTCCATCCGAACTCGGCTGGCAGGGTATAGATTTCCTTCGACTTCTCCATTACGGCATAGTCAATGCTTATCTTCTCGCAGGTTGGGAAGAGTTTGCCGACCACCTCTTTCTCCTGTTCAGTATAGAAAGAAGGTGCCATCTCGTCCATGATACTGGCAAGCTGAGGCTGGAAGGTGCGGATTGCCTTGCTGATGGTATCAATGTTCCATACGAAGATTCCGGCATTCCAATAGTAATTGCCAGCGGCAAGGTATTGCTCGGCTGTCTCTAGGTTTGGCTTTTCCTTGAAAGCCTCAACCTTGTAGATTTCATCTACGGATGTTGGCTCTGCTGAGGCTATATAGCCATAGCCTGTTTCTGGGCGGCTTGGCTTAATACCGATGGTAACGATGGCGTTCTTATCGGATGTATAGCTCAATGCCTTGCTGAGCACTCGCTGATACTCCGAGGTATTAATGACGAGGGCATCGGATGGTGTCACCACGATGTTGGCATCAGGATGCT
>ERZ772821.1380-NODE-1380-length-14871-cov-5.736906_pt1 | contig 14871 bp, 15 predicted proteins | sample MGYA00580859_ERZ772821 | MGnify/ENA primary metagenome ERZ772821 (study PRJEB29015, sample SAMEA2737674) | human gut metagenome | biome: human gut; feature: human-associated habitat; material: faeces | place: China | collected 2012 ...
CGCGGGCGGATATGGAATCCGCCCCTACATGTAGGGGTCGATGCTCGTCATCGACCCGCAAAGTACCCGCAGCCGCAAAGTTGCAGCGGGCGAACAATGTTCGCCCCTACAACGCTTTTTTAAATGTATCTATTATTGAAATTTTAATAGAGGAGTACCACTATGTTAGACATTCGTTTTGTCCGTGAAAACCCGGACGCCGTCAAGGAAAACATCAGGAAAAAGTTCCAGGACGCCAAGCTGCCCCTCGTCGATGAGGTCATCGCGCTTGACGCCGAGTACCGCGCCGCCATCGGTGAGGCCAGCGACCTGCGCGCAAACCGCAACAAGCTGTCCAAGCAGATCGGCGCGCTGATGGGCCAGGCCAAGAAAGACCCCTCCAAGGCTGCCGAGGCCGAGGAAATCAAGAAGCAGGTCACGGCCCAGGCTGACCGCCTGAAGGAGCTGGAGGCCAAGGAGACCGAGCTGCAGGCCAAGATCCAGGAGATCATGTACACGATCCCCCAGATGATCGACCCCAGCGTGCCCATCGGCCCCGACGACAGCCATAACGTCGAGGTCCAGCGCTTCGGCGAGCCCGTTGTGCCCGACTACCCGATCCCGTACCACGTGGACATCATGGAGAGCTTCGACGGCATCGACCTTGACGCCGCAGGCCGCGTCTCCGGCAACGGCTTCTACTACCTGCTGGGCGACATTGCCCGCCTGCACGAGGCTGTGCTGGCCTACGCCCGCGATTTTATGATCGACAAGGGCTTTACCTATGTCATCCCCCCGTTCATGATGCACGGCGACGTGGTCAAGGGCGTTATGTCCTTCCCTGAAATGGACGCTATGATGTACAAAATCGAGGGTGAGGACCTGTACCTGATCGGCACGTCCGAGCACACGATGATTGGCCGCTTCATCGACCAGACGCTGGACGGTGCCAAGCTGCCCCTGACCCTGACCAGCTACAGCCCCTGCTTCCGCAAGGAGAAGGGCGCCCACGGCATCGAGGAGCGCGGCATCTACCGCATCCATCAGTTCGAGAAGCAGGAGATGATCGTCGTCTGCAAGCCCGAGGACAGCATGGACTGGTACGACAAGCTGTGGAAGAACTCCGTCGAGCTGTTCCGCTCCATGGAGATCCCCGTCCGCCAGCTGGAGTGCTGCTCCGGCGATCTGGCCGATCTGAAGGTCAAGAGCTGCGACATCGAGGCGTGGAGCCCGCGCCAGCAGAAGTACTTCGAGGTCTGCTCCTGCTCCAACCTGGGCGACGCCCAGGCCCGCCGCCTGCACATCCGCTTTAAGGATGAGAACGGCAAGACCCAGCTGGCCCACACGCTGAACAACACCTGCGTGGCCCCGCCGCGTATGCTGATCGCCTTCCTGGAGAACCACCTGCAGGCCGACGGCACTGTGACCATCCCCGAGGTCCTGCGCCCCTACATGGGCGGCAAGGCCGTGCTGGTGCCCAACAAGAAGTAATTTTGAAAGAGCCTTCCCCTTTTGGGGAAGCCTTTAGAGTTTTTCCCGCATTGCACCCGCAATGCGGGATTTTTTTGTATTTTTTGAATTTTTTCGGGGAAAACTACTTGACATAGGGGGCACTGTCGGCTATAATAATATAGCGTTCTCGAGAGCGCAACTCACAAATGTGGCGGTATAGCTCAGTTGGCTAGAGCATTCGGTTCATACCCGAAGTGTCACCGGTTCAAATCCAGTTACCGCTACCATCAATGCAGGGTTTCGCTAAAATACTTGGGGGCCGGTTGCAGTCGTGACTGGTAAGTTGCTTGCTGTTTTAGCAAAATCCTGTATCTCTTAGGCCCGTTGGTCAAGCGGTTAAGACACGGCCCTTTCACGGCTGTAACATGGGTTCGATTCCCGTACGGGTCACCAAACTAAGCTTCTAATTTTCTTCGATGATGCGTTGAAAATTAGGAGCTTTTTTATTACCCTTTTTGCAAGTACCACAATCGTACCACACTTTTAAAATAAACGCAAGCCCTGTAACATGGGAACAGGATTGCCGCGGAGTAAATTATAGCCGTGGCAATCCTGTTTTTTGTTGTTCCCTTAAAAATTATAAAAGCGTGGATTGGAAAATTGTAAAGGAGCTTTTGCGGCATATCCTCGCTTTTTAAAATTATGGCTGCGGTATTCCACAGTCACCTTGACAACTATCCAACCTCACTTTTGTCCGCTAATCGCGGAACAACCCGCAACCCCTTATCCCGGTGGGATAACACGGGCAAAGATTGGGAAAACGAAAGTGAGGACACGAAAATGAAAGAGACTGTTAAGACTTCCCGGACGGCTGGTTACTTGGAGAAAATTTTCCGCGCGTTGAATGTAAAGTATTTCAACGGTGAGTTGGAGGAGCCTATCATCACGATACAGAGCACGCCCAGAGCCTACGGACACGTCACCGTAGCCAAGGCATGGCAGAGAGGAGACACAACCCGCCATGAGCTTAACATCGGCGCTGGGACGCTTGCACGGCCCATAGAAAACGTGGTGGCGACCACCCTCCACGAGTGTGTACACTTGTGGAACCTTCAAAACGGCATACAGGATTGCAGCAGGGGCGGCGCATACCATAACAAAAAATTTAAGGAGGCCGCCGAGGCCCGCGATTTGAAAATCAGTTACGACCCGCGCGTTGGATGGAGCATCACCGAGCCGACCGACGCGCTGTGTGAGTTCATTTTGGAACAAGACTGGCAGGACATCAGCATGAACCGCATTGAAGATTTCTACGCCCCGCGTGGCAAGGGCGCAGGGGACGCCACGGGCAAGCCGACAGGAAGTAACCCCAACAGCCACAGCATCAAGTATGTTTGCCCCTGCTGTCACAACAGCGTGCGAGGGACAAAGGTTGTGCGCATAAAATGTGCCGACTGCGACATGATGATGACCGCACAATAAAGAGAACCGGGAGTGAAAGCTCCCGGCTTTTTGCTGCAAAATTCGGGCCGCAAGCGGCCTTACTCCATTTTGATGTCTACTATTCAAAACGAGTCAACTTTATTCGTGGTGGGGTAACAAGCTGTTACCTCACCGGTTCTTTTCTACGTTTCTACGAGCGAATGCTTTTACAAAAAGAGGACGGTGCAGGTCGTTAAAACGACTGCGCCGTCCCCGTTTTTGAGGTTTTGATGTCAACTTCTCAATTTAGGAACCGTCCCCATTTTTTCCAGGCTGAGCGCCATAGCCGCAGTCGCAATAACTGCCAATACGAATTTCTTTTTCATTTGCTAACCCCTACATTATTATAATAGGCACTGCTTTTCAAAAAGCAAACTCGTAGAGGAGTGTTTCCCTCTACGAGTTGCCGGTTGTTTATAATTTACTATTTTTCAAAAAGCCATCAGCAAAGAATGCCAACATCCTCAGGAGGGCAACCATTATCAGTCGGAGTGGAAATTACAGGGCCGCCCCATTCCCATCCACCGCTGCCGTTAGGCTTGTTTTCCGTACTGCCGCTATCACCGCCGCTCGGCTGAGAGGGTTGTGCGGGCTCAGGGTTACTGGGTTGTGCCGGTGCCGGGTCAGGCTGTGCAGGAGCCGGAGCAGCAGGCTCCGGATTGCTGGGCTGTACCGGCGTAGCGGGAGCAGACGGCGTAACTGGCGCGGTCGGTGTAACAGGTGCCGGGTTGGAAGGCGTCACAGCAGCGCTGTTGCTGGAACTGCTCTTGGTATAGGTCTTGTTGCTGGTTGTGGCCTTCTTCGGTTGCTCAACAGTCACTTCGTAGTTGGCGCTCTCCTCACCGGCAGTCGCCGTGATGGTTGCATTTCCGGAGGAAACGGCAGTTACCTTCCCATTGGAATCAACGGTAGCAACCTTCTCGTTGCTGGACGACCACTCGATGGTGGTTTTGGCAGCGACCTCTTCTGGAGCAACAGTTGCCTTAATGGTATGGGAATTACCGACCGTTAGTTTGCCTTCGTTGGAATCGAGCGTGATGCTTTCAACCTCATAGAACGCTTTCACATGAGTCGTCTTCTCGGTGACCTTTTCGCCATCCTGCACAAGGGTAGTAGTGATGTCGCACTCGCCTGCTTTGAGGACCTTCACCTTGCCGTCCTTATCGACGGTGGCGACTTCCTCATCGCTGGAAGCAAAATCAAACGAAATGTTGGACGCATCTTTCGGCTCGCATTTCGCTTCGATTGCGGTTTCGTCCGTGTCGTTGAGTTTGACATCCAGAGTGTCGGGAACCTTCAACTCTTTCGCAGACACCTTGACGGTGATAACGCAGACATCCTGCATCTCGGTATCCTTGACCGTGGCGGTAATTTCAGCCTCACCGGCTGCGACTGCTGTAACGGTGCCGGTCTCATCGACAGTAGCAACACTCTCATCGGAGGAAGTCCACGCGAGCGTCAGCTTCTCAGCCGCCTTGGCAATCTTTTCATCCTGCGCAGCAGTTTCTGCCGTAGCAGACTCACCGGTTGCGATGACAGGCGTCTCTGCGGGCGCATCCTCCGTGCCGAAATTCACCGGCAGCGTGATGCTCTCACCCTTTTCGAGTGTCGCAGCATCCGGAAGCGAGATGTTCGTGACCTTAACGCCGCATCCTACCAGGCTGAGCGCCATAGCCGCAGTCGCAATAACTGCCAATACGATATTCTTTTTCATAAAAACACTCCTTCTCGGCATCTAGCGCCGAGGCTACTTTTTAATTTTGCCGCCGCCACTCTATTGATAAGTGGCGGCTTTGGATTCTTTTAAATCGGGGACGGGGGAGATCGCTGCGCGACTCACCGTCCCCGATACATCACGCAGTTTCCAGATACTCCCGCAAGGAATCTGCAACTCCTTCCTGTATGGAATTGTCCCAGACTGCGTATTTGTTTTCCGGGTATCCGCCTACAAATATTGTAGCATCCGATAGTTGCCATTTTGACACGGGCTTGCCATCTTCCACCTTGATGATGGTCGGTGCACCGATACGCTTCTCCCCGACATCAATTTCATTTTTCTCCGGGTCGGAGACGGTGTACTCGGCCAGGTAGTCATCCAGCCAGGTTAGCAGTTCGGTGTAGCCTTCCCCCGCTGGTCTGGTTTGCACTGGTGCGGCAGTATCCGAGTTGTAGGTGTATATATCCCGATATAGGTCTACCTGGCAGTAGTCCATCGTGACCCCTTCACTTGTAGTAACAGCGGCAAGCACAGGGAGCAGGTTGCGACAGTAGGGACAGCGCGGATAGGCAAACAAGATATAACCGTCTTTTTTCGCGCGTGCTTCCACCGCGGTCACAGGTGATAGCGGCACCGAGAAGGACAGATTAACATCCCGGTACGTATATTCTGTGTAGCCGGGAACAGCGCGCCCATTATACGCCCGGTAACTGCGGGCAACTATTGCTCCCGGCGAGCTGCCAAGGAGTAGCAGCACAGCCATCCCAGCAGTTGCCACAGCATAGGCTATGTACGGTGCGGTGTGGGATAGTTTTTGCATCCATTTATCACCTTCCTTTTATATTATAGCACATCAGCACGTAAGAGCAAGATTCAAATCGTCTCCAGGTAGACGATTTTTCCCTTAGCAAATCGGTACAATAAATATACTTTATTGTACACGGTGGTGAGGGCAAATGCTACTACAGGAGGCAATTAAGCTGCGCATTTTGGAGCTTGCAGACGAGCGCGGCTACAGTGTCAACAAGCTGGCTGAGCGTTCCGGCATTGCACCATCTGTCCTTAAAAAGACTGTCAAGCCTTATGCTACCACTAAAAATACTTCAACTGAAATAGTTGCACGGATATGTGTGGGGTTAGGAATCCCATTTAAAACTTTTTGGGACAGCCCTTTATTTGACAATATTGAGACTAGACAACAAAAAGAGGACGAGAGCCAATAAAGGCTGTCGTCCTTTTGATGTTTACTTTTCAAACGAGGCAGGGTTAGAAAGGCATAGCGTCCGGTTCCTCAAAATCCTCCGCAGAAATTCCTTTAGGGATTTCCCCATAATCATTATCTTCTTGGGGCGTGCAGTACAACGGTTTTTTTAAGCTGCCGTTATATTGCCAGTGGGTCTTTCCGGCAATGGCAGATTTGGATTCTGCCAGCTCCCCGTAACGATATACTTCATAATGTAAAACTACTTCATCGTCCATAAGGGCGACCTTGTTTTCCTCCCACGCGAAAGTAAGTTTTACTTTAGGAAAAAGAATTGAGAGCGTATGAATAGCCTCACTTGCAGGTGCGCTATGGGTGAGAAATGCAATGCTATTTTCATTACATTCTTCAAAAGATATCACGTTTTCGTCTGTACCCCAGTGTTCCGTGCACCAGCCGGTATAAGTAGGATAGCCGTATTCCTTCCGGTTCAGCACAGCCATTTTTCCCAAAAGGAATCGGCGCTGATCTGCACGGTTAAGAACAGCAAGAAAATTTTCTTCTTCCTCTTCTGTAGGGTAAAGAACTAAATCAAGATAATGGCGGTAAAGCTTTTCGCCGCAAGAAACTTCATCATCGGGGCCAATGTTCAGGTGTACCGGCACAGCACAGATTTTATTCAAATCAATGCTCCCAATGTCATAGATGTCATCGCAGATGTACTTCATTACTTCATTGACCTGTTCCTTCGAACCGCCAATCGTGAGAGTGCTGTAAATAAAGCTTTCTTTCTTCATGGGATTTCTCCTTTGAGAGTTGTATCACCGCTCACAGCAGACGGCGGCGGATGTCTCCGCGTGCCATCCCTGTAAGCCGTGAGAGTTGTGTAATGCTGACGCCCTCTTGTGTTACCAGACGGCGCAGCAGCGGGGTTGCGGTGGATTCGGGGTAAAGCTGGATTTCGTGGCATTCCATGCCTGCCGTTGCACGTACAAAGTCACAAAGCTCAGCATCCGTAAAGGCAGGCAGCGGAGAATCCTCCAGAATGCCGCGGGCATTTAATTCTGGCTGCTGGTGGTAGTGCCGCAGCCAATCTAAATCATGCAGTGCAAGCGCGTAGCTTGTGTCTACATGACATAACGGCTTTTTTCGACTAGCAAAGTAGTCAATGTAGCTGCTCCACGGGTAGTCCTGCATATCCTGCACCATTCCGGCAGCGACCGGGTTGCGGTGGATATAGCGCAGTACCCGCAGGAAGTAGCCTTTGGTTGTGACAGGCTGGGATTTGTAACGGCCCTGGAAGAGCGGGCCTGTCCGCTGGTAGCGGCGGTTGTAGTAGGCAACGTACCGTACCCCGATGGCCTTCATCATGTGTTGCAAGGAATCGTTACAATCCTTCGCGAGCAGATGCAGATGGTTGCCCATCAGGCAGTATGCCATGATGATAAAATTTTCATCTGCGCAAAAATCGAGAATATGTAAAAAGTTCAGATTGTCGGCATCATCATTAAAGATGGTCATGCGGTTAATTCCACGGATCATGATGTGATACACGCCGCAGGACGAAAGTTTACGGGCTTTTCTTGGCATCGTCCTGCACCTCCGAGGGTGTCGTTTGGGGCGTCCATTCTTCCGGCTTGTAGGTCAGCAGTTGTATCGCCCGCGAGGCATCCCCTCGTGTCATTTTATGGGTGTCAATTTTGTAATCCGGGGCCAGCTTGTGGATAAGGGCAATTTGCTCATTGGTGATGGGTTGTCTATCCCACTTATAGCGCTGCTTTTTGTCCCAGATATGTTGATATTTAGCATGCTTCTGTTTCAAGTCCTGATACACATAGTCTAATGCAAATTGTAATGGCACCGCACTCTTGGAGCACGCTTTATTTTTCCGCAGGTACACCATGCCGTTAGTCAGCGGTTTGCTGATGCGGTAGGTTACGGTCGGGATAGGCAGTATATAGCCGCCATCCTTGAGTGTAATCCATGCGACATCATGGGTGGTAACACCTTCGCCAAGTGCCATAACGTCTACCTCCTTCTGATTTTGTATCCAGGTATCGGGAATGTCCGCACCTGTAAGTACCTTTATCGGTTCGGTTTCCTCCGGCAACTTTTCCACCTGCTCCTTTTTAGGTTTGGGAGCTAGCGGTTCCTCGCCGATTAGCGTTGCTGCCGTGCATATCGGCATCCTGGAAATGCCCACGCAATCAATAATCTTGCAGGCACTTTTTCCCGGATGCAACCGCAGGCCGCGACCTACCATCTGCGCATACAGGCCGACATTGGTTGTGGCAACCGGGCGGGCCAGCAGAACGGTTTCTGTCATCGGCAGGTCAACACCTTCCGTCAGGACAGCATAGCAGACAAGTACTTTAATTAGGCCCAAACGGTAGGCCTCCAACAGACGTCCTCTATTTTGAGTAGTGCCATCGATAAAGGCCGCGGTACTGGCACCATGCTGGGAATTGAGCAGTGCTGTCACATTTTTGCCCTCTTCAATGGATGGTGCGAAAATGATGGTCTGCCCACGTGCGTTTGAGGTGTAGGCCTCCGCGATACCCGCTGCTGTGCCAGACATAACGCGTGCTATATCTGCGGCATCATAATCGCCAGTATCCTCACGGTACTGCACTGTCCCCAAGTCATACTTGAGATTAACCTGACAAGCTTCTATAGGACTAAGATACCCGTGCTCAATGCCGTATAGGGTGTTATACTCGCACAAAATGTCGTCAAAAGCCACATCCAGGCCGACACCATCACCGCGGATTGCGGTTGCAGTGAAGCCAAAACGAACGGCATTTTTGAAGTACTCAAAAATTTTGCGGTAGGTCGGTGCAGCACTGTGGTGGGCCTCGTCGATGATGATGGTATCGATACTGTAGGGGTTGTACTTGTCGAGCCGCCCCACAAGGCTTTGCACCGAAGCGCTGATGATGGGTTCCCCGTGTGCATGTGTGGTTCCCTGCTCGATGCCGCAGGGAAGGCCTTTGAGGTATTCCAACGGCTGTATCACGAGTTCTTCCCGGTGAGATAAAATCAGTATGTGGTGGTCATTTTCCAGTACATCACAGCGGATGTACTCAGCAAAAATTCGTGTCTTGCCAAGGCCGGTTGCGATAACGCACAGGGCGGCATTTCCCTCGTAGGATTTCATACGCTGAAGGGTGTCAGCCTGATAAGGACGCAACGGTGGTGCCCGCGGGCCGTCATGGCCCTGTTGTAGAGGTGGATTTTTCATAGTCGACTCCTTGGTCACTGGTGATAGTAGTAAGCCTGAATAATTTCGTCCGACCCACTGCCATTGCGGATGATGAAGCGTCCGGGAATAGCAGGGAGCTTTGCGGCACTGCCGTCATCCAAGATAACAATGGAACTCTGTGCATCGGCAGTGTGGCCGCAAATACGACCGTCAAGCTGTGCTTTAAGACTACCCGGAACAGACCCTACGTCGGGGCGCTGAGTTGCCACAAGCAGATGAATACCGAGCGCACGGCCCAGACGGCCAATGGCGAGGAGCTTGTTCGTAATCGAGGCAACTACTGCCTTGCCATCTTTATCACGTCCAGTTGTATCGAGAATCATCGAGGTTTCATCCAGGATAACGACGATTCGATGCAGTTCTTCTCCGGTCGTCTGGACATATTCCTCAAGATTTGCACAGCCAGCGATAGAAAACTCTGTACGGCGATGGTTAAGCTCATGTACAACACTGTCAAGCATCTGCTCAAGGGCAGCATCATCATCTGCATAATGCCCCGTCTTACGATATTCGGGGCCGAAGTCCACACCTTTATAATCGGCGAGGTAGATGTCGTAGCCTTTTTGCGACAGCTGGTAGAGAATCAACAGTGCCAACTGCGTCTTACCCATGCCGGTGGCAGCAGCCAAAAGCCAATGAGGCAGCTGGCTAAAATCAATGCTAACGGGAATGCCTGCCGCATTGATGCCCAAGACGATTTTTGTGTCGCTATCGTCCATATATGTATCTGCCCACGGGATTAGCCGCCCCATAAGGTTGCACCCGGCAACAACACGAAGGTCAAAGAGCTGGTTGTTGCTGCCCTGAGTGATAGAGAGGACGGTCACATTAAGTGCGGATTCGATTGTTGTCCGATTGTCTTCCCAGTATTCGAGCGGGCAGCCTTTAAGGCTGAAAGTAAGCTGTTGAATATTACCATCCCTGTTGGCCTTAACTAGCAGTGGTGCTTCATGCGCCTGGTTGCAGATACCAGCACGCGAAAAATCGTCGTAATATGACCAACTGTGGGGGATATAACCAAAGAGGTAAATGACGCCAAGGCACTCTGCCAGCCATGCAATTACCCGAATAAAATTAACGAACGGTCTAAATACTACCGAAATCACGTCCTCGCCAGAGCCGCCCGAAACCATAATCAGGGCGGCAACTGCGAGTGCGAGGCACAGCAGCACATATTGCTGTGCGGTCTTTGAATCGGTTTGAATACGTCTAAGCCCATTGTGGAACGTATTCATGATATAATTTTTTTCCGTCTGCCATTGCAGGCGATCAGAATCATTACGCATGATTAAATCTCCTTTCAAAATAAATGCCCGTATAGCCTGATAGCACAGCTTTCATCCGCTAGAACGGACAATCATCAATCTCTATTTGCTCAAATGTCGGTGTGGTGCAAGGGTGAAAATACTCGTGAACCGTATAGTCCTTGTGACTGCCGTCGAGGTCAAAAACCCGAACGCAGTTGATGCGCCGCAAGAGCGCGTCCCAAGCCTCCGGCTTTTCGTGCTGCTCGGAAACATACTGCTTCTCCAACGGCAAGTTGGAAATGATGTATGCTTCCGTGTAGCAAGCCTGCTTGTTAGCATACCTACAGGGTAATTCCAAAGGATAGCCATCCAGGTATTGCAGCATGCTATTAAGGGGCAAGCTACTGTGGAACTCATCGAAGAGCATCACTCTCTGCCCCCGGTAGCCATCAAAAGGATGGTGATAGTCAGACACCGCGTAGCAGTTTGAGTATCCGCATCCTTCTTTTACCGACCTAGTTTTTCCTGTGCCAGTAGGGCCAAAGATATAGGTGACTGTCATCTGGCGAAATACATTGCGGTATTTCTCCTCCAGGATGGTCTGCCTTGTCCGGTCAATGTGGGAGATATCTCGCAGGTATTCCGGGTGCTCACCCAGAATTTGCGCATTGTCTGCCCCGGATGCAATCAGTGCATACAGAGTCCGTAAGTCGTTACGGTCGCCCTGCTTGCTGTCAGGGGGTAAACTGCCACTTTCTTCAAACGTGTCAGAGTAGTTTATCCCTTCATGTACTTTTCCCTTGGAGTCGGTATACTTGTAGTGACCGTTTGCATCCTTGTTATACTTAGCACCCTCTTTACGGATGTAAGCATAGTTTTCGGAATTTTTTCCCCATTGAGGCACTTCGATGTGCGCAGTAGGAAACTTGTTCTTTAGGGTTGTGAACATTACAGGATTTTCATATACTAAAAATAAGTGTATGTGATAGGTTTCCTCTTGCCCCACTTCATCAGCCATGCACCAATAAAGGAGCTTGGCTCCTTTTTCAAGAGCAGCCTTGATAACATTATGATCATAGCCATGCTCTTGTGGATTGTTGATTGTCAGCTGGTAACGGCGTGTCGCGTAACCTTTTGCCATATAGTGTACCCAGTACACTACGGACACAAAGCCGCTGTGTACGCTTTAAAGCTTATAGTTATAGGCTTTATGGACTGTACACACAGGTATGGAGGTAATACTAGCTCCATACCTGTGTGGCGGCTTTAAGTCCATAGCGTACGCTTGTCGTTATAAAATTTTCAAGGTGCTGTATGGGTGTTGATTGGTTTACCTCAAAAATGAGACAAGCCCCATTTTTGAGGTGAGGCCGCTAACGCGTCCTACAGTGTGCTTGGAAACCTTAGTCGAGCACCACAATGTTCTCAGGCTTACGGTACTCGTTGTAGAAAATCTTCACTTCGCGTCCCATCAGGTCATGAAGGTTGATTTTAAGTTCGGCCATCTTAGCGTCAGAGAGATACATATCCCTGACGAAGACGCCCTCCCCGTTCTGGGAGGCAATCTCCGTTGCGAGGTAGATGCGGCAGCCGGTGACGGGACGGCCTTCTTTCGTGACAAAGTCACTGCGTCTATAACCAATGATTTTCATGGTTATTTCCTCCTTGGCATTATCGTTATGTTGTTTCCGAAGTACTGTCCTCGCCATTGGTAACTAAGGAATGGTGCCGGATAGATGCAACCAAAAGCAAGTGTGTCGAGCACTGCTGTTGATAGAACCAAACGACATTTCTGTCACCTCCCTTTTCTGATGGAGGAAACGTAAAGCAATATGACAACCGAGAGGATGTATCTTGCTTGTTCGCTCCCTGTGCTTATAATTCTACTCAGTTCGCAAGGGTGGACAATAAAGAAAAGACGAACTTCATTACAAATTTCTTGAATGAAGCTCGTCTTTATAAAGTGCTTTTTTATTTGGTTTGGCCGTTAGATAAGAGCATCCGCTTTGCTCTACCTAATGAAAGTCTTTCATCAAGCAAGCTGTCAAGCAGAGCAGGAACGCCGTCCATGTCTCCATCCATCGGGTGCATATAGACACCATTAACACCAGGATGTGTATGACCAACTAACTCCTCGTAAACCCAGTTGCTAAAGTGATTTTTGTAGATTGAGCTAAAGGTATGTCGCAGCTCATACGGCGTAATATAAGGGATACCGTTATACCTGCAATAGATCCCCCAGCGTTTACGGTAGCATAGTTGACCAGTGCTTCCAAAGACCCTCTCATGAGGGTCTAACGGAGTGACTCGATAGACTTGTTGACTTTCTAAAAGCATACGTGTATATCGAGTCTGCGGGAAGTCGCGTGCGGCAAATTCGTTCTTCCCATTTGTAGTGATGCCTTTAGCATTGATGGCACGGCGTATATGTATATAATCATTGTCAATATCGCCCCACTCAAGGCCCATCAATTCACCAGGACGTAACCCTGTAACGACTTGGAATCGATATGCATAGATTAAGCTGTCTTGACAAATCGTACCATTATAAGGCACCTGAGATTCGGTGAATAAGATGTTAAGCGAAGAAACGTCAAGTGCTTGCTTTTGACCTTTTTTGGCGTTTGAGGGAATTTTAATGTTTGATGTACGCAAATCGTTCCGGATATCGGCACAGTCCAAATAATTACAGAATCCAGATAAATCGCCGCGTATATTTTTAAGACTTTTTTGACTAAGATTGTGCTTTCTGTATGCGGTATAGATAACTCGCTTTAAATCCTGCTTAGTTAGTAGCATAACCGGGACTTTGCCAATTATAGGTTTAATGTGGTTGTTATACCTGTTGCGGATGGTGTAGATGTTTGTGGTTTCGAGTGCCTTATCTTGGAGGTAGCGCTCAAACACGGTATCAACCGTTGTACGTTCGCTGACGCTAAATGGGCAAGCTCCAGACAACCACGAGGTTGCATTTTGGGCGCAGATCTTTCGGCCTTTGTCACCCGGGACGCTTGAATAAAAAGACTTTCGGACACCGTTCTTTTGGAGGTTGATTTTCCAAACGTGCTTTTTCTCAACCCAGATTGCGCGAGAAATCATTTTACTTTGTGTGGTATACATGCGGACTCCTTAGAGCCGGCCATTTTATGTGACTGGCTCGATGAAAATAGTGTAGTAATCGTCCTTATTGATATTCAACAACCTTCCGATGCGTGCGATTTCCTCTGCCGAAAAGAGCGAATATCCGTTCATCTTCTGCGACAATGCTTGCGGGGAAATGCCGATGGCCTCCGCGACATTGTAGCAGGTAAAGCCTGCGCGGATGATTTCGGACCGCAAATTCAAATATTTGCCTTTCATGATAATAATCTCCTTTGAGTAATTTTCAGTAGGTGGCTTTATTATCATGATATTCAGTTCGCACGTACTGGCAAGAGGGGTATCACCAACTTTTTTATTTATTCTTGCAAGCAGGTGATGTACCACACTTTTTATATGAAGAGTACCACACTTTGTACCACACAGATATAAAAATACCCTTTAATGAAATCCATACCAGTGATAAAATTATCGTTAGTACGTATTGCATTAAAGGATATTTGTAGAATGATAGAAGTTCGATTCCCGTACGGGTCACCAAAAAGCACTATCTCAAATGAGGTAGTGCTTTTTTCTTGTGCTATAAACTTTTAAGGGAGTAGAGGAGTACGGGAATCGAACAGCCCGGGCCCCGCGTCCAGCGTCCCGCGGGGCAAAAACAGCCCCGCGGGCTGTTTTTAGGGCGCGGGAGATGGACGGGAGGGTCACCAAAGGGGCTGTTGTACATCCCCTCGTTTTCTTTTGCCTATTCCTCCGGCCTGACCACCGTTACGGTACACTGCGCTGTAAAACCGCCGCAGTCGGCGGTCAGGGTCGTGGTGCCGTAATTCACGGGGACGAGCCAGGAGCCGTCGAAGCGGGCGATGCGCTCGTCGGCAATGTGATAGGTCACGGCGGGGTGGTCGGTGGTGTCCTCCGGCAGAAGATGGCAGACTGCGCCGACGCGGCTGGCGTAGGCGTAGTCGGACTCGCGCGTGCCGTCGGCGGTGATCCAGGTCACAAGCTCGTCGTCAAAATACAGCGTGTAGTCGTCCAAAGCAATGCCGCGCAGCGGGCTGGACACCTGCACCGGGCAGCTGGCGGAAATTTTCCCGTCAGCGCTTTGCAGCGTCAGGGTGGTCGAGCCGCCGCGCAGACCGGTCACAATGCCGCTGGGATCGACCTCGGCAATCGTGTCATCGGCCACAGACCAGCGCCACTCGGTCAGGGCGGCGCGGCGCGGGCTGACCTCACGCCCGTCGGCATCCTCGTAGAGGACGGCGGTCTCGGCGGTCTGGGTCTTTTCGACCTGCACGGTGTCGGGCAGGGTCACGGCGGCCACCGGCGCGCCGCAGGCCGTCAGGCCCAGCAGCAGGGCGGGCAGAACAAAAAACAGCGATTTCATGCAAAAGCCCCCTTTTGGCAGTATCATACCACAATGCGCCGCCGCAGG
>ERZ772821.1382-NODE-1382-length-14818-cov-3.881528_pt1 | contig 14818 bp, 16 predicted proteins | sample MGYA00580859_ERZ772821 | MGnify/ENA primary metagenome ERZ772821 (study PRJEB29015, sample SAMEA2737674) | human gut metagenome | biome: human gut; feature: human-associated habitat; material: faeces | place: China | collected 2012 ...
ACATGGTGACCTGCCAGCACAGCGGACTGCCCTTCATTTTTTCCGCTGCGTAGCTGACCGAACTGTTGCGCAAGGAGGGCTACGAACGCCTGGAGGAGGAAATCCTCTATCTCTTTTTTCTGGGGGTCTGGCAGAACGACCTGCGGCACGGCCGTGCCGTCGCCCGCGCTATCGAGCAGGAGCGGATGGATGTTTACGAACTCTGGAAACGATGCGATCGGGACGTATCGTTCCGACGGGAGTTTATCAGACATTTGGCCACCTATCTCGAACCTTTGACGGTCGAATTGCCGAACCTATAAAACCTCGATACGACTATGCAAGTGAAATTATTGCGTCAGGCCGCAGGTCGGGATGACCGGATCGTCGCGGCCTATGAAGATGTGACCTTCCTGAACGAACACGTCGGATGGTACCCCATTATAAAAGACCGGTTCCGTAAGGCGAACGATATAGTTGTCGTCGTACTGCGTGTCGGCGACGTTTGTTTCGAAGCCGGAAGTATGTTTCGCAGAGGAATGCTCCGCAAGGAATATATCGAAGCGCGGACTGCGGAAGCTCGCAACCTGCGAGCCGCCGTGCAACGCCGTATGGCGAGCTGCCAGTGGATTCCGTCGTCTTACGTGGCAGCCTACGAAGCACTGGGTTGGGATGCCCGGCCGTTGAAGGGGCATCGCACCCGTATGCGCGAACTGTATGCTGCGGAAGACCGAAGACGGGAACAAGTGCGGATCGAACGGGAAAATGACGACAGCGGCAAGAGGAAGCGCGGCTGAGAACGTCATTGAAACGGGCCGAGGCTGCTTTTCGGGAGGGAGGATTCGTCGAAACGGAACTCTTTATTGCCTTGTGCGGCAAATATGGGATCAATATCCACCCCCGGACGCTCGGCATGCTGCAAAGACGGATTGCCGATTTATCCCGAACGCAGATCCATTGCAAAGGCGTGAGCCGAGGTTTCCGTATCTCGTCGTTGCGCGGATGCCGCGAATTGATCGATCGCTTGGCGGAAAAACTAAAATAGATTTTCAAATATTCACCCTGTAATTTAACTCAATATGAAAATTATGTGTCAGGAGCACTACGACGAAGTAGTGCGTTATGCCGAACGAATCGGCGACAAAACATTGGAAGAACGGTTGAACGATCTGAAACGGTGGGAGCGGAATCCGAACTGTCCTTGTGAAATCGAACTGTATAAGGATTCCGCGCCTTATTCCTTTCTTTTCAGGCAGCGCTATGCCGACAGCAGTACAGGCATTGTCGGCGGACTGGTCTATCACGGCACACCCGATCGTTCGGGATGTTACTGCGAACCGAGAATCCGCGGCTGGGAAATTCATACGTGAAATGCGGATTCTGATTTGACAATGAATCTTGATTAATAAATGACGTATAAAAAACGAACCGATGAAACAAAATAAAAGTATTATAGACCGCTATTTCGACTATATGCGGGATAGCTGGTGCGAAGAAGAATGCCGCACGATCTTCGGCACACGGGCTGCGAGCGTGTGGAAAGTGTGGTGCCGAAGTATTGCACCTGACCTGTGCGGTGCAGCCCGACGATTCTATATCGCTCTCGATAGGGGCAATCGGCGGCTGTTGATCGAGCACATTGCGTGTGCTGTTCGAGGACAAGACGAGGAATGCCTTTCTAAGGAGCCGAGTGTCCTTGTTTGTCAGGAATGCGGCTCGCGTGAGATACAGATGATGGCGTGGGTCGATCCTAATACGTTGGAGTATGTATCCTCGATAGACGCGGATGCTGACGATCAATGGTGCGATGCGTGTCAGGAGCACATATGGTTTTGCTCGCTCGAAGAGTTCGGAGATAACCTCGATGCCTGGTGGTTGGCAGTGGACTTCCCGAAAATGGAACGGATTACGGGATTGTCTGCGGCGAATTATCCGGCGGATGACGAGGGACAAGCGTTCCTCGATGCCTGCAACACTTGGTGGAAAGCCCTCGACTATGAACGAAAACGGGCTATCTGGATGGAGAACGACCAGAGTCGGACGGAGCGGCAAAACGAAGACGAAAACGAGATGTAATCAAGTTCAATAACATGAAATAATCGATTGGGTGAAATTTCCAGTCTGGAAAATTGTCATTTTATCAATATATCGTAGAACAATAAATTGCACTCTATAGCATGATAACATGAAGAATTTTAATTGATCCAGGTCCATATTGAAAAACAGACGTAACCGTGATACTTTTTTAATTTGTATAACACGTCAGTGTCCAATTTGAAAGATACAGGGGTTAAATAAGTCGTACTTTGCAGTTGAAAATTAATGTTATCATATTTTTTCGCAATAGCTATAAACTCCTTCTCCCGCCTATCCATCATATTGAGAACATCTTCGAAAGATTCTTGAAGGAGCCAAAGATTTTGTGCATATCTGGTAGGAGAAACAAATTCCCATGTATTTATTTTCCATATAGCTTCAGGCGGTTTTTTTCCGCCCATATGTGCTCCTTTGATCTGTTTTCTTGACGGTTCTATGCCAACAATTTCAGATACAATGTCCGGTTTATCATTTAACGTATCAATCCAAAGTAAACATTTATAATTCGTGTCTGAATTTACTTCCGACTTTTCACTGCTTATAATATTATTTGAATCCTCTTGAACTGTAATTTGATAATCTATCGAACAGTGATAATCACATAATTTCTCAATTACGCGGGTGGATAGGTCAAATTGCAGCCAAGGTTGATCTACATAGTATGTCAAGGCTCGCAGTTGAATATGAATTCCATGATATTTTTCTTTAATAAAATAGAATTCCGACTGGCAAGAATCCAATATTTTGAAAATATCTTCGAAAGCATCGTTGTATTGATTTATACGATAGCTACTATCGATATGTTCAGCAGAATGCAGTTCCCAAACATTTTGATTGAAAAATCGGGAATTTCCTTTATCGCCTTTTATATAGATTTTAGACGGTTTTATTCGAGTCTGCTTTGTAATGGTATCCGGATGCTCTTCCCCTGTATCAATCCAGAGGTAACATTGGAATATTTCTTTACTGACACTCATACGATTATTGTATTAGATAATCATGTATATTCATGTATGTCGGCTCAAAATGTGCTCCATCCGGAGTACTATAATATATATTTCCCTGTTGATCTTTGTAATAATCAATTTTTTGCCCGTTGCCCTGTTTGGGTTTATATCCGTGCGGTTCAAATCCATTTTCTTGCATTTTCTTCATTTGATTAGGGCTTATTCTTTTATATTGTTTTTCTTTTGAAGACTCAATTTTTGCTTTACCTCTATTATATCCTTGTGATGCATTATTAGCGGCATTCCCCATCAACGTAATTCCGAGGGCTTTCATCCCTAATCCTGTTAATGCAACGCCTTCTCCGATTGTTGCAAGAGGAACTGTAACTTCTGCGGATGCACCTGCCGTTGCCATTGTCGTACCAGCGGCTAACGATCCTACAGCCATTCCTGTAGCCATCAACCCTTCCCCAGACTCCGATAACTTATTACCTGTAATACCCGCCAATATATCTGATGTTTGCAAAGCATTGTTGTAATCTACAGGATCGGTTGGAGTATAGCTGTCTCGTAGTCCAGTTGTACCCGGAATGATATTTGTAACAAAACCAATAGCATATCCTACGGCTGCATCTTTTATCGATTGTCCTTTCTTGTCACTGAACCGTATGGGATTGCCCGCGCAGTAGTTGTATGCTCCGATACGGAAATACTTCTCCAACAACGGATCCTGCTGCAAGAACGTTACCCCTTCGGGATCGTAGAACCTTGCGCTGAAATCGAGATAGTGTGCCGAGGAAGAGTATGTCTGCTGAATTTCCTTTCCCGAAAACGTGTATCGGTTGTCCGATGTCGGCATATCGGGCTGTTCCCACGCCTTGCCGAAGGGATAGTAATCCTTGCGGTCGAGGTCTTCGCGTCTTGTTGGCGTTACCTTTGCTACTACGCGCGTACTGCCCAGATGATCCGTCAGGAAATAGTGCACTTCCGAACTTGTTCCGTCATTCGTTCCTACGATCCGTCCGCCGCCGAACGACGCGCTCTCGAATGAATTTACTGTTCCGTAGTCCATCGAATATACCAAAGAACCCGCATACTGATAACCGGAGTTTTCGTAATCGCCGACACTCGTCTTCGTGCCGTCGGCCAAATACGAATAGCGGTGCGAAATCTCACCCGAGCCCCAGTTATCCTGTATATACTCCGGTAAGTTAAGAATATTATACGACATTCCAAAACCTGTCAGGGCGTCTTCGGTCATATTGCCATTGGCGTCGTAACCATAGGAACTATTGCTATTCCGCTCTTTTGTGCGTTGATTGCCAATATATTCGAATCCGTAGGACTACACGTTTTTGTCCGGAGAACCTTGCCTGTTCAGCGTAAGAATATTACTGTTTTTGTCATAAGACATCCGTTCGGAGAACCCCGATACGGCTCCGTCCAACGTATCGTCGTCGCGGGAGTAGAGATCGGCGCTTTGCAGCCGTCCCAGATCATCGTAGGTGTAAGCGTAGGTGTAGTCATCGCACAGGGTCGCACCATCGACCTGCTTGTGCTGCCATTTCCATTCGGTGATGTTCCCCGTATAGGATGCGGCGACCCAATCGCGACGAGGATCGAAGTACCGTAAATTCATCTCGAAGAGTTCGCTCGACTTCTCTGTAAGCCAACCCTGAATGTTGTAGTCCATCGTCTCGTGGATGGCGTACACGCCTGTACCGTAGGTTTTGCCCGTAAGCTGCCCCAAATCGTCGTAGGTGTGGTTCACCACGGCCTGCTCGCCGTTGTTGAGCCGTGCAGTCTCCTTCACGAGACGGTCGCGCGTATCATATGAGAATGTGCGGTCGAGATCGTCCGTTTTACCTCCATAAGTATAACTCTCGCGCTGGGCGACGATGTTGCCTGCGAAATCGTACTTATTGGATATGCGCAACAGATTATCGCCGTCTTCGTCGCATTCGACGCGCTGAATCACACGCCCTTTCGAATCGTAATAGAAAACCCGTTCCCGATAGCCGTCCACGCCGTTCTCGTTCAGTACAGCCAACTTTTCATAGACCGGCAAGCCGACGGTACGTTCGTCTTCGGCCTCCGTCAATGCCGGCAGATTTGCGAAGTCCAGCTCTTTTCGCAAGTCTGCGGGATATTCGTCATACATATGCCTGTAAATGAGTGTTGCGTCTGCCATTGTATAGAGGTCGGGTGCCGAACCCGTGTCAAATGCTGCCTGCAACGTATCGCGCCGTGCCGCACCCTGAACTTCGGAGTCTTCGACCAAAGACTGTTCAAGGACACGGCCGAAGGCGTCGTAAGTAAACCTCAGCCATCGTTTGCGTACGCGCAGATTGCCGTCCTGCTGCATCGCAATCCGATCGGCGGAGTCGTAAACCAAATGCTCCTCTTCGCGTCCGGGGGATCGTTTGCCTACGACACGACTGCGGGCATCGTATTCGTAACGATAACAATAGCTCTTCGCAAAGTCGTCATTGACGGAGTATTGACGCCCCTGTATAAGTTGTGCGGCGCCTTCGGGCGTCACGACCCATGCCAAGCGTCCGCAATCGTCATAAACATAATGCGTGAACACCGGATCGACCGTGCCGTCGTCGTCTCTGAGTCGTCGTTCTTCGCAAACCGTGCGCTGCTCCTTGTCGGTATAGACGACCGATACGGCCCCGTCCTCATCCGTAGTTTTCACAACGGATAGTTCATTCGCTCCGTAGTATCCATTGATGCATAGTGCCTGTGTGGCGGGATCGACATCGAGACGCAGTACGCTCAGGGCGTCATTACCGGAATAGTCGTTGTGAAGCGCATGTTCGCCGGCACGATATTCCGCTCCCGGTTTGTAGGACCGCAATATCCGATTCAGGGGTGAGGATTCGTACTCGTCGCAAATGTAGGGATAGACATTGCTTCCCTGATGACCGTATCGCATCGAATAGAACGCATTCTGTGCGCTGACGGCCTTATCGACATATCGTCCGCGATTGTTTCCGAAAACAAACGGAAGGTACTTGTATGCCTCGCGGTGCCATTCGTCGTAGGCGATCGGGCGGACCAGATCCGAAACGCCGTTATCGACGGCGTCGATGGCGATCTCCTGCTCGGCATAACCCAGTCCGTCGTAGTAGGTCAGATCGATCATCGGACCGGTATCGTTGAGCCGACATCGGAGAATCCAGTTTTCGGAGTTCGTCGTCTCGATGATTCGATTACCGACAATTCGGACAGAATCCAACGGCAGCGTTTGTCCGGCATAGGATGCCGAGAGGACGTAGAGCCCCGAAGCGATGTCGCAGGACAACTCGCAGTCAGCGTCGTTTCCCAGGCCTGTTGCCACTGTCGCCCGATCACGGGATAACTCGTAACGCACATAGGGTTGCGTCTGATGCACGACTGTCCGCAGACGTTGGGAAGCCTCGTCGGCGATGAAGTCGACGTCGCATTGACGCAGCGAACCGCCGGCAGGCTGTGTGATGACGAGGCATCGGCCGTAGGCATCCTGCAAATAAGAGTTGTTGACGATCTCTCCGCCGCTCAGGTTCGGCGGGCAGGAAATCGCATAATACATCCGTTGTTCCGCTTCATCATAGCCGAATCCGAGCCGCATATGGGAATTCCACGAACGGGAATCGCCGCTGTTATAGGCCTCGCAGCCATCCGGACATACTCGCTCCATATCTTCAAACGACTCGATGATCGCCTCTTCTTTTCCGTGTGCATAGGAAAAATAAACCTTTGCAATACCTCCGTCGGCAGAAATCGTCACGGCGGTATCCGACAGCTCTTCGTACATGGCCTGGAACATCAGGAGGTATTTCACATCGAAGGATTCGAGATCGTTGACGCTATATCGGCCAGGAGTGAGATAGAGGTTTTCGAAGACGCAGCGTCCGCCCGTCCCCGTAATCGACGCCACCGCTTGCGGGACATCGGCATCGTAATTATAGATCGTGTAGATTTCGCCGACATTCGTGTCGTCGATCGTCAAGTCGCATGGACAGCCCGGGGCGATGAGAATCGTTCGGTCGGCAGGGATCTCCGGATCGGGCGTATCGTCCCTTCCTCGCTGTCGGATTTCGAGCATCCGATCGTTCGTGCCGAAGTAGACGGCTCGGGAACCGACGCCCGTATATTCATCGAGACGAAGCGTGACGGTAAACTGTTCGTCGGCATAGGATTCTACGGAGGTGACACGCACCCACGAGAATCCGGCGGTAAGGAGCTGTCGGTTCAAGTCGTTGGCCATACCCTCCAGATCGTATCCGGCGTCCAAACCTCCGTAGGTCTCGAACGAATAGGTCTGAGCGTCGGCGCTCAGCGGAATGCTGCCAGCATTTACATACCCCAGATCGGGATGCCAGAAAGGTTGTGCAGCCGAAGTCCATATACCGGTAAGAAGAAGAACGAAAAGAATATAGAACTTTTTCATAGTAACGGATTTTAACGGTTCACGATGTGATACAGATATTCGTTCGTCGGCTTTCCCGCGTCGTCGCGGATGCGGATAAGTCTGCCGTCAGCGTCGTATTCGTAGCTGGTGTCCCTTCCCGAAGGATCCGTAATACGAGTGATGCCTACCAACGGTTCGTAGGCGTAGGTCGTGACATGCACGTCGGGCAACGCCCGTAACGATGCCTCGACATTTCCGCTCAGGGCGTCCAGATTCGTCGCCAGCGGCTGCTGCTCAATCGTCGGCGGCAACAGCGGGGCAATCTGTGCGAACGTCGCGTTCTCAATGCGTGCCACAATGTATAAACCGTTATAACCCCAGATGTAGCAGGTGCTCGTTCCCGATTTGTCGGTCGTTTGCAGCGGATGACCCTGATAGTCGTAGCGGTCGTATGTCTGCTGATCCAGATAAACGATGTTATCCGGACGTGTCGCCGGCTCGATCATCGCCGTTTGCATACGATGGACCTTCGCGACATCCCGGTCGGGATGCGGATGGAAATAGATTGCTTTTTCCGCAGCGAGCACACGAGAAGAATCGGCGTGCGCTTCTCCGCGGAGCTTCCCCAAACGATCTACGGCGCGATGAAAGGCGAATACGACCTGCCGATCTACGAGCATAAGGACGGTCTTAGCGTCGTTCCCTCCTGCCTGGATCTCTCGGCCGTTGAAACGGAGTTAATCAACGAGGCCGGGCGGGAACTTATCTTAGCCCACCTTATCAAGGGCCAAAAGGAAAAATTCGATTATATCCTGATCGACTGTCCCCCCTCGCTGTCGCTGCTCACGCTTAACGCACTGACGGCCTCGGATCGGTTGATTATCCCGGTTCAGGCTCAATTCCTGGCAATGCGTGGAATGGCCAAACTTATGCAGGTCGTCCACAAGGTGCAGCAACGTTTGAACTCGGATCTTTCGATCGCCGGGGTCCTGATAACCCAGTACGACGGAAGAAAGAACCTGAACAAGAGCGTTTCGGAACTGGTACAGGAAACATTCCAGGGCAAAGTGTTCAGCACCCATATACGCAACGCCATTACGCTGGCCGAAGCCCCGACACAAGGGCAGGATATTTTTCACTATGCCCCAAAATCTGCCGGGGCAGAGGACTACGAGAAGGTATGTAACGAACTGCTAACAGAAATAAAGTAACCATATGGCAAAGAAGAACGATTTAAAAAACAGTATGTCGGCCGGGCTGACCGGGGGATTAGACAGCCTGACCCAATCCACGGCCGGGCAAAAAGAGGCTCAAAAGCCGAAGAAAGCGAAAACCGTGCATTGTAATTTTGTCATGGACGAAACCTATCACCAGAACTTAAAGCTGATCGCGATCCGCAAAGGCGATTCGCTAAAATCGGTATTGCAAGAGGCTATATCTGACTACTTGGATAAAAACAGTTCCCTGCTATAACAGCGTATCGGGAATATACAGGGCAAACACTCCACAAAAGAAATTCTCCAGGAAAAAGGTACGCAAAAAGCACCCCTACACATCAAAAAGTATATTGAAAATGCGATTCCCTATAAAAAACCCGTTGGCAGGGTTAATCTTGCGTATGTTTAACCTGCCAACGGGTACGATATTAATAAACGTTTGGATTAAGGTTGGACGTTTACGTCTTTATCTGCATCAACCCAGCCTGTTGTCTCTGCATCAAACTGGATCGGATTCAACACAGCCTCTCCCTGATCATCATAACCACCACCGAAAATCAACGTGTAGATATGACGCTTGCCCTGTTCCCATGTATCTCCGAACGGAACATAAATTGTTTTGTATTCGCTTGCTGAACCCAACAGATAAGCTCCGGACTGCCGGATTTTGCAGGCGATCTCCAGATAACATTGCTTCGCATTATCGGCCTCCAACTTGCTTTTGGTGGCTGTTTCGGAAACTTTCCAAGCAGTCAGCTCCTGTGGTATATTCAGCATAGGAGTATTTGTGGTAATATCGGTAGCTTCGGTATTGCTATTGACCGTGATGCTTGCGTTTTTCACTACGGTAAATGCGTTTGGAAATGCTAAATCAGACGAACTCCAACTTCCCGTTCCATCGGCTGTCGCAGGCAATGTGAAGAAGCCGCCCATTTTGACATTATGAATCTTGATCATGTTGATGTCCACCTGCATGTTATCGTATTGGGTCTTTGCTTTGAATACGACCTGTGACAGAATATGTTTGAAATTAAATTTCACTATTCCGTTGTTCATGTCTTTTGTCTGGCCTTTGGCCATGGCATACATCACGTCGTAGTTTGCATGAGTAGTACCGCTTCCATACTCATCCATGCAGGTATAACTTATCTTTTGGACATCCTTGGTGGCTTCCCAACTATAAAACACCATCATGTCTTCACTAACCGTTCCGGGATTGAACGCGTAAAAGTCCAAAGCCTCGGTAGGCCAATAACGAAGGTCGTTCGCATCGTCATAATCCCACTTACCATTTTTGTACACGATCTTCACTCCGTCATGTTCAAATTCCGTGTCGTTCTTTCCCATGAAGGCAGTACCATCCCCCGTAAAAGCGAACACGTCGAAATCGGTGTTCTTCAAGTTGGTGTTGGTAGTAGGGGTAGCCCTCGTTTCCGCCGCATTACTTAACACGTTAAAACCAATCGCATTTCGTGAGGAGGTTTCCACATTCGCAATCTCCTCTTCTGAGCAACTCATCAGTAGTACTCCAAAGATTGCCCAAAACATTACTGTACTTTTTTTCATAAAATGAATAAAATTGTTAATAAATATAATTAATAAAACTCGATTACAACACTATATCCACATTCACATCATCCCAATCATCAACGTCCACATCAAATCCCGGACCGCCACTTCCCGGCTCGGATGGTACCTCATAATCAAAATTCAACACCAGATGCACATCACCGATATGCCCCGCTACCGGGACATCATGCACTTGGTCGCTCACGTCCTGTTCCAATACAGACATGCTGCCGGAACGGTTCTTGAGATACAGCCGGAAAACATTGGGCTCTCCTTCAAGTGCGGAATGTCCAAACGTATAGAATCCGCCTATAATCTGATTCCGTGAAACCATTCCATCAAAGAGCAGGCTCTCCGAAAGACCGGCGGGCAAACTGTCGCCGGACATGTTAAGCGAGCCGGACATGCCGGAAAGAGCAGCCCGCAAATCCGCCACCCTATCCAGTCCCCGAAGACCGTTCACCTCATACGTGTAGTGACATACCATGTTTACGGGAGTTAGCCGTACTATCTCCGCGCTTCCTCCCGGAATGTCCTTGAGGATAACTCTGTCTATATGGTCGCCACACAGCCAGGGTGGGGTGACAGCCATTGTCCGGTTATCCGGCGACCGAACATCACGCGTATCGGCAGTAAAAAGCGTGTAACTGCCGTTTTCTTTCCAAACCATCCCGTCGGTATCGTAGTTGAAGCAAATTACCCGGTAATCATTCTCGGGGAGCTCCACTTCCCCATCCTCTCCTCCGGGGAAATCAAATATCCACGTGTTGCTTTCATCGTCGGTCGGATAAAATACGACCCTCATGCCTTCAGGCTTGTCATGATTGGAAATCTTGGTCCAGTCGAATACTACCCGCACCGTGGCAAAGTGCGGATGATCGTAACATAAATCCTTATGCTCACAAGCCGTCAGTCCTATCCATAAAAATATGAACACCAGACAAAAGCGTATCCGTATCACTGCCTGCCTCCTTTCTTCTCGTTGTAGTTGCCACGGCCGATCAACCACACCAAAGAGATACCCGCCTTGGTCGGGCCGAACCAGCGGCGTTTTTTAGTGGTCTGCCATACATAGTGACCGTCCAAAGGGATGTACTCCTTGTACGATCCTCCAAGGTAGCCGATTCCCAACGTGAAATCCACATTGAACCGATGTCCCACAGGTAACGAGTAGCCGTAAGCCACGCCTCCCCCGTAACTCCATTTATCCCCCAAGTAACCTTTCCCACCCAATTCGAAATCATAGGTGACGATCTGCCCGTACAATCCGACATGATGCCCGGAAAACGGTTTTTCCACCGCTCTCCGACCGAACCAGCGGCGCAACTCCACATCTCCCCCATAGATACGCCAATAATTATGCTTCCGATCACTTTTCCACCAGGCATACATCCAATTCCCGGCCACAGACCAGTTCTTCCCCAAACAGAACTCAACCCCGATGTCAGGTATCAAAACAGCGTCATAAAGCAAGTTTGTTTTCACCGCCATGCAAAACGGCCGTTTCTTTACCGGAGCTATGACGGTAACGGTATCACGGATGCACAACGTATCACGTGTATGCCGTATCTCTGACGGGATTTATCGGATCACTATCATAGCATATTTTCACCATCGACGAACGAAGTTTCGGAAAATGGAATTTATACAAATATGAGTATGGCCTCCCCCCTTTCAGTCTTTTCAGTTCCCCCCCCCAATAAGGGCTATCCTGGTTTTCCAAACGTACGATCTTCTCCAACAAACGAAGGACATCCTCCCTCTCCGGAATCCGCTCTCACCATCGTTATAAGTCCGTTCCAGTCACTTCCCGAAAAATGAAAATCCATCTCCAATACCGGAATCTTTATATAAGGTGATATATACCGCCACAAAACCTCTGCTCGTTTTTCAGACAGCCTTCCATTCAACAGCCCCCCTCCTTCCGGGGAAGCTCCTCCTATTATTTGAATTTTCCTGATAAGACGGACGGAGTCGTTCAATGCGGAACAGATTTTAGCAAACCGCTCCATCTCGTTCCCATTGTCAAGTAAACATGTATCTATATTTACCTTTCCTTGATGAAAATAGATCCTTACCGAATCACGCTTCTCCTGAGCGGATATTTCTCCGCTTATACTCAACACGAGCACGAACAATACACATTTAATATAAAAAAACATCTTTTCGTCATTTAATCATTTGTTAATATGACAATCCAAACCCAGGCTTTTACACCCCCTGAATTTCAACCGCAAAATACACATCTATAAACCAACCTCCAAAGCAAAAAACAAGTATTTTAAACTTATAAATACTTAAAAAGACAACCACACAACAGCTACAACACTTACCACAGCAGCCAATCACGCTTACACAACAATTAAAAACACTTAACATCATAAAGAAAAGTACTTAAACATACAAAAACAGTTATTTTTGCAGGAAACATTATACTTAATAACACTTAAAATAATAAAACACATGAAATTCAGCATAAAAGCCGCTACTTTTCTAAGTTCAATAAAAACTCAAACTTACGACAAAAAAGAAAGCGAAATGATAATAACGTATCAACAAAAACGTGTCTTTCATCTATCCCTGCTCATGCTGGCCTTATGCGCACCCATATACATATATTCAGTTCCATTTCCCAATGAACAGTTTTATTATATTAACAGCGTATTATTCCTGTTTATCATTATGTGCACTCTCGCTTATTTTAAAAAGAGAGTAAATCTGACCACGACCTTTTCCATTATACTGATAGCCATACATATCGAGATTTTTATCGAGATAATTTATTGCTCAATATGTAGCGGATATGAATATAGTTATCAAAGAGCATTGATAATGAGTAACATTACTATCTCTCTCTTATTTACCATGCTTTCCATCTGTGCCTATATGAGTAATATCTCCATCCTATTGTCCTCCCTTACCATAGCTTCCTATACAATCTGCACACTTATCACCGACGAACCGTTCCTATACAGTTATCTGCCTTTGATCATCATCATATACACCATGATCCCCTTATTAGGAAGATCCTTACACAGTAATATCAGCAGCTTGCTAAAAAGTAGCAACTTGCTAAAAGAGGAAGAGGAAATGCTTTTGAAACGTCTCCAAATGAAAAAGGAAGAACTATTCGCGTTCGCCGAGTTGTTAAGCGAGAATAACCCGGAAGAAAAGACAAGCTCCCTGTTAAACATAATAGGGGAACAATCCAAAGAAAATCTTTTTACAGCCCTTGCCGCATACCAGAAAAAGGAAAAAAGTAAACTTGATACAATCAGGAGAATATATCCCAATTTATCCCCGTCCGAATTAAACATCTGCCGTTTAATACTGCAAGACAAGACCGTCAGCCAAATATGCGAATTATTACATCGGAGTAGCGGAAACATAACCAGCCAACGAGCGAACATACGTGCCAAACTCGGACTGAAAAAAAGCGACAATTTAAAAGAAGCATTACAAGAACGCATGAGGCTGTATGAAGAAGAACACCACCGGCAAGAGGAGTTTTCAGCCATGCGTTAGGGATTGCAGAGTAAAGCCCACAGCCTTTAGGCGAGGACTTGAAACGTAAAGCCCGACCGTCCCACGGGAACGCCCAAAAGAAAAAAAATCCCCCGAACATTCATCCGGGGGACATTCAGGCCGTCACGTCAATTATAATACAGATTAAGATCATCCATACCGATCTCCTTCCCGTCCCGGAAAGAAAGGCTCTTTTTCTCGATCTCCTTTCCGTTCTTGTAAACGGTCACAACCCACTGCATCGGCTCGTTCACGACACCGTCCTCCCCGTCCACGACACTACCGGAAACGGCAAACTCGATCGCCTTTCCCGTCGTGCTTAACGTCACCTTTTCGACGGCCAGTTCTTCATCGCTTAGAATCAACGGGCTTGCGAGGCTTTCCCCCGTCGCCCCGTCTTTCAACCGCGTACCGTTGGCGACTACCACGACCGACTTAATGAAGCTGCGGAAATCTCCCGACTGCTCGATCGTTACCTCATACATCGCCCCTTTTCCTCCCGGTTCGTCGTCGTCCTTGCTGCAACCGACGAAACACAATGCCATGCACACGCATACGGCCGACAAATACAAATACTTTCTCATACCTTCAATTATTTAAGTTTATAAATAGATCACGCACCCCAGGCCGACATGGTTGTTATTCCGGAGAATGGAGTTAAACAACATTTCAAACCTGTATTCGGCAAAAAGAGCCACTTTCGGGCTTAGCAACATTTCCGGCCTTATCCCGACCTCGTACCCATACACGAAAGCCTTGCTTTTCTCCAGGTACACAAGATCGCTTTTCGCCTTGGCTTTCTGGTAGCCGATCGTCCCGGCTGCGATCCCCAGGAGCGAGAATTTCCGTCCTTTCAGGGCGTAATAGGCCAGCTCCGGGCCGACCGTCACGGTGTTTGCCTTTACCAGATCCCGGTTTAGATTCCGGTAATTAAGGTTTGCCCCCACCTTGAAAGCCTTGTACACCTTTCCAAAACCGAACGTCCCCTGCACCTGACTTTCATCCACGATATAGCCCAGCTTCACGTTCATATACTGGCTTCCGATATATTGTGCCCTGCACACGGCCACCAGGCACAAAAAGAG
>ERZ772821.1391-NODE-1391-length-14778-cov-38.100659_pt1 | contig 14778 bp, 10 predicted proteins | sample MGYA00580859_ERZ772821 | MGnify/ENA primary metagenome ERZ772821 (study PRJEB29015, sample SAMEA2737674) | human gut metagenome | biome: human gut; feature: human-associated habitat; material: faeces | place: China | collected 2012 ...
CTCCAAGTTTTAGCAAATCTGCCAAAGAAATCCACCGACGGCGACAAGCCGCTTGCCGGGGCGGTCCTGAGCATCGCCGACGACCGCGGTCGCACACTGGCGGCCGACGGCACGTGGGATGCGGAGGGCAAGGCCACCGTCACCACGGGCGAGGACGGCCGCGTGACCGTCTCGGGCGTGGACTCGGGCAAGCTGGAGGTCCGCGAGCTCAAGGCGCCCAAGGGATACACCGCCTTTAAGGGCACGCGCTCCGTGACGGTCAAGGCCGAGGGCCTGGACGTCGACCAGGTGGCCGCCGCCAAGCCCAAGCTCACCATCACGGCCGAGTCGCCCCTGCGCGCCGACAGCGCGGACGGGTCGACGGGCAGCCTGGAGGCGTCGCTCATCAACACGCCCACCGGCACACCCCCTAGCATTACCACCGGAGGCTTTATGCCCTCGACTGGCGATATGGCAATGTACGCCGCGGCCGCCGCAGCGGTCGCCGGAGCCGCGCTCATCGTGGTCGCGCTCCTGGTCAAGCGGGGAGGTGGCAGCCATAAAGAATAGCTGTCAGCCCCACAGAGAGCGGGGCGAGACGTAGCGAAGTAGATGCTAAGACACAGACAGATGATGACCGATCGAATGAGAACCAACCGGAAAATGGGGGAAAAGAAGATGAGCATGAACAAGAACATCGCACGCCTGGCAGTAACCGCCGGCCTCACGGCGGCGCTGAGCTTCGGCGGCGTGATGGCTCCGGTGACCATGGCGTTTGCTGAGGGTGCGGCTGCAACGGCCGATACCATCACCATCAATAAGAACGAAAAGAATGGTGATGTGAAGTACAAGGCCTACCAGATTTTTAAGGCTGATGTCGTGGATGAGCCCGACAACTCCGATAAAGTCGTTTCCAATGTCGACTGGGCCGAAAATCTTAAGAATAATGAGACTGTGAAGACTACCATCATCAATGCTATTAAGGGTGCAACGGGTGGCGATAGCCTTCCTGATAAACCTTCCGCTCAGGACATTGCTGACTGGTTGAGCGATAAAAATCACGTGAACACTTCTACTGACACGCGTCTTGACAAGGATCATGTACTTAACAAAATCGCTAAAGTGATCATCGGCAATGGCATTGCTCAAACCGGCGACTCATTCAAGGCGGGCGAACCTTTTAATGCTAAGAGCAATGGCTACTATCTTTTTGTGACTGATGAAAACTCGCTGAGTACTCCCCAGGATGCTAATGCGAATGCCGGCACTTCGCCGATTTTCGCTGTTGTTGGTGGTAAGGGCGTGACTGTTGCAGAGAAGACCAAAATTCCGACGATCAAGAAGGAGATCCTTAACGACAATAAGGAGAAGCAGGGCGGTTACACCGTTCAAGATGAGTGGAGTTATGTTGCCGATTCCCAGGTGGGTCAGGAGATAAGCTATAAGCTCACCGGCTCGATTGCGGACAACTACGCCACCTATGATTCCTATGCGTATAAGTTTACGGACACTCTTACGGAGGGCCTGACTTATGTTGGCTCGCTCGAGGTTTATGCGCAGAATGGCCAGAGCTATACCAAGATAAGTCCGAAAAGCTACACCGTGGGTGGGCCTACTGAGGACAATAATACTCTGACGGTGAGTTTTAATGATAAGGGATTGAAGTCGGCTACCGCGGCTAATGAAAGCGACTCTCTTTATATCGATGCTAAAACTCAAATCGTTGTCTTCTACAAGGCCAAACTCAATAGCAAGGCTAGCTATGAAGCTTTCGGTAATAAAAACGAGGTCTATCTCGAGTACTCCAACAACCCTATGGCCGAAGGTACCGGTAAATCCGAGATCAAGGTTGTGACGGATCACGTTTTCCGTCTCGATGTCACCAAGACCGATAAGGACACCGGGAGCGCGCTTACGGGAAATAATCTCCAGGCGGGCTTTAAGGTTAAGGTTATTCAAGGTGACGAGGGCACTTTGGAGAACAAGTGGCTTGGTGAAAACGGCGAAATTGTCGACGAGAGCCAGGCATATGAGTTCAAGACGCAACTCAAAGACGGCAAGGTCTATATTCCCGGCCTTGACACCGGTACATACCAGATTACTGAGACCACTACGCCCACTGGCTACAACACCGTCGCCCCATTTGAAATCACGGTGACTCCGTCCTACAAGAAAAATGGTGAGTTGGATACGCTTACGGTCAACTCCAACAATAAGGAGATGACCGTCATTGGGGATGCAAATGGCGCAACCATGCCCCTCACGATTAAGAACAAGAAGGGCTCCAACCTCCCGCTGACCGGTCTTAACGGCGTGACCTTCACTTGGATCGCTGGTGGCGCTGTGCTGTGCATCGGCGTGGCGCACCTCATCCGCAGCCGTAAGCAGGCTGAGGAGTCCGAGCAGGAGTAACGCTCACTCACCCATCCCTTTGGCAGGTGGGATGTGATGGCCATGAGACTTGCGGACACTTTTCTCGTTCATCCACGTTCTTGCTTTGCCATTCTCTTTTCGGGGCAGACTCCGCACTGGAGTCTGCCCCGTTTTTTGGGATAACGCAGCCAGCCTCCATCGTCCGATGCGGGTACGTTCGTCATCGCGTTTCTTGACTCGTATGAGGTTCGATTTAAGGTCCGTAGGCGCACGCGCGGTGCGGACGGTAGAAGGCAGTTGCGCCGCAACAAGCGCAAATAAGAATGCCCGGGGGTCGGATCCCGGGCATTTAACAAAAGCTGAAAACTAGGCTGCCCGCGCTCCCAAACATTTACGCGGGGTGCGTCGTTTTCTATTGACATTGTATCCCGAATCGCCCAGCCGATTCGGGACATTTTGAAAACGCAAATGCTGGCTTATGCACGAAAGGAATCTCGTTAATTCCGAAAATTATGTATAATTCCAATACAAACTGGAATCGAACGAAAACGATGGAAATGAACGAAGCGCTAATCTACTTACAAGAAGCACTAGGCCTCTCTGCCAAGACCAAAACTTGGCCTGGATTCGCACGCTTGCCGCTGCATCTGCGGGCGATTGAGGTCCGCGCGGTGGACGCAAACGGTTTTTCATTTTTGCTTGCAAGTTTGCCTACTGGCGTCGGGCTTCCCGAGGCTAAGAGGGTCTATAGTCAGCTAGCCTTGCGTGCGGAGACTCCTGTTGTCGTTTCGTTTCCTGATGCCGATGCACGTCAGCGCAAAGCATTGGTCGCACAAGGGATTCCCTTTGTCTGCCCAGGTAGACAGGCTTTTCTTCCATTTATGGGCACAGCCTGCACGGAGAGGGGCGGTGCCCGGTTTCGCAATCACGCGACCAAGATGTCACCCAACGCGCAGGCTGCCGCAATCTGGGGAGCAGCCCAGGAGCCATATCGTCCCTATGACCTTTGTCGTGCGCTTGGGATCTCGGCAAGCCGCGCGAGTGAGGCTATAACCGAGCTTGTTGACAGGGGGCTCGCGAGGCGCGAGCGTCGCGAGCGACGTGTCGTCGTGTTCCCTGTTGCCGTTGATCTTCTGCTCAGCGAGCACATGGCAGAGCTCTCCTCGCCTGTCTTGAAGGTCTTATTTGCAAGGAAGACGCCGCAGATCGAGTATCTTGTTGACGCCGGGGAGACGGCGCTCGCTGCGCGTTCGATGCTCGCTGCGCCGGGTATGGAACAAAAGGCCGTCTTAAGAAGTGCATGGCGTCAACTGAGTGACCTCGAAGTCGCAGATGGGGAGTTGCCGGATAACGAAACGGCGATGATCCAAGTGTGGCGCTATGCGCCCGTGTTTGCCGGCTCCTCCCGTGTCGACGACATTTCGCTTGCGCTATCTTTGGCGGCAATCGACGATGAGCGAATTCAGCTCGAAGTCGATCGCATGTTTGGAAAGGATTATCCATGGCAAGAAGCGCTGTAGAAGGTCTCCAAGAATTTCAGCAGCATATGCAAGAAGCTGCAGGATCGTATGCTCTTATCGGCGGCACGGCATGCGACATTTTGCTCGCGGAGGCGGGACTTCCGTTTAGGATGACTCACGATTTTGATGTGGTAATTGTCGCCGATGACCGGTTGCCTCAGACGGCAGAAGCTATATGGACTTTGGTGCGTGATGGCGGCTACCGCTGCGGCTGGGGCGAAGGCAAAGGCTCATGTTTTTATCGGTTTACAGAGCCTAAGAGGCTGGGTTACCCCCATATGATCGAACTCTTCGCGAAGTGCCCCGACTTTCTAAAGGGTCGTGAGGGGATTGATGTGGCGCCAATTCACGTTGATGAAAACATAAGCAGTCTTTCGGCAATTTTGTTGGACGATGCTTACTACAGCTTGTTCCTTCAGGGAATTCGGACCGTAGACGGCGTTTCGGTCCTGGGTACGGAATACATTGTCCCGTTCAAAGCGAAGGCGTATCTCGACCTAAAAGCTAGAAGGGAGGCGGGGGAGAACGTTGATTCGAAGAAGGTAAAAAAGCATAAACGCGATGCGCTGAGGCTTGCTCAGCTGCTTGGCGAGTCGGAAGGTGTCGACCTGCGCGGAGAACTGAAGGACGATATGCTTGCGTTTGTTAAAGATTGCGAGGTGGGCGACGTCAATCTGAAACAGATCGGGGTTGCGGGCGTAACGATGGCGCAGTTGCTCGAGACGATGAAAGCAACATATGGCTTGATTGGTTGAGTGGGGTTACGTGGCCCGAACGGTGCAGTCTAGCTGCGTTGTCGGGCGGGGAAGCCTGCTAATCGGCTATTATTTGTTTAGACAACTTGAGTTGTAGAGGAGTGACCGGTGATGGTGCAGGGCGCCAAACATATGAAGAGCAATAACGCCGCGGTCAACGGCGGCTCAAGCCCTCAGCCCAAGCCTCAACCAAAGCCCAAGCGCCGCCGCAAGCGATTGCCGCGCTGGGCCGACCGGCTCATCACCATCGTCATCATCCTTATTGGCGTGGGCCTTATGACCTGGCCGTGGATCTTGGACCGGCTCGAGGCCTCGGGCGTGTTCAACCAGATCAGCACCGTGTCCAGCACCGTGGACGCGCTATCTGCCGAGGAGCGCGAGCGCATCCTGCTCCAGGCGCGCTCCTATAACGAGCAGCTGGCGGGCGAGGCCACCGAGCTTCCCGCCGACCAGATCGAGCCCTACGCTCAGCAGCTCATCTTTGACCGCGACCCCATGATGAGCTGGGTCGAGATCCCCTCCATCGACGTGAGCATGCCCATCTACCACGGCACGAGCGAAGAGGTCCTTATGGCGGGCGTCGGCCACCTGGAGGGCACGAGCCTGCCGGTGGGCGGCACCTCGACGCATTGCGTGCTCACCGCGCACTCGGGCATGCGCAACCTGAGCATGTTTGACGACATCCATTCGCTGGAGCCCGGCGACCTGGTGCTGCTGCACACCATGAACAAGACGCTCGCCTACAAGATGGTGGATTCCGAGGTCGTACTGCCCGAGGAGATGGAGTCGCTGACCATCGAGCCCGGCGCCGACAAGGTGACGCTCGTCACCTGCACGCCCTACGGCGTGAACGACCACCGCCTGCTGGTGCATTGCGTGCGCACCAAGTACAACAAGAAAGACGTCGACAAGCAAAAGTCGCTGGCCGGCCGCCACTGGGGCAAGCGCGAGTTTGCCGTGCTTATCGTGGTCGTAGCCGTTGTGCTGTTGCTGCTGGACATCGTGATCCACGCGGTCCGCAAGCGCCGCAAGGCCAAGGCCTCGGCATAAGACATTCTTCAGAACCACCACAATGGTGCCTGTTCCCTTTGTGGTGGCGGGCTCAAACCATCACAACATTCGGTGAAAAACGCGATTTTGCCGAAAAGCGTCGAATGTTGTGATGCTTTTCATTGCGGGCGCGACGGTTTTCGTTGTGGGCGAGACGGTTTTCGCTATGGACGGTGCGGTTTCGCTGCAGAACCGCCAGCCCGCCGCCTGCCAACCCGCCGTCCTCGTTACGTTTTCGCTGCATTTGGGTAAAGCACCTGCTCCAAGCGGCGTTGCCTTGTATACTAGAGCGGTTTATCTGTTATGCGGAAGGGAGCGCCTATGGCACTCAGCGAGAAAGACGTGCGCGGCATCGCCGAGTACGCAAAGATCGCACTGACCGATGACGAGCTCACCCAGATGACGTCCTACATGAACGACGCCGTCCAGATGCTCGAGCCCGTCTTGCAATATGACTTGCCCGACGTGGAGCCCACGTTCCATCCCATCGGAAGCCTGTCCAACGTGATGGGCGACGACCTGTGCGAGCCCGAGCGCGACCTGCCGCTCGACGTCGCGCTCGAAAACGCCGGCAGCGCGCGCGATCGCTACTTCCGCGTGCCGTCCATTTTGGGAGAGGGGGAGAGCAAGTAATGAAGCTCAATCTCGATCGATTCACCGCCGCGCAGCTGGCCGAGCACGTTGCCGCCGGCGATTTCTCTGCCACCGAGGTCGCGCAGGCCTCGCTCGAGACCATCGAGGCACGCGAGGGCGGAGTCCAGGCATTTCTGCAGGTGGCGCCCGAGCTCGCGCTCGAGGCCGCTGCGCGCGTGGATGCCGACCGTGTCGCCGGAAAGCCGCTGCCCCCGCTCGCGGGCGTGCCGCTGGCCATCAAGGACAACATGAACCTCGTGGGCACGCGCACCACCTGTGCTTCCCGCATGCTCGAGGACTACCAGAGCGTCTATACCGCCACCTGCGTCCAGCGCATGCTCGATGCCGGCTGCCTGCCCATGGGCAAGGCCAACATGGACGAGTTTGCCTTTGGTAGCTCTACCGAGAGCTCGGCGTTCCACCGTACCAACAATCCCTGGGATACCGAGCGCGTGCCCGGCGGCTCTTCGGGCGGCTCTGCTGCCGCCGTCGCCGCGGGCGAGGTCGCGCTCTCGCTGGGCTCGGATACCGGCGGCTCCATTCGCCAGCCGGCGTCGCTGTGCGGCGTGGTGGGCTTTAAGCCCACGTATGGCGCCGTGAGCCGTTACGGCGTGGTCGCCTTTGGCTCGTCGCTCGACCAGGTGGGTCCCTTTGGCCGCACGGTCGAGGATGTCGCGCTGGCCATGAACGCGCTTACCGGCGCGGGCCACGATCCGTACGACTGCACCAGCCAGGATTGCGCCGTCGACTTTACCGAGCATCTCAACGACAGCATCGAGGGCAAGCGCGTGGGCATTATCCCTGCGTTTATGGAGGCCGAGGGTCTGACGCCCGAGGTCAAGGCTGCTGTTCAGCGCGCCGCCCAGGAGCTGCAGAACCAGGGCGCCGAGCTGGTCGAGGTCGACCTGCCGCACCTGGATGCCGCCATCGCCGCCTACTACGTCATCGGCCCGGCCGAGGCGTTCTCCAACCTGGCCCGCTTCGACGGCATTCGCTACGGCTATCAGGAGGAGGGCTGCGCCAACCTGTCCGACCAGAGCTCGCTGTCGCGCGCCCACGGCTTTGGCGCCGAGGCCAAGCGCCGTCAGATGCTCGGCGCCTACCTGCTGAGCTCGGGCGTGTACGACAAGTACTACTACGCTGCGCAAAAGGCCCGTACGCTCATCACGCGGGACTACGACGCCGCGTATGCCAAGGTGGACACCATCCTCATGCCCGCCTCGCCGCGCACGGCCTTTAAGTTTGGCGAGATCAGCGACCCCACGCAGATGTACCTCTCCGATCTGTACACCATCTCGCTCAACATTTGCGGCAACGGCGGCATCTCGGTGCCGCTGGGCCTGGGCGAGGACACTCAGCTGCCCGTTTCTGCCCAGCTGGTGGGTCCGGCGTTTAAGGACCGTCAGCTGCTCACGTTTGCCCGCGCCCTGGAGCGCGGCTTTGCCGATGCCGCCACGGGTGCGCCCGCACTTTCCGTCGCGCCCGATTTTGCCGGGAAGGGAGGCGAGCTGTAATGAAGGAGCTTTCCGAGGTCCTGCAGGATTGGGAGGCTGTGATCGGCCTAGAGATCCATACCGAGCTCACCGCACTCGATACCAAGATGTTCTGCAACTGCAAGCTCAGCCACGATGACGAGCCCAATGCCAACGTGTGCCCGGTGTGCCTGGGCCTGCCCGGCGCCCTGCCGGTGCCCAACAAGCGCGCCATCGAGAGCATCGTCAAGGCCGGTCTCGCTACCAACTGCGAGATCCAGCGCCACTCGATGTTCTATCGCAAGCACTACTTCTATCCCGATATGGCCAAGAACTTCCAGACCACGCAGGGTCCGGTCGCCTTTGCCATGTACGGCCATCTGGACCTGGACGTGACCGGTCGCGGTGCCGCCGAGCGCCCCGACTGCGCGTTTGGCGAAGCCGAGGCCCAGAGCCTGGCAAGCGCCTCGGCCAACGCCGAGGGCCTGTCCACGTCTATGACGTCGACCATGCGCGAAGGCAATCAGCGCGCCGGTCACCTGGCCAGCTACGATGCGTCCAACCTGCAGATGCCTGAGCGCCGCGAGGACGGTTCCTACACGGTGCCCATCCGCATCCTGCGCATCCACATGGAGGAGGACGCCGCCAAGATGGTCCACGTGGGCGGTGCCGAGGGCCGCATTACCGCCGCGGCCGAGTCGCTCGTCGACTACAACCGCTGCGGCACGCCTTTGATTGAGCTCGTGACTGAGCCCGATCTGCGCACGCCCGAGGAAGCGCGCCTGTTTATGGAGAAGCTCCGTCGCATCTTTGTGACGCTGGGCATTTCCGATTGCTCCATGGAGAAGGGTTCCATGCGCTGCGACGGCAACGTGTCGCTGCGCCGCCGCGGCGAGACCAAGCTGGGCACCAAGACCGAGCTCAAGAACCTCAACTCGTTCAAGAGCCTGCACGATGGCCTTGCCTACGAGATCTGCCGTCAGGCCGAGGTGCTCGAGGAGGGCGGCATCATCTATCAGGAGACCCGTCACTGGGAGCCCAGCCGCAAGCGCACCGTGGTGATGCGCGTCAAGGAGACGGCCGACGACTACCGTTTGTTCCCCGACCCCGATCTGGCGCCCTTCGATCTGGACGACGAGTTCATCGACCGCTGCCGTGGCGAGATCCCCGAGCTGCCCGATGCCAAGCGCGCCCGTTTTGAGGCCGATTTTGGCATTAAGGCGGCCGACGCCGAGCAGATTGCCGGCGACCCCGAGTTTGCCGACTTCTTTGAGGCCGCCGCTGCCGGTATGGCCGGCAAGGAGGCCCAGACGGTCGCGAACCTGCTGGTGAACGAGATGATCGCCTACCTTAAGGGCGCGGGCGTGTCGCTCGCCGAGTCCGGCATTTCGCCGGCTCAGGTGGCAGCGCTGGCTAAGCTGCTGGCGACCGACGCCATCAGCTCCAACCAGGCGCACGAGGTCTTTGAGGCCATGGCCCAGACCGGCGACGACCCCAATAAGATCGTCGACGAGCGCGGCATGCGTCAGGTGAGCGATGCTGGCGCGCTGCAACCGATCGTGGACGAGGTGCTGGCAAACTGTGCCGATCAGGCGCAGCAGTATCGTGACGGCAACCAGAAGGTTATCGGTTTTTTGGTGGGCCAGTGTATGAAGGCGAGCCGCGGCAAGGGCAACCCGAAGCTCTTCAACGAGTTGCTGAGAACGTCGCTCTCGTAAACGGGAACCGAGGGGCCGGGCGCAGGGCCTTGCCTCTCAATTTCGGACAGTCCTGACTCACGACGGAGGCGCCACTGGCGCCTCCTGTTCGTGCGGAACTCATTGAGAGGCAAGGCCCTGCGCCCGGCCCCTCGGTTCCGTGACGACTCGGCCGTTCGGGTCAGGCAGGCTGAATTGAATAGAGTGAATGGGCGTGCCGTCGGCACGCCCATTGTTTTGAAGGGAACTCATTTTGAGCAAGCACCCGCCCTGCCGGGGCTCCCAGGTTCTGCTACGACTCGGCCGTTCGGGTCAGGCGGGGCTGAATGGAATTTGGTGAATGAGGGCGCCGTTGGCGCCTTCATTCTTTATATATGTTGGGAACGCCAGGCGGTGGGGGTGGTGCCGGTGTGTTGCTTGAAGGCTTGGGCGAAGGCGGCCTGCTGAGGGTAGCCTAGACGCTCTGCCACCTGCGCTATCGTGAGCGCGCTATCGGCCAAAAGGTCCTGTGCTCGTTCCATACGGCGTCTGCGAATGTAGGCGCCCAGGGACTCGCCAGTTTGGGCCTTAAAGGTGGCGCATAGCTTGGAGCGGCTTGTGTAGAGCCTCTCGGCCACTTCGTTGACACCCACACGCCTGCCTTTGTCGAGTGCGCACTCAATCATCGCCGTCGCTTCCTCGGCAATGGTCACGCTGGCGCGTGTGTCTGCCGCTTGCTGCGCCTGCTTGTGGGCCGCGCGCGAACAGGCGACCTCCGCGACCATGGTCTCCACGATGCCTTGCATATAGACGTGTCCGCCTACGGTGCGGGCGCGTTCCTCGTTAATCCGACGCAGCGTGTGGCAGATGGCAGACGTCGCCTCCTCGTGCCATGGCTCGGCAAACGCCTCGAAGATTCCCGTGAACTCGGTGGGATAGCGGTGCTCCAGTTCGTCAAAAAATCCAGGCAAAAAGAGCACCGAGCGCGAGTGATAAAGCTGCCCTGCAAACAGCGGACTTAGCTCCTCGCCGCAGCTATCTTGGATAAAGCTGCACACCGCGCTGTTCGGCCACGGCCCGCGCAGTGGCTTAAGGTTCGCAGGCGTTATGCCAGCCTTGGGCATGCACATGAGCGTGGGCGCGCTGACCTCGCTCACGCACGCGTACGGTTCGGGCGTGTATTCGGCTAGCTGCATGTTGTGCGTCGGGGTAATGAAATGCTCCATGACAATGCAGGTGGGGGAGAGGGGCATGATCCATGCGCGTCCGTGTGCCCGATCGTTTGCCACCTCGCCGGTAAAGACAGCGCCCTTGCCGGAGAACTCCAAGCCAAACTGCTCAAACTGCGGTGCGTAGAGCTCGGTTATATCGGTTGCCGCCCGCCGCATTTTCAAAAGCGTCCCCTTCATTTGCGAAAACGTCCACGCCTGGCCCAATTGTGTGCCTTGGCTAACACGCCCATGATAAGTTTCTTACGGTTAACTCTCAAGCCGTTAGAAAGGAATCTCATGGCAAAGGGATCAAAAAAGGAAGGCGGCGGCATCGGCGAGCTGCTTGCATATGCCGGTGACCGTAAATTCCTAACGTATTTGGGCATGGCCCTCTCGGCGCTCTCGCAGCTGCTGAGCTTTGGCCCGTACGTGTGCATCTGGCTTGTTGCGCGAGATCTTATCGCCGTGGCGCCCAACTGGAGCGAGGCCGCCAATATCGCGATGTATGGTTGGTGGGCTGTGGGCTTTGCGCTGGCAAGCATCGTGGTCTATTTTGTGGGACTCATGTGCACGCACCTGTCTGCGTTTCGCTGCGCGTCCAATATCCGCAAGGCTACGAGCGAGCATCTGCTTAAGCTGCCGCTCGGCTACTTTGACACGCACGCCACCGGTGAGCTGCGCCGTATCGTAGACGGATGCACCGCCTCCACCGAAACGCTGCTCGCGCACATGCTGCCCGATATCGCCGGCGCCACTGCCATGGTCGCGGGCCTGCTTGTGCTGCTATTTGCCCTCGATTGGCGTTTGGGCGCGGCATGCTTAATCTCGGTCGTCGTTTCGTTTTGCGCCATGGCCACCATGATGAGCGGCAAGGGCGCCGAGTTTATGAAGGCCTACATGGGCGCGCTGGTCAAGATGAACAAGACCGGCACCGAATACGTGCGCGGCATCCCCGTGGTCAAGGTGTTCCAGCAGACGGTCTACTCCTTTAAGGCGTTTCACGATGCGATCGCCGAATACGCCGACATGGCGCAAAGCTATGCGGGCACGTTCTGCCGAGGCCCGCAGGTGCTCAACCTTACCGCGCTCAATGGCCTCGTGGCATTTCTTTTGCCCGTGGCGTTGCTGTTGGCGCCGGGCGAGACGGACTTCGCGCACTTTATGGTCAACTTCACGTTTTACGCGATCTTTTCGGCCGTGGTGCCGACGGCCATGACCAAGCTCATGTTTGTGGGCGAGGCGTCTCAGATGAGTGCCGATTCGCTGGCGCGCATCCGAAGCGTTATGGATTCCAAGCAGCTCTCCGTGCCCGCCCAGCCCAAGCACCCTGTCGGCGGCGACGTGCGATTTGAGGACGTGAGCTTTACCTACGAGGGTGCCGAGGCGCCTGCCGTCAACCATGCGAGCTTTAGCGTTTCCGCGGGTAGCACCCTCGCCCTGGTGGGTCCCTCGGGCGGCGGTAAGTCAACCTGCGCCAGCCTGATCCCGCGTTTTTGGGATGTTTCCGCAGGCCGTGTGCTCGTAGGCGGTGTGGACGTTCGCGACATGGACCCGCACGAGCTTATGGACCAGGTTGCCTTCGTGTTCCAGACCAACCAGCTGTTCCGGCAAACACTTGCCGATAACGTGCGTGCCTCCAAGCCCACGGCCACTGACGACGAAGTGCGTGCGGCCCTCTCCGCAGCTCAGTGCGACGACATTGTGGCCAAGCTCCCACAGGGCATCAACACCATGCTCGGCGCCGGCGGAGCATATCTTTCGGGCGGCGAGGTGCAGCGCGTGGCACTCGCCCGCGCGATTCTTAAAGACGCGCCTATCGTGGTGCTCGATGAGGCCACGGCGTTTGCCGACCCCGAGAACGAGGCGCTCATCCAGCGCGCCTTTAGCAAGCTGGCGGCGGGTCGCACGGTCATTATGATTGCGCACCGACTCTCGACTGTAGTGGGCGCAGACCAAATCGTGGTGCTCAACCAGGGCAGCGTGCAGGAGTCGGGTACCCATGCCGAGTTGCTGTCCCAAAATGGCCTGTATGCCAAGATGTGGGCTGAGTACGAGCAGGCCGCGAGCTGGAAAATCACTGCAGCGACCGCGGATGCCGCCGTCACGAAGGGAGGCGAGGCTTAAATGTTCGCCTCATTCCAAAAGAAGTATTTCCTATCCGATAAAGGCGTCGCCGGCGTAAAACGCGGCATTTTCTGGACCACGCTCACCAATCTCATTACCATGGCCGGCATGGGCTTTTTGTTCCTGGTCATGGCCGGCTTTGTCGAACATCTCGCCACCGGCGCCGACCTGCCGGATGCCCTGCCGATCGTGGGCGGCCTCCTGGTCTTTTTCGTGTTGCTCTTTGCCTCTAACTGGCAGCAGTATTACTACACCTACTGCATCTTTTACGAGGAGTGCGGCAAGCAGCGTATGGAGATTGCCGAGCGCTTACGCAAGCTGCCGCTGTCGTTTTTTGGCCGTCGTGATCTGGCCGATTTAACCGAGACCATTATGGGCGACGTCCAGGCCATGGAGCACGCCTACAGCCACGTGCTGGGAGAGCTTTGGGGTGCCATCATCGCAAGCGCCATTGTGTTCGTGGCGTCGCTGTTCTTTTGCTGGCAGCTGGCGATCGCGGCGTTTTGGAGCGTTCCCGTGGCCTTTGCCGTGCTGTATCTGACACGCGGTCCCATGACCCCGGTGTTCGACCGCGTGCGCGCCGAGAAGGTCAAGGTCACCGAGGCGATCCAGGAGACGCTCGACTGCGTGCGCGAGATCCGCGCCACCAACCAGGAGGCCCATTATCTTGAGGGACTCAACGCCGTGATCGATGCCGAGGAGCGCGAGACCACCAAAGGCGAGCTCGCCAACGGGCTTTTGGTCAACTCCGCCTTTGCCATCCTGCGCCTGGGGATTGCCACCACGTTGGTCACGGGCGCTGCGATGGTCGCCTCCGGCCAGGTCGACTTTTTGGTGATGTTTGCCTTCCTGCTTATGGTGAGCCGCATCTATGCGCCCTTTGATCAGGCGCTGATGCTGATGTCCGAGCTGTTTGCCGCCGAGTCGTCGGCCAAGCGCATGCGTTCCATCATGGAAGAGCCCGTGGCGCGGGGCAGCGAGCAGTTTGAGCCCGTGGGCCACGATGTGGTGTTCGATCACGTGGCATTTGGCTATGGTGCGGGCGAGGACGGCCGCGCCGGCGAGAAAGTTCTTACCGACGTGAGCTTTACCGCCAAGGAAGGCGAAGTTACGGCACTGGTCGGTCCTTCGGGTTCCGGCAAGTCTACGGTGAGCCGCCTGGCTGCGTGCTTTTGGGACGCCACCGAAGGCACGGTCACCGTGGGTGGCGTGGATGTTGCGAGCGTGGATCCCGAGGTGCTGCTGCGCGACTACGCCATTGTGTTCCAAGACGTGCTGCTCTTTGACGACACGGTGATGGGAAACATCCGCCTCGGGCGTCGTGGCGCCACCGATGAGCAAGTGCTTGCGGCTGCGCGTGCCGCCAACTGCGATGAGTTTGTGAGCCGCATGCCGCAGGGCTACAACACCATGATCGGCGAGAACGGCTCCAAGCTGTCCGGCGGTGAGCGCCAGCGCATCTCTATCGCCCGTGCGCTGCTCAAAGACGCGCCTATCGTGCTGTTGGACGAGGCGACGGCGAGCTTGGATGTGGAGAACGAGACCGTGGTTCAGCAGGCGCTCTCCCGTCTGCTTGCAGGTAAGACGGTTATCGTTATTGCCCACCGTATGCGTACGGTGGAAAATGCCGACAAAATCGTTGTACTCAAGGATGGTGTGGTTGCCGAGCAGGGCGCTCCGGCGCAGCTCAAGGCGGCAGGTGGAGAATTCGCCCGCATGGTGGCGCTGCAAAAGGAAGCAGCTACCTGGCAGTTGTAAGAAGGGGCAAAGGGACAGTCCCTTTGTCACATTGACAATCGGTTACTCCGCATCGTTAATTTTCAAAAGGTTAGCCATGGCTGACCTAGATAGTTAGATAAAATTGAGATATTTCAAAAGCGTGCTCGAGCAAACTTGTTTACTCGGGTGCTGAGGCACCATGCCGCGTCCAATGCGGCAAAAGGGAGAAGCAACATGAAGAAGTCGACGTTTAACACCCTGCTTGT
>ERZ772821.1393-NODE-1393-length-14743-cov-4.297658_pt1 | contig 14743 bp, 6 predicted proteins | sample MGYA00580859_ERZ772821 | MGnify/ENA primary metagenome ERZ772821 (study PRJEB29015, sample SAMEA2737674) | human gut metagenome | biome: human gut; feature: human-associated habitat; material: faeces | place: China | collected 2012 ...
GGCCGACGCCGTCGCGGGCGGCATCATCGGCTACAACCGTCTGCTGACGCCCAAGCGCGCGGGCGTCACGCTGGAGGCGCTGCTGCCGACGATTGACCAGAACACCGGCGTGCTGACCGACAGCACCGACGCGCAAACGGCGGACGGCACAATCACCCTTGCTAACTTCCAGAACAAGCTCAACCTGCAGGCCGACATCTACGTCGGCGGCATCGTCGGCGCAAACGACGCCAATACGAAGCTGACGATTCAAAAGGCAACCAACGGCGCAACGCAGAACGCCCTGTCCGTCGGCGGCCTGAACCCGTCCAACAACGGCGCGTTTAAAGGCGGCGTATCGCTGAACGCGCTGGCCGGTGGCCGCTATGATTTCGACGACGTGCACGGCGCACTGGCGGGCGGTATCATCGGCTATGCCACACCCAACACGGTGCTGAAAAACTGCATAAACTACGGCACAGTGGCTCACAAGTGCGCCGCGGGCGGCTTTGCGGGCTGGAACGAGGGCACGATCACCGGCGGCAGCATGGCGGCGTCCCTCGGCAACCGTGAAGCCGGGTATACCTATCTGGGCGGCGTTGCGGGCGTCAACGGCGGTCTTATTCAGTCTGCCTACCCGGCTAAAGACTGCGCCGTGCGCGGCGACAGCTATGTCGGCGGCATTGCGGGCGTCAACCTGGGCGTTGACGCTGCGGCAAGCAAGGGCCTCATCATCTGCACGGGGGACAACAGCAGCACTGGCACGGTGGAGGCCAACCAGTACGCGGGCGGCGTGGCCGGTGCCAACGTCGGCAGCGTTTCGCTGTCCGGCAAGCTGCAAAGCAGTGTCACCGCCACCGGCTATGCGGGCGGCGTGGCCGGTATCAATACGAAGAACGGCATATATACAGGCCGCATTTGCGGCGCTGAAAACCCCACCGGCGCGGTCGGGGGCAGCGTCACTGCCGCCAACTACGCGGGCGGCGTGGCCGGTACGAACAGCGCCGAAATCACCCGTGTGGATAACTACGCCTCGGTGCGCGCCAGCACAAAATATGCGGGCGGTATTGCGGGCGAGAACTACGAGGGCGGCAAAATCAGCGCCTGCGTCCATGCCCAGAATCAGGTCTACGCCACCAACGGCGAGGCGGGCGGCATCGCGGGCAATAATAATAAAGACGCGCTGATTGAGAATGTGCAGGTCAGCGCCGCCGTCACCGCGGCCAACGGCACGGCGGGCGGCGTCACGGCCACGAACTTCGGCATCATCGGTCAGGAGACCGGGCCGGAAGATAACAGCAGCGTAAGCGGCTGCACGATCACCGGCACGTCGGAGAGCATCGGCGCTGTTGCAGCGTACAACGGCAAGGGCGCGACCATCCGCAACGTGAAGCTGGCGGAAAACGTCAACGTGCGGTTCAGCACCCCGGCGGTCACGATTGGAGGCCTTGCGGGCATGAACGATGGTGCCGTCACCGGCTGCCGCGTTGAGAACGGCGCACTGGCACTGAACGACGGTCTGCGCGCGGGCACCAACACCGTCACGCTGGGCGGCGCGGTGGGCTGCACCACGGAGCACGGCACGGTCAGCAGCACCAACGTTCTGCTGGACCTTACACAAAATCTTGATAAATATACAAATTTGGGCGGCGTCGCAGGCCAGAACGACGGTACCCTGGATCAGTGTACCTATTCCGGCACGATGGGCGGCAACGCGGACACGGACGGCCTTGTCTCCGTCGGTGCGCGCAGCACCGGCAGCACGGTGGGCGGCATTGCCGGTCTGAACAACAACACGATCACCGGCTGTGAGGTCAAATACATCAAACTGCAGGTCAGCGGTATCAGCAACATCACCACGACCCAGACCGCAGACGAAAAGCTCGCCAGTGCCAGCCATGTGGGCGGCATTGCGGGCCGCAACAATGTCGAAATCGTCAACAGCTATGTCGCCACCGAGCGCAGCGGCAACGCGGGCAGCATCATCACGGCGCGTTACGGCTTTGTGGGCGGCGTCGCGGGCTCCAACAACGGCACTATCAAGGGCAGCGGCAGCAAAACTGTGCAGACCGATTTGATGCCCGAGTTGAAAAAGAGGATCGCTGACGGAGACACCAATGCAATTGTCGCTGCGCTGCGCGGCAACCCGGTAAATGGGACGGGCGCTACAGTTAGCTATGTGTCCAACTTTGTGGATCTCAAGGGCGTTGACACTGTGACGAATAAGGGCTACACGAACGTTTACAGCGACACGGGTCTGGCCGCTAACGATCTGCTTGTCGGCTTGCGCGGCAGCAATAAGGATATGAACAACCTTGCCAGCGGTCACTTGGGCGGAATTACCGGATTCAACGGCCTGAACGGCAGCATCAGCAGCACGGCCAGCGGTAAGTGGTTCGTCTATGCGGATAACGCAGCCCGCGATGATACCACCGTTGGCGGCATCGTAGGACAGAACGAATCCAATGTGACCGGCACAAGTGCGCTGGATACTGTGGTAAACTGCGCTGCCGTGCGTCGATTCAGCCGCCGGACGTTCTGGAAAACGGGCAATAACGCGACCCAAAGGGGTGATATTTCCCAAAGCGATGCCAATGACCGCGATGATGTTAATTACTATGATTCCACAAACCGCTTCAATGTGCAGGTTGGCGGCATCATCTGCAACCAGAACAACCGCAGTGGTGACCGGTGGACGCTGACAAACTGTATTAACTTCGGCTCTGTCTATAACAGTCGTTCCGGCAATGCGGGCGGCGTCATTTCGCTTTGGACGAACTACGGCGGCACGCTTCAAAACTGCTACAACTTCGGCGACCTGAAGACGAACTTCAACGACGGCGGCAGTGACTGCGGTACAATGGGCGGTATTGTGGCTTACTATGATGCGCCTGTCTCCAACACGTCGGTCAACGTCCTGTCCTGTCAGAACCATGGCTCGATGAAGTCGTCTATTGATGGCTGGAGCAGCGCAAACGACATCGGCGGCATCTTTGGCAAAGTGCAGATGAAGAACGCCACCGACATTATGACAATCGATCTGTATGACTGTGTCAACGGCAGCACTGTAAGCATTCAAGCCAGATCGATGGCTGTCGGCATTTTTGCTTACTTGGGCCCGTGGGATGGCGTGGACAATCCGAATGTCAGCAGCGTAAAAAAAGGTAACGGCTACAATGGGAATGCCCAGTTTAAAACCATCCCGTATGTTACCATCAATATTGACCGGTGCCGCAACTTTACCACCAATATGACGACCCAAACCAGAAAAGGCGATAATGACAGCGCTAATAATGGTAAATATTACTGGATTGCCGGTATTGTCGGCAGCCGGTCCATGGGCGGCTACAGTGTAGCCCCCACAACAATCACAAACTGCTTCTCTGTCGTTAAGGACGATTGGCACCCTGTTGCCTATGACAAGCGTTCGTCCACAGAATTGACAATGAAAGACGGTACGGTTGTTTATGGCGAACACATCGAGGGTCATAACAACTACTATATCGATTCCGGCGCGGCCTTTGCCAATAGCTACAAGAAAATACAAGGTCAATCCCAAACCGCTACGGGCGTAATCGACAGAACCCTGACGCGCACCACAACCGGCTTGTCCACAAGCATCAACTGGGGCACGCAGAACAGTAACTTTACCGAGCGGCAGGAAAACACCAAGTCCGGCAGCCGCAGACTCTTCATCGGTAAGGATACAGGTGGTGGAACGGACGATGCCTATTTTGCTATGCTGCCCACAAGCAGCGACGGCAAACAAATCAGCTACGACATTACAAAACTAACAGGCAGCACGGGCTATATTGGTGTCAAGACCGGGCAGTCTTTTGGTGAAAAATCGACGCGGCGTTATATCTACGATGCCAACGGCGGTGAGCGCGGGCAGCTGCTACTGGTCTACGGTGAAAACGCACAGACGACCAAGGACAACCGCAAGGGCGAACCGGACAATGAGGACATCACGGACGAGGTCATCCAGAACTACTATAAGTACGTGCTGGACAGCACCAAGCCCGCCAAGCCGGGAGAAATCCACGTCAAGGCCAGCCAGGTGCAGGACGCGGACAACAACGTCTATGGCCGTTATGAAGTGACGTGGGACGAGCCGAACGACACGACAGCCAGCCCCGCCGCTTACTACCGTGTTGAAATTCTGCCCTGCAACGATGCGGATACTGTCGCACCGGATGCAGTTCCCTATCTGAAAGCGGACGTCTACCAGCGCAGCTATACCTTTGTGGCAGATAAAGCGTGGACGGGTTACTTCGTCGTGCGTGTAACGCCCTACAACACCAACAACGACCCGAATCAGCCTGATAACCCCAACACCAGCGGCGTGCAGACCTTTATGCACGCCCTGCCGAAACCGGAACTGGAAGTCCGCCTTGTAAAGCGCTCGGAATTTAACTGGAACGAATGCACGAAGGTCGATGGTAACGAAGAATTTAAATATGAGCAAATTCTTGTGTTGAAAAACTATGAGGACTACCCCAAGGATGAAAACTGGACAGTAACCGTAACAAGAAACGGTGTAACGAACCCTTATACGTTCAGCAGGCAGAATGGGAAGAAGTATATCCGCATAGCGTGGAGTATTGGGGTGACCAAGACCTTTACAGCGCTGGCAACTCCGGCAGCGGGCAGCACCAGCTATTTACGCTCGGCGGAGTACAAGGTCGAAACCTACGTCCCATCCCAATGGCGTGATGTTAACAAAGAAGATGCCAAGAAGAATGAAGACGGTCTGCCTGCGGGCACGCTGACCAAAGCAGAAAACGCGACAGAGTACGTGACCTGCACCGGCCAATCGGCGGAAAACTTTACCGCAACGGTGACTTTCGGCTTCACGCCAACGTTGGCAGACCCGACCCACGGCAGCCCGACCTACCGCGTCATGCTGCTGGCAAAATATCTGGGCAATGACACGGTCAACGGGCAGTCCCTGAACGGCCAGTACATCACGCTGGCCGCGCGGGAGGGCATCGTCACCGAGACACCCGTCACCTTCAACCTGAACAGTCTGCCGTCGGATGCTATGTCCAACTACACCGACTTCCTTGTCATTGCGGTGCCCATCACCAGCGGTAAAGGCGATGTGACCACACGCTGGGATGCCACGGCGGAGGAAGTGTCCGCAGCCATCGCCAGCCATGCGAACGAGACAAACGACACCGACAAAGAAATCTGGTGGAGGAACGGCTATGAGATCGTCCGCACGGGCGAGCACAGCTATACCTATGCCCATCTGACGCCGCTCTGCTTCTCCGACGTGAACCGCACCGATGACAAGAGTTGGGCTATACAGGCCACACAGACGACCCCGCAGATCATCTTCAAGCAGCTGAACCTGAATGTCCTGAAAGCCCCGACGCTGGCCGAAGATACCGACGGCGGCAAGGTGAACCCGGACAACAATCAGCTGACCTATACGTTCAACTGGACGCAAGAGGACATGGGCACGAAAAAGCCGACCTACAGCATCAAGCTCTACGGCCTGTTGACGGACGAGAACGGCAATGTGACCGGTCAGGAGCAAATTGCGCTGAAGGACGGCGTAAATCTGGCCGATAAGGTTCAGAACAGCGGCAGCAACAGCTTTACCCTGCCTGTCAACGTGGATACCATGCTGGCCAACGGCAGCGACAGCTGGCGCTATGACAAGGTCCGGCTCGAGGTCACCCGTGTGGCGGCAGCCGACACCAATGAAATCGGCGCGTCCGCTGTGGCGGATTACAGCGTTAAGCAGCGCCTGCCCGGCATCAGCGCGCCGAGCTCCATCACCCGCGTCAACGGCGAGACCGACAACGCGGATGCCCTGCTCTACACGGTCAGCTGGTCGCCGTCCGACAACGCACGCATTCACCACTATGACCTGTGCGTCGTCGATGACGGCGGCAATACTGTGCTGACGCTGCCCACCACGGGCAATGTCGGCAGCCTGACGCTGGATATGGAGCAGTATCAGGGCGTTGCGATGAGCTTCCGCGTCATTGCCCGCCGCAAGGACGACAGCTGCTTTGACGGCCCGGACGGCGCGTTGAGCAAGCCCGAGACCATCGTCCGCCGCGCCGCTGCGCCCAAGGTTACGGCCAGCAGCTTTGCGCCCGACAGCCCGAATCAGGAGACGTTCCTGAACGACCTCAAGCTCAACATGACGCTGGACGCACCCGCACAGGGCAATGTCTACTTTACCGGCTATATCTTCAGCAACAAGGACAATTACAATACAATTGCCGATTTGGCCAGGACTTGGCAGGAAAAGTCCACCGGACAGGACAAGTACACGGCCCAGCAGGAGTTGACCAAAAAACTGGACGAAATGCTGAACAATGGCGACGCCGAGCTGGTCATCCCGAAGGACAGCCGCACGGTGGGCGGGAGCGCCAGCGCCGACGACACCACCGCCAGCTATACCTTTGTGCCCGACGGCAACGGCTTTACGCTGACGCCCGACCATGCAAAACAATACCTGCTGCCCGCGGTGCGCGTTATGCCCACCGACGGCACGACAGCGTCGAACTGGTTCTACTTCTTGCAGAAGGATGCCGCAAAGGCACAGCTGCCGGCCATCACGCTGGACGCCCCCGTGGACGCTGCCGAACCGGAACGCGCGCTTGGCAATGCCGTTTACACGCAGGAGGTCAACCTGTACAACGACCCCGAGTTTAACACCAGTCGCGGTACGGCCCCGCTGGACCTGCGCCGCTTTACGGTGGAGTGGACCGCGGTGAACAAGTACACCCAGGCCGACGGCACGGTGCGCAACCTGACCGACAGCTATACCTTTACCGTCACGCCGCTGGACAAGGACAAAAAGCCCTACAGCATTACGGTGACGACCTACGACAGGGACGAGACGGACGAAGACGGCACCACGCATAAGCGCGGGGAAATCAAAACCGTTACCAAGACCTATGACGGCAAAACGACGGAGATTGCGAAGCAGACCGACGATGTGGACAAGGAGACCGGCAAGACCCGCATCTGGTACGACCTGAGCGTTGAGCCTGTGACCGACGAGAACGGCAACGTGACATGGAAATCGCAACCCTATGACGTCACCGGCACGGTGGAAAAGGACGGCGGTACGCTGTACTACAAGGCACAGACGGTTCCCATGCTGGAGCTGGTGCAGGAGGACGGCGCCGAGCCTGTTTACCGCATCACCCTGCCCGAGCTGCAGGAAAAGGTGCAGGACGACTCGCTCAATCTGCAAAAGTTCACCGCAAGTGTAACGCTGCAGACGCTGGCGCACTCGGGTGACAACGGTAAAACCGTTGCGTCCGGCAAGGTCAAGGTCCCCGTCAACGAGACGAACACCGCCGATGCGACGGAAGATGCCCAGAGTATGGACTCTGCGGAGAGCGTCGCGCCCGCCGAGACTGCAGAAAGCACGGCGGCGGAAAGCGCCCCCGCAAGCGTGCCCCTGGTCCTGATGCGGGCCCGTGCGGCACTGCCCATGGCGACCCCGGAGACCGCCGCTGCCCCGGATGAGACGGACGCGACGGAAACCGCGCCCCCGGAACGGACGGAAACAAGCGACGCATCGTAATTTTATTTCAGGAAAGAAGGTGGCATTATGCACCGCAGGGCACGCAGCATTCTGCGCGGGGAGCAGGGACTTTCGATGATACTGGTCCTCTGCATCGGCGCGCTGTTTGTGGCGCTGTCGGCAGCGCTGGTCTATGCGGCCTCCGTGCTGACGGCCAATGCCAACCGCCAGCTGCTGGAACAGGAAGCCTACCAGCTGGCAACCAGCTTTTCCGACGTGCTGGAAGGGGAGCTGAATGACTATGACCCAAATGACCGCGACAGCAAGACATTTGCTGGGTTCGTCAACAATGAATTTATGTTCTCGGTGAGTTACGGCAAGGACATCTATGATTTGGAATCCCAGCCATTCGTGTTTGAGTTAATGAAGGACTCCACCGCGGCGGCAGATGGTGCTGATTCTATCACAATCACATTACGCCGCCGCCCGGGCGAGGATGTAGATGATTTGAACCTAGGCGGACAGGGACAGTATGTTACGACAGACAAAGAATGGCAATCATTCCTGAGAAACTGGCAAAGCACGGACTATAAAGTAATAGATTTGCAACTGGATGTAACTGTTACAGCGAAGAAGGGGGGAGAACAATTCTCCTTTACACGAGTGTATGACAGACACATCCATTACCCGATTGATTACTATACGATAGACGGGCAAACAGCTCATTATAGTTGGACTTTTGGCACGAACCAGTTTACAGTTCCCGGTGGTTCAACACTTGTCATTGATAAAAATGACACAACGGTTCATACAATTGTGCCGCACTATGATACGCTGCAGCAGGACAAAACGACCATTACCTACACCCGCGGTGTTAAACAAAACGCCAGCAAAACACAGGAGTGACCCGCTATGAAACACATTTTCAAAAATCGGCAAGGGGAAACGATTGTGGAAGTGCTTGTGTCGTTCCTGCTGCTGATGATTTTTACGTCGATGTTCGTCGTTTCGCTGCGGTACGCCCGCGCCATGTCCCTAAAGGCCGAGTCGCTGCGGGAGACAGCCTATGCCTTCTGCGCCGGGCTGTACCCGGCCAATAACGCGGCCCCCAAATGGGAGAAGGAACAGGATGGGCTGGCGTTCTCCTTTGGCGATTACGGTGAATTTACGGTGAACGGCGTCAAGCTGGACAGCGTGGAGACAAGCGCGGAAGTTACGGAAAACGGCCAAAAAACGACGGAACAGCACAAGTTTTACCGCTACAGCAAGAGCACGGCAGAAGGGACGACCAACCCATGAAGCAGCGTTTGAAAAACCAGAACGGCACAACGCTGGTGGAGCTGATCGTCTGCATGGTGCTGCTGTCGCTCTTTACGCTGGCGGCGGTCACGCTGATACAGCCCAGTGCGCAGGCGTACATGGACATCCAGCAGCAGACGCGCGCGCAAAATCTGGCCGATGCGCTCATTGAGACGATCCGCGGCGAGGTGCTCGAGGCGAACGGCTATATCCGCTTCACCGACGGCGCGACGGACCCTAATAATTTGGACAGCGTTTTTTTGTCCAAGGGTAACGACTACAGCAAGGGCACGGCATTGGAATTCAGCGTCTACCCCAACCACATTGAGCTGATCGACAAGGACTGTGTGCCGCCGCTGACAAAGACAGACGGCACAGCGCTGCTGACAGCGGAACAGGCCAATGCGCTGAACGGCTACCTGCACATGCGGTTTTACCGCGATGAACTGAATGACGCCGGGCACTACGGCAACCCGCAGCACACAAAAAAGGACAAGGCCGAGGACGGTACCGAGACGGTCACACGGCCCTACGTTGCCTACGGCTACACAACGGCCTATCCCCGGGATGCCTATATGGGGCTGTTCATCAGCGAACTGCATTTCTACGCCCGCAGCTGGACGCAGGACGGCGACGAAACCAAGACCCCGCGCATTACGGCTATGACGGTGGTGCTGACTGTGGCCAAGCGGGACGCCAACAACCAGATCGTGCCGCTGTGCACCCAAAAAGCCATTGTGCAGTTGCCCGGTGAGCCGGTCATCCTGTATGAACCCGGCACCTGGGACGGCAAGGCATCGTCGGAGTCGTGAGCGGTGCCCTCCGGGACGATTTTTGAAAAGTTTATTACAATCCCGGCAGATGTACTGGACAAATTCAAATGGATTCGTTATACTTTAAAACATGAATACCTGTGTGCCGGACAAAAATGCAGGAACGTCATGGGCATCAGAACAGCGAGGATGACTAGGATGGCAACAATTGAAATCAAAATGCTGGGCGGCTTTGAGATCCGTGTGAACGGCAAGCCCGTGCTGGCACAGCTGGCGCAGTCCCGCAAGGCAACGGCGCTGGTGCAGTATCTCGTTTTGCGGCGCGGGGAGCGCGTCTCCCACAAGGTACTGACCGATACCCTGTGGGCAGGGGAGCGGTCCACCAACCCGGACATGGCCCTGCGCGCCATCTTGCATCGCTTCCGCCTTATGATCGACGCGGAGGGTCTGGATGAGATGAAGGGCTGCATCGTGACCAGCCGCGGCTACTACCAGTGGAACCCCCATCTGGACTGCAGCGTGGATGTGTTTGAGGTCAACGACCTGTCGGAGCTGGCCCGCAAGGAGAGCGACGCCGAGAAGCGCAGCCGCATTTATGAACAGATCGTCAACCTGTATGACGGGCGCCTGCTGCCGCGGTCTGCGTCCGAGCCGTGGGTCGAAAGCGTCAGCGTGCGCCTGCACGGGCAGTACCGCACAGCCATTTTAAACCTGCTGGAGCTCTGCAAAAAATGGGGCGAGAGCACCCGCATCGTTGCGCTGTGTACCCGCGCGCTGGAGCTGGACCCCTACGAGGAGCGCCTTTATCTGGAAAAGATCGTCGCGCTGGAGACGCTGGGCCGCCACGAGGAGGCGGAGGATCTGGCACGCCGCGGCAGCGCCATGGGCTGCCTGCATCATGCCATTGAGCCGGGCCGCGCAGGCTCTGCCTACCGCCAGATGCGCCAGGCAGACCGCAATATGGAGAGTGAGGTCTCCAAGCTGATCTCTGCCCTGCCGGATACCGAGAACACGGGGGCCTGTATCTGCGACTTTGAGACGTTCAAGGAAATTTACCGCGTACAGCGCGGCGTGCAGGCCCGCTACGGTCTGCAGGTATTCCTGGCGATCCTGACCGTGGCTCCCAGCCAGAACACCGATGCTGCCGAGACCGCTCTGATGGTGGAGCAGCTGGGCGATCTGATCCGCACGAATCTGCGCCAGTGCGATGTGGGCGCCCGCTACACCGATATGCAGTATGTTGTTATGCTGAGCGGCAGCACCGCCGAGAGCGGCACCAGCCCGCTGGAGCGCATCAAGGCCGCATTCTACCGCATCCCTGCCCATGGCCGCTACCTGTTGAGCTATAGCCTCTATGTTCCCGAGGCCAAGGCCGACAGCGGGCGCGCCCGCCGCCGCAAAAAGACGGCGAAGAAGGAAAAATAAGTGAGCCGTTAAGCCGTACAGTGAAAGCTGTGCGGCTTTTTCATTACCCTGGCCCCCTCTGCGAGGGGGCTCCGCCCGCAGGCGGTGGGGGAGAGAACCTTGCGATAATCCGACATATTTCGGGCTATGGAAAGGTTCTCTCCCTCCGGCCCTGCGGGGCCACCTCCCTCGCAGAGGGAGGCAAGGGTCTGTTTTTTACACTTTCCACAATCTTTTGCCTAAAAATTTTTACAAAAAATCCGAAAAAACTGTTTAAATTTCCACAACAATGTGGTAAAGTAGTATCAAACAGGCGGGAGTGTTCAAAAATCACTGCGCCGCAATGAAATTCTACGCCGCAGGGCTGCCGGAAGCAGCCCCGGCGCGAAAAGAGGTTTGACGATCCATGGGCTACGCAAGCAAAGACATCCGCAACATTCTGGTGGCCGGCCACGCCGGCTGCGGCAAAACGACGCTGACCGAGGCACTGCTGTACATGAGCGGCGCTTCCGAGCGTATGGGCCGTGTCGAGGACGGCACCACCGCCAGCGACTTTGACCCCGAGGAGATCCGCCGCAAGGCATCGCTCAACTCGAGCGTTGTCCCCGTCGAGTACGAGGGCATCAAGTACAACCTGATCGACGCACCGGGTCTGTTTGATTTTGAGACCGGCGCTGCCGAGGGCATCATGGCCGCCGAGAGCGTGCTGATCTGTGTGTCCGGGCGTTCCGGCGTGACCGTCGGTGCCGAGAAGGCGTACCAGCTGGCGCTGAAAAACAACAAGGCGCGGATGATCTTTGTCACCAAGGCTGATTTGGAAAACGCCGATTACTTTAAGATCCTGGAGCAGATGAAAATTAAGTTCGGCCCCAGTGTCTGCCCCTGCGTCGTGCCCGTCCGTCTGGACGACGGCACCGTCGCCTACATCAACCTGTTCAGCCAGAAGGCCTTCAAATACGAAGGCGGCAAGCAGGTCCAGATCGACCTGCCCGACATCGGCCACCGTTTTGAGGGCCTGATCCAGGCCATGAGCGAGGCCATCGCCGAGACCGACGAGGCTTTGATGGAGAAGTTCTTCGAGGGTGAGGCTTTCACCACAGAGGAGATCGTCCAGGGCATGGCCTCCGGCGTGCGCAGCGGCCAGATCACGCCCGTGTTCTGCGGCTCTGCCGTCAACGGCCAGGCACTGGATATGCTGATTTATAACATGAACGTGCTGCTGCCCGGCGCGGATACCGCCTCCGCTGTGGGTGAGGCGAACGGCGAACCGGTGGAGATCACCGCCGACCCCGCTGCCCCGCTGTGCGCCTACGTCTTTAAGACTGTGGCCGACCCGTTTGTCGGCAAGCTGAGCTTTATTAAGGTGCTGTCCGGCAGGCTGACCGCGACGAGCAACGCCGTCAACGCCCGCACCGGCCAGCCGGAGCGCCTGGGCAAGACGCTGACCGTCTGCGGCAAAAAGCAGACCGACACGCCCGAAATCGCCGCCGGTGACATCGGCGCAGTTGCCAAGCTGGCCACCGCCAAGACCGGCGATACCCTGTGTGACCCCGCCCGCGTTGTGGCGCTGCCCGCACCTGTGTACCCCATCAGCAGCTACCGCATGGCCGTCAAGGTCGCCAAGAAGGGTGACGAGGGTAAGGTCGGCAGTGCGCTGGCCCGCCTGATCGAGGAGGACCCCGCCATCCGGTTCGTGGTCGACCCCGAGACGAAGCAGCAGATCATCAGCGGTCTGGGCACCCAGCATCTGGAGGTCGCGCTGGCCAAGCTGAAGAATAAGTTCGGCGTCGAGATCACGCTCGAGAATCCGCGCGTGCCGTACCGTGAGTCCATCCGCAAGAGCTGCAAGGCGCAGGGCCGCCACAAGAAGCAGACCGGCGGCCACGGCCAGTTCGGCGACGTCTGGATCCAGTTCGAGCCCATCGAGGGCGAGGGCATCGAGTTTGCCGAGAACGTGTTCGGCGGCAGCGTGCCGAAGAACTTCTTCCCGGCAGTCGAGAAGGGCGTCCGTCAGGCCGCCGAGCACGGCGTGCTGGCCGGTTACCCGATGGTCGGCATGAAGGCTACACTGCTGGACGGCAGCTACCACCCCGTTGATTCCAGCGAAATGGCGTTCATTATGGCCGCCAAACTCGCGTATAAGGCCGCCATCCCCGAGGCCGGCCCCGTCCTGCTTGAGCCCATCGGCGCATTGAAAGCCCACGTCCCCGCCGACAACACCGGCGATATTATGGGCGAGGTCACGAAGCGCCGCGGCCGCGTGCTGGGCATGAACCCCGATGACGACGGCCTGCAGGTCGTCGAGGCCGAGGTCCCCGTGGCCGAGATGCAGGACTTCACCACCTTCCTGCGCCAGCTGACCCAGGGCCGCGGCTACTTCACCTTCGAGTTCGTCCGGTATGAGACCCTGCCGCAGATGCTCGAGAACAAGGTCATCGAGCAGGCAAAGGCATTGGGCAACTTTGCGGATGAGGATTAAACGAGAGATGTTCTTTCTTTGCAAAGAAAGAACCAAAGAAATTCTAAACAAGTAAAATAAAAGCACCTGCTGACCGGTATGCGTGTGACCGGCCAGCAGGTGCTTTTTGGTTGAGATATTGAAAGCTTCTTTGCTTACTTTCTTCTCGAAGAAAGTAAGAGAAAAGGGAGTCTGAGGGAAACTGCCCGGCCCCTACAGCGCAGCAAAATGAAAGGCAAGGCCCCCATCACGTGATCTTCAACGCCCGCTGCACGCGGTACACAATGTACTTGAACAGCCCGGCGATCAGACTGAACTCCACCCAGACATAATTGGGCAGGTTCCGCCACTTGAATTTCGGTTTGTTTATCTTCGGCAGCGCCGCCCACGCCTCGCGGAAGCCCTTCGCGTAATCCCCGCCGAAGCCGCGCAGCCGGAACATAAGCACTTTGAGCAGATACCCCAGCAGCATCGGGATAAAATTCAAAACCAACATCAAAATCGGCTGGTTCTTGTAGGGCAGCAGAATGCTGTTGCGCCCGCTCTGGATGCTCTTAAACGGGTTGTAGCGCACCGCGCCGGTGGTCGCGCCGCAGATGTGGCGGCAGCGGGCCGTGGGGCAGTAGACGTTCCTGTAGCCGAAATTGTTCGCACGCCAGCTCAAATCGACGTCCTCGTAATAGGCGAAAAACAGCTCGTCAAACACGCCGATCTCGTCCAGAATCGACTTGCGGTAGAGCGCCGCGCCGCCGCACGCGCTGAACACACGGCAGGGCTTTGTATAGCGGCTGGCCTTTAAGCCATCGCCGCGCTTGCAGGCAAAGCCCAGGATCGTCACGTAGTCGCCCGCGTCGTCGGCCAGCTCCGGCTCATAGTAGCGCAGCATCAGGCTGCTGACCGCAAAAATTTTCGGGTCGGCGTCGGCGGTTTTGATCAGCTCCGCCAGCCAATCCGGCTCCGCAAAGGCGTCGTTGTTGAACAGCGCCATGTATTCGCCTTTGGCAATCGCAATGCCCTGGTTCACCGCATGGGAAAAGCCGGTGTTCCCGGCGTTCTCAATTAAAGTGTAGCGGTCCCGTCCGCAGTAGCTGCGGGCGATGTCCAGGCTCTCGTCGGTGGAGCCGTTGTCAATGACGATCAGCTCAAAATCCTGCTCGGTCTGCGCCCAGACGGACTCGATGGAATCCCGCAGCCAGCCCGCGCCGTTCAGGTTCGGGATGATGACAGATGCTTTCATGGCGCCTCCTCAACGGTAATAGTAGTAGGCCAGCTGGCTGTGCAGCGCGGCGGTAAACACCATCGCGGCCACAGCCACAAACAGGATGACCA
>ERZ772821.1411-NODE-1411-length-14630-cov-3.610703_pt1 | contig 14630 bp, 15 predicted proteins | sample MGYA00580859_ERZ772821 | MGnify/ENA primary metagenome ERZ772821 (study PRJEB29015, sample SAMEA2737674) | human gut metagenome | biome: human gut; feature: human-associated habitat; material: faeces | place: China | collected 2012 ...
ATCGGGGGTACGTTCATCGAACGTACCCCCGATGCTTCCCTGCGTTTTCGGTGCGCCGACAAAGCGGTGCCTTTACAGCAACCCTGCATCTATCAGGGTGATAATCTGCTCTATCATGGCATCCTCCCCACCCTGGGAAGGGTCGTAATGCTGCTTCAGGTCGGCTTTGAATATCTTGGCGATAGCGTTGTAGAAACCCGCCGTGAACCGTCCCCGGAAATCGCGGAGCAGTTGGTACGGCGTGCGACTGGTCTCCCGGTCAATCAGTTTAATCAGTATCTTGCCCTGCGTATAGGTCATCTTTTCGAGAATCGGGGTGTATTTCACCACGATTTCCTTCTCCATCGAGGCGATGAATTTCTCCCTTTCGCGCGGCGATTTTATCTTGTCGAGCTCCGTTTCCAGCGTCCGCATATACTGTCTCGCCTCGATGGCATAGGGATAGACCTTCTTGACGTTCCGGACAAGACGTTCGTACTGTTTCATGTTTTTCGGCGGGGCGAATACATAGAGCGGGTCTACCGCCACACTGATGATGGTGTCGCCCTGTTCGATTTCGAAACCGTTGTACCTCCCGCCGCGGAAACGGTAGGGATTGGGCTGCTGTGCCTGCAACGTTTCCCCTGCAGCCAACGCGGCAAGTATAAGTGCAAATATGTATTTCGGTCTCATCGAAAAGCCTTATCTTTGCAAAGGTAAACAGTTTGTGCCGATGTTATATCTACTTAAAACAAATAACGTATGCAAACAAATGTTAGTATCGCCGAGGGCGTCTATCTGATAGGCGTCAACGACAGGCGGACGGCCCTGTTCGAAAATATCTGGCCCATTCCCTATGGGGTGTCGTACAACTCCTATCTCATACGCGATGACAAGTGTGCGCTGCTCGACACGGTGGAATTCGGCAGCGAGGGTGCGTATCTCGACCGGATTGAGGAGATACTCGGAGAGCGGGAGCTCGACTATCTGGTGGTGAATCATATGGAACCTGACCATTCGGGCGAGATAGGCACGGTGCTGAAGCGTTATCCCTCCGTGAAGCTCATAGGCAATGCCATGACACGTAAGATACTGCTCGGTTATACGGGCGACCTCGGCGACCGGTTCATGGAGGTGAAGGACGGCGATTCGCTGTCATTGGGCAAGCATACGCTCCATTTTTACATGACGCCGTGGGTACATTGGCCGGAGACCATGATGACCTATGAATCGACCGAGAAAATACTCTTTTCGGCCGATGCGTTCGGTACTTTCGGAGCTACGGACGGCGCCATGACCGATGCGCTGACCGACCTGGCCGAATACCGGGAGGAGATGAGGCGTTATTACTCCAATATCGTCGGCAAATACGGAGGCATGGTACAGAAGGCGCTCGCCAAACTGTCGTCCCTCGATGTAAAAACGCTTTGTTCGCTGCACGGGCCGGTATGGTCGCGTCAGGCCGGCGAAGTCATCGGGCTTTACGACAAGTGGAGCCGTTGCGAGGCTGACGAGGAAGCCGTTATCATTTATGCCTCCATGTACAACAACACGGCCCACATGGCCAACCACATTGCCGACAGGATGGCCGAACGGGGCGTTACGGGCGTCAAGGTTTATGACGTGTCGAAGACGCACCTCTCCTATCTCATCAGCGAGATTTGGCGCTGCCGTTACGTCATGCTCGGCAGCTGCGCCTATAATGCCGATATGTTCCCGCTCATGGAGCTGCTCTGCAACTCCATGCTGCACTACGGACTCAAGAACCGGGAATTGGCCATTTTCGGGAGCTGCAGTTTCGGGGGCGGCGGCGTGCGTTCGCTTCGGAAATTCGCCGAAGCGAGCGGTTGGGAGTTGATGTGCGAGCCGGTGGAGGTGACCGGTACGGCGACGCCCGCTAACCTTGCGAAATTCGAGCCTTTGGCTGATGCTGTGGCCGAAAGGATTAAGGCAGGGAGGAAGTAGACCATGCCGGAGAAGGGATTGAAATACGTTGCCCGGACGACGGTCGGGGCCGACAATACGGCATTGGCGATGGGGTCCGGCGACATGGAGGTTTTCGCTACGCCCGCTATGGTCGCGCTGATGGAGCATGCCGCGATGTATGCCGTCGCTGCCGACCTTCCCGAAGGGAGCACGACAGTCGGCGCCAGCATGGAGACGACGCACGTCAGGCCGTCGGCCGTCGGGGCCGTCATCGCCGCGGAGGCGGAACTCGTGGAGACGGAGGGACGCAGGCTCACCTTCCGGGTAGCCGCTTTCGACGGGGAGGCGCTGATAGGCGAAGGAACCCATGTGCGTTATATAGTGGACCGGGCCAAATTCCTGTCGAAGCTTTGAATCCGCATCTTTCGGAACGGTCTCCGCGCAGGGAAGGCCGGGAACGGAGGGGAGCTATATGGAACGAACTTGTAAAAGATAAGCAGTGCAATGAAAAATGCCATAGCCATACTTGCCGGGGGTGGCCCGGCACCGGGCATGAATACCGTTATCAGCAGCGTCGCGAAGACCTTTCTGGGACACGGATACCGTGTGATAGGGCTTCATGACGGTTACAAAGGGCTCTTTTCCAGAGAACCCAAAATGCTGGACATAGACTACGGCCTGGCCGACGAGATTTTCGCCCGCGGCGGGTCGTACCTCCACATGAGCCGTTACAGGCCCAGCGACGAGGACTTTGCCGAACGGTTCAACCTCGGTTTTTTTGTCGATAACAACGTCCGGCTGCTCGTGACCATCGGCGGCGACGATACGGCTTCGACAGCCAATCGGATAGCGAAATTTCTCGAAGAAAAGCACTATCCCATCGCCAATATCCATGTGCCGAAAACCATAGATAACGACCTGCCTTTGCCCGACGGAATGCCGACTTTCGGATACGAGTCGGCCAAGGACAAGGGGAGCGTTATCGCCCGCACGGTGTATGCCGATGCATGTACCAGCAGCAACTGGTTCGTCATTACGGCGATGGGACGTTCGGCCGGGCATCTTGCCTTCGGAATAGGGACGGCCGCCCATTACCCCATGATAGTGATACCGGAGATGTTCAATCGGACGGAAATCACGGTGGACAAGATTCTGCGGCTGGTCGTTTCGTCGATGGTGAAACGCCGTCTGATGGGGATGAATTACGGTGCGGCAATGATATCCGAAGGGGTGTTTCACGAACTCAAACCCGAAGAGATAGCTGCTGCCGGCGTATGTTTCTCCTACGACGACCATGGCCATCCGGAGTTGTGGAAGGTGTCGAAGGCGCATGTGTTCTGTACGCTGATAGACGACAAACTGGCGAAAATTAATCTGAAGGTGCGTCCGCGGCCGGTGGAACTCGGTTATGAGATGCGATGCCAGACGCCGGTAGCCTATGACCTCGAATACTGTTCCACGCTCGGGGTGGGGGTTTACAAACTCTTCTCGGAAGGGAAGACGGGATGTATGGTTTGTGCGGGCCGGACGGGACGTATCGGACACCTCTATCTCCGGGATATTCAGGACCCGGTGACGGGCAAGATTCCGCCCCGGACGGTGGATATCGAATCCGACCGGTGCAGGTATGTGATTGACAATCTCCTGTCGTATGTGGGGCCGGCGGATTACGAGGCGGCGCGCCGGTATGTGCCGGACCCGGAGAATTACGACCTGTACAATATTCTCGAATGGGAAAGGCCTTGACGGATACCGCAGCGGCCAAAAGAGAAGGCAGACCGTTATGGTCTGCCTTCTCTTTTGGAGCGGTTCGTGAACGGATTATCCTTTTGGTTCCGTCTTCGACCACGACAGGGCTCCGCTCGGGCACATCTCCACCACCCGGATGATTTCGTCGGTAGAGGCGCCCCGTACATCCACCCACGGACGTTTCTTCGCGTTGAAAACCTTCGGAAGATGGCTTACGCATTCGGCGGCGTGCCAGCAAAGCTCCGGTTTCCAATGCACCGTTATCTCCCCGTTGTCGTAATGTTTGTGATTCTCTGCCATAATCTTGTCCTTTTGTTTGTCGGTTTGTCTGTCAGGAGGTTACGGGGCCGTCCCTCCGCAAAGCTGCGAACCCTCTATTCGTCCTCCTCGTCGGATTCGTCGTCCGGTCTGTCGGCGAGTTCATCCGCACCTTTTATTTCGTCGTTATAATACTCCTTATCGTCGTCGTCCTCTATCTGTCCGTCCACATTGACGTCTATCTTGACGAGGTAATTCGTATCTTCCGTCTCGAATACGACGGCATAGAAGAAATCGCCCGGTCCTTTGTCTATGCGCATCATGTGGTCGGTAAAACCGTAAGGGTACTGTTTCCTCACCTCTTCCTGCAGCTCTTCGGGCATGTTCTGCAGTTTGACAACTACACGTTTCTTATTTGTCTTTACGTTTGGCATAGTCTGAAAAAAATTTTTGCAAGTATAAGCAAAATTTGCAAGACAAGTACCAAATCGGAGTTTTTTCAGCGAAAAAACGTTTTGTGCCTTGCAGGGCCTTCAGACAACGATTTTCAGCAGGTTTGTGCTGATAGGAACGACAAAATCCGTACCTTTATCGTGTCCGTAGCGGATATTGGAAAAGAATAGACGAAATAGTGTATCTATGGCCCCGAAAGAGAGGATAGAGGAGCTGCGCGAAAAGCTTAATGAGTACAACAGATTATATTATGTGGAGAATACTCCGGCCGTGAGCGACAGACAGTTCGACGAGATGCTGCGCGAACTGCAGGAACTGGAGCAACGATATCCGGAGTATTACGATGTCAATTCGCCCACCCAGCGGGTGGGCAGTGATATGACGAACCGTTTCGAGACCGTCCGGCACCGTTATCCGATGATGTCGCTGGCGAACACCTATTCGCTGGAAGAGCTCCGTGAATTTTACGACCGGGTGACGAAGGAGACGGGCGATACGGAGTTCGCCTGCGAACTCAAATTCGACGGTACGGCTATTTCACTCACTTACGAGGAGGGCAGGCTGGTCCGTGCCGTGACGCGCGGCGACGGTACGATGGGTGACGATGTGACGGCCAACGTGCGTACCATACGCAGTATTCCGCTGGTACTCTCCGGAGACGACTGGCCCCGGTATTTCGAGATGCGGGGGGAGATATATATGCCCCGTGCGGTGTTTGCCGCCCTGAACCGGGAGAAGGAGGAGATAGGGGAGCAGCCTTTCGCCAATCCGCGCAATGCGGCGGCCGGGACGCTGAAACTGCAGAACTCCTCGGTGGTTGCATCGCGGCGTTTGGAGTGTTTCCTGTATGCCATGGCAGGCGAAGGATTGCCTTATGAATCGCATTGGGAGAATTTGAACAAGGCTCGGGAGTGGGGATTCCGTATTTCGGACCACATGCGGCTGTGTCGTACCTGGGAGGAGATTATCGGTTTCATAGACGATGCCGACCGACTGCGGCCGAACCTGCCGTACGATACGGACGGTGCGGTAGTCAAGGTCGACCGTTACGACCTGCAGCGTCGTCTCGGCTCTACAGCCAAGGCACCCCGATGGGCCGTAGCCTACAAGTTCAAGGCTGAGCAGGCACTCACCCGTTTGGTGTCGGTCGAGTTTTCGGTAGGGCGTACGGGGGCTGTCACGCCGGTGGCAAACCTCGAGCCGGTACAGCTTGCCGGTACGACGGTGAAACGGGCGTCCCTTCACAATGCCGACCAGATAGCGCTGCTCGATGTGCGCCTCGACGATATGGTCTATGTGGAGAAAGGGGGGGAAATCATCCCCAAGATAACCGGTGTCGAGGAGGCGATGCGAAGACCGGACAGCAAACCTTTCGAGTTCGTCACACACTGTCCGCAGTGCGGAGCGGAGCTCGTAAGGTACGAAGGCGAAGCGGCCTGGTACTGTCCCAACAGCAGCGGCTGTCCTCCCCAGATAGTCGGACGTATCGTACATTTCATCTCCCGCAAGGCGATGGATATCGAGGGAATCGGCGAGGAGACCGCCGCACTTTTCTATTCGGAAGGGATGGTTCGGGATGTGGCCGACCTGTATGACCTGAAGCCGGAACAGGTGGCGGTGTTGCCTCGGTTGGGCGAGAAGTCTGCGGCCAACATTATGGAAAGCCTTCTCCGTTCGCGCGAAGTTCCGTTTGCACGTGTGCTCTACGCATTGGGCATACGGTTTGTCGGCGAGACGACGGCCCGCAACCTTGCGGCGCATTTCAGGAGCCTCGATGCCGTCATGGCCGCCTCGCAGGAGGAGCTCGCTCAGGCCGAAGAGGTGGGCGACAAGATTGCCGGCAGTATTCGGGAGTATTTCGCCGACCCGGTGAATCTACGTATCGTCGAGCGGCTGCGGGCCGCCGGCGTGCAATTCGCAGCCGACGAAGAGCAGCGGCTCTCCGATTCGCTGGCAGGGTTGCATATCGTTATTTCCGGCACGTTCCGCCGTCACAGCCGGGATGAGCTGAAAGCGCTGATAGAGTCGCACGGCGGGCGCAACCTCGCGGCCGTCTCGAAAAATGCGGATTATCTGCTCGCGGGCGACAACATGGGGCCTGCGAAACTGGCCAAGGCCACGAAGCTCGGTGTACGGATAATTTCCGAAGAGGATTTCGAGCGCATGGTGGAAGAAGGGGTGGAGAAGACGGCCGCAGAGAGACCTATGGCAAATGGGGAACCCACCGATGGTATTGTTCCGGATACGGACGGAACGGGCCAACAATCACTGTTTTAATTTTTGCCCTATCCTTATTTTATGGGTATTTCAATTTATTTATTTTTACTTTTTGTCTATATATTTTCGATGGGATAAGAAAAAAATATCTATATTTGCCTGACGAACGGGAAGGACTTCCTGTCGGGCAGATGAGCATCCGTTAGAAAATGGCGGAAAGATGTCGGTTTCTTTTGCCTTGTCGGTGTATCGGCAGTTTGCCGGCGGATGGAATTTTATAAGATGAACGTATGAAACCTTTTCCTTCGGGACTCGGGGTTGCTTTGGTTACCCCGTTTCAGGATAACGGAGCGATTGATTTTCCGGCTTTGGACGCATTGGTAGACTATGTGACAGCCGGCGGTGTGGACTATCTGGTGGCTCTCGGTACTACGGCCGAAACCCCGACTCTCTCTACGGCCGAGCGCAAGGCCGTTCTCGAACGTATCAAAAGCCGCAATGCCGGTCGTCTGTCGTTGGTTGCGGGGATAGGAGGCAACGATACGGCTGCCGTCGTGGCCGCTCTGCATGATTTCGACCTCGCAGGGGTGGACGCGATACTCAGTGTGACGCCGTTTTACAACCGTCCTTCGCAGCGTGGGCTGTACGAACATTTCCGAGCGGTCGCGGATGCCTCTCCGGTACCGGTCATTTTGTATAACGTACCGAGCCGGACAGGAGTCAACATGCAACCGCAGACTACGTTGAAACTTGCCGAAGAGACCGGCAACATTATCGCCGTCAAGGAGGCGAGCGGCGACATGGAGCAGGTCGACGAGCTGATAGCCGGCAGGCCGGACGGTTTCCATGTATTGTCGGGAGACGATGCGTTGGCCGTACCCTTGATTGAAAAGGGGGGCGACGGGCTTATCTCCGTCGTGGCCAATGCCTATCCGGCCTATATGGCGGAGATGGTGGGGGCGGCGATGGCACAGGATGCGAAGCGCTCGCACAGGTTGTGGAGCGACATCGCGGAGCTTGAGAAGAGCCTTTTCGCCGAAGGCAATCCGACGGGTATAAAAGCCGCCTTGAGTATCAAAGGATTGATTGCAAACAATCTGCGCCTGCCTCTGGTGGCGTCGTCGCCGGAACTTTCCGATAGGATACGCCTTCTCGCTTCGGAAGCCGGTCTCTGACGACGGGTGCTGACCTGGACGTTTCGGACGGAGACAGAGAAAGCGGGCCAATAAATACCGCCCGTTGAACGTTATTGATATATGCGTAAATTATTCGTTATTTTGTTGGCGGCCGTGCTGGCAGCCCCTGCGCTGTCGGGACAGGTCGCTCCCGACAACGACGACATATTCGAACAGACCATCAACAACGAGTCGCCCTATTACTATCCGGCTTTGATGCTGCGGTACAATTCGGGCGATACGACGCTGACGGAAAAGGATTATTATTACCTTTACTACGGATATGCCTTTTCGGACGATTATCATCCGTTGGCTCCCATACCGGCGGAAGATAAGGTATTGATGGCTTTCGAGAAGGCGCATGGCGACCCTTCCGAGGAAAACATGCGCGACATCATCCGTTACGCGGAGGAGGTGATGCGGTCGGATCCGTTCAGCCCCACGAACCTCAATTTTCTCGCCTATGCTTACGGGGCCGTCGGGGACACGCTGAATGAACGGATAAACTACGACCGGCTGAACAAGGTGCTCGCTGCGATAAGCGCTTCGGGGACGGGGTTGACGGAGAAGTCGCCTATGCATGTGCTGCGGTTTTCGCATGCCAGCGACGTGTTGGGGACGCTGGGACTCTCCGTAGCCAAACGATTGGTCGTTTCGCGTACCACGGAGTATATTACGGTTGCGAACGAGAACGGGCGGCAGTTGAGCAAGGGATATTATTTCGATTACAGCCGGGTTTACTGGGGCAATCCGGAAGATGCTCCGCAGAAAGAACGCCGGTGGAAAATAAATGACTATCCGATAGGCGGATATGATAAATAAAAGGTGCGGTATGAGTGTTTTTGACAGGATAAGGAGAACGTTTCTCGTCGTTGCGACGGCAGCGGCATTCGTCGGCTGCACGAAGGGACCGGTGTGTCCCGGCGGACCGGGCTGCGAGCCGACCGAAGGCAGCCATACATTTCTCATTTACGCAGTGACGAACAACAATTTGTGGCGTTACATCAGAGGGAATGTCAACATGGCCATGGAAGCGGTCCGTGCGGGGCTTCCGGCCGATACGCGGGTGTTGGTCTATTGGGACGGACTGACGAACTATACGGGCGAAAGCAAGACGGTGCTGACGGAAATCGTAAAGGAGAACGGGGAGGTAATCGAACGGGTACTGAAGCAGTATGGCGAGCAGGATTCGACCGACCCCGCCGTCATGAAGGCCGTTCTGCAGGACGTACAGTATTATGCGCCGGCCGAAGTGTACGGCATTTCGCTGCACGGCCACGGAACGGGGTGGTTCCCGCCCGAACTCAACAATCTGCGGCAGCCCATGTCGGGCGAACCCTATATCGAACACGACCTGCGGCGGCCTGACAATGCGCTGACCAGGGCCTATGGTCCCGACGGGGAAGAGTATATGTCCGCCGGGGATTTGGCGGAGGGACTCTCGGAGATAAAGTTCGATTATGTGATATTCGACGTCTGTTTCATGTCTTCCATCGAGTTGCTGTACGACTTGAAGGACAATGCCCGTTACATTCTGGCTTCGCCGGCGGAGATAATGGGCAAGGGGATACCTTATCACAAGGTGCTGCCGTTGCTCTTCAGCCGTGATTATCCCATCGACCGCAGGCTCGCTTCAGCGGCTTCTGCAATCGTGGAGTATTACAGGGGAGAGAGTTATCCTTCGGCTGCATTTACGGTCGTCGCGACCGCCGGCCTGCAGGGCGTGGCCGATGCCGTGAAACGGATATTCGCGGCCGGGGTGGAAGAGCCCGATTTCGGCGAGATACAGTACCTCGAAGTATTGGAGCCCGAACACGCTTTTTTCGACCTGAAAGATTATCTGAAGGACATTACCGGAAACGGTGCGGCGAAGAGTGCCTATGCTGAGTTCGAGACGGCTTTGGCGAACGCCATCGTGGCGGAAAGCCATACTCCGCAGATATACTCTGCGTTGGGAACCGGTCTTTCGGGCGGTTTTTTCCCTGCGGACGATGTGTGCGGCATCTCCTCCTACATTCCGCGGGAGTGGCTGCCCGTAACGCGGGAGGCTTGGTACGCTACGGCATGGGCCCGGTACGTAATGCCCTGAAAAAGCGGGTACGGTCGGTGAATTGCTGCGCAGGCACGGAATCGTTTCCCGTGCCTGTGCTTTTTGCTGCCGCTTGGCGGCTTGTTTTTCAGACAGAAAATTTTTTTACGTGCCGGAAACCGCTTTTTTGACCGGGTGGGTGGTATCTGGAGTAGGTACGCATCCTTAAAATCCGTCAACGTTTTTTTGCCGGGCGCAGTTCCCGGGGCATGGGAAGCGAGAGCCGGGTGAAACTGATGACCGCACCGGCGGCGGCGAAACCGCCCGCGAGAATGAGTGCAGTGTGAATGCTGTCGGTCGAGGTGATGTGGAAGAGCAGGGCCACGAGTGCGGCTCCGGTAGTCTGTCCCAACAGTCTCGCCGTAGCGAGCATGCCGCTTGCACTTCCGCTTCGGTGAGGCGGTGCCGAGCCTACCATGATGCTGTTGTTCGGCGACTGGAAGAGCCCGAATCCGAGCCCGCAGAGGACGAGGCGCCAGATGATATCTATTTCGTGGGGCTGGGGCGGAAGCGCCCGCAGGTCATGACGGAGAGTCCGATGCCTCCCAGCAATCCTGCATGTACGCGTTCGACGAGTATGCCTGCGAGCGGTGCTACGACCACGATGACGGCCGGCCAGGCCGTCATGACGAGACCTGTGGTGACGGCACTGTATCCGAACGTATGCTGGAGATAGAACGGCAGGGCCACCATGGCCGACATTTGGGCAATGAACGAACAGATGGAGGTGAGTACCGAAACCGAAAATATCGGTATCTTCAGCAGGTCGAACGGAAGGATGGGGTAGGGCTTGTGTAACTGACTGCGCACGAAGAGCGTTCCGACGATGAGCAGGAGAATGATGCCTGTGGTGATGTAGCGCGGGTCTATCCCGTGTGCATATCCTTCTATCGAAGCGATGAGCAGACCGAAAGTCAGGGCGTTCATCGCGCCGTCGCGCCAGTCGAACCGCCGTCCGGCCACTTTTACAGGATTGTCGGGCAGGAAACGTCGGCTCAGGAAGAAGGCCGTAATGCCGATGGGAATATTGATTGCGAAGAGCCATTGCCAGGGGGCAACGGCGAGTATTCCCGCCGCTATCGTCGGGCCCGCGACGGAAGAGACCGCCACGACCGTGGCATTAAGCCCCATGCCACGACCCAGGTGGTTGCGCGGATAGATGATGCGTATGAGTGTGGTATTCACGCTGGTGACCGCTGCGGCACCGAATCCCTGGCATACCCGTGCCGCCACGAGCGTGGCGAGTGAGTCGGAGAGCGCACACCCGGCCGAAGCAATGGTGAAGAGCAGCAGTCCGCCGATGTATATTTTCCGGTAGCCGATGACGTCGCCGAGAGCCGAGAAAGAGAGGAGCGATACCACGATAGCCAACTGGTAGGCGTTTACTATCCAGATGGAGTTTGCCGGCGAAATGTTCAGCAGGCTGCCTATCGTCGGGAGCGCCACGTTGGCGATGGCTCCGTCGAGGACGGAGAGCGATACGCCGAATGTAACGGCCAGTATGGCCCATAACCGTTTGGGCATGGGTATCCCGTTCCATTCCGTATTGCCGGAGATGACGGGTGCCCCTCCCGTCGTACTGCCGTTCGCCTGACCTGTCATAATGAATTGCCGAAATCGGCTGCAAAGATAACTCCCAGCAGGGTATCGAACAATTTTTACAGGCGGAAATCGGGCCGAATACCCTGAACGGGACAGGGCCGACGACTGACCGGCCTCTCTGTCGCACCTTTATCGGAAAAGAGGCCGGAGATATCATGTATCGGTTTCAGAACCGGCGGGGATATCTGTGACAGTAGGGTGTCGTCCCTTTCCGTTCGTAGTAATCCTGGTGGTAATCCTCCGCTTTCCAGAAGGGACCGGCGGGCGAAAGGCGGGTGGCTATGTCATAGCCTTTTGCCACCAGCTCGTCGATAAGCCTTTCCGCGGTTCGGTGCTGTGCCTCGCTGTTATAGAAGATTTCCGAGCGGTACTGCCTGCCGATGTCCGGGCCCTGCCGATTGACCTGTTCCGGGTCATGTATCTCAAAAAAGAGGCGGGCGAGTGCTTCGTAAGTGGTCTGCGTCGGGTCGAAGGTGACCCGTACCGCTTCAGCATGGCCCGTGCGGTCGCTGCATACCTCTTCGTAAGAGGGGGCCGGGACGCTGCCGCCCGTATAGCCCGATTCGACGGAGATAACGCCGGGTGCCTTTTGCATGTAGTATTCCACACCCCAGAAACACCCTCCGGCGAAAACAGCCGTTTCGTAGCCGTTTGTGGCTTCGGACCGTGTCTCCGGAATGAATTCCAACGATATGGAATTGACGCAGTGGCGGGTGTTCTTCGGGGTGAATCTTTCGCCGGTAAAGACGTGGCCGAGATGGCCTCCGCAGGCCGCACAGACGATTTCGGTACGGATGCCGTCGGCATCGGGCCGGCGGATGACCGCGCCCGGTATCGCGTCGTCGAAACTTGGCCAGCCGCATCCGGCATCGAACTTGTCTGCCGACCGGTAGAGCGGAGTTCCGCATTGACGGCAGACGTATGTACCGGGCTGCCGGTTATTCCAGTATTTGCCGCTGAACGGCATCTCCGTTCCCTTGTCTATGATGACATGCCGTTCCGATTCGCTCAATTCTCTCTTTTTCATGGTATCGGTCGAATTTCAGTGCAAGTTAATCAATCTCTTTTTTTGAACGTTCGATTTAGCGCATGGAGACTGACATTATTTTTTGCCCTATTTTTGTATCCCGTATGCATAAAGCCTGCCGTTTTGTTCCCGGATTGGTAAAGGCGGCCGGAAACCGTCCGGCATGTTTCCAGGCAGCGGCGGATTGAAAAAGGGGAAGAATGAAGTATCGTATGGCAAAGGTGCTTATCATAGACGACGAAATGCAACTGCGCAGACTACTCTCGCGTATTATCGGACTCGAAGGATATGAAGTCGCGGAGGCGGCGGACTGCGCTTCGGGAATGAAGATGCTCCGGCAGCACGAGCCGGATGTGGTGCTCTGCGATGTCAAATTGCCGGACGGCAGCGGCGTGGAGCTCGTGAGCAGAATCAAGGAGGCGGCACCTGCGGTGGAAGTCATCCTGATGACCGCTTACGGCAACATTCCCGACGGTGTGCAGGCCATCAAGAACGGAGCTTTTGATTACATTACCAAAGGTGACGACAATAACAAGATACTGCCGTTGCTCAGCCGTGCCTCCGAAAAGGCCCAGATGCAGCGGCGACTCGCCCGTTTCGAGGACAAACTTTCCGAGGAGAACTCCTTCGACCGGGTTATCGGCTCTTCGGCGGCACTTCGGGAGGCGGTAGAGCTCGCCCGGAAGGTGGCGGTGACAGATACCTCCGTACTGCTGACCGGTGAAACGGGTACGGGAAAGGAGGTGTTCGCCCGGGCCATCCACCATGCCAGTCGTCGGGCGCACGAGGCGTTCGTTGCCGTGAACTGTTCCGCCTTTTCCAAGGAGCTGCTGGAAAGCGAACTGTTCGGCCACCGGGCGGGGAGTTTCACAGGGGCTACCAAAGACAAGAAAGGACTTGTGGAGGAGGCCGACGGAGGGACTCTTTTCCTCGATGAAATAGGCGAAATGCCGCTGGAACTGCAGACCAAACTGCTTCGGGTACTCGAAAACGGTGAGTTTATCAAGATAGGAGAGACACGTCCCACCAAGGCCGACCTGCGTATTATCGCAGCGACTAACCGAGACCTGGAAAAGGAGATAAAAGCCGGTAACTTTCGGGAAGACCTCTTTTTCCGTCTCTCCGTTTTCCGGATACAGCTCCCGTCGCTCAACCAAAGACGGGGCGATATCGCCGATTATGTCCGCTATTTTGCCGGTCTTTTCTCGGCCAAGATGGGGAAACGCATCGAAAATATCGACAAGGGATATATCGAAGCCATGGAGAACCATACGTGGCGGGGTAACGTGCGCGAACTGCGCAATGCCGTGGAGCGCAGTATGATAATGGCCGACAGCAATGTGCTCTCTGTGGGAACGCTTCCGCCCGAATTCCGTAACGATGCGGGAGTGGCCGCAGACGGTTCCATGACGCTTGAGGACGTGGAACGGAACCACATCGTGAAGATACTGGAGTATACGGGCGGCAACAAGAGCGAAGCGGCCCGCCTGCTCGGTATAGGCGTGGCGACGTTGTACCGTAAACTGGAGAGTTGGGGCCTGAAATCCTGAGCTGCAGGAACGGCCGTGTCCTTTCAAATTGAGAGAGGGAGTCTATCAAAATGATAGGCTCCCTCTCTTTTTCGTATTTGTTTGATTGGGTACAAGTGGTTTATAATCATTTAATTATCTTGTATTGGGGCTTTTTGGCATCCGCTTGGTTAAGGGGGAAGCGTCGGAAGTTAAGGACGGTGCATGAATGGATGTTGTATTTGTAATCGTATTGTCGTGTATCATACTGTATATGATATGCCGCATATTTTCAGGCTTTGTGAAACAATTGTCTAACTCGAAAAGGAAAATGAAATGAGATGAATGGATTCGTAATGTTTTTGCTTTTGGTCGCACTCGGCCTGTTGTGCTACCTGTTTTTCTACAAATGTGTGGATTGGTTTGAAAAAATATGATTGAGAGATGTTTACCACATTGTTCATACTGAGCGTCGTCGGGTTCGTGTACATGATGTACGTACTCGTCAAACCCGAAGAATTCTGATAGTCTACTCACAAAAATGAAGAAATAAATGAATACGGAGATTTTAGGCGTCATACTGCAATGGGTGTGCCTGGTAGCGCTCTGCTATCCGCTGGGACGCCACATTGCGAAGGTGTACAAGG
>ERZ772821.1418-NODE-1418-length-14553-cov-2.844323_pt1 | contig 14553 bp, 12 predicted proteins | sample MGYA00580859_ERZ772821 | MGnify/ENA primary metagenome ERZ772821 (study PRJEB29015, sample SAMEA2737674) | human gut metagenome | biome: human gut; feature: human-associated habitat; material: faeces | place: China | collected 2012 ...
TGCCGACAGCGCCTTCTCCGGTACCCACCATACAGTTACAAACTGCGTGGACAGCGAGGGCAAGCGTGTGCCGTTCAGCGCGGGTACTTCCGTTTGTTATAATTATATGGATTATCGTTTCCGCAACGATACCGACCAAACAATACAAATTTTGCTTTGGTGTGACGGGGACGACCTCTGCGGCGAAGTCAGAAGCGAGCGCGAATACCCGTGGTGTTACGAAATTGTTGAAGAAGACCACCATTTCCAAAAAGAGGGCGAAAAATACTACCGTATTTCCAAGATTTACAGAAATACGATCGAAAAGGCAACGGGAAATATCCTGAAAAAGGAACTTATCCTTGATAACCATTCAAAAGTTATGTACGACCCCGAACTTATTCCGAAAGAGCTCATCAGGAGTTGATCATGACCGAAAAATGCGTTTGGGAGCATAACGGAAACGACACTCTTCTTTGGTCTGTTGTTCATATCGGCGCCTGCACGAGGGGAAAGACCCTTGATGAGGCAAAAATAAAAACACAGAAAGAAATAACGGCATATTGCGCGTGGATGGGAAAACCGATTTGCGGAGACATCGAAGCGCTTGTTTGCGAAGAAAAGGTTTCCGATTTACAGATTTCAGATGCCGATTCCGATGTTATTTTTGAGTCGGAGAAAGCGCCGTTGACAAAAGACGAATACTTTTGCCTGAAAGCACTTGCAATGAAATCCGCACGCGATTTTCAGACGCTTTACGACAGCATTCCCGATAAAGATAAAAGCGTTTTGCCGCCGCGAAAAACTTTTTACGGAGAAATCCCGCGAACCGCGCGTGAAATGTATGAACACACGAAAAACGTGAACAATTATTATTTCGGAGAGATAGGTATTGAAACCGACAATGCGGGTTTAATCGCCGAATGCAGAGAACGCGGATTTGCGCTTGTCGAAGGTCTTCCGTCTTTTCCCGACAATACGGTTTTCGTCGGAAGTTACGGCGAAGAGTGGTCTTTGCGCAAAGTTTTGCGCCGATTTATATGGCATGACAGAATCCACGCAAAAGCGATGCTCCGTGCCGCAAAAAAGACTTTACCGAATGCGGATATTGCCGACCCGTTTCTGTTTGAAGAGTTCAATTTGATATGATGATTACAAAAAAGCGCCCCTCGGGGCGCTTTTTATTACTCTGTTTCGGTTGTTCTTTTCGGCGGGGTCTTGCCGTCGAAGTCTTTCCAAAACTTTTTGGCTTCCGCCTCGTATTTTTCGGGTTCGAGGTAGTGGCTCATGCCGTGATCCGCTCCGGGAACTATTAACAGCCGTTTTTCGCCCGCGCAGGCAAGATAGTTTTCGTATGTCATGTGCACGGGAACGAAATGGTCGTTAGCACCATGTATCAGCATAACGGGAATGTAATTGTTTTTCAGTGCCTCAACCGTTGAATAATCTTTTGTTCCCATATTCAGTTTTTGTCTGAACATTTCGTCCGCGAAAACTCCGCGAAGCCAATAGGGGATATGCAGGTTGTTGTTCGCGACGTGTTTCCATATCGCATGGGGAGATGTAAAACCGCAGTCAGCCATTATGCCGTGTACGTTTTCGGGCAGTTCCAATCCCGCCGCCATAAGCACTGTTGTTGCGCCCATCGAAACGCCGCAGAGGTATATAGGAAGTTCGCTGCCGCATTTAGCGGTTGCCCATTTGACCCATTCAAGACAATCAAAACGCTCGATAAGCCCGAAGCCCATATATTCGCCGCCGCTGTTGTTTTGCGCGCGCTGTTCCGCATAAAGTACGTTGCAGTTATTCTTTGCCCAAAAGTCTGCAACCGTTCCGAAATCTCTTGCCCATGTCGAACGCCATCCGTGCATGGCAATAACAGTACGCTTTGCATTTCTTGCGGGGAACCAATGTCCGACGAGTTCCGTGCCGTCAAACGAGATTATCTGTTCGAGTTCGTGCGGCTCTTTTTCAAGTTTTTCCGCCGCCGTTTCGATTTCTTCCATAAATGCCGCGTCGGCAGCTTTTCCCGCTATCGCGTCGCCCGCTTTTTTCACTATATCGGGTTCTTTTCTGTCCAACGCTATTTTTACGAGAACTTTTGTCGTAAAATATGTTCCCGCCACGGTCGCAGCGCCTGCCGCAAGGAACGCGCCCGTTGTCAAAAGCGCATTTTTAACGCTCTTTTTCATGTGTTCAGCCCTTCCTTTCCTGTTCTTCCGCAAGGTCGCAGATGTCTGACGCTGCCTCGCCGTTTATATATTTTTTCTGATTTTCCTTCATCTTGCGAATGAAATCCTCATCTTTCAGGGCTTCAAGCGCCTTGTGCAGTTTTTCTTCGTCCCCGCCGACCGCAATGCTCATCCCGTGCTCTTCAAAGAATTTCATATTTTTGTTTTCGCAACCCGGAATGGGGGAAATATGAATAAGCGGGGTTTGCGATACCGCCGCTTCGGTTGAGGATAACCCGCCCGGTTTTGAAAGATACGCTTCGCTTGCTTTCATGTAAAGAGAAATCTTGTTTGTGCTTGCGATAATGAAAATTCTTTTATCGTTTCCGTATCTTTCGGAAAGCCTTTTTCTGAGACTTTCGTTGTTGCCGCAGATAACCGTTAGATCGTATTCGGGATTTTCTTTGAGATACCTGTCGAGAACAGCAAGTGATTTTTCGAGCATTCCGCCGCCGATACTTCCTCCCGAAAGCAACAGGTGTTTTTTCGTAGGGTCAAGCCCTATCGCTTTTGCCGCATCAGGTTTTGGTATATCCTCGTTGAAAACGGCGCTGACGGGAATTCCCGCCGCAAACAGTTTCTTTTCGTCTATTCCGCGTCTGACAAAATCTCCGTTCAACTCCTCGGACGGTGTTACAAACCAATCACAGGAAAGTTCTTCCGTGAACGGAATACAAACATAATCCGTTGCAACAAATACCGTCGGGGGAACGGGAAATCCCTTTTTCTTCATATTTGTCAGTATTTCCCCCGGGTAGAGATGCGTTGTCAGGATAACGTCAAAATGATTGTTCTCCAAAAATTCTTTCATTTTGTCGAACATCAGTTTGTTTACGGCATAAACGGGGGATTTTATCGGAAGTCTCCGATAGCCGTTGCCTATGCCGTATATCGCACCGAAGAGACGAGGCGTTTTCTGTGCAATTTTTATATAGCCGTTCGCCACTTTTTTGTCAAGGTCGTTGCCCGCAAGGCGGTAAGGGTCGAGCATAACGGCATTATGCCCGCGCCGTGTCATTTCTTCTTTTATTGCGCGAGCCGCGGCATTGTGTCCGCCGCCCGTGCTGCAAGACAGTATCAGCGCATCCATATCGGCTTTACCTCTAACGGCGGTTTCTTTTCCTTGCTTGTCAGAAGTCGGATAACGACCGCAGCAAGAATTATCGAGAAGCCCGCGCAAACGATGATGTTTCCGTCAAGAAAAATGATTGCAAGTTCCGTGCAGATATATGTCACAAGCGTTCTGTGAAAATGCGATTTTATGCAGATTATGACCGAAAAGAAAACGAATATCGCCGCAAACGCGATGAGAGGAACAAATTTCGGCAATATCCCGAAAAGGCATCCGAATGTGGTCGCAATACCTTTCCCGCCTTTGAATTTGTTGAAAACAGGGAAGATATGCCCGATGACGGGAGCCGCGATAACGAGTGCCAAAAGCGCCGTCATGTTGCCCCTTGTATAAAAGAAAACAGGCAGAAATCCTTTCAGTATATCGCAGATGAGAGTTAATGTTCCGCAAAGGAAACCGCCGTTCTTGAACGCGTTTGTCGTTCCCGGATTGCCGTCCGCAGTGTTTTGGGTCACATCGGTCTTTTTCAACCATGAGCAGAATACTTTTGCAAACAAAACGCTTCCGAGACCGTAGCCAAGCAGGATATACGAAATGTCCCTTATCATATTCAGCGCTCCTTCTTTTCCTTTATCTTTTTCATAACGTCACGAAGAGACCGCAATGTTTCGTTGCTTTGCGGCTTCTTGAATTTCAGCGAAGGGAACGCGGAAATAAGTCTGCGTTGTTGCAGGGTAAATTTCTTTTTTATCTCCGTTCTGCGACCGCGAAGTTTTGCGGCCGCTTCCGAATCGTGTATCTTTTCTTCCAGCGCCTTTTTCTGCTGTTCCACAAGTTCGGAAACTTCCTCTATCTTCTCGCGGAATCCCGCCATGCCCTTGACCGTGAACACAAGGTCCGTAACTATTCCGCAGAAAAGAACAGCGGAAACGATATGTCTTGCAAGAGGTGAAGGCATATCAGTGAGTTTTGTTACAAGCGGGTGTATCCACAAAACAAGAACCGTTGAAAACGCGCCGAAAACCACAGCTCCTATCAGGCAAACACGACCGTTAATGTTGAATTTGCGCTTTGAATAATCCCACCAGCGCGCATGAAATAGTTTTTCCATTACAAACGAAGTCAGGTATTCAAGACTGCACGTCAAAAGAGCACCCGCAAAAAACAGCAAAAACGGGTTTGTCAATTTGCCGAGAACAAGAATAACAAGCACGGCCCCGCTGCCGTATATCGGGCAGTAAGGCCCGTTCAAAAATCCTCTGTTTATAAATTTTTTCTGCGCAACGGAGCAGAGTATGCTTTCATAAATCCAGCCTACAACGCTGTATATCATAAACCAAAGAAACAGCGTCTCAGCCTTTTCAAGAGCCCCCATTTTTTTCTCCCCTGTTTTTATCTTTCTTTCTCTTTCGAACAAAGAAAAACCATCTTCTTTATTCGAGAACATTGTATCATAAAAAAACAAAAAATGCAATAGGTTCGGCTTAATCTTATTTTTCTCAGAAAATGCCTTTATATGAGGCATTATTCATGTTTTCCGTTGACTTTTCATTTTTCGTGTGATATACTTATATAATAAAAGAAAAAATTGTATGGGAGATTTTGATGTGAGCGAAATGTATCTCGGCGTAGATGTCGGAGAAGATCTTCTGACGGTCGCTTTGACGGAAAATTCCGAGCCTGTCGCAACTCTGACGGAACCGCTGTCCGAAACATCGTTTGAGCGCTTCTGCGATACGGCGATAGGTATTATTGCCGATCTTGTGCAGGAATACGAACCGAAAGCGATATGTCTGACCGGTATTCCGGGAAAGATAGTTTATCTGGCTGCTGACGGACGCTGCGTTTCGGATTTTCTTTCCGTTTCCGAAAAAACGGAATATATTCGCCGTGTCGAACAGCTATGCGGTTTAACGCTTCGCAAAGAAAACGGACTGCTTGCGCATTTTGCAAATGTCGATAAGGCACTTGTGCCCGCCGACGCATATACTTTTTCTACTGTTGCTTCATATCTGTCAGCCGCCCTCTGTGACAACAAACGACCCGTGTTCCATACGTCGGAAGCGTTTGATGTCGGATTTTATTCTGATGAGTTGAAAGATTTTGACAGTCGAGCCGTTGTTAAATGCAGCCTTGCCGATCTTCGCTATCCGGAAGTGACCGGTTCTTCGTCCGTTGTCGGATATTTCGGCAACATTCCCGTATCGGTCGCTCTCGGCAGAAATCAGGCTCGGTTTTTAGGTTCTGCCGACAGGGGAGGTGTGCTTGTCGAACTCCGCAAGAACGAGTTCGTTTCGTATTTTGCTTCAAAATCGGAAAAACAGCCTCTCGGCACTATCCGATTGCCGCTGTCTGGCGGATATGACCTGTTTGTCAGACGTGATTCGGATGCGGTGAAAGCGTATGACGCTCTTCTCAGTTTTGTCGCCCGTGTTTCGGTAAGCGTTGGAGGTACCGAAAATGTTGCCCGAACCGTAGGGGACCTTGCTCTTTCGGCTCTGAATGAAACGTCTCTTCCGAAAATTCGGTTCGAGCAGGGCAGACTGAAACTTGCCGCCGATTTTGACGGTTTTACTCCCGACCGACTTTGCGCCGCGTTTGTAAAGGAAACGGCGCGTCGTCTGTGTTTTGTTTTTAAAACTCCGACAAAGTTGATTCTTTCCGGCAAAAGCCGAATTGACTGTGAAGCGTTCAGACGTTCTCTTTCTCATGTTTTCGGCGTTGATATCAGTTCTTCCGACATGACTTTCGCCGCCGCGGTAGGCGCTGCAAGGTTTGCCGCGGAAGCCGTCGGAGGAATTTGAATAAACTTGAAAAACAAAGTGGCAGGCTTCAAAAGCCTGCCACTTTGTTTTATATTCTGTTTTTATTCTTTAACGGAATCGATTTTTTTCGCAACGAAGTAGAAAACTCTCATTGCATCGACGATATCGACCTCGTCGAGGCCAACGAAGCCTTCGCCGCGCAGTCCATCGCCGTCGCGCGTGAGCTGCACTTCGACATGAGCAAGGTCAACGTCAACGGCGGCGCCATCTCCATCGGTCACCCCGTCGGTCAAAAGTTCTTTTTTCGCAACGTGATAGAATATCAGCATTGCGTCCGCGATGTCTACTTCCCCGTTTCCGTCGGCATCACCGTAAACGATGTCGGGGGTATCTTTTGCGTAGTCTCCGAGAACGTATGTCGGGAAATATTCGGGATACGCAATATCCGCCCAATCTTCTATAACGTCTTTGCCGTAATCCGTCATGTGGCAGTTGTGGTAAATGTAATACTGAACTTCTTCGTAATTCGGTTTTGTTCCGTAGCTATTGTCTTCCCAATAAGAGAACCAGTTATCCATCAGGAGCATGCCCATTCCGAATTCGGTTCCGACTTTCGGAATGAGGAACGGCGGCAGATTGCTTTCTCCCTTAATCTCCATCTGAGTTGCTTTCCACGGGAGGAATATTTCAAGCGTGTAACCGTTTATGTTTGCGCGCATGTATGCGTTAAGGAGTTTGCTCTTATATTGATACTTTTCAACTATTGACGAGGAATCCGTCAGAGGTTCGGGGAGCGGAAAGTTCGGATCGAACTTGTAGTTGACTGTGGATTTTACCTGTGTGCCTATCGCGTTTGCAATCGTTCCGCCGGCACCGGATTCACCGTTTACGGTTCCGCCGTCAAGACCCCAGTAGTAGTATTCTCTCCAAGACGGAACGGGAACGCCTATTTCGCCGTTGCCCGAGGCAAATCCTGCATATGCGGTGAACGCAAATTCGGAAAGCCCAAGCATTCTTGAAGATTTGTAGTTAAGGGGATCAAGCAATACCCAAAAACTGTCCGAAAGTTCAAACTCCGGGGTAGCCTTTGCATATTCGTAAGCGTTCGGGTTTTCAAGCCATTCGCTTTGAATAATGGTTTGGTTGTTTACGCCCCATGCTCTGGAACAGTCCGTTACGTCCGCGAAAATGTAAATTCCGCCTGCCGTGTCCGAAATAACCTGACTCAAACGTGTGATGTCTGTTCCGTCAGGAACATTTGAGTACCATACAGCGGAAATATCAGCGCTTGCGGGCGTGAATTTCGGCGTGGGCTCTCCCGTGTCGAAATCTTCTTCCTCGGATACGACCATCCCCGCAGTGTCGATGTTGAGCGTTTCGCGGAATCCTTTGTCGTAAATGTCGTCACGCTTTCCGTCAAGAGTCGGAGCCTTTTCCGCTCTCGGAAGAACGCGTTTATCTGCTACTTCCGCATTTGTTCCCATCGCAAAGCCCGCGACAAGGGACGCCGTCAGGCAAAGTGCGATAATGACCGAAATGATTCTTTTCATTCTCTTTCACCTCATGGAATCATATGATTTTGCCGCAACCGTTTCAAACTCTCAAATTCGGAAAGATTGCGAACCGTTTACAAACTTATTTTATCATATAATTTCAGTTGTGTCAACGGTTTTCGGTTGGTCTTTATTCCCAAAATTTCAGGCAAAATTTGTATCATTTGGCGGAATAGTTCTTTTTTGTTAAATCGAAATGGTTTTGATTGACTGCTTTTGTCAAATGTGTTATTATTTTACTGATAAAATATTGAAAATCGGGGTGCGGCAAATGCGTGAGGTTTCCGTCAGAACAGAGTATACGCAGGAGAATATGCTGAAATTTTTCAAGTTCAATCTTTTCTCCCGAAACAAGGCTGTTGTAATTGGTTTTATCGTTCTTTACGCCGCGTTGTTTGTATTCAATATTTATAATGTTGTTGCAAAATTGACGAACGGAATAAAACTCGGAATGAACGACTATATCGCGATAGTTATAGTGATTTTCTGTTCTTATTGGATATATTCCCGCTTTTTCATAATGCCGAAAAAACTTGCTCGGAAAAACGATACGGGCAAAACGCTTGTCTCCGACGTTACCGTGTCCGATGACGGACTTTCAATAAGTATTTCCGACGCCGACGGCTCGGACAGTCAAACGCTTTCTTATTCCGAGATATTCAAAATATATGAAACAGACGGCTTCTTTTATGTTTTCAGAACAAAAGCCTATGCGTATATTCTTGATAAAAACGGTTGTACAAGTGGAAATTCGGAGGGACTTCGCGCCTTGTTTTCCGCTCATTGCACAAAAAAACAGTATAAAAACGGGACGTTTACCGCTTCCGTACAAACTGAGGAGAAATAAAAATGGATAAGAGATTTGAGGACAAAACGCCCGAACAGATTCTTGAAATGCTGACGCTTGAACAGAAATGCGGACAGCTTGTATCGACAGGCATCGGCTGCTGGGAAGAGTGCGAGACCGCCATGGAACATCATGTCGGCAACCTATCTGTCATTTACGGGCATGATGCGGAGGCTCTTGCGCGCTTTAAAGCCGATATGGAAAGACTTCAACGCGAAGCCGACATTCCGTTCTTCATCGGCGTTGATATGGAAACGGGCGTAGGTCAGACCGTTCACGACCGCTCCATAGCCACCGAGTTTGCGGAACAGATGGCGATAGGCGCGATAGCGGATCTCAAAGACGCCGAACGTCTCGCGTATGAAGAAGGAAGAGTTGTTTCGCAGCAGGCTTCCTACCTCGGCTGGAACATATGTTTCGGTCCGGTTGTTGACGTTAACATAAACCCCGAAAACCCGATAACAAATATCCGCTCTTTCGGAGAAGACCCCGATATAGTGGCAACTCTTGCCGCGGCATATATAAAAGGACTTCAATCGGACGGAAGACTTATCGGCACCGCAAAGCATTTTCCCGGAGCCGGAATGCAGTTCTCCGACTCACATTTTGCGCTTGAAAAAACAAGAACGACAAAAGAGGAAATGGAAAATATCCATTTGAAGCCGTTCAAAAAGGCGATAGAAGCGGGCGTCGGCGGTCTTATGTGCAACCATGCCATATATGATATGTACGACGCGGAAAACGTTGCTACGCTTTCAAAGGCTGTCATGACCGATCTTCTTCGCGGTGAACTCGGCTTTGAGGGCGTTATGTATACCGACGCTATGGGTATGGCGGGTATGACCGAATCCGAAAAGAACTGCGGCAATCCGCACATGGGTACTATCCGTGCCATTACAGCGGGCTGTGATGTTATCCTCGGTCCCAACGACGCATGGAACGCCCCCGCAGGACTTGCACAGGCAGTTCGTGACGGTATACTTGACGAAGAGATAGTAAACAAAGCGTGCCTTCGCGTTCTGAAACAGAAATACGCGCTCGGACTTTTCTCGTCGGAAAAACGCGAAGATGTTCCGAAACGTGACGGCTGGTCCGTTGCCCGTGAGATAGCCAAGAAATCCGTGACGCTTATCCGTGACAGAAAAAATGCCGTTCCCATTGATTTTGAGGGTAAAAAGGTTATGGTCATGGAACCCACGCACCCCGCAAACAGACTTAGCTTCGGACTGTATTCCAATATGACGCTTATCAAGGAAACGCTTGCGAAATATGTTCCGCAGGCGCAGCTCGCGCTGTTTGCGCCCGATGCGACCGATGAGCAGATAGCGGAACTCGCAAAACAGGCAAAAGCCGCGGATATTGTCGTTTTCGGTACGTCTTTCCGTTCACGCTCGGGACAGGTCGGACTTATGACCAAACGCCAGCTTGATGCTTTGAAAGCCGTTCATGCCGCAAACCCGAATATGATAGCGGTCGTTTCAAACCCCTATGTTGCGTCGCAGCTGCCGTTTGTAGATGAAATAGTTTGCTGCTACTCAACATCTTCCGTTGCGGTCGAAGCGGCTGTCGATGTAATAATAGGCAAGGAAAAGGCTCTCGGCGTTCTTCGTGAGACCATTCCCGAAGAGATGCACAACGAGGTCGAGATAGTTTTCCACGGATAATTTACAAACGACCTATTGACAAATCGCGATTTTAGTGATAGAATACACATATACAATGATAGAGGCGCATTTTGCAAACAGTAACCGTTTTCGGATAAGGCTCTCGCAGGGCTGAGGCGGCGAAAGGTGCGAATGCCGAGGACGGTTGCGGCGAAAGACCGATCCGGCAGTGTGAAATAATATTTGCATTGCTGTCGCAGTTTTGCGGAGAGCTATCTGTTTGATAACCTGTTTCCTTTGACCTTTTAAAGGTCATCGGTCATTCGGATTTTTTCGGGCAGCGGCTTTCAGGCTTCTGCCCGTTATCTTTTTCGCGACGTCCCGATTTAAAAGTTCTGTAATACGGAGGATATCGTTATGAAAAACACAGTATTTACCGGAGCGGCGACCGCTGTTGTAACGCCGCTGAACAAAAACGGCGTTGATTACGAAGCGTTTGAAAGACTTATCGAATGGCAGATTTCCGAGGGGATAGACGCCATCGTGGTTGCAGGCACGACGGGTGAGGGCTCGACGCTTACGGACGAGGAACACAGACAGGTTTTGAAATTCGCGGTTGACAAAATCGCGGGCAGAGTTCCCGTTATCGCGGGCACAGGCTCGAACGACACCTCTTATGCCATTGACCTGACAAAATATGCCTGCTCGATAGGCGCGGATGCAATGCTTGTAGTTACGCCCTATTATAATAAAGCCACGCAAAACGGACTGATAAAAACGTTTACGGCAATAGCCGACGCTTCGACAAAACCCGTAATTCTTTACAATGTTCCGTCGAGAACAGGCTGCAATATTCTGCCGAAGACCTGCGCCGTTCTTGCCGAACACCCGAACATCGTCGCGATTAAAGAGGCAAGCGGCAATATTTCGCAGATAGCGGAGACCGCGGCTCTCGTAAAAGGAAAAATGGATATTTATTCCGGTAATGACGATCAGATAGTCCCGATACTTTCACTCGGTGGCAAAGGAGTTATTTCCGTTCTTTCCAATGTGTTCCCCCGCGAAACGTCGGAAATGTGCAAAGCGTTTTTCAGAGGAGAGACCGAAAAAAGCCGCGATATGCAGCTTGATATGCTTGACCTGATAAACGCGCTGTTCTGCGAAGTTAACCCGATACCCGTAAAAGCGGCAATGGCGGCAATGGGCTACGGCGAAAACTTTTTAAGACTTCCTCTTACGCCGATGGAGCCCGAACACGAGGCAAATCTTCTCGCAATAATGCGCAAACACGGTTTGAATGTGTAAAAGCAAAAGAAACGGAGCATAAACGAATATGAAAATATTACTGAACGGTATTTGCGGAAGAATGGGCAAAGAAGTCGAAAAACTTGCGCTGACCGGTTATCGCGGCGCGGAACTTGTCGGCGGCGTTGACCCGAACGGAGAAACTGCAAGCGTTCCCGTTTTTGCGGATTTTGACAGCGTAAATGTTGATTTTGACTGCATCGTGGACTTTTCTTTCCACGCGTCCGCGCCCGCGCTCTGCGAATACGCGAAAAAGGTCGGTAAGCCCGTTATTATCGCAACGACGGGGCACACCGACGAAGAAAAGAAAATTATAGAAGAAACCTCAAAGACCGTTCCCGTATTTTGGTCCGCGAATATGTCTCTCGGCATAGCGCTTCTTGCCGAACTTGCAAAAACCGCGGCAAAAACGTTCCCCGAAGCGGATATAGAAATAATCGAAAAGCACCACAACAGAAAGCTTGACGCTCCGAGCGGAACCGCTCTGTTGCTTGCGAATGCGATTAAAAAAGTTCGCGAAAAGGCGTTTTTCGTCCTCGGCAGAAGCGGACAGGGCAAGAGACAGGAAGATGAAATAGGCATTCACGCCGTTCGCGTAGGCAACATCGTCGGCGAACATGAAATAATCATCGGCACGGACACACAGACCATAACCCTCAAACATGAAGCGTCGAGCCGTTCTCTTTTTGCGGAGGGCGCAGTCGCCGCCGCGGAGTTTATGATAGGTCGCGAACCGGGTATGTACGATATGAACGACCTTATTGCATTGAATGCTTAAAACAGGAGTGATATATTATGTTTAAGATAGGAATTTACGGTTACGGCAACCTCGGCAGAGGAGTTGAAGCGGCTGTTGCGCTCAACGACGATACCGAACTTGTCGGCGTATTCACGAGAAGAGATCCCGCAACTGTTAAGATCAGAACCTCGGGCGTTGGAGTTTATCATACCGACGAACTCGAAAAATTCAAAGATAAAATCGATGTTCTTATAATCTGCGGCGGAAGCGCCACGGACTTGCCCGAAATGACCCCCGCGCTTGCGAAGCATTTCAATGTTATCGACAGTTTTGACACCCACGCAAAGATTCCCGAACATTTTGAAAATGTTGATGATGCCGCAAAGATAGGCGACAATATCGCCCTTATTTCCTGTGGCTGGGATCCGGGGCTGTTCTCCCTCGCAAGACTTTATATGAACGCGGTTCTTCCCGTCGGACAGGATTATACATTCTGGGGCAGAGGTGTCAGCCAAGGTCATTCCGATGCGATTCGCCGCATAAAGGGCGTTAAAGACGCGAGACAGTATACCGTTCCCGTTGCGTCCGCAGTTGAAGCTGTCAGAAACGGCGAAGATCCCGTGCTGTCCACAAGAGAAAAGCATACCAGAGAATGCTATGTCGTTGCCGAAGAGGGTGCCGACCTTGCGTATATAGAAAACGAAATCAAAACCATGCCGAACTATTTCTCGGATTATGATACCGCGGTTCATTTCATTTCCTCCGAAGAAATGGCAAGAGACCACGCGGCGCTGCCTCACGGCGGCAGCGTTATCCGCTCCGGCAAAACCGGCTTTGACAAAGAGAACACCCACGTTTGCGAGTTCTCGTTAAAGCTCGATTCCAACCCCGAATTCACAGGCAGCGTGCTTGTCGCTTATGCCCGCGCGATTAAAAAAATGTATGACAGAGGCTGCCGCGGCTGTAAAACCGTTTTCGATGTCGCACCCGCCGACCTCTCCGCGCTTTCTCCCGACCATCTCAGAAAAATGATGCTTTAAGGAGTGTTAAAAATATGATTTGCAAAAATATCGGCGTTGAAAACGGAATCCTGACCTTTGCGGGCGTCCCGACCCCCGAACTCATCTCCGAATTCGGTTCGCCTCTTTATGTTATGGACGAACAGCGCATAAGAGAAAACTGCCGCACCTATGCCGACGCGATGAAAAAATATTTCGGCGGCGATTCCTGCGCGCTTTACGCAAGCAAGGCGGCGTCGTTCAAAAAAATGTATAAAATCGTCGCAGAAGAGGGGCTCGGCGCAGACGTTGTCTCCTGCGGAGAAATTTACACCGCGATGAAAGCGGGTTTCCCTCTTGAAAAAGCATATTTCCATTCAAACAACAAGACTGACGCTGATATAGATTTTGCCATTTCCAACGGCGTGGGCTACTTTGTCGTTGACAATGTCGAAGAACTTGACGCGATAGACCGCATCGCCGAAGAGAAAGGCGTTGTTCAGCCCGTTTTGCTTCGTCTTACCCCCGGTATCGACCCGCACACTTACGACGCGGTCGCGACGGGAAAAGTCGATTCCAAATTCGGTTCAAGCATCGAAACGGGACAAGCCGAAGAGATCTCCGTTCACGCTATTTCTCTCAAAAACATCGCGCTCAAAGGCTTTCACTGCCACGTCGGCTCGCAGGTTTTCGATTCGCAGGTATTTCTCGACGCTTCCGTTATCATGCTCGGCTTTATCATGAAAATGAAGCGTGACCACAGCTATGTGACCGAAATTCTCGACCTCGGCGGCGGCTACGGCGTTCGTTATACCGAAAACGACCCCGTTATAGACATCGCCGACAATATCAGACAGGTTTCGGAGTCTCTTAAAGCGACCGCAGCCGGTCTCGGCATTGATCTGCCGTCCATACGTCTCGAACCCGGCAGAAGCATCGTCGCTGACGCGGGAATGACGCTTTACACCGTCGGAACCGTCAAACGTATTCCCGGTTACAAAAACTATGTTTCCGTTGACGGCGGCATGACCGATAACCCGCGTTTCGCGCTTTACCGCTCCCCGTATACCGTGTTCATCGCAAACAAAATGAACGAAAAATGTGATATGGAGTGTTCCGTCGTCGGCAGATGCTGCGAAAGCGGCGACATAATCCAAGAGCACGTTATGGTTCCGTCCTCCGTTTGCCGCGGCGATATATGCGCGGTTGCCACCACGGGCGCATACAACTACTCCATGGCGTCCAACTACAACCGCATAGGCAGACTTCCCGTTGCCATGATAAACAACGGCAAAACGTCCCTTGCGGTTCTCCGCGAGACCCTTGAAGACATCGTTGCAAACGATATGTAAAACCGAATATCATAAGTTAAATTTTATTCCCCCTGATACCGTCAGGGGGAATATTTTTGTAATCGAAAACCACGCGATAGTCGCGTGGTTCAAAAGAGGTTAAACCGT
>ERZ772821.1421-NODE-1421-length-14518-cov-5.956648_pt1 | contig 14518 bp, 13 predicted proteins | sample MGYA00580859_ERZ772821 | MGnify/ENA primary metagenome ERZ772821 (study PRJEB29015, sample SAMEA2737674) | human gut metagenome | biome: human gut; feature: human-associated habitat; material: faeces | place: China | collected 2012 ...
AGCCGGTTCACTGGCTCATAACAGACGGGATTTTGTAGCAGAAAATGTAGATCCGGACAGAGTGCAATTGAACATTTGTTATAAGAATGAGAATCTGAAAGAAGTTTATAAGGAACTGTTTGACGATGCTACGGAGAGATACAATGTCGGGAAAAGAAAGGACCGGCAGATTGCAAATTATTATGAAAAAATCCGACAGGGCAAACAGGAGAAGTTATTTCATGAAGTGATATTCCAGATTGGTAATTGTGAGGATATGGCAGTGGGAACGTCAGAAGGAAATCTGGCTGTAAAGGTACTGGGCGAATATGTGAAAGACTTCCAGAAACGGAATCCGACACTTCGGGTATTTAGCTGCTATCTGCATCAGGACGAAGCTACTCCGCATCTGCATATTGACTTTGTTCCTTATGTGACCAACTGGAAGGGAAAAGGAATGGATACCAGAGTTTCACTGAAACAGGCATTGAAAAGTCTTGGATTTCAAGGTGGAAATAAGCATGATACAGAACTGAATCAGTGGATAAATCATGAAAAGGAAGTGCTGGCTGAAATTGCAAAGCAACATGGAATCGAATGGGAGCAGAAAGGTACACATGAAGAGCATTTGGATGTTTATAATTTTAAGAAGAAAGAGCGTAAGAAGGAAGTGCAGGAACTGGAACAGGAAAAAGAAAATCTGACAGCAGAGAACGAAGGATTGATTTCTCAGATTGCGGACGCAAGGGCAGATATTAAACTACTGGAAGAAGAAAAAATTCAGTTCCAGAAAGATAAAGAAACAGCGGAAAAACGTGCGAAGAAAGCAGAAACAGAATTGAAAAAACTGGAGGACAGAAGAGAATTCCTGCAACCGGTGATGGATAATGTCAGTAAGGAAATAAAAGAATATGGAATGATCAAAACATTTTTGCCGGAAGCTACAGCATTGGAACGTGCGGTAACTTATCGGGATAAGAAAATCAAACCATTGTTCATTGAAATGAAAAATAAAATCGGTGCGATGGCTGCACAGGTGAAAGAACTCACAAGAGAAAGAGATAGTTGGAAAAGTAAGTTTCAGAAGAAAAAGCAAGAGCATGAAAAAACAAAAAAGGAACTGGCAGAAGTTCAGAAAGATTATCAGAAATTGTCTGGTGAGAAAGAAATACTGCAGGGAATTGCAGACAGATATAACCGACTTTTACGCATGTTGGGGAAAGATATGGTAGAAAGACTGGTGCAGGACGATATCCGGATGCAGGCGGAACTTGAAGCGAAAAAACAGAAAGAGCAGATGCCGAAAAAAATAGGTGACCGCATACAATGGGCAAGAGAACGAAGTGAAGAACACAATGCACAAATTAAGAAGAATAAAGCAAAGTACAGAGGAATGGAGTTGTAAGAATATGACGAAACAGATTTGTGATGAAAAGAACGGACTGAGCTACACATTGCATGGAGATTATTATCTGCCAGACCTGGAAATCAATGAGGAGGAACCTACATATGGGAAATATGGAATAATGCGAAAGAAGTTTCTGAAAGAGCACCGGAGTGCAAGGTATCAGTATCTGGTACTGACCGGGAAGCTGACGGAGCATTTGAATCAGGTTGATAAGGAAGCGAGAGAAAAAGTCGAGATACTGGTGGAGCAGATGGCTGAACAGTGGGGTGTGACGGAAGAATTGAAGATGCAGGATCAGATGGAATGGGTGAGGAGGAAGAATAATATTAAGAATATTGCAGAAGAACTGGTGTTAATGGAAATAATTTATGCATAAAGAATACTTGTAAAATAAAATCGAATATGATATGAGAAAGGACATGTTGATTAAAAACGTGTCTTTTTTCTGTTTGTAGGGAATTGAATAGTGGATGTTAGTTTGATACAATAAAATGGATTATACGGTATTGAGGGTGAGAAAATTATGCCGACGAAAGAACCGCGTTTTCATGGTGAAGTTACAGAAAAAAGTCATAAAAATATGAGTAGAATACGTGGAAAAGATACAAGTATAGAGGTTGTGTTGAGAAAGGCACTATGGCATAGGGGATTTCGTTATCGAAAAAATTATAAGGAATTGCCGGGGAGACCGGATATTGTTCTGACGAAGTATCGTATTGCGATTTTTTGTGACAGTGAATTTTTTCATGGAAAAGATTGGGAAATATTGAAGCCACGATTAGAGAAAGGAAAAAATCCGGATTATTGGGTTAAGAAAATAGAGCGAAATATCCAGAGAGATGAAGAAAAGGACCAGCAATTAAATTTTATGGGGTGGACTGTGATACATTTCTGGGGAAAAGATATTCTGAAAGATACAGAACAGTGCGTTAGAGTGATAGAAGAGACAATATTTGACCAGAAACTGGAAGAAGTAGACGATGAAGAGGAAATGTAATGATGAATTATTTGGAAGAATACGATGAAACGGATCCTATTTCAATTGAAACATATGCAAAAAGGTTGATTGGAAAAACATTTGCCGATGTGTGTAGGCAAGATGATATCACTAAAGCTATGGTTGTCAGGGAGACTGCAAATTATGAAGTAAAACATGAGAATAAGAAGCGAAAAGGCGGTTTAGGAGAACTGATAGAGGAGAGATTCTTTCACTATCAAACGAATAATGATGCACGCCCGGATTTTGATAAAGCTGGTGTAGAACTAAAAGTAACACCGTATAAACAAAATAAGAATGGAACATTGGTGGCTAAGGAAAGACTGATATTGACAATGATTGATTATTTTTCAGTTGTCGATGAGACATTTGAAAATAGTCATATGTGGCAAAAGGCGCGGTTGATTTTATTGGTGTATTATCTGTATCAACAAGAGATAAAGAATCGGTTAGATTATCGTATTGGATATGTGAAGCTGTTTGCACCGCCGGAGCAAGATATAAAAATCATAGCACATGATTTTGAGGTTATTGTTGAGAAAATCAGAAACGGAAAAGCACATGAATTATCTGAAGGGGATACTCTGTATCTGGGAGCAGCACCAAAGGCAGCAACGTCAAGGGACCGGAGAAAGCAGCCGTTTAGTGCTGAATTAGCAAAACCACGGGCATTTGCATTTAAAAATTCATACATGACATATGTTCTGAACAACTATATTATTCCGGGAAAAAATACATACGAACCGATTATTAAAGGTACGGCAGAGGAATCTTTTGAGGATTATGTTGTGAGCAAAATAGATGCGTATTGCGATTGGTCGGTTACTGATTTATGTAATACATTCCATATAGAATATCAAAAGAAACCGAAAAGCCTGGAGGCAATGTTGGCATATCGGATGTTAGGCATAAAAGGAAACCATGCGGAAGAATTTGAAAAAGCAAATGTGGTAGTTAAGACGATACGCATTGAGAAAAATAATAAGATAAAGGAAAATATGTCATTTCCAACTTTCAAATTTAAAGAGTTAGTAGAGGAAGACTGGGAAGATTCTACATTTGGAAATTATTTACGTGAAACTCGATTTTTATTTGTGGTTTATAAGTTTGATCAACAAGATGAATTAAGGTTAAAGGGCTGCCAGTTCTGGAATATTCCATATGATGATTTGGAAGGTAATGTGAAGGCAGTTTGGGAAAGGACGCAGAGAGTGCTTCGTGAAGGACTTCAGATAGAAAAGAGAAATGGAAAGAATTATAATAATTTTCCAAAATCATCAGAAAATCCAGTGTGCCATGTAAGACCACATGCACAGAATTCAAAAGATACTTACGAACTTCCAGATGGAAGACAGTATCCAAAGCAATGTTTCTGGCTGAATAATAGTTATATTTTGTCGCAGTTAGATAAGAATTTTATTGAGGATTAAGAAATGCTAACCGGTAGATGACAACAGAAGGTGATGTTATGGAAAAGATAAAAAAATTTGCTCGAGATAATTGGAGAAGAATGTTGATGCTGTTATTAATATCTGCATCGGCTGTGTGTATAATGCTTGACATTGTTAAATACTTTAATATTTCAAAATCCTACTCTCCATATATTGTTATTATTCCTTTGGGACTAGGAATCTGTATGAAAATTTTTTGTGCTCGAAAGGAAAAAACGGGTCAAATAGAGAATATAGTTTTCGTACTTTGTATGGCAATCGTAGGATATTTCTTTTTGATAATGAAAAATAAAGTAGATGTTGCTTTTCAAGTTAAAATATTGATATATCTTTTGACAAGTGGAAGCGTGTTACTGTTTTTTGTTCGAAAAGAGATTTCAATGTCTGATAAACATGAAGTCAATGAAGAACAGAAAAGCGATAAAAAGATATTTAGCTTATATTATATAAACACAGATAAAGTTTATGAAATAGCGATGTTACTGAATAATAAAATCATTACTGGGGGAACGAGAGAAAACGAAACTGAAAGTAGCGTGGATATAAAAACTAGTTTAGGAATTAATTCTAATTTGAGCTATTTAGAGGCGATAAAGGGAGAACTAGGATCATCAAAAGAAGTGCATGATGGTATGAAAAGCAAAGTACTTGAGAATTTTGATGTGAAGACAACAAAATCTAATATGTTAGCAAGAATCATTTCTAAAGCAAAAGATTATGATGATGCTTCCAAGGTAGGAGATTTGGTATGTTTGAGGAATGTTATATTATCGCTGATGAATGAGGAAGATTCATATGCAGTAACAAAAATGATTATGAATGGTGCATTTAAAGACACTAAAATTAGTAGTAATTCAGATGACATGCAAATTGAACTAGATTTATCTGCGATGATTAATTCATTGTTAAAGGATTGTGCGTATGAATTAGAATGCAAAACCCAAGAAACAAAATTTTTGATAACAATTCCAATGACGTTTGAAAATGATTTTGAAAATTCTTATAACATATATGATTTGCAAGCTGGTAGTGTGACTGTTGTAGGAATAAATCGCGGAGTTAGAAAGCATAAAAGGAGAAAGAGTTTACAAGAAATTTTTTCAGAGAAAGACGGTCCAATGGAAAACGGTAAATATGAAAATCAAGGATTACAATTGGAGTCTTCTATTGAAGAAAAGAATCGTAATATCATACCACCTCAAAATGATGAAGATGATGAAAGTGAAACAGTAATTGATGTAATTGCGATTATTCAGGAGATTAATTCAAACATATAAATATGAAGAAAAAATTATTAGTTTATGAAAAGGAAAAAATAGAAGAGTTTATTTGTAAAGTAGAAAGTGAGAAGGGGAAAGTTTTTCCGGTATCATATTTAATGGACAAAAATGTTAATTTGAAATATAACGGAATAAACGATGAAGAGTGCTTTGTATTAGATATAACAGCATTGGTAATGTCCCTTAGTGAAAGAAAAGGTTTGCAATTGATTTACGAATCCTGGATTAATGCCTTGAATGAGGAGAATGAGGACTGCATAGAGTATTGTGTTGAAAGAGAATATTTGTTTCAAGCCTGTGAGTTATTTCATTACTATTTTGAAACAGATGAAGTTGATGTAAAAAAGGATGTAGAAGAAAAAACAGTGATAGAAGAAAAATCAATTGTAGAGTATGCGAAGAGAGAATTTGATGATCTCATGGATAATTTCGAAATACAATTATACGGACATGAAAGATTTAAAAAGAATTTGAAAAACCAGCTGAAAGCATATATTCTGTTGCACCGTATGAAGAGAAAAAAGATATTTTCAATTCTATTATGTGGAAAATCAGGTATTGGAAAGACAGAAGTAGGAAGAATTCTTCAAAAGGCAATGTATCCAAAGGAATCACCAATAAAAATAAATTTTGGAAATTATTCAGGAAAAGGATCGTTATGGAGTTTGATTGGATCGCCTAAGGGATATATGGGCAGTGAAACTGGTGGTGAATTAACAAATAAAATTACAAACAGTAAATCAAAGATAATCGTAATCGATGAATTAGATAAAGCAGATGCTACTATATTTAACTTTTTTTATGAGATGCTGGAAGATGGTCAGTATACGGATTTGGTGGGGAAAGTCGTTGATTTAGATGGATATATTGTCATTTTTACTGCAAATTTAGACTCTTCAAATTTTCAGGAAATGATTCCAGAACCTTTGTTTTCGCGGTTTGATATGACGTATGAGTTTCAGCAATTAACAACTGAAGATAAGAAGCGGTTTGTTTCAGAATTTATAGATGTACTGATAGCTGAATATGAGGAAAATATTGGACAGTTGAATAGCAAGAATATAAAAGATGAACTTATGAAAAATTCATACCATACATATACCAATGTAAGATTGATAAAAAGAGATGTTATGAATGCGTTTGTTGACCTAGTAGATGTCAATAATATATGGAATGATTATACAGAGTAGTTGCTTAGAGGTATGCAATAAGGGGAAGTGATACATGAGAAAAAAATATGATATGACCAAAATTGAAAGTATATATGAATATGCGTTACAAATGCAAAATCAAAAGATATCAGATATTGTGAAAGAAGCTGGAAAAAAAGAGAGTGCAGATAAAGGTGAAATAGGAAATCTTATACAAGAATGTTATTTTGGGATACCGAGAAACCCCTCAATTGAACCGGATTTTCCGGAGGCTCCTTTGGAATTGAAAACTTTTGGATATTGGGAGACAAAACGTGCTGATCAGAGATTAGCATTATCTGCAATTGATTATATGGATTATCAGAAGAAAGTATCTTTTGAAGAAAGTCATTTGTATAAAAAATGTCATAATATGTTGTTTGTGATTTATTTATTGCAAACTGGACAGTTGAGAATTGAATCTGAAATAAAGTATATTCGATTGTATGAGTTTGAAAAAATTGTAGCTTCAGATATGGAGCAGATTAAGAGGGATTATTACATAATTGCTAAGAAAATTATGGAGGGAAAGGCATCGGAATTATCGGAGGGAGATACAGAATTTTTAGGTGCAGCCAGAAGAGGTGATAAAAATTCTAAAATGCAGGATGCACCAAAAGGTGATAAAGCATTACCAAGACGATTTGCTTTTAAACAATCATATATGTCTTATTTGGTAAGGGAATATATTGTACCAGAAAAAGATTTTTCCCAAACGATATATCTCAAAAAGAAACAGTGTGAAATAAAAATTCCACGAGGAAAGAGTTTCGAGGATTGGTTGAACGCTATAGATGAAAAGTGGAGTGCAAAAACTGTAAGAAAAATAGTTGCATCTAAATCGAAATCAGTAAATGGATTGAAAGTAAATGGGAAAGATGCGTTTAGTAGAATTGGATTATCTTTGTTGGGGATAAAGTCAAATGCTGATGCATATTTGATGAAGACACATACCGTTGTAAAAAGTATACGGATAAATAAAAAACGACAAATAAAAGAAAAAATATCATTTCCAACATTTGAAATTGCAGATGTGATAAATCAAGAATGGGAAGAGTCGGAAGTGTTTAGATATTTATCAGAACAAAGATTCTTGTTACAGATTTTTGTTGAAGAAGAGGAAGGATATGTATATGCAGGTCATTTATTTCTTAAATTTACTCCAGAACAATTAGATGAATGGGCGAAAGAAACCTGGGAAGATTTAAAAAGTAAAGTGGTAAATGGAATACGGTTTACTTTAGAAAAAAGAAAAAATGATGTGATAATTCACTCTAATATTCAAGGGAAAACTGAAAATCAAATGGGACTTATAAAAGTTCATGGTCAATCTACATATGATATTGATAGAAAAAATATTATTGGTGTGGATGAAATATCAGAGCAATATATTGAAAAGAATACAGTAAATGGCCGCTTTGTTCAACGAGAAGAAAAGAAAGATACATTTGGTTGCAAATTGCCAAATGGAGATATTATTGGGAAACAAAGCTACTGGTTAAATAATGATTTTGTTTTGAATTATATAAAAGAGCATAGTAGTGAATTGGCATATAACATTGCATGGGAAAAGAAATAAAAAGGATCTTTACAAAAACAGTAAAATAAGATATTATATGTAAAGAACGATTGTTCGAATAATAAAAGAAGAGGTAATATAAAGTGAAGAAAACAGTTTGCGAATTGTTTGCCGGAGTTGGTGGTTTTAGATGTGGACTTAATAATATAAAAACAACAGAGGATTACGGTAAAGAAGAAAAATGGGATACAGTTTGGTTTAGTCAATGGGAGCCGGCAGAGAAGAATACACAGTACGCACATGACTGTTATGTATATCGGTTTGGAACACGATTAGATAATAATGGCAAAGATACTACGAATTATAATATTGAAGATGTAGATAAAGCAACACTTCCTGATTTTAACCTGTTAGTCGGTGGATTTCCGTGTCAGGACTATTCAGTAGCATCTTCGTTAGCTACTTCCAAAGGACTTGAAGGGAAAAAAGGAATTTTATGGTGGTCAATACGTGAGACTTTAGAAGCAAAGAAACCACCATTCGTATTATTAGAAAATGTTGATAGATTATTAAAATCTCCTGCAAAACAAAGAGGTAGAGATTTTGGTGTGATTCTTGCATGTTTTCGAGATGAAGGATATACAGTGGAATGGCGTGTGATAAATGCTGCGGAATATGGGTATCAGCAGAGACGTCGTAGAACATTTATTTTTGCTTATAAAAATAATACGAAATATGCAGAAAGAATTCTAAATACAATTGGATATACAAATACATTGGAAGAGGAACGTAAGAAAGAATGCATGGAAAATGCAGTCTTAAAAGAAGGGTTTTTTGCAGAAACATTTCTGGTAAATAAAGCAGAATCTACTAAGATTAAAATTAAAGAACTTCCGATAGAAGTGGGTGAAGTATCTGAAACATTCCAATGTGCATTTGAGAATTCTGGAATAATGAAAGACGGAATAATATATACAATGAAGACTGTTCCGGATTATCATGGAAAGCAGATAACTCTTGGCGATGTTATGGAAACAGGACAAGTAGAAGAACAGTATTTTATTCCAGAAGAAAAGTTATATTATACGGATCCTGCGGTTACACATAGTGATGAAACTGAACAGCGTCTTCCAAAGGAAGATAGACAGACCTGGCAGTACCTGAAAGGTGCAAAAAAATTGTTACGTACAAGTTCGACAGGCCATGAATATGTATTCTCAGAGGGTGCGATTTCTATGATCGATCAGGAAGATAAACCAGCACGTACAATGCTGACATCTGAAGGTGGATTCAGTAGAACAACTCATATTGTGAAAGATAAGATGACTGGAAGAGTGAGACTGCTTACCGCAACAGAAGCAGAACGAATCCAGGGATTTCCTACAGATCATACAAAGTATTGTCTGGTTAAAGGAGAAACAGTAGAGATGCCATTGAGAAAACGTAGATTTATGATGGGAAATGCACTGGTGGTTAATCTGGTGGCAGATATGGAGAAAACATTAGATAAGATTTTTGATCAAGAATTATAGAGATATGAATAAATAAGGTGATAATTGAGTATATCTAAAGAAAAGAGGAATAGGAATGCTGATAATGTCAAAAATATTTGATCAAAGAATAAATAGTTGGAATTTGTATGTTGAAAGTACATTTGGAGAGTATTTGAAATTTGCAAAGAAGATTATTAATAATAATGAATTACAGAGAAAAAGGGTAAAGACTTCAAAAACGATTTATTCGTTGTTAAAAAATGATTTACAAAAAGGATGTATTATGCCTCCACTAGTTTTGGCATTGGTAAAAACAGATATTATTGATGTGGAAAATCCTGATCAAGAGAAGTTATTACAATATATAAATGAGAACAGTAAAAATGTTTTGCTTTTGGATGGCTTACAGCGTACTTATACACTAATTGATGCAGATACTGAGATGGGAAAGAAATCGGAGGAAGAATATCAGAAATTTTTGAAAAATAAATTGCGATTAGAAATTTATGTTGAAATTAATAAGTTTGGAATTTTATATAGAATGTTGACGTTGAACACAGGACAAACTCCTATGTCTGCTAGACATCAATTAGAAATGCTTTATAGTGATATGTTAAATACAGAGTTTAAGGGTGTAAAATTAGTAACAGATAAAGATGGAAAAGCAGATCCGGATGAAAATGAATTTATTTTTAAAAACGCGATTGAAGGATTTAACTCTTATATGAATCGTAATGAGCTGCCAATTGACAGGCAAGACATATTAGAAAATGTCAAAATGCTCGAAAATATGTCTGATGAAGATGTTTCGGAAGATTTGTTTAAGGAATTTCTTGAAACATATATGAAATTATTTGGCACTTTGAGAAAAATCACAGACAATCATATTGTTGATGATGATGAATTGATTGAATATGGAATAAGTGAGTCGCCATTTGGGAAAAAAGTGAGTAAAATATTTTCTACATCACAGGCATTAACTGGCTTTGGAGCTGCTGTAGGAAAAATGAAAGATTTAGATATTATAAAATCATTAACGGATATTTCAGGAATGATAGACAAATTAGAAGAAAAAAACGAAGGATATATCTGGATGATGGAACTGTTAAGTAAGTTGGATAGAATAAAAGTATCTTCCAAGAAAATTGGAAATGCACAAAGAATGTTTTTTCAATATTTCTATAGGGAATTATTGAACTCAGAAAGCGATTCTTATTTAAATTTAGATGCAGCAGTTCAGAATGGATATAAAAAATACTATAGCCAGGTGATTTAACGATGCGTTTTAAGTTTATTGATCCAGAAGTAGAATGTGTAGCTTTTCAATATAATGATGCAGATAACATTTTTGAAATAAAAGATGCGGAAGATAATCTAATATGTGAATATTATCCAGAGCTGAAATTAGATGCAGAATATAATCCCCAAGAATTTGAATGCCATTTATTAAAAAACGATAGGGAAGACTATTCGGAAAATAGTATTTTTCAAGTATATGTCTCAAAGAAGCGGATTGGGTGGATTTTTCCAATACAAGCATTGATGTCTGAGCAACATGATTATGTTGAAAATAGATTCTTTTTGAAATATGCATATGTAGCTTGTTATTGGCTTTTAGAAAATATAAAGTGTGATAATCAGCGGTTTTCAGAGAAGGTAGAATTATCAGATTTTTATAGTGATAGAATAACTATTTTGGTTTTAGACAAAGAGAATACAAATAAGATCAGTAATTTTAATCTTGAAGATTATACGGTGAGTTTATATCAAAAGGGTTATTCTTATTCTGGAAAGGGAAATTTGTGCTCTGATATTGAGAAAGCAGATAAACGAATAAATTTACAACCGATTTCTAGTGAATTGCGTAATATAGATTATATACATATATTGTTTAAAAAAGAAATACCCAAAGAGCAAGAAGCATTTGCAAAATTTCATACATATTATCAGATTGTTGAAATATTGATATCTGTTGTTTTCGAAGACAAATTTAAAACATTTGTGGCAGAATTGATGGATAATACAGGAGCCCTTTTTGACAGACGTGATGAATTGGGAAATATGGTACTTGAAAAACAACGAGTGAAGTGGTTGTTTTCTAATTATGTGGAAATATCTGGAGAAGATGCGAGAATTTTAGACGATTATTGTAAAAAGATATTACAAATAAATGGGAAAAAACTATCGACCACCATGGCAGAAAATTTATACTCGGTAAGATGCTTATTAGTGCATAACATGTATATATTAAATGAGGAATCTCATAAATTGTTAAGAGAACTTGATAATGCCTTTATTGATGTATTGATGGATATGCTGTTAACGTTTGATACCAAAAGAGGAAAAGAAGATATAGAATAGTGATAACACCATGATAACAAAATCCAAACAAACCACACGGACACAGCGGAAAATTTGGATTTTTCCTCACGAATCGCACGAAAAATCACCATTTGCACACCGTAATACACAGGTCTGATACCGTGAAGGTGGACGTACTGTTGGATCAGGACGTGTTGCTACAATCATCGAATAATTTTAGCATAACATCTTAAATTATATATATTGAGTACCGCAAGGTACATTGTGTCCAAACGTAAGATACCCCGGAACCGTAAGGTTTCCGGGGTTTTTCTGTTGAGTAAAAAGTTTAAAATAAGGCTGTAAAGAATAGCGAATAAATTAAAAACAGGCAGGTATGGGAAGAAACTGAAAATCTTCGCATATCTGCCTGTGATACTGTTATGATACTATTTCTGTTCGTTATTGGAAAATTTCTGTGCTAAAAGTTCATCTCGTTTACGGATTCGTGTTTCAAAATCCAGTTCTTCAATTTCTTTATGGGTGACGGGTTTGGAAGTGTAGTGTTCCAACGTCTGTTTCTTCCACATATCAAACATATCTTTACCTGTGAAATAAGATTCCAGGCTTTCTCTGTTCTCCTGCAGATCGGCAAGAAAATTACACATATCTGCATTTAAAGAGTGTTCCGGATCATTTCCATAAAAGCGAAGTCCGGCATACCATTTCTGTGTTTCTGTTTCTATATCACCGGGAAATTTATTATTTATATCCAGTTCATACCGGAGTTCATTGGATTCATTCATCTGCAGCAAAACCCAAATAATATCGCTGAGAGTAGAAATCTGTACTTTATTTTCAGATAATCCAAATAACCAGTCCAGTGAGACATGAAATTTCTGAGCAATAGTCAATAACACATCATTGGAGGGAGTAACCACACCATTTTCATAACTGGATAAAGTTGATTGACGTATACCGATAGCTGCGGAAAAGTTTTTCTGATTCATCTTCAGATCAGTTCGTAGCTCTTTTATTTTTTCTGAAATAGATGATTCCTGCATATTAGCCACCTCCTTAAAAGCTAAGAACAGTATATCACAAATGATAAAAATCAACAATATAGAAAAATATCATTTATACAGATAAAAATTATTGACAATGATTATTTAAAATGATATAGTATCAGTGAAAATGATAATTATAGACAAGGAGGAAATGATATGCAGAGACAGAACTATATGATTACAGCAGAAGAAGTGGCTGAAAGCATGGGAATTTCACTTGGATATGCTTATAAGCTACTTCGTAAATTGAACAAAGAGCTTGCAGATCAGGGATATGTGACCGTTGCAGGCAAAATACCGAGGGCATTCTGGGAAAAGAAATTTTATGGATATTCCCAGATCGTAATGTAAGGGGGTGAGAAAGTATGGCAGCATACAAAGATGAAGAAAGAGGAACCTGGTATGTTTCGTTTTATTACGAGGACTGGACAGGAGCCAAAAAGAGAAAAGTAAAAAGAGGGTTCCGTACCAAGAAAGAAGCGTTAAATTTCGAATCGGAGTATAAAAGAACAGCGAAAGCGGACATGGATATGACAATGGGAGAGTTTGTAGAAGTTTACTTCCGAGACAAGGCTCAGTCATTGAAGGATAGAAGTATTAAGAACAAAAGAGATACGATGAATGCTCAGTTGTTACCGTATTTTAAGGACAGACCAATGAACAGTATTACACCTGCAGAAATTATTCAGTGGCAGAATACGATTATTGAAAAAGGATATTCAGATGATTACCTGAAAACAATACAGAATCAGATGACGGCATTGTTCAATCATGCGAAGAATATCTACAATCTGGCAGATAATCCCTGTGACAAAGTAAAACGTATGGGAAAGACTTCAAAAAAGAAAATGAAGTTTTGGACAATTGAAGAATATCGGCAGTTTATGACCGGAATAGAACCGGGAAGCAAATATTATGTGCTGTTTGAATTATTATTCTGGACAGGAGCGAGAGAAGGCGAAGCACTCAGCATTACACCTGCTGACATTGATTTTGAAAGGAATCTACTTCATATCAATAAAACTTACTACCGTATGCATGGAGAGGACGTGATTACATCTCCCAAAACAGAAGAATCGAACCGTACGATTTCCATACCGGAATTTCTGAAAAAAGAGATTCAGGACTATATTAGCAGACTGTATGAGTTGCCCGAAGATGAACGGATTTTTCCAATGGTTCATGAAGCGGTACAGCATAAGTTAAAACAGGTGGTTCAAAAGACCGGAGTAAAAAAGATAAGAGTACACGACATTCGTCACAGTCATGCGGCATTTCTGATTAATAAGGGAGTGCAACCATTGATGATTAAAGAAAGGTTTGGACATACGGACATTCGTATTACATTGAATACTTATGGGCACTTATATCCAGATCAGCAGAAAGTGGTGGCAGATATGCTGGATGATGAAAATATAAAAAGCTCCGGAAGTACGAACAACCGGAGCAATGTGACAAATGAGGACGAATCCGCAAATGTCAACCCTAGACAAGTTGATTATAGCAGGGATTCTTCCAGAGAACAACAGACAATTGATGAGAACAGTTTGGAAAATGGAGGAACTTATGCAACAGAAAAATGACAATAAAGCAGAATTGAAAATGATAAAGATGTCAGATGTCCAGTCCCAGACAGTGGACTGGCTCTGGTATCCATTTATCCCTTATGGGAAATTAACGATCATTCAGGGTGATCCGGGCGATGGAAAAACTACGCTGATATTAAATATTGCAGCGAGATTGTCTAAAGGAGAAGGTCTGGATAACGATATGAAAGTAACAGAACCAGTAAAGATTATTTATCAGACAGCGGAAGATGGGCTGGCAGATACG
>ERZ772821.1428-NODE-1428-length-14469-cov-8.212918_pt1 | contig 14469 bp, 9 predicted proteins | sample MGYA00580859_ERZ772821 | MGnify/ENA primary metagenome ERZ772821 (study PRJEB29015, sample SAMEA2737674) | human gut metagenome | biome: human gut; feature: human-associated habitat; material: faeces | place: China | collected 2012 ...
CTCCCGCCGGGCCAGGTCCAGCAGGGCCCGGGCCAGGCCCTGGCCCCGCCAGGCCTCCTCCACAAAGAGGGCGCAGAGGTTGGGGGTGAGGTCCGGCCGGTCGTGGAAGTCCTGGGGGATGAGCCCCACCCCCGCCACAATCTCCCCGGCGGGGGAGAGGGTCACATACCACTGGGGCACCCCCGGGCCCTGGTCCAGGCTGGCCTGGATGCTGGCCCGGTATTCCGCCTCCGGCACCCCCCAGTGGGTGGAAAACCACCGGGCGGCCCGGTCCCCCAGGTCCGGCCGGGCGGCCAGGGAGACCATCACGCCTGACATACGGTGGTGAGGGCCCCGGTCTCGGTGTCGATGACGTAGCCGCCGATGCGCACGTCCTTGGGCATGAGGGGGTGGTTGCGGATGGTGTCCACGGTGTCGGTGACCGACTGCTCCACGGTGTCAAACCCCGCCAGCCAGCGCTGGAAGTCGATGCCGCAGTACTTCATCAGGTCGATGGACTCCTGGGAGATGCCCCGGGCCTTCATGTGTTGGATCATCTGCTCGCTGTCGATGTGCTGCACGCCGCAGTCGGTGTGGCCGATGACCATGATCTCCTCCACCCCCAGTTCGATGATGGCCACCAGGAGGGAGCGGATCACGCTGCCGAAGGGATTGGTCACCACGCCCCCGGCGTTCTTGATGATCTTCACATCCCCGTTGCGCAGCCCCAGGGCGGCGGGGAGGAGTTCCACCAGCCGGGTGTCCATGCAGGTGAGGATGGCGATCTTCTTGTTGGGGTACTTGCTGGTGCGGTAGGGCTCATACTTCTTCTCCGCCACAAACTGCCGGTTGTAGGCCAGGATTTCGTCGATGATCATTGGGGGTTCTCCTTTCGTTGCACAGGGGTGTCGTCGATGACCGCCTCCTGGTCGGTGGCCTCCAGTTTGAAGATCACCGGCCGCAGGCCGTCGTTGCAGCTGCAGATGGCCACGCCGGGGGTGCGGATCCAGTCGCCGTAGTAGAACAGGTCCCCCTCCGCCCCGTGGGCCAGGGCAAAGACGTATTGGTACATGGCCTTCCAGGCCTCGTCGCACAGGCCCTGGGGCTTGGCGTAGTCCCCATAAAAGACCTGGCCTGCCTGAAGCATGGGGCAGGGGCCCAGGCCCTCCACCCCGTATTCCCGGGCCAGGTCCTGGTCCAGGGTGGTTTTCAGGACGGTAATTTTCACTTTCTTCATGGAATGCTTCTCCTCGATTTTACCAAGATTTTGCTTGCCCCGGGCAGGCAGGGCGTGCTACGATACCCTTGTAAACGGGCCGCCGGTCCCTTGTGGGATCTGGTGCCATCCGCTCCCCCAACCAGGAAGGAGGTCCCCCACCATGCGCACCCACCGATGCCGATTCGCCTGTTTCACCATTGCCCAGTGGGAAAAGGAGGCCGCCTGGCTCCGCCAGCAGCACCAAAAGGGGTGGCAGTTCACCCACCTCACCGCCGGGGTCTTCTACCACTTTGCCGCCTGCCCGCCGGAGGATGTGGTCTACCACCTGGAGTACCAGGACCAGAAGGACCTGGAGGCGGAGCCCCTCCAGTCCCTCCGCCGCCGGGGGTGGGCTTATGTGGACCGGTTCACCCAGTACTTCTACTTCCGCAAGCCCGCCAAGGACATCTCCCCGGAGGAGGCCGCCCTCCTCCAGAACCCCGCCGCCCAGCTGGGGATGGTCCGCCGGGTGTTTTGGGGGCGGATGTTCCCCCTGTTCCCTTTGGTGGGCGGGGTGTTCCTGCCCCAGTTCGTCCTCACCCCGCCGGTGGACCGCACCGTGGCCCTCCTCTTTGCCCTGGTGCTGGTGGCCTATGGGGCCGTCTTTCTCCAGTTCGCCCGGCAGTATCTCCGGCTGCGCCGGGAGGTTTAGCCCAGCCTGCCTCCCCCGGCCAACCGCCGGAGGGGGACTCGCCCAGAAAAACAGGGGTATTGTATCACATCGCCCTCCCCCGCGCAACGGCGCGGGGGAGGGTATTTCCATGGCGCCCCGCCCTTCTTGCATAGCCGTTTCAAAAACCTTGCACTTTTCCCGGTTTTCCCCTGTAGTTTTTCAACAATTTTTGCCCTCCCCCACGGTCAGGCTCCCTCTTGAATCATAAACTGCACAATTTCTTTCCGCATTTTGTTTTTTTGTTGTCTATTTTTTATCTTGACGTTTTCGGGGAAATCTAAGATAATAACCGTGCTCTCACAAAAAGAGCGCAACCCCTTGCGGCTCAATGGGTTGACAATTCATTTGCAAGCGCACTTGCAATTTCCTTCGCTTTTGTCCGCTGCGGTTCCTTCCTTCTTCTCCGTGGCGTGACTGACATAAATCCTTCCATTATTACTCACCAAAAAAGCCTTTCGGGTCACGCCCGAAGGGCTTTTTTGGTGCTGTCCATCTGGCCCTATCAAATAAAACAGGATTGGCACTGGCCTCAAGGTCAGCTTTGTGCTACCCTAAATCCAATGGCGGCCCAGGCCGCCCATCGGAACCGGACGGGCCGCGCCCCGTCCACACAAGGAGGAATTGTTCACCATGAAGCGCATTGTTTCCATTCAAGATATCTCCTGCCTGGGGAAGTGCTCCCTTACCGTGGCCCTGCCCATCATCTCCGCCATGGGGGTGGAGACTTGCGTGGTCCCCACGGCGGTGCTGTCCACCCACACCGGCGGGTTTTCCGGCTTTACCTTCCACGACCTGACCCAGGAGATCCAGCCCATCTCCGACCACTGGCAGAAGGAGGGCATCTCCTTTGACGCCATCTACACCGGCTACCTGGGCTCCTTCGAGCAGATCCAGCTGGTGAGCCAGTTCTTCGACCGCTTCGGCGGCGGGGACACCCTGGTCTACGCCGACCCCGCCATGGCGGACAACGGCGTGCTGTACACCGGCTTCACCCCGGAGTTCGCCCTGGAGATGGGCAAGCTCTGCGGCAAGGCGGACGTCATCGTCCCCAACCTCACCGAGGCCGCCTTCATGCTGGGGGAGGAGTACGTGGGGGATGACTATGACGAGGCCTACGTCCACGCCCTGCTCAAGCGCCTGACCGGCCTGGGGTGCAAGACCGCCATCCTCACCGGCATCAGCTACCAGCCCGGCCAGATCGGCGCGGTGGCCTACGACTCGGTCACCGACACCTATGCCAGCTACTTCAACGAGAAGCTCCCCGTGCGCTTCCACGGCACCGGGGACGTGTTCGCCTCCGCCTGCGTGGGGGCGCTGATGAACGGCAAGGACCTGGCCGGCGCCCTGAAGATCGCCGTGGACTACACCCTGGAGTCCATCCGGGAGACCACAAAGGACCCCAAGGCCAACTGGTACGGGGTGAACTTTGAAAGCGCCATTCCCATGCTGGTCCACAGCCTGGGACGATAATTCCGCTTCCCCATGCAACTTGGGCCCGGCAGTCTGCCGGGCCCAAATTTTTTCCCGCGGGGGGAGAGAAACCGCCGCCTTGGCGGTGTATATCAGATAGAGAGCGGATTGGAAGGAGGGGGCTGCCGCCTGTCGCCTCAACGGAATTTTTCTTTTGCCCCGTTGGGCAACCCGATCGCCCCCTCATCCGTCACCTTCGGTGACAGCTTCCCCCCAAGGGGAAGCCTTCGTAGGTGGTATGCCTCCGCAACGAAAAGCTTTCTCGCCCAACCCCTGCTCCCGCAAAATGCGAATCCAAATCAGGGCACATAGATGGGCCTCGTAATCGCCCAACGACCGCCCCGCTGCGCCCCACCACGCCAAAACGAGCGAGTGGGAACGAGCGGGCCCTAAACTAGGGGGGGCGGGGGGCCACCCCCCGCGACTCTTTGCGTCCGGGCTTTCTCTAGAGAAAGCCTGGATCCCCCGCCCGGGACCGGGCGGGAACCCACGTCGCAGGTGCTAACCTGCGCCGGTCCAGAAGCCCCCCCTGCCGACACCGGCAGAAAAACCCTCCCCCCACGCCTTGACGAAGGCGTAAAAAGGTGGTAGAATACCCCCCGATGAAACAGGCTGTGACCGGGAGGAGTACCCCACTTCCCCGCCCAAAGAGAGGAGCCGGACGGTGCAAGGCTCTGGCGGCAGTGGAGGGAAGGCGCCCGTAAGCCGCGGGGAGGCAATGCCCCGCCGGTTCCCCCGCCGTTACCGGGTTCGAGTGCGGGCCTATCCTTGGCCCGAATTCAGGTGGCACCACGGAAGCTTTCCGCCCTGAGCATTGGCTCAGGGCGTTTTTTTCGCCCCGAGGGCCGCCGGTTTCTGCCCTCTGTCAATTTACAAACGAAGGAGTTTGCGTCATATGAAAAACAGCGAAAAGACCATGGAAAAGATTGTGGCCCTGTGCAAGGGCCGTGGCTTCGTCTTCCCCGGCAGCGAGATCTACGGCGGCCTGGCCAACACTTGGGATTACGGCCCCCTGGGCGTGGAGCTGAAGAACAACGTGAAGAAGGCCTGGTGGAAGAAGTTCGTCCAGGAAAACCCCTACAACGTGGGTCTGGACGCCGCCATCCTCATGAACCCCCAGGTGTGGGTGGCCTCCGGCCACGTGGGGGGCTTCTCCGACCCCCTCATGGACTGCAAGGAGTGCAAGGAGCGCTTCCGGGCGGACAAAGTCATCGAGGACTGGTGCCAGGCCAACGGCTTTGACCTGGGCAAGTCCGTGGACGCCCTGAGCCAGGCGGAGATGAAGGAATTTGTGGAGGAGCACAACATCCCCTGCCCCTCCTGCGGCGGCCACAACTGGACGGACATCCGCCAGTTTAACCTGATGTTCAAGACCTTCCAGGGGGTCACCGAGGACGCGAAGAACACCGTGTACCTCCGCCCCGAGACCGCCCAGGGCATCTTTGTGAACTTCCAGAACGTCCAGCGCACCACCCGGAAGAAGCTGCCCTTCGGCGTGTGCCAGATCGGCAAGTCCTTCCGCAACGAGATCACCCCCGGCAACTTCACCTTCCGCACCCGGGAGTTTGAGCAGATGGAGCTGGAGTTCTTCTGCAAGCCCGGCACCGAGCTGGAGTGGTTCGCCTACTGGAAGGACTTCTGCCACCAGTGGCTGCTGGGCCTGGGGATGCAGGATGACAACCTCCGCCTCCGGGACCACGACCCCGAGGAGCTCTCCCACTACTCCAACGCCACCACCGACTTCGAGTTCGCCTTCCCCTTCGGCTGGGGCGAGCTGTGGGGCGTGGCCTCCCGCACCAACTACGACCTGAACGCCCACCAGACCACCTCCGGCAAGGACCAGACTTATTTCGACCAGGAGGCAGGGGAGCACTACATCCCCTTCGTCATTGAGCCCTCCCTGGGGGCCGACCGGGTGACCCTGGCCTTCCTGGTGGACGCCTACGACGAGGAAGTGGTGGGCCAGGACAAGAACGGCAAGGACGACGTCCGCACCGTCCTGCGCCTGCACCCCGCCCTGGCCCCCTTCAAGTGCGCCGTGCTCCCCCTGTCCAAGAAGCTGGGCCCCGCCGCCCTGGAGATCAGGGACCAGCTGAGCAAGGAGTTCATGGTGGACTATGACGAGGCCGGCTCCATCGGCAAGCGCTACCGCCGCCAGGACGAGATCGGCACCCCCTACTGCATCACCGTGGACTTCGACACCGTGGGCGACGGGGAGAAGGAGGCCGACCACTGCGTCACCGTCCGGGACCGGGACACCATGGAGCAGGTCCGTCTGCCCATCGCTCAGTTGAAGGAGTACCTGCGGGAAAAGGTGGCTTTCTAAAAAGTTTTCAAAAAGTTAACCTTTTTTGATTGCATTTTTTCACAGAATGGGTCTAAATAGGGAAAGACCTGCCGACCAGGCGTTTTCTGGGGGTGGGTGCGGCTGTGCTTGCACGGCTGCGCCCGCCCCCGGGATGTCTTTTTGCGCCAACTGGCAGGCCAACCTACCACCGGCCTGCCAGGCCGGCAAAGGAGGCTAATCCAAAGTATGGCAACCCATCCAAAGAAACTCGAAAAAAAGCAGGAGGGCAAGGCCCTGGGCCTGACCTTCTGGCAGTGCTTCGCCCGGAACCGGCTGTACAGCACCTCCGTTCCGGGGATCAAACCTTACCTGTACATCATCCCCTTCTTCCTGGCCTATTTTGTGCTGGACCTCTCCCTGCGGTTTACCTACCGGGGGGCGGGGATCGTGGGGGTTAGGTTCCTGCCGGCCAGTTTGTTCACCTTGGGGTGGGCCCTGGTGTTTGCCGGGCTGGTGTTCTTCCTGCCCAAAATTCCCCGGTGGTTCGTCCGGTGTGTGCCCTTGGTGACCTTTGTGGTCATCGCCATCACCCACAGCGGGTTTATGAGCGCCTTCCGCCGGTTCTTCTCCTTCTCCGTGCTCACCTATGGGGGAACGGGGGAGTTTATGGACGCGTCCTACATCAAGATCGACTGGAAGGTCATCGTGGGGGCGGCCATCGCGGTGCTGCTGATGATGACCTCCGGCCGGCTGCTGAAGGTCATCCCCCCGAAGCCGGTGAAGGCTTCCGTCCTGGCAGGGGTGGCGGCCTGCCTGGTGGGGGTGGGGGTCATCGCCTTTACCCACTTCCACTACTTCCCCGTGGCGGACACGGTGATCTGGGAGACCTCCCAGGAGGACAACCGGAGCAAGGCCTACCACGAACTCAGCGACAGCACCAACGCCCTCATGGTCAGCGGCCTGTACCAGTACACCGTCCGGGACCTGGTCCGGCAGGTCTTCCCCGCCAACACCATGAGTAACGAGGAGCGGCAGCAGGTGGACCAGTATGTGGCCGAGTACGAGGCCGCCCAGACCGACAACGAGTACACCGGCCTGCTGGCGGGGAAAAACGTCATCCTGGTCCAGCTGGAGGCCATTGACACCTGGATGCTTCAGGAGGCCTACATGCCCAACCTGTCCAAGCTGAAGGCGGAGTCGATCTCCTTCACCAACCACTACACCCCGGCTTACATCACGGCGGGCACCTTCAACACGGAGTTTATGACCAACACCGGCCTGCTCCCCGCCACCGGGGGGATTGCCACCTCCGTCTATGGGAACAACAGCTTCCCCTACTCCCTGGCCAACCTCTTCGGCCAGCAGGGGTACACCGCCCGCTCCTTCCACAACAGCGAAGGAAACATTTATGACCGGAGCAACATCCACCTCAACCTGGGCTATGAGCAGTACTACGGCGGCACCGACCTGGCCATGGAGAACTACCAGATGGACCGCTACCTCATCAACGGCTTTGACCAGATGACGGAAGGAAACCCCTTCTTCTCCTTCGTCATCACCCTTTCTGGCCACGGCCCCTACGGTGAGGACAACCCCAGCTACCAGGCCCACGCCGAGGCCGCCCAGGCGGCTGCCCAGCGCACCGACGGCAACTACGTCTACGCCGTGGCCGGGGCCATGGAGACCGACCAGTTCATCGGGGAGTTGGTGGATTCCCTCACCCAGGCCAACCTGTTGGAGGACACCGTCCTCATCTTCTACGCCGACCACTACAACTACTACATGATGGACGACGCCCTGAACATGGACATCAAGGGCGTGGACAACATGAACATGCTCCAGCACACCGACTTCTTCATCTGGTCGGCGGACCTGGAGCCCACCCAGGTGGACAAGGTCACCTCCTCGGTGGATGTGCTGCCCACCATCGCAAACCTCTTCGAGCTGGACACCTCCGGCGCCTTCCTGGTGGGCCACGACGGCCTGGGGGACCAGGGGGGATACGTCTTCTTCTCCGACGGCAGCTGGTACGATGGGGAGACCTATTGGTCCAGCCAGGGCGGCGGCACCGGCGACCCGGACCGGTCTGCGGAGATCACCAAACTCACCACCCTCAGCAACTGGGTGCTGGCGGGGGACTACTACCGCAGCCAGGAATAGCCCCCATCCCATACACAAGAACTTATTGCGGCGCCTTGCCCTGTCACCCCATAGGGCAAGGCGCCGTGGCATAACAAGATCCTCTGCCGGTTGGGCCCCAACCGGCAGGCAAGGAGGGAACCACCGATGGAAATGGAAAAGGAAACACAACAAAAACCCACCCCCCGCCGCTCTGCCCTGGTCACCCTGGTGCTGCTGGTGGCGGTGGGCGTGGTGTTCAGCCTCTTTTCCCTGGCCCTGTCGGCCTGGGAGGGGATCAGCTGGGGCGGCAACCCGGAACTCTTCCTCTGGAATGCCCTGCCGGTGCTGCTGCTGTTGGGCCTGCTGTGGCTGGCCACCGGGCAGGCCTGGCTGTCCTGCCTGGTGGTGGGGGCGCTGCTGTTCCTCCTCACCGGGGGGAACTATTTCAAGCTCCTCTTCCGCAGCGAGCCCATGCTGTGGGAGGACCTGTACCACATCCGGGAGGGCCTGGGCATGTCCGACCAGTACCATGTGGCCCTCACCCCCCTGATGATCGGGTGGATTGTGGTCATCGTGGCCTGCACGGTGCTGCTGTTCTTCCTGGGGAAGGGGCGGCCCAAGGTGGTGCCCCGGCTCATCGCCCTGGCGGCGGTGGTGGCGGTGGGCGCGGTGAGCTTTTTCTACGTCTACCTAGACGATGACCGCTACAATGCCCTGGCCGGGGACCACGCCCAGAAGGAGGTGGAGGCCTACGCCGCTACCGGGGTGGTCTACCCCTTCCTCCACAGCGTGGGGGACTATCTGGAGGCCTATGCCTCCTATGACGCCGCCGCGGCCCAGGCCATCCTCAGCCAGTACGAGGACGGGGTGATCCCCGAGGAGAAGAAGGTGAACCTCATCTCCATCCAGCTGGAGGCCTTTGCCGACCTCTCCCTGTACGACATCGACGGCCTCTCCCCCGACGTCTACCGGGGGTTCCACGCCCTCCAGGCGGAGAGCTACACCGGCACCCTCATCACCGACATCTTCGCCGGGGGCACCACGGAGACCGAGTGGGCCGTCCTCACCGGGGGCAACCGCCACGGGGACTTCGCTTACGACACCAACTCCGTGGCCTGGTACCTCAAGAGCCAGGGGTACACCGCCAACGGCTCCCACCCCTGCCGGGACTGGTTCTACAACCGCCTGACGGTGAACCCCAACCTGGGCCTGGACGACTACCTCTTCACCGACAACTACTACGAGCAGTTCATCGCCGAAGGGGAGGACGTGGCCTACGACGACGTGTTCTTCCCCGATCTGGAGGCGCGGCTCACCGAGTACTTTGCCACCAACGAGGCCCCCCTCTTCTCCTTCAACGTCACCTACCAGGGCCACGGCCCCTATGACACCGACCGGGTCTGGGGCAGCGGGGATTACTGCACCGGGGACTACCAGCAGACCACCCTCAACGCCCTGAACAACTACTTCCTCCACATCGAAAACACTTCCGATTGGGTGGAGCAGTTCGCCGACTACCTGGATACCCTGGACGAGCCGGTGGTCCTCCTCCTCTACGGGGACCACAAGCCCTGGATGGGCAACAACGGGTCCATGTACGCCGAGCTGGGCATCAGCCTGGACACCACCACCGAGGAGGGGTTTCGCAACTACTACTCCACCTGGTACCTTATCTGGGGAAACCAGGCCGCCAAGGACCTGCTGGGGGAGGACTTCCAGGGCCAGGGGCCGGACCTGTCCCCCTGCTTCCTGATGAACCATGTCTTTGAGATGCTGGGCTGGGAGGGCTCTGCCTACATGCAGGCCCAGCGGGAGACCGCCCACACCCTCCCCGTCCTCCACACCACCGGCTGGGTGGAGGAGAACGGGGTGCTCACCGCCACTCCTTCGGAAGAAGCCCAGGCGCGGGTGGAGGAGTTCCAAAACCTCTCCTCTTATGACCGGAACCATTTTGCGTATTGAATTTTGGGAGGGGCGAGCGGGGTTTGCGCTTCGTTCGAGGCGGCAGAGTACGGGGGTGTCAAGTATTCTGCTTGGTGTGAGGCCCCTCCCAAAATTGGGGGATGCACCCCGAACCGCGCCGGCGAAGCCGGCACTCTCGGGGTGAGAGGAATATTTTCCCCGGTACATGCCCGGGGAAAATATGATTGGATTTTTTTCCGCCGGCTGCGGCCGGCGGAACTCTGCGAGGCGTGCTCTGCCGGGCGAGGGGGGTTGGACGGAAAGGTGGGTTAGGGCCTTCGGGTTTTTTGCGGGCTGCCGCCCGGACCTGCTTGCCCTGCCGGGCGAGTCCGTTGGACGGTTGGGTGCGTGGGAACCTATGGGTTTTTGCGGGCTGCTGCCCGGACCTGCTGCCTTACCGGGGCAGGCGATGGGACGAAAAGGGGGATGGATACCCTTAAGGAGGCGACCCACGCCCAAAGTCAGCCGCACCAACACCCAAGGAGACGAAAGGGAGAGAGCGGGGGCTCTCTCCCTTTTGCCTGGGAATGGGGGGGTCCAAGGCCTCCCTCTGCCTGGGGTCCGGTGGGCGGGGCCCTTGCCCCTGTCAGGGTGCGATAACCGCACAAATGCCTGCTCTTTTGGTGGGCTTTTCTTGAAAAAAAGGGAAAAAACCTCCCATCTCTCTTGAGATAAGGGAGGTTTTATGGTATCCTTTATGATGTAATGATAGTAGCATTTTTCTTTCATCCTCTTTTGAGAGGACAGTTGGAAGGATAGAAATTTACCGGAAAACAGAGGACCCAACCATGAAATATCAGCAGTGGAATATCGCACAGCGGTCGCAGGAGACCTGCCAGACCATGGAACGGCAAGGCGTTCCCTTTCTGGTTGCTGCCACCCTTTGTGCCCGGGGTATGACCGACCTGAACCAGGTCAAGGCCCTCCTTTCCAGCGGAGAGGACCAATTGCAAGATCCCTTCTTACTCAAGGATATGGACCTGGCCGTGGCGCGCATTGGCCGGGCCCTGCGCAACGGAGAAAAGATGGCAGTCTATGGGGACTATGACGTGGACGGCATCACCTCCACCTGCCTGCTTACCCACTACCTGCGGGACCAGGGAGGGGACGTGTGCTACTATATCCCCAACCGCCTGTCCGAAGGCTATGGGGTGAACCGGGAGGCGGTGGACCGCCTGGCCCAGGAAGGGGTTCGCCTCATCGTCACCGTGGACTGCGGAATCACCGCCGTGGAAGAGGTGGAGTACGCCAAGGAACTGGGCATCGACCTGGTGATCACCGACCATCACGAGTGCAAGGAGGAACTCCCCGCCGCCGTGGCGGTGGTGGACCCCCACCGGAAGGATTGCCCCTACCCCTTCAAAGACCTGGCCGGGGTGGGCGTGGCCCTGAAACTGGTGATGGCCTTGGGGGGCGAAAAGCGCTACCACGCCCTCTTCCAGGAGTACGCCGACCTGGCCGCCGTGGGCACGGTGGCCGACGTGATGAAGCTTTTGGGGGAGAACCGCACCATCGTCCGGGTGGGGCTCAACCACCTGAAAAAGACCCGCCGCCGGGGGCTGTACGCCCTGATGGTGGAGGCGGGCACCCTGAACCGGGCCATCAACTCCACCACCGTGGGGTACTGCCTCTCCCCTCGGATCAACGCCGCCGGCCGCATGGGCCAGGCGGCCATGGCCGTGGAGCTCATCCTCACCGAGAACACCCACCAGGCCGAGACCATGGCCCACGCCCTGTGCGAACTCAACCGCCAGCGCCAGGCCGTGGAGCTGGAGGTCTTTAACCAGTGCCTGGCCATGCTGGCCGGGCGGAAGCAGTACGACTGCCTGGTGCTGGCGGACAAGGCCTGGCACCAGGGGGTGGTGGGCATTGTGGCCTCCCGCCTGGCCGAGCAGTACGCCTGCCCGGTGTTTATGATCTGCCTGCAGGAGGACGGCCGGGGCAAGGGCTCCTGCCGGTCCTGCAAGAACTTTAACCTCTTCTCTGCCCTGGAGCAGTGCGCCGACCTGTTGGAGGACTACGGCGGCCACGCCCTGGCGGCAGGGTTCACCATTCGGGAGGAGAACATCCCCGCCTTCCGCACTCGGATGCGGGAGATCGTCCGCACCGACATGGGTGGGGAGGAGCTGGTCTCCACCCTCCAAATCGACGGGGAGATCCCCAACACCGCCCTCCTCACCGTGGAGGAGGTGGAGGGCCTGTCCATGCTGGAGCCCTACGGCGCCGGCAACCCCAAGCCCGTCTTTTCCCTGTCCGGGGTGACGGTGACCTGCATGTCCGACGTGGGCGGCGGCCGCCACCTGAAGATGCGGGCCAGCCGGGATGGGCGCACGGTGGACATGATCTTCTTCTCCATGACCCGGGCCAAGTCCGGGCTGAACGTGGGGGACCGGGCCGACGTGGCCTTCTACCCCCAGATCAACGACTACCGGGGGTCCCGGACGGTGCAGCTCCACCTGGTGGACCTGCGCCCCTCCTACACCGCCCAGCAGGTGAGCGAGCAGGCCCTGTACCGGAAGTTCGCCCGGGGGGAGGCCATCTCCCCCTACGAGGCCCGGCAGATGATCCCCCAGCGGGAGGAGTTCGCCGCCGTGTGGCGGTACCTGGCCAGCCACAGCGGGGACGTGACGGAGATCCCCGTGAGCCTGGCCCGGAAGATCGCCAAGGAAAACGACCTGTGGGAGTCCACCCTGCGCACCATGGTCTGCCTGGAAGTGCTGGAGAGTTTCGGCCTGGTGACCATCCAGAAAGGGGAGGGGGGCACCCTGCACATCCGCCTGCGGAAGCGGCGGGAGGGGGGAAAGCTGGCCTTTTACCAGTCCCCCATCATCCAGCGCCTGCAGACCATTGCCTGGGGCGAGGGAGGAAGAAGCAGTCCCCGTTCCTGACCACGGGCCAGGAGAGAGGGCCCGGGAGCGGGGAAAACCGGAGAGAGACGCGGAAAAGAAAGGGAGCTGCGTATGGAGGACAAGTTAGATAAGTTAGAACAGAACCGCTCATTCACGCCGGCAGAGGCCCAGGAGACGCCGGAAGAAACGCCGGACCCCTTCGTCAAGCTGGAGGCCCGGTACCAAGAGCTGGACGAGAAGATCCAAAAGTACTGCTCCCCCGAGGAGCGGGCACGGATCCGGACGGCCTTTGAATTCGCCCGGGACAGCCACCAGGGGCAGCTGCGGAAAGACGGCTCCCCCTACATCACCCACCCCCTGGAGGTGGCCCACCTGGTGGCCGAACTGGGGCTGGACAGCGACTCCATCATGGCGGCCCTCCTCCACGACACCATCGAGGACACCGAGGCCACCCATGAGGAGGTGGCCAAACGCTTCAGCCCCACCGTGGCCGACCTGGTGGAGGGGGTCACCAAGCTCACCAAAATGAACTTCGCCTCCACCGAGGAGAAGCAGATGGAGAACCTGCGCAAGATGCTTATGGCCATGGCCAAGGATGTGCGGGTGATCCTCATTAAGATCTGCGACCGGGTGCACAACATCCGCACCCTGGAGTACCAGAGCGAACGCAAGCAGCGGGAAAAGGCCCTGGAGACCTTGGAGATCTACGCCCCCATCGCCCACCGCCTGGGCATGCAGCGGATGAAGTGGGAGATGGAGGACAAGTCCCTCATGTACCTGGACCCCGTGGCCTACCGGGACATCTCCGACGAGCTGGCCCGCCAGGCCGCTGCCCACGCCACCTTCATGGAAAACATCCAGGAGGAGATCACCGCCCGCCTGGAACAGGAGGGCATCAAGGGCACCGTCTATGGCCGGGTGAAGCACGTCTACTCCATCTACCGGAAGATGTACGCCCAGAACAAGGAGCTCAGCGAGATCTTTGACCTCTACGCCTTCCGGGTCATCGTGGATGACATCCCCACCTGCTACAGCGTCCTGGGGTGCATCCACGACATGTATAAAATGGTCCTGGGCCGGTTTAAGGATTACATCGGAACCCCCAAGCCCAACATGTACCAGTCCCTCCACACCACCGTCATCGGTAAGGAGGGCATCCCCTTCGAGGTGCAGATCCGCACCTGGGAGATGCACCACATGGCCGAGTACGGCGTGGCGGCCCACTGGAAGTACAAGCAGGGCCTGAAGAACAAGAAACTGGGCACCGAGGACACCTTCGCCTGGATCCGCCGCCTGCTGGAGAACCAGCAGGACACCGAGTCCGGGGAGTTCATCCGCAGCTTGAAGGTGGACCTCTTCGCCGACGAGGTTTTCGTCTTTACCCCCAACGCGGAGGTCATCAACCTCCCCGCCGGGGCCACCCCCATCGACTTTGCCTACGCCATCCACTCCGCCGTGGGCAACTCCATGACCGGGGCCAAGGTCAACGGCCGCATCGTGGGCTTTGACTACCAGCTCAAGTCCGGGGAGATTGTGGAGATCATCACCTCCAAGAACGCCAAAGGCCCCAGCCGGGACTGGATGAAGCTGGCCAAGAGCAACCAGGCCCGGTCCAAGATCCGCCAATGGTTCAAGCGGGAGAAGCGGGAGGAGAACGTGGCCCACGGCCGGACCATGTTCGAGAGCGAATTGAAGCACCTAGGCCTCACCATCGGGATGCTCACCACCGAGGAGATGCTCCCCCACATCCTGGAGAAGGTCCGCTTCAACTCCCTGGAGGAGATGTACGCCGCCATCGGCTACGGCGGGGCCTCCGCCCAGAAGTGCGCCAACCGCGCCCGGGACGAGCTGGTCCACCAGGACCGGCAGC
>ERZ772821.1434-NODE-1434-length-14449-cov-24.659094_pt1 | contig 14449 bp, 10 predicted proteins | sample MGYA00580859_ERZ772821 | MGnify/ENA primary metagenome ERZ772821 (study PRJEB29015, sample SAMEA2737674) | human gut metagenome | biome: human gut; feature: human-associated habitat; material: faeces | place: China | collected 2012 ...
TGGTGGCCGGTCTGCTGCGCGGCATCAAGCTGCCGAGCCTGGCGAAGGTGGTCATCGCACAGCTCGCCGGACGTGTGGTGCTGACCGCAGCCACCGCGATCGCCGTGTTCGCGTTCGGTTCCAGCAAGGCCATCGCCGCCACATGGACGAGCGACCTGGCCGCCGGCCTGCCCGGTCTCGCGCTGCAGTGGGCGCTGATTCCGCTTGCCGCCTACTGGACCGAGTCGCTGATCGCCAAGCGCAACCACTGATATGACGTTTGCCCGGCCACGTTCTGGGCAAACGCGTGATATGCGGGAGCCGAGCCGTTAAGCTCGGCTCCCGTTACTTATAGGAGGACTACGTAGGAGTTTTACGAAGGGGAAGCGGTCATGATCGCAGGAGTGTCCATCACCACTTTGCTGCTGGTGCTTGTCGCCGGAATCGGCGCGGGATTCGTCGGATACGCGGTCGGCGCGTCCTCGCTGATCTCCTATCCTGCGTTGCTGGCGTTCGGCATTCCGCCCGTGCTGTCCAACACCACGAACACGGTGGGCGTATGCGGCACCGGCATCGGCGGCCTGCTCTCCGCCCGCAAGGAGCTCAAGGGCCAGGGGCGCCGTGTGGCTGTCTACGCTTGCATCGGCTTGGTCGGAGGCATCATCGGCGGCTTGCTGCTGTTGGAATTGCCCGCGAAGGTCTTCGAATTCGCCGTGCCGCCGCTCATCCTGTTCAGCGCGCTTATCATCGCGCTGAACCCGCGGAAGAAAGCGGCCGCACGCGACGCTGTCGCGCAGGCGTTGCCCCAATCGCAGCAAGGCGAGCGCGCGGCGCTGATCGCCAGTAGGACGGCCAATGGCAGTCTGCGCAACGACCCGTGGTGGCTGTGGGTTGGCGTGAGCTTCGTCGGCATCTATTCGGGATATTTCGGTGCCGCCGCCGGTACCCTCGCCCTGGCGATCCTCGACCTCGGCAAGATCGGCCCGTTCCACCAGATCAACGCGCTGAAGACCGTGGTCGGCTTCGGCGCGAACATCTCCGCCGCGATCATGTTCATCTGCCGTGGCTCCGTCTACTGGCCGTTCGCCATCGCCATGTGCCTGGGCTGCATCATCGGCAGTTCCATCGCCCCTCCGGTCACACGCCATATCCCCGAGAACATCATGCGCGCCGCCGCCGTGCTCACCGGCATCGTCCTCGCCGTCAAGCTTGGCTGTAGCACCTATTTCTAAAAGCCTTTGGTTCCGGAGTGTGGCGTGTGACCGTGCGGCTGCGCTCCGGAACGACAATTTCCGGTTCCTCGTGTGCCGAGATTCGTCTTGGCCTGGTGACTTGCGGCGGGTTTGTTCCCAAGCGGGTGTTCCGTAGGTGGTTTTTCGCTTCCGTAGGTGGTTGCCGGAGGAAAGGCGTTTGAGAAACGGCTTAAATTAAGCCATTCTCAGACACCAATACCAGAACCAACCACCTACGGAACCACAAAACCACCTACGGAATTGAGTCTGGCAACGGTGTTTGGCGCTTTTACTGAAGATGGTGAAAAACGGTATATGCCGCTTCGAGTGGCTCGATTATTTCGAATATCTGAAAAGAGTAGGAACCCCCCATTAGATAAGTGTCGATAGTGCCCGCATGACGATATCTACATCCTTGTTTTCCAGCTCGCGAATGACGTGCAGATAGGTTTCCTGAGTTGTAGTCATGCTGGCATGGCCTAGACGGCGTGACACGCTGGCGATCGATACGCCGGCGAACAGCAGCAGCGATGCGTGTGTATGGCGTAGACCATGGACGGAAATAACTGGCACGTCCACGTTTCTGCAATGTTTTGCAAGCACGTCGTTGGCTGTTGAGTTGTAGACCTTGCCGTGCACGAAAATAGGTTTATCATGCGGAAGATCCTTGAGTAATCCAGACATTTGCATGATGAGTTGCCAGTCGAGTTGCACTTTACGCACGGACGATTCGTTTTTCGTGGGTACGAAACCGCCGCCGTTTTTATAATCCCAAGTTTTGTTGACGGAAAGCGTCTGGTGTGCGAAATCAAAGTCATCGGGTGTGAGCCCAAGCGCCTCAGAGAATCGGAGTCCGGTTTTCGCGATAAGGAGGATAAGCCAATCCCAGCTTGCCTCGGCCCCAAGATCAAGGTCCGCGAGCATGGCATGCAGCTCGAATTGGTTGAGATACTTCATTTTCTTAATGCGTGGCTGCTTGCCTTTGATGATGACTTTGCGCGTTGGATCACGGGGTATGAGTCCTTCGTCAACGGCATCGAGAATGGCGCCTTTGATCTGATGGTGAAAATCCATGGTGGTTTGGCGCTCATGATGCTGTGCATATCCGTTGATGAGCTGCTGGTATGCGGTTCGATCCATATCGGTGAGTCTGAGTTCAGGGATGAGCTTGCCGAGCCAGGATTGCGTAAGTCGATATTTGCCCATGGTCACGTCTCTGATGGCGCCTTCCTTGTACGTTTTCACCCACTGGGCGTAGTAGTCGCAGAACAGCGATTCTGATGTGATGGTTTCCTGCATGAGATGCGCCTTTCTAAAAATAGGGGATTGGCGCAGCCATCATACTTACGCTGATGAAGGGTGATGAGCGAGTCAAGGTGACTCAGCATAAAGCCGATTTTTTGTTGCTCAGGTAAGGACGGGATGAATACTTCAAGGTTCTTAACTATCACCCCCGATAGATTCCCTTGACCACCTTGCAAATAGGTTGTGACAATGTAACCTTTTTGCTTCCTCAGCCAAGCAGTGATGTATCTTGCATCACAATCGTCGCGAGGGAGTATGGCGAGAATAGCTTGGTTGATGGCACCTTTTTGCCTCGATACAGCCACCTCGCCACTTGTCGCTCCGTACAATGCATACAGCACATCGCCGGGTTTGACCATTCTCGCAGAGGATGATTCATATCCTTTTTCCGTAAGAAAGAGTTCAGTCGATTCAGCTGCAATTTCAGCAGACCTGATAAAAGGAATAGACCCACCGTAAAACTCAGATTCTCCAGCAGCGGGCGTACCTCCTGAATAGCTTTCGGTTAGTTCCCCCAGCTTACGCTGTTCCCAAGCGGGGACGATTGATACGGGAAAACGGCCGTATTATCGCTCATCTACGCGGTTGAGCTTCTTTCTTGTGAGCATTAGAGCGTATCCGAGCAGGTTCTGACCGCGCCATTGGGCTGGATCGAGCCTGGCTGGGTCATGCATTGACAAGCCGATGCCCCAGATGCGGTCTTTGACGGCGCATTCCGCCAATATCGCATTGCCGGTCGCTACGAGTTGCGCACCGAGTTCGGCGTTCTGACTGAATTTGGCAAGCAATCCTTCATAGACTTCGATTTGGCGAACGCCGTTCCATACGTGATCGTCATAACCGGCTACCAGTCGGCCAAGTCGTTTGATCTCGGCCACGTCGCTGGTTCGAAGAATCCGCGCGGCTGTTTCGGCATCGTTGAAACAGCAGGCTTTGCGGTACATCATGTACTGTTCCATCGAGGAAAACTCGACATCATCCACAACGAAGCGCGATGGATACCAGTTGCTCAGGTATCCGTTCTCCTCATCGGGATTATGGAAGCAGATGATGTCCGTCATTCTTCGCCGACTTTCCGCACCGCAAGCTCCAGATCGAGATCATGAAGCCCGAAATAGGCTTTCTTCAGGAAGTCCAGCGGCACCTTGGCGATCACTTCAGCACTGGGAATGGCGTAGAACCATTGGTAGTAGGCGTAGAATTCGCCAATCCAATCAGGCATGAACCCTTCGAGCGCCCTGCCGTCCTTCAACTGGTAGTGCTCGGTCTCGGTGAAATACTTCCACAGCTCTTTCGCATCCATCGTGTTGACGTAGGCTTTGGCCTCATCAATGCTTTTGCGTGTTTTGCTCGCCATATATACGGTGATGAAGTCCTCCGTGCTCTTGTTGGGGAACGATTGTGCCACGTAGTCGAAGAGCTTGCCTTGAGTTTCCACCACATCATCCCGGTAGACCTCTGGATATGCCCGCATTGTCATCACCCCTAGAGCAACGTGCTGAACACGTTGGTCACCGTATTGGCATCGGAATCGATGAGGTCGCGCATGTTTTGGCGTGCCTCGACATCCCTCTGATTGTATTTGTCGTTGAATTCGCTGTAGCTGACGGAAAGCAGGCCGTCCGGGACTTCGCGCAGTTGCCTGTACGCCTTTGCGGTCTTGACGCAATACTGGATGCCCAGACCTCCAAGCGACAGCAGTTCCTCCAAGATATCGACGTCCACATTGTCGCGGACGAATTCTTTGGCGATATAAAAATACGAGGCGTTCGCACGCCAGCCTTTGATGACGTCATAGCCGCTGGCATCGATGCCGTATTTGGCGATGAACTTCGCAGCCAGCACGCGATAACGCTTGGAATCAGCGGCATCACGATGCTTCATCAGCTCAGCCAGCCAGGTAAGCACGCTATGTTCCTGAAAATCCAGGATGCGCAGCCCATTCGTGTCCAGTTCGTACTGGTGGACCCAGCCATTGGACTCATCCGGCCGGCACACGGCCCATTCCTTGGCCAGTTCCACATTCGCGGTCAGATAGAAACCACGCCCGTAGTCGTGTTTGTCGTTGCCTAAACCGTATTCGGGGGTCACGGATTCGTACGGAGAACCGTGAAATAACGTGATTATTGCCATGAACACCCCTATACAAACATCTTGTCGAGCATGGATTTCTTGATATTCCGGAGTAATTCGAGCTTACGCTGATGAAGGGTGATGAGCGAATCCAGACGGCCGAAAAACGACGCAATTAATTCTTGTTCCTCTAACACTGGGCACTGGATAGGCATCTCGAAAAAGATTGAATCCGAAATAGAAAAACGATCAGACCTCGCACCGGAATTACCTTCGAGAAACATGAATTGATGCCATCTGCTTGTCTTGAAATAATGCTCCAGATATAGCTTGTCTATCGTGTCATCCACTGAAAAAACAGTATAAAGAGGCGACATAACGCCGTTTCTGTCAAGTTTATTCCGATTAATGGGCCCGCATGGAGCTACGGCCGAGATCCTGGGATTGTATATGAAGTCATCTGGATGCACTACGGAATAATTTCCAATATTCGCATCGTTTGTGATGTCATGGTCAAAATAGTCTAACTGGCTTACAACACCATGCTCAGCGGAATTGGTGAACGTCTCCTTAATCCCGTTCGTATTCTTTTCAATTCGCTTAGATGCTAATTCCCCCAGCTTACGCTGTTCCCAAGGGTCAGTGAAACCGGCGAAACGAATCTCCGGATACAGCGAACCCCCTTTAGGGAACATTTTGTCGAGCATGGATTTTTTCAGCACGCAAAGCTTGTCATACTTACGCTGATGAAGGGTGATGAGCGAATCCAGACGATCGAAGAACGCGCCGATTCGGCGCTGCTCGGCTAGATTCGTCCATGGGATAAATATCGTTTTCATCCCTTCGATGTCAATGCTTCGCCCATCGCGAATCCCATAAACATGCGGCTTCAAATCCGCATCGATAAAACGCTTTGATCTGAAATAGAGATAATAGAAATCAGAATCGACGTTTTTGCCACGGAAGATATGATAAGCGGGACTAACCAAACCGCAGCATGTAGCCTTTTCGAGTCCTCCTTCAAACGAACGAAGATGGACAATAAAATCTCCTGTATCAACAACTTTGTAGTTTGAAAGACTGTTTCTATCAAACTGGAGATTCCTATTAGACTCGTCACGATGAACTGTGCCTCCGCCCTGAATGATTGTAAGAGCAGGCAAGTCATCTCGATCTTTTTCGGAATGCTCCTCAAACAGTTCCCCCAGCTTACGCTGTTCCCAAGGGTCAGTGAAACCAGTGAAACGAATCTGCGGAACCAACGCTTTTTCATGCTGTTCGGCCATATCATTCACCCCCGAGCAGTGCTTTGAGCTCTTCCAAACCCGCCATATCGCGAGCATTGCCGGTCAAATCGCCCAGCATTCCGGCCAATTCCTTCTCCGCTTCATCGATTTGGCCGCATACATCGGCATATGTGGTGGCGTATTTGTTCTTCAACGCGTTCACTTTGCCGATGAACTCGTCGATCACGGCATTCGGCAATGCCTCCAGCTGCTTCTGCAATGGTGTGATCCACTTGGCTTCCAGCAACCTTCTGGCTTCGTCATCGCCCAACGCCTTGATCGCATCGCAGGTCTTCTCCTCCAACGCATTTCGCTTGGTTTTGATACCGGACTTCAGTTTCTTTGACTCATCGAACAGCTTTTGGGCCTGCACCAAGCCGCGCTCAAAATCAGAAGCCGGATTCTTGCCGATCGCCTTAACCGCTTTCTTCAACTCGGCAGCAACGAAGGCATCACCGTCCTGATTAACCGCATCACTATTCTGCTTGTCATCCTCATCGAAACCTTCCAAAATGGTTTCAATCTCGGAATCAATGTCCTGCACACGGCGTTCGTCCGCCTCGATCGCGGCCAAATCATCGTGCAGCAGCTCACGCTGAACCAAGTCGAAGGGCAGAACGCGGCCAATCCAGCCATCCTGCACTTCCACATCCTTGCCGCCTTTTTTCTTGATGACCATGTTCGGGTCCACGGCTCTTACCGCATCGAAGCCTTCGGAACCCAGCACTTCCAAATCAATGGAGATGCCGCCCCAAGCATCATCAAGCTTCTGATAGGCGTCATACGGGTCGATCAGCGCGGTATCGGCAACCATCGCATCCAGTTCCTCACCAATGGCCGTTTCCTGCCCGAGCGCATCCACCTGTTCAGGATGCTCCACCAAGCGGAAGCGTAGGTCGGAGGGAAGCCCGGAAATGGCCTGCGCATATGAAGCGACGAACGTCTGTACGTCGGCATTGTTGCGCACCACAGTGGCGATATCATCGTGGTCACAGGCATAGCAGGCACCATTATCGCGGAACAGCTCAGCCTTCAGACTCGGCCAGGCGTTCCAATATTCCCCAAGCTGCTCGACCTCGCTCTTCGGAACGCCTCCGAACATCGAAGCGTACACATCCCATGTCTCCGCATTCTCAGACGAATCAACATACCGGGGAATGTTGAGGTTGTAATCATTGGCGCGAATCTCGTCAATGGACACCAAACGGCTGAATTTGGGCACCGTGCGGTTGTTCGACACCACGTCGACAATGCGTTTGATGTCAGAAGCCTGTAGCTTGTTGTTCTTGCCGTCCTTGATGAAATGTTTCGACGCGTCAACAATGAGCACCCTGTCGTCATCGCGTTTCTTGCGCAGCACCATCACGATGGTGGGGATGCCCGTACCGAAGAAAATATTCGCCGGAAGGCCGATAATCGCCTGAATATGGTGGTTTTCAATCAGGTTCTTACGAATCTGGCCTTCCTCGCCGCCGCGGAACAGCACACCGTGCGGCAGAACGATGGTCATGATGCCATCGGCACGCAGATGGTACAAGTCATGGAGCAGGAACGCATAATCCGCCTTGGACTTCGGTGCTATGCCATAGCTGAAGCGTGGATCGATCTCCTTGTCAGTGGGATCCCAATTCTGCGAGTAGGGAGGGTTGGAGACCACCGCATCCACGAACAACGGATTGTATGTTTCCTCCTTGTTCTCCAACGTGTCGAACCACGGCCAGTCGTCTTCCAAGGTGTCGCCGTTGCGGGCGACGATGTTGTCGGGAAGAATACCGCGCATCACCAGATTCATACGCGTCAGGTTGTAGGTGTTCTCTTTGAGTTCCTGCGCATAATACATGATGGAATTCGGATTGCCATTGCGCCGAGCCACAGACTGGCCAATATGAATCAGCAAAGAGCCGGAACCGGATGTTGGATCGTAGATCTTGATCTGCTCGCGCCCCTGCAAATGCCATGCGACGATTTCGCTCATCAGCTGGGAGACCTCGGACGGTGTGTAGAATTCACCGGCCTTCTTGCCCGCATTGGCGGCAAAATTGCTGATGAGATATTCGTAAATGAAGCCAAGCACGTCATAATCCTGACGGCTATCCATCGGAATGTCCTTAATGAGATAAATCAGGTCTCGTGCGGCCTTGGACTGACTTCTCGCATCGGTGCCAAGCTTGGAAAGTCCGGTCTGCAGGGTGTCGAAAATACCGTCGAACACTCTCTTACGCGCCGGATTGATGTTGCGGGAGAACGCCGAAAGCGCATCACGCACGTTGGAAATCTCGAAATCGTTGCCCTTTTTGACCCATGTGGAGAACAGGTTGTCATAGGAGATGAAGTAGCCGCACTCATCCTGTACGCCTTCCACAATGTCCGGATTATCCTCCGTAAGCAGCAGCAGGTCATCCTCGGTGAAATCGGTGTCCTTCAAGCACATCAGCTCGTTTTCTGAAAGGAATTTGTAGAAGATGAAGCCAAGAATGTAATCCTTGTATTCGTTCGCCTCAATCTTGGAACGCATCTTATTGGCGGACTCCCAGATTTTCGAAGCGAGCTGCTGCTTGTTCATCTATCCCTCCTCATTGCGGTGCCGGCAAAATGCGCGGCTCCACGAGCGACTGCACATCTTTCACAAGAATACCGCACCCCCGCTTGGGAACAGCGTAAGCTGGGGGAAGTTGCTTCTGGATTCGAGTACGGTTTGAATGCGGCTGCTTCGGATTTCGATGGTGAGAAAAAGTATCTTCGAATCACTGATATAGATGATCAAACTCGTGAATTCCGTACGGATGATTTATCTTCGCCTGATATCAATAATCCGATTGATGACAGGTATCTACTCAAAGAAGGCGATATATTATTTGCACGAACCGGGGCCAGCGTAGGTAAAACCTACCTGTATAAGGCATCAGACGGGAAAACGTATTATGCCGGTTTCCTTATTCGAGCGCATGTTTCAGATGAGGCAGATGCTGGTTTCATCTTTCAGAGCACACTGACTGAACGGTATAAGCAGTTTGTTTTGCTTACTTCTCAGCGTTCAGGGCAGCCCGGCATCAACGCGCAAGAATATTCAGATCTCCTTTTGCCTCTGCCATCCCTGATGGAGCAGCGCCGAATCGGTGCATTCTTCGATCGTCTGGATTCGCTCATCACCCTTCATCAGCGTAAGTATTGTGGTGTTGTTTCTTGGATGTTAGGGGTTGCGCTCGTAAGATTGAGCTCGGAAAAGTGATGGTGCGTTCGGGGAGATGAAACATGTTCTACGATAAGGAATCGGATTTCGAAGACGATCTGGTCGCGGTGCTGAAACGCCATGGGTGGACCGATGGTGTGTTGGAATATCCAACCGAACAGGATCTCATCGACAACTGGGCCAACATCCTATTCGACAACAACAAAGGCATCGATCGCCTGAACGGGCAGCGCCTTACCAAGGGTGAGATGGCGCAGATCCTTGAACAGATCGAAACATTGCGCACGCCATTGGCGTTGAACTCCTTCATCAACGGCAAAACCGTGTCCATCAAACGTGACAATCCCGCAGACACAGCGCATTTCGGCAAGGAAATTAGCCTGAAGATCTACGATCGCCAGGAAATCGCCGCTGGGCAAAGCCGGTACCAAATCGCAAGACAGCCTATTTATCCAGCTAAAAATAAGATGCTGAACGATCGCAGGGGAGACGTTTGCCTGCTTATCAACGGAATGCCGGTCATCCATATTGAACTGAAGAAAAGCGGCATTCCCATAAGCCAGGCCACCAATCAAATCGCCAAATACGCGCATGAAGGCGTGTTCACCGGGCTGTTCAGACTCGTGCAGGTCTTCGTGGCCATGAATCCGGATGATGCCGTGTACTTCGCCAATCCCGGTGAAGGCGATTTCAACAGCAACTACTTCTTCCACTGGGCTGACTTCAACAATGAGCCCATAGCGGCGAACAACCATGTCGGGCAGGATGAATGGAAGCGTTTCACATCTGATCTGCTATCCATTCCCATGGCACACCAGCTCATCGGGTTCTATACGGTCGCCGATTCCGCAGACGGATGCCTCAAAGTGCTACGCAGCTACCAATACCAGGCGGTGAACGCCATTTCCGACCGTGTACGCACCTGCAAATGGGATGAGCCGGTGCCAAGCGGCACGCCGGGCCGTCCGGGCGGTTATGTGTGGCACACCACTGGCTCGGGCAAAACCATGACCAGCTTCAAGGCTGCGCAGCTCATCGCTGGCTCGAAAGATGCCGACAAGGTGGTCTTCCTCATGGACCGTGTCGAATTGGGCACGCAGTCGCTGCTGGAATACCGGTCGTTCGCGGATGATGCCGATGATGTGCAGGGCACGGAAAACACGGATGTGCTCAAATCGAAACTGGCAAGCATCGACCCCAAAGACACACTCATCGTCACCTCCATCCAGAAAATGAGCAACATCAAAGCGGGCGAGGGGCATATCACCGAAGAGGAAGTGAAGAAGCTCGCTGGCAAACGCATCGTATTCATTATCGACGAATGCCATCGTTCCACGTTCGGCGAGATGCTGCAGGATATTCGCCATTCCTTCCCGAACGCGTTGTATTTCGGTTTCACGGGCACTCCGATTCATGAGGAGAACCGTAAGAAGGGCGCGACCACATCAATGGTGTTCGGCGATTGCCTTCACCGATACAGCATCGCCGACGGCATCCGCGATGGCAATGTGCTCGGATTCGACCCGTACATGGTGTTGACCTACCGAGATAAGGACGTTCGTCAAGCGGTCGCATTGGAGAAAGCGAAAGCCGCGACGGTTGAGGAAGCCCAGGCAGATCCGGCGAAAGCTGAGGTGTTCTACCATTACATGGATCCGAAGCAAATGCCGATGGGACCCATGGAAACGCAGGCCGGAGAACATGTCAAAGGCATTGAGGACTATCTGACCGCAGCGCAGTATGCGCAAGGCACGCCACATGAAGACAAGGTCGTGGAGGATATTCTCGACCAATTCCCCTTGCTGAGCAGAGGCAACAAATTCCATGCGATGCTGGCCACGAGTTCCATTCCCGAGGCGATCAGCTATTACCATCTGTTCAAGGAACGTGCTCCGCAGATGCACGTGACCGCGCTGTTCGACCCCAACGTCGACAATTCCGACGGCGCAATCCTCAAGGAGGATGCGCTTAAGGAAATCATCGGCGATTACAACGAACTGTTCGACAAGGATTTCATCATCCCCACATGGCCGAAGATGAAGAAAGACATCACCGCGCGGCTTTCCCACAAGCGTCCATACCTGACGGTCGACCAGCACCGTGAGAAACGGCTGGATCTGCTGATCGTGGTTGATCAGATGCTGACAGGTTTCGACTCCAAGTGGGTCAACACGCTGTACCTCGACAAAATCATCGACTATGAGAACATCATCCAGGCGTTCAGTCGCACGAATCGACTGTTCGGTCCCGATAAGCCTTTCGGAACTATTCGCTACTACCGCAAGCCACACACCATGAAGGGGTATATCGAAGCGGCGGTAAAACTGTATTCCGGAGACAAGCCGCTCGATCTGTTCGTGCAGAAACTGCCGGAAAACGTGCGCCTGATGGATGTGCGTTTCGAAGAAATCGCCTCCGTGTTCAGTGCCGGAGGCGTGGAAGATTTCATGCGACTGCCGGAATCGGTGGAGGCATGCCGCAAGTTCGCAAAACTGTTCGTGGAACTCAATGATTTCCTGGAATCCGCCAAAGTGCAAGGTTTCACTTGGGAACAGCAGGAATACTCCGTCACCCATGACGATGGATCCGTGGAGGTTGTGCGGCCGAAGCTTGATGAACGGACATATCTGATTCTTGTACAGCGGTATAAGGAAATGTTCAGCAGCGGCGAAGGTTCCGGCAGCGGTCCGGAAGCACCATATGAACTTGACGGCCATATCACTGAGATAGATACAGGATTGATTGATACGGATTACATGAACGCCAACTTCACCAAATGGCTCAAGGCGCTTGGCGGAGGCGATCCGGCCCTGTTGGCATCAGCCGAGGAGGAGTTGCATAAGTCGTTCGCTTCGCTCAGCCAAGAGGAACAACGGTATGCCGAACTGTTCATGCATGATGTGGAACGTGGCGAAATCGAGTTGGAGGAAGGCAAGACGCTACGCGACTACATCACATATTACGCGAACAGCGCCAAAAACAGCCAAGTGGAGCAAATCACCAAGGCGTTTGACGTGGATGGGGCGTTGCTCAACGAGATGATGCGGCTTGACCTTACAGAGACAACCCTGAACGAATTCGGACGATTCGACCGGTTGAAAGCGTCGGTTAACAGGTCTTTGGCAAAGGCGTTTTTCGATAAGCCGGATAGTCCGGTCTCCCAATTCACGGCGAATCTTCTCGCCACGAAGCTGCTGAAGAGCTTTATCCTTGAGGGAGGATTCGATTTGGACGATCGGAAATAGCGGGGAGAATCATGGCTGTTGTTGACGAAGCGAAGCTGAGATACTTGGACTTCCTCTCCCGCGAGGATCGTGTTCGGCACCACCGGTACGTCGAGGAAATGAAGCAATACGACATGATGCGTTCCGGCGACATCAACGCCATCGCCGAAAGCACACGTCTGTGGGACTCCGGACTGTACGGCTACCTGTCGGACGATCCGCTCAAAAACGCGAAATACCGGTTCGTCACCACCATCACGCTCGCCACACGTTTCGCCATCGAAGGCGGTATGGACGAGGAGGACGCCTACAACGCCTCCGACCTGTACATCCAGAACCTGGAAAACTGCAAAACGCCCGACGACGTGCGCCGCCTGCACACCGACATGATGACATTCTTCACATGGGCCATGGCCGACATGCAGAAGGCGGAAACACATTCCAAAGCCGTCAACGAATGCCTGGACTACATCCACTACCATCTGCATGAGAAAATCACCGTGCCCATCCTCGCCGAGCATGTGCATCTGAATCCCACGTATCTGTCGGAGCTGTTCAAACGCGAAACGGGCACGGCCATATCGCAATACATCACCGACAAGCGTATGGAAGCGGCCGAGAACATGCTCAAATACTCGGAATACAGCTTCGACGAGATCGCCCAGATCCTCGCATACCGGTCGCAAAGCCACTTCTCGAAGGTGTTCAAAAAACATTCCGGCATGACGCCGGGGGAGTACCGCACCAAGTACGCGCAGAACGGCATCTGGCCGGAGTGATTGCGATCACGGCGTCTACCACGCCGGTTGCGGTGAACCGCCGGTGACGGCACCGCGAAATTCGGGTGTGCCAATCGTGAAATCGACGTGTCCGCGCGTGCGAAACACGCGCGAATCAGCTACGGTGGAAGCATTCAATGATGATGCGCGCCACCGGCCGAATGAACGGCGGAACAAGGAACGTGCGCGCAGGATGTGGATGAAAGCGAAGGAATAAACGAATATGGGAATGCCCCTTGATCTGTATGTGATCCGACATGGCGAGTCGGAGGCGAACGTCATCATCAGCGCCGGCGAACAGGGTGACAACTCGCTGTATACGCAGGACAATGTCACCGTGCCGGACCGTTCGTGGAGGCTCACCGCCACCGGACGCAAGCAGGCCGACTGCATCGGCCGTTGGCTCGTCGCGCAGCAGCCGCTGTTCGACCGCTACCTCGTTTCGCCGTACGTGCGTACGCGTGAGACGGCGGCCACGATGGCCCTGCCGAAAGCGAAATGGGAGGAGACTCGCGTGCTGCGCGAACGCTCCTGGGGTGAGATCAACACCATCACGAAGGACGATTTCAAAACCAACTACGCGCGCAACTGGATGTTCAAGAACACCGATCCGCTGTACTGGCGTCCGCCGGCGGGCGAGTCCATCGCCGACGTGGCCGAGAACCGCGTGCACAACCTGCTCACGTCCCTGAACCGCAAATCCGATGCGGAATCCGTGGTGATGGTCAGCCACGGCGACCTCATGCTGGCGCTCATGCTCACCTTGGAAGACCTGTCCGACGAGGAATTCATGCACCGTGCGGCCTCCGACGAATGGAAGATCACCAACTGCACGTGCTTCCACTATTCGCGCCGCGACCCCGCCACCGGACGAACGCACAAGCGGTTCCGTTGGGAGCAGACGGCGCGTCCCGTACTCGACGAGACGGATGGTCGCTGGGTGGTGAAAGTGGATGATTGGCGTGAATTCAAGCGTCCCGTGCTGTCGAACGGCGATTTGGTGGACGTGGTGCACGCCGTTGACCGTCACCTGTGACATACCACGGATATACGATTCATCTGTCTTGTCTGCTTGCGATTGGTGCCCCCTACTTGCGTTGATGCCTCTCGTATCTGCGGTGCCATTACAATGGCGTGTGATTGTACGGCACGACCGTTGTATTTCGTGCCGTAAGAGAGTTAGGAGACAATCACATGTCAAATCCAATCGCGGGCCTGTTCACGTGGAAGCTCCACGGCGACGGCAAAACGCTGAAGCCCGGCGAGGTCGTCGAACCTGACGAGAGGCTGACCTGGCCGCGCACCGCGGAAATCGGCGCGCAGCACGTCATCGCCATGTTCGGCGCCACGTTCCTGGTGCCGATTCTGACCGGTTTCGACC
>ERZ772821.1444-NODE-1444-length-14401-cov-13.571100_pt1 | contig 14401 bp, 8 predicted proteins | sample MGYA00580859_ERZ772821 | MGnify/ENA primary metagenome ERZ772821 (study PRJEB29015, sample SAMEA2737674) | human gut metagenome | biome: human gut; feature: human-associated habitat; material: faeces | place: China | collected 2012 ...
ACTTTTACTTTTTTGCGGATCTTTCCAGATTTCACTGTGATATAGGCTGTTCCCTTTTTCTTTCCGGTGATCACACCCTTGGAATTTACCGTCACGATCTTCTTATTCGAAGAACTGTAGGTAACTTTCTCCTGGGAAGTGATCGGGCTGATGACCGGTTTCAGCGCAAGTTTTTTATTCCTTGCAACGGTCACTCTTGATTTCAGTCCGGTGATCTTTGTTGTTCTTACCGTTGTTTTCTGCACAGTAATGGAAATGACCTGTTTCTTGCCGCTGGCCAGTGTAATGGTCACTTTGGCTTTTCCGGCTTTCAAGCCTTTCATCGTTCCCTTGCTGTTTACAGAAACGATTTTCTTATTGCTGGAAGTCCAGCTTTTAACGGAATCACCCTTTGCAAGTCTAGAAACCTTTATTTTGGAAGTAGACTGTTTTACTTTCAGCTTAATGCGGGTAGCCGTTACCTTGATCGTAGGTGTCAGTTTTTTGCCGACGGTCCTCTTTTCCTTGCGGCCCTTGTTGCTGGTACGCATCTGTACAGCCGGTGAAAATACCGTGGCTGCAGAGATCGTTTTCCATGGTCCGAACACCTCCGGTACTTCTGTAGGTGTTGGTGTCGGAACGTTTTCTTTCCGCTGTATGGTAAGAAGATAGTCTGTTTTTCCGCTTCCGGCAGCTGTTACCGTGATCTTCACCTGTGCTTCGCTTGCATCTGTTTCCCAGTATACATTTACACGTTTCGTTTTTCCGTTTGCCACAACCGGCATGGATACTTTCTCAACACCTTTTACTTTCTGTACCGTTACCGTGGCATCCCCATCTGAAGGTTCCACATAAAGGCGGAGGAACTTTTCCTTATTTTCCTCTTTGTCTGCAAGATACGAAACGGTATAGCTGGTTTTGGTGCTGTCAAATACCGGTGATAATGTAAGATATTTTGAAGTATCTGTAAAAGTATTGCTGGTACTTACCACCAGGTTTGCCAGGGAGGAATTTCCAAGCCCGCTGGTAAGGTGGAAGATATAATCCCTGCTCTTTCCGTTCAGTGTTGTTTTAACCGTAACATCTGCCTGTCCGGATCTTACATCTGCCACATAAGTTCCATTGGAAGCTTTTCCGTTGACAGTCAGGGTACATCCGGCAGGTGCTTTAAATGTCAGGGTCACTTTTGTAGCATTTTCAGCAACCCTTAAGGTATGCTCTTTTTCCGAACGCTGGAATGCTTTTTCCCAGCTGACCCGGCCAGTATCTGCTTCTGCTGATACACTGTCAAGGTAAGCTCCATTTGTTTCCAGTGCCATCAGATAACAGGAGTCATTCTTATAATAAAGTGTCCCATCCCTGTCTACGCAGATCGGACTGATGCAGTACTCCTGCTGTGCGAGTACCGGACGGAAGAGTTCTTTCGGTTTTCCGGAAGTCTGGCCCGGCTCATCTGTCAGCATATAGATACCGCCAGGTTTTGCATTGTAGGTAAAATACAGATAAACACGTCCATCCGCTTTGCCATCTCCATTAAAGTCCTGGTTTTCATAAGCGGTCGAAAGAAGCGGTGCTGCCTGCGGATATCCCGGGATAGAAACTTTATATGCAAGGGAAAGACCGGAAGCAGATTCTGTCAGGACATCAAAATGGTGTCCCCCATCCGCATTGTACTGTCCGCCGTTTCCGCAGACACCTACATAGATTCTTCCTTTATAGACGACCGGTGTGGATGTTGCCGCACCGCCCAGGTTATAGCCTGCCACTGTACCGAAAGTACCATCTGCATTCATGGCAACCCGGTAGAGATAGCCGCCTTTGGTCGTAAAATAAACATATCCGTTGTTATAAACAATGGTGGATCGGATATCGCCGATCATGTCCGTGCGCTTGTCGATCAGCTGTCCGGTGTGCGTATTAACTGAATACAGGATAGAAGTATAGGCATCACCGGCCCCGTCATCAGAACCAAACACCAGATAATTTTCGGACGCATAAGCACCTGTCCAGTAAAAACCGCCCTTATGGTTATATTTCCAGGTACAGTATTTTATCTCATCACCTTTTGACGGGTCTTCATCTGTAACAGAAAGGCAGAAGTAAGAACCAGGGGTTGTATCCGAAGTCCAGGTTCCGGTATAAATATATCCATCCTTATAGGTGATCGGGGAAAGTGTCTGGCCTCCCAGGCTCTCACTGATCCAGAGGGATTTTAAAGAAGTGGCACTCAGTGCCTGGATCTGTCCGCCGCCGATCTGTGCAAAAAGCATTCCTTCCGCATAAGCAAGCGGGATCATGGCATACTGCATATTTCCGTGCATCTGTTCACTGGTCTGCACGATATCCCCGGTATTTTTATCTATTTTATAGATGAACTGTCCGGATGCCACGTAAAGATAGCCGCCCAGGATCAGTGGAGGGGTAAGTGCTGCATCCCATCCCTTTGCATCCAGATGCAGGGACCATTTCTGCACCGTTGTATCCTTGCTGGTCGGCGTGGAGGTATTGGTGATCCCGTTGTTTGTTTCACTGTTCCGGTAACTGCTCCAGTCATTATCCGTGATCTCTGGCTGCGTTGCCGTCTGCTGTTCCAGTTTTACCTGGATCTCTGTTTCCTCACCTACCGTAAACTTCTCTCTTCTGGAGATATATCCATGTCGTGACACATTCCAGGTATACTCATCCCCGTAATAAAGAGAATCATACACAAAAGCATCTTTGGAAGGTTCCACACGCTCCCCTTTAGAATCATATACACTGACCACTGCATCCGATGGATCTGTTACAAAAGTGATCGAGGACTTTGCTTTTTTATGTACGGTAATCGTATAGGTTCCTGTGGAAGTATAAGTGATATCCTGATAAGCCGGATCCTGATAAGTCCCGTCTTCTTTCATCTGGAAAGTGATCCTGGTCTCAGAACCGTCAAGAGGAATCTCAATGGCATTGCTGCCGGATACTGCCTGTCCGTTTACGGTAAGGCCATACCACTTGTCATTAAAGGCTTTTGCAGAAACTTTTACAGATTCTGTATTCTCACCCACTGTCACATCATAATCCCTGGTGATACCGGCACTGTCAAATTCTGAGATCAGGTTTTTGGCCATGTCCGTGTCCGAGGGAAGGTAACAGCCGATCATGGAAAGATCCAGCCTCCGGAGCACTACGATCTTGTAAGTCTGGCTGTCTGTGGCTGTACCGGCTGTTACTGTGTAAACAGCCCTTTTTCCATTATCCTTTGTAAAAACATTTGAAAAATTATAACGTTTTCCATCGGTATATCCGGTTGCAATGATCTCACTCTCAACCGTCTTTCCATCAAGATCGCAGGCAGATAACCGGATCGTTGATCCCTCCGGCGCATCGGCTCCCAGATCTGCCGTTACATAAAATCCGGTAGAATTATAACTGGATCCGATCTCAACGGTATAGGTTTTCCCGCCATAAGTTTCATCCAAATCTTCCCTGCGGCTGATCTCCAGAGGATCCTTAACGCCATAGCCGGAATACACACTGAGATCCTTGAGATATTCTTTCGTACTGTTCTCCCCGGCAAATGGAGCATCCTCAAAGGTAAGTTCTGCAGAATCTTCATCGTCAGAGCCGTCCATGACCAGTTCCTCCTGATCCTCGCCGTTAAATTCCCCCTTTGAGAATTCCGCATCTTCTGGTTGCTCTGTTTCCGGTTCTTCTGTGATCTCCACGTCACTGTCTCCCGGCTCTTCTGTGATCTCGGTCCCTTCCTGGACATCCGGCTGTTCTTCCGTCTCTGCTGCCCCGGAAGAAAAATCACTTTCCATGGATATGTCGGCTCCATAGACCGGAGCTGTCCCTGCCAGCATGCTCACCGACAGAAGGACTGCCAGCCATTTTCCTAGTCTTCCTTTCATCTGATGTTTACCTCCCTTTTGGATTTTTTACTGCTGAAGCAGTGGATTCCTGTTTTTTATTTTTCTGAAACTGCGTCTCGCTCCTGTCCATAAGAGCAGATACAAAACTCCTGCCAGTGCAAATAAGGATAGAATCCTGGTAAAGAGTTTCATGTGCGTCCAGGTGTCTGTTACTTTACTTCCTACCAGTTCCGGGATACTTTTTCCTTCGTTTTTGGAGGAAGCGGATGCTGTCCCGGATGTGGTCTCCCTGTCTTTGCTTTCAGTCAGTTCTTCTGTGGATGACTCTTCTGTTTTCTCTTTTGTTTTGTCTTTTACGGCATCCGCTTTTTTGCTGCTTTTCTTTTCACCTGATGTACCGGAACCGGAGCCTTTTTTCTTCGTACCGGCATAAGCCGTCAGTTTCTTTTCCTTGTTTTCGTCTGTGCTATCCAATCCGTTCTTTCCGGATGCCGTACCTTTTCCGCCAACCGTTTTCAGATTTGTAAGGGATCCTTCCCCATTATTGCCTTTGCCCGGGACTCCGGCTTCACTTTTATTTCCACCATATCCGGGTCTCTGGGCGATCGAACCGGAATTTCCATTGCCCCCATTTCCCGCTGTCCCGTTATTCTTCTTTCTGACATCAGGGATCCGGATCACCAGCGGACTGCTTACATTGCCTGCAAGGTCTTTTACCACGATCACCACATCTTTTTCACCTTCTGACAGGCCTGTAATGGTCAGGGTATCGCTTCCTTTCAGTACTTCTCTTCCCTCTTTTGAGGTATCCGGGGTCTGTACTTTCGCACCGGCCTCTATAACACGGTAATAGCATTGTCCCCTTTCACTGGTCTTATATACTACTGAGGCCTGGTCCACGGATATCCTGCTCGCACTGATCTTTTTCAGTTCCGGCGGGGTCTGGTCCGTAATCCCAAGTGTCAGGTAATAATCCCTCCGGGTGCCGTCCTGTGCGGTTACCTGCACCCGGACCATAGCTTCCTTTTCCTGGTCTCCGAAATGGATCTTCCAGTAAACATGCCCCTTTCCATCGTTGCTTTCTTTGATGGTCTCATCTTTTTCCACGGTAGAATGCTTCACTCCGCTCAGCGCATAGATCTTGACCGTGGCATGTTCTTCTTCCGCTGTCAGCCAGATGTTCAGGCTCTGGCGTTCCCCGTCATAAACCGCCTTGTATCTGTCACGGTCCTTGTTTAATGCGGGATCTAGTTTTAAGATCCCTTTTCCCCAGGTATCGGAGCTGGATATATATAATTCTTTCAGATCCGCATTGCTGCTTTTAACTTCCGGAGTGATGGTCGGTTCCGGTGTAACAGAAGGCTCCGGCGTAACGGAAGGCTCTGGAGCTGCCGTCGGTTCCGGCGCAGCGGTCGGTTCCGGTGTAACAGAAGGCTCCGGTGTAACGGATGGCTCTGGAGCTGCGGTTGGTTCCGGTGCAGCGGTTGGTTCCGGTGCAACGGTTGGTTCCGGAGTGGCAGTTGGCTCCGATTCTGCAGTCGGCTCCGGAACGGCGGTAGGTTCTGCGGGTACCGATGGTTCTGCCAGCGTTTCCCCTTCCGAACTCTCTGTGCTGTCTGCTGCATAAACTTCCCTGACAAAGATTGCATCTGTTTCTGGTGCAGCCCCTCCTGCCAGAAGTCCTGCAGAAAGGGTCCCGATAATAAATTTGTTAATGATCGGTCTCTTTAAATTGTTTTTTTTCATTACCAGTCCCCCCATACTTCGCCGTTATCCCCGACACCCAGATCTGCTCCGGAATACAGGGTAAAGCGAAGCCTTACTTCGTCACCGTCTGCCGGGAAATAGCCCGACATTCCAATGTTCATATATTCACCGTTTACAAAATACATCCAGCCGGAATTCATGGTAAAATCAAATTCTCCCAGCCAGTTGGCATCATGCCCGGACAGCTGGCAGTTTACTTCTGTCAGATGCGCCATCAGGTCATCCGGGATCGAAGCTCCGGAAGTGATGCCGCCGCGTCCGATAGCTTTCAGGTAAAAACCTCCTGTTGCACTTCCATCATTCCTCCAGTCAAACCCGCTGTTCTGCAGAAGCCTTAAGACCACGGAGGAAAGCTGTTCGCCCTGATAAAAGTCGATGGATGTCGCCGGCAGGATTGTCCCAAGTCCGACAGTCCCCGCCTCAATGCTGACCGTGATGGAGCCGGCAGGTTCTTCCTGGCTCTCATTCCCTTTATAGATGGTAAACGTTGGAAGCGTGGTACTCCATCCCTCATCATCCGTTGCCTTGATATCCACAGTGTTGCTGCCCTCATTCAGATCCAGGCGGTAAGCCAGGATTCCCGGCGAAGGCTCCCCTTTTGAAGAAAGTCTTTCACCGTTTCCATATACTTCCAGTGCCGTAGAGGATAAGCTGTTCCCGTACCAGTCTACCGCCTGTACATAAAATGTACGGTACGCGGCATTTACCGTTTCCCCGTCAGTCAGGTCTGTGGCGATCGTTGGATAATGGTCTTCCTCCGGTTCCTGTGTCGGTTCCGGCTCCGGAGATGGCGTCGGCGTTGCACTGAGCGGTACCTGCGCCCCATCCTGGTTCCGGTCATCGTCCTGGTCCGGTGTTTCTTTCCGGCTGTCATCATCCTGGTCACCATTTTTGTCATAATGGATGGTATTGTCTTTGGAGCTGTCATTATCCTCTCCTGTAGAGCCGTCTTCCGGATCGGCATCTCCTTTTTGGGTATCTTCCTTCTGGCTGTCCGGTTCCGGTGTCTGGGAAGCTTCCGGCTCTGATGTCGGCTCCGGGGTGACAGTCGCCTGTGCCTCTTCCTTTTTCTTTTCCGGTTCTTCCTCCGGTTCATCTTCCAGGATCTGTGCCTGTTCTTCAAAGGAAGATTCTTCACCCGTGGAAGCATCTTCCTGGCTTCCGGCATAAGCATATCCCTTTCCAAGATATCCCTTTAAAGAGCTTTCACTGTTCACCCCCTGTACCGGATTTTCACTTTTCTCCGGTTCATAGTTTTTCATTCCCAGAAATAATACTCCAGCAAAAAGCAGGAGACAGACAATAGCTGTCAGAAAGGAAAGCCGGTTATTCTTTTTTCTCTTTTTCATGGTCATTTCCTCCTTAATACAGCCTTTCTATATATTTCATGATCCAGTTTCCATACCAGCTTCTGGCTTTTTTCAGTTCTTTTTTCATCTTCTGCACGCACAGAGCGGTATCCTTTCGTTCTTCTTTTGATACAGCATGGGGACTGAACGCAGCCTTTTCCCCGATAACGCTTGTTTTTCGGTAACACTTCATAGCATCTTCCGAATAAAGCTCAGGGCCATGATAATAAAGAAGCCGCGCATATCCGGCCATGGCGCGAACCGCCTGGCGGTCATCTTCACTTTCAAACAGTTTTCTCCGTCTTCTGTTTGCGTGGATGCGGAGCACACAGACCGTAAAGATAAATATCAGGCAGAAGAGGTCAAATACCGCAAGCAGGAGGATCAGAAGCTTTTCGATTCCGAACAGTGCCAGTTTTAAGCTCCAGTGTGTCTGGATGTTCTCCTGTGCAGGCGGTTCGTCCTGTGCTTCCGGGATGGCAGCTGCTTTGGCTCCTTTTGCCTCCAGGCCTGCCGTGAGGTCTGCTTCCTCCATGACATTATAGTATTCCGGTGTCATTTCTACCGGAACCCATCCAAGGCCGTCCATATAGATCTCGGTCCAGGCATGTCCGTTTTTTCCCGGAATCTCTATCGTATCCCCCGGGTTTTTATCTTTGATATCTTCCGGTGTGACCAGATATCCTTCCACATAACGGGATGGGATCCCGTAATAGCGGAACATCAGTGCCGCCGCCGTGGCATAATGGACACTGTGGCCGATCCTGGTGTTTGTCAGGAAGTCCTCTGCAAAATCCCCCTGTCCGGTATACGGATCGGCTGCCGTGCTGTAAGTCAGGTTCTTTTCCAGATAGGAACGGATCCTGCTGATCGCTGTATAGTAATCGGTATGCCCCTGTTCCCGGTTTCCACCGTCCCCCAGTTCTTTGCGGAACAGGGTTTCCAGTGCACCGGACAGCTTCGTGTCCTGGCTGTACACAAATGCGTTGTAATAACTCTCATCATCACGGTAGGAATCCCCTTCATCCCTGGCAAGTGCCTGATAGACCCTTGCCCCCAGCACCGTAAAATCTTTTACCAGGTTTCCATTTGCCTGATAGTGATAGTTTCTTGCTCCAAAGAGTCCTTTTGCTTTTAACATACTGTCAGCAAACGGTGTCTCTTTCCTGTATCCGACAGGCAGTTCTGTGATCTCATAAGGGGTATAGAGATAACGGCTGTCTGCCTTTTCATTTTTTATATCCACTTCGGATACTTTGTCAGAAAGGGTATCATCATCTGCAAGTGCCCTTGCACGGCTTAGCTGGGTCTCCCCATAAAATCCATCCTGATGGAGCCAGTAAAAGAGCGTCCTCTGTTTATAGGCATCCTCCGTATCCAGGCTTTCCCAGGAAGAACCGTCATACACGCTTCCCACAAATCCTCTCAGGTAGAGAGAATCCGGATTTTCCATGGTAACGGAAAGTGCCGTATCGTCTGAGGCACTCCAGGCACCGCATTCTTTCAGCTTTCCATCCGGAAGGGTATTGATCTTTCCTTTTTTGTACCGCAGGCTGCTGATCCCGTCCAGGGCCTCTTTTTTAGCTTCTGTGACAAGTGTCGAGGAACCATAGTCTTCGGACGGCATAAACTGTTCCAGAAGGATCCCGGCTGCCAGCATTACCGCACATGCCAGGATGCTTCCTGTCAAAAATGCCCGGCTGCTCTCTGCCCGGTGGCGTTTCCTTCCAGAACGGGAAAGGATAAGATTCAGTTCCAAAAGGATCCCCATGTAAAAAATAACTCCTGTGCCTGCATCCGGTTCCATACCAAGGATTCCCGAAAGGGCAGGAAGTACCAGAGCCCAGGCAAGCACCAGTAGATAAAACTTCAATTTCAGGATAAGGAATCCGCAGACTGCCGCTGCCATTCCAAGATAAATAAGGAATACCATGCGGGCGGCATCCCCTCCCTGTATCCCGGCAGTCTCAAACCTTTTGAGGTAAATTCCTGTCCGGCTTCCCAGGATGTCTGCCATATCATTCCAGTATAATGCCATGCCGTCTAAGAGCTGTCCATGGAACAGGAAGATCCCTGCGATGGAAACCATTCCCAGTCCCAGCCGTCCATAAAGCCCATATTTTCCCATTCTTTCTGTTGCAGTACAGAACACTGCCATAAGAAGCACGCTTCCCAAAATCGGTGCCATGCGTTCCTGCTCAGTAAGGACACTCATAAAAAGCAGGAGCCCTCCGCCTGCACTAAGCCAGATCAGTGCAGTTTCCAGCAGGATACCGGACAGTTGTTTTCCATATGCTGTTTTTGACTGTCTTTTGGATTCTGTGATCCGTATTTCCATAATACCTGTTCTCCTCCACTGTCTCTGCCGCCTGTGCCGCATCCTACGATAGTCACTTCTCCCTTTGCTGCCAGGAGTTCTGCTTCTTTGTCCTGCGGGTCGCCGGTTATATATACATAGTTTGCAAAATTCTGTATTCCCGGGTCTTTCAGATATTCCCGTACTGTGACCGGTGTTTTTGCATCACTTCCATAACGCAGGAAGCGGTACAGGATGTTTTCGCGGTCCTCTTCTGTACGGATCTTCTCCAGCCGGAACTTCCCAGTGCTGTGGTCATAGACTCCGGCCTGGCAGGAGATCTTCTTTTCCATAAAGCTCTGAAGGACTGCGGAAAAGACTTCTGCCACCGTTTCCGCACGCTGCGGATCCCGGTCTGCCTGAAATGCTTCTGCCAGAATCAGTACCGTATCATCCACCGGGAAGCTTTTTTCCCGGATCATAATGTCATCCAGCTTTCCGGACAACTTCCAGTGGATCTGCCGGATACTGTCACCGGAACGATATTCCCGGATGTCATAAGTTTCTCCCGGATCATCCCCCGGGCGGCTTCCGGAATAGCGGAAACTTTCCATGTCGAATCCTTCCCTTGTAAAAAGGGAAAGCTCACCTTTTTGTCTTTCCGGCATTACAACGGTATAAGCGCATGTATCAGCCTTCCTTTTTAAAGAAAAGACACGAAAAAAATCCTGGCATTTCCAGTCAGAAAAACAAAATCTGATACAGCCGCACCAATTGCTTCCAGCCTCAAACCCGATGACCTGCTTTTCCTTTCCTCCCAGGGAAAAGGAAATCGGGATCACCCCTTTTTCCCCGGTAAAAAGATTTTCCCATCTGAGCACTCCTGCCCCGCCAAATACCGGCCATGCAGACTGATTTTCCATCCGTATTTCCCCGTCAAAACGCCCCATTCTCTCTGCCGCCTTTGGAAGATGCAGTTTGATAACGGCCTTTTTTCCGGATAATGCCACACTCCCTGCGGAAAAGATCAGAAGAAGGGCGGAGAGTAAGAGAACCGCTGCAAAGAGCCATGTGCCTGTAATTACTGCTGCTCCTGCCATGCAGACCAGCCACAAGAGCCACAGGATCCTGTCCTTTATCATCCTTCCACCTTCGGTTCCGCCACGTCTGCCTGAATCTCAGAAAGGATCTCACGGGCAGATTTTTCCTGATACCTCGCCTTGGAATCCAGAATCATTCTGTGTGCCGCAACGTCCTTAAAGACATCCTGTACGTCCTTTGGAATAACATAATCCCTTTCTTTCATATAGGCAGCTGCTTTTGCCATCCTTACCAGTGCCAGGGTTCCACGCGGGCTTAATCCCAGTGTGATCAGTTCATGATTTCTCGTAGCCTCTGCAAGATGTGCCACATAATCAAGCACCTGGTCTGCCACATAGATCTCCTGTACCTGTTTCTGGAGTTCCAGCACCTCCTCCCGGGTGACTATGGTCTTTGCATTTTCCAGGGGATTTTCCCTCTGTCTGTCCCTTAACAGTTCCACCAGGCTCTGGTGATCCGGGTACCCCATGCTGACACTGATCATAAAACGGTCAAGCTGTGATTCCGGAAGGAGCTGCGTACCGGAAGACCCCACCGGGTTTTCTGTGGCAATGACTACAAACGGGGATGGCACACAATGGGTTTCCCCGTCTACCGTCACTCTTCCCTCTTCCATTACTTCCAGAAGGGCGGACTGGGTCTTGCTGGAAGTACGGTTGATCTCATCTGCCAGCAAAAGGTTGCACATGACAGCCCCGGCACGATAGGAAAACTGTCCGCTCTGTTTGTCATACATGGTAAATCCGGTCACATCGGAAGGGACAACATCCGGTGTAAACTGGATACGGTTGAATTCCATTCCCATAAGACGGCTCAGTGCCAGTGCGGTTGTGGTCTTACCGACACCAGGCACATCTTCCAGAAGTACATGCCCCTTTGCAAGCACTGCCATGAGGATCTTATCTGTGATATCTTTTTTTCCTTTAATGATCCGCTCCAGCTGATCCTGGAGTTCTTTTATCTTCTGCGGCATTTTCTTTCCTCCATCCTTATCTGTGGTCTGTCATATCAAAAAAGCTGTTTTCCTTATCCTGGTAGCGCTGGTAAGCCACCAGTGCACAGAATCCCTGGTCTGTTGCCATGGGGTTGCTTTCCCCGTCCAGGGTATGTTTAAAACTTCCATCCTTCTGATAAAAAGTCATCAGGGTATCATACAGGCCTTTTCCATCTTTCTGGAAACGTTCATCCTCATTGCAGTCTACGCCTACCGCACTGAGGGCGATCACGGTCTGGGAAATAGATTCTGAGCTCTTTGCACCAAATGCGGTATAACCGCCATCATCGTCCTGTATATCTGCCAGAAATTCCACACCCTTGTCAATGACTTCCTTTACATCTTCTTCATCCTGGTATGGTTCCAGGCTCTGCAGTGTCATGGCGGTCAGATCCACATCCCCGTCTTTGGCGTTATCATCCAGGGAAAATCCGCCATCTGCTTTTTCCCGTTCCAATATGTAATCCAGATATTTCTGTTCCAGTTCCCCGTCTTTATTGGCATCCGGGTCATCGGCATTTAAGGCGATCAGTGCATAGATGGCACCGTTTAAACCCTGTGAGACCACTGCATCAAAATCTTCCAGCGGCTTTTCGATATCATAGCCGCCAATATCTGTCGGATCTTTCCCTATGGATTTCAGGGCCATGACTGCCCTGGAATACTCGGTATAACGGTTATCGCTGAGCACGCCTTCCTGGTCTTTGACACGTTTTTCAAGATTGGCCCGGTATTTTTCAAAATAGTTTTCATCTACCGTTTCTCCTGAACGGGCAAGTGCGATCACTGTCCATTCCCCACCCAGGGTATCTGATGCCGGTGATGTTACGGTTTTCTGTTCATAAGCAGCTGTTTTTTTCAGTGCATCTTCCAGTTTTGGAGTCCCGCCCCCACAGCCTGTCAAAAGCCCCGCTGTGGTAACTAACACCAGAAACTGGCATGTCCGTTTTTTTAATCTGTTCATAATTTCCCCCTCATTTTTTCGTTTATCTGTTTTACGCTGAGAATCACATCTTCTTTATTGGAACATTCTATCGTCCAGGTCCGTTCCTCCGTTCGGGGAAGGACTTCTAATACTTTTTCCCAGGGAAGCGTGCCCTTTCCTAAACCCAAATGGGAATCCCTGTCCCCTGCATTGTCATGGATATGGACATGTCCGACATATGGAGCAAGTTCCTTCGCCCATTTAAGGACAGAGATTTCTGAATAGCAGTGTGCGTGCCCCATATCCAGACACAGCTTAAAGTTTGGATGATTCACGAAGTTGTATACATCCAAAAGAAGCCGCCAGTCTTCATCCAGGACATTTTCCATGACGATCTCAGGGCCTTCCCGGTCTTTTAAAAACTCCCGGAAAAACCGGCCTGTCTGTTCCGCCCATCCTTCCCGGAAATATACCGTAGGGATCATCCCTGAATGATATACGATCTTTTTGGCTCCAAGGCGGATTCCTGCCTGGTAACACTGGTCAAACCGTTCCATGGTCACTTTCCTTATCTGACTGTCAAAAGATGCCGGGTTTAAGTCCAGAAATGGCCCATGCAGGGTAAGCGGTGGATTTCCCATCTGCTCCAGTCTTTTTTGATACCGTTCCATTTTTCTTTCCAGCCGGTCCAGATTGTCAGATATGGAAAACTCGATACTTTCCACACCGGCTCCATACTGACCGCAGATTTCTTTCATATCTTCATCGCAAAGCAAATGGCTGACATAGATCAAAGCATTTCCTCTTTCCCGGACTCAATCAGCCCGTATTTTTTCTTAATGCGTTCCAGTTTTTCAAGAAGCGGCCTGCTCAAAAACCATAAAAAGATCACAGTTGACAGTGCATGCACCAGATCCACCGGGATTCCTGAAATATAGAAAGCAACCAGGCTGGCTGGTGTGATATACCCGTAAGACATCAGGATGCTGGCCGGGTTCATGATTCCTCCATAAATCAGGACTACACTTAAAAACCCATAAATGCAAAGATCCCGTTTCCTTGCTTTTAAGATTCCTTTCTGGTAAAGGATCCCTGCCAGGAACCCGATGATGCCAAAAGAAAACATCTGCCATGGTGTCCAGGGGCCCTGTCCCATAAACATGTTGGATAACATCATGATAAGACAGCCAACGAGAAACCCCGCCTCTCCCCCAAAAGAAACACCGGTAAGGATCACAATAGCCGCCACCGGTTTGAAACTGGGGACCATAAAGAAGGCAGCCCTGCCTGCAACACCAATCGCTGCAAGGACAGAGATCACCATGATCTCCCGTGCTTTTGGTTTGCGCCCTTCAAACATCATAAAAAACGGGAGCATCGCAGCCACGATCACGATCAGGCTGCATATCAGGTATTTCCTTCCATGAAAAAACCTGACCGATAGATACAAAAGCAGCGGAACCACTAACAGCATCAAGATAAGGGCAAACCAGGTCCTCCGGCTGACTTTTCCTTTCTTTTCCATCTGCCGGATGATCATCCCATCAGAAGGAAGGGTGTATTCTTCCAGATCTTCTGCCGGCCCATCTTCTGCCCTTTCATTTGGGATGTCTTCCCAGAATTCATCTATAAACTGGTCTAGTTGCTGTTCCGTAAGCATGCAATCACATCCTTTCCAGTCACAGCTTCCGGAAACAAATGTCTTGCCATCCGGTTTGCTGCAGTTGTGTAGAAATTATTTCCGGCAAAAAACTCCCGGGTATTCTGGCTGGTAACGATGTTTCCCTCAAAAAACAGGCCTACCCTGTCCGCATACTCTGCAACAAATTCCACGTCATGGGAGATCATAAAGATCGTCAGGCCATGCTGTTTCAGCCGGGTTAAGATCTTTCCGATCTCTTCTTTATATTCTGCATCCATTCCCTTCGTAGGTTCATCCATCAGGAGAATCCTCGGACGAAGCAAAAGGACTTTGGCAAGTGCCAGCCTCTGCTGTTCCCCGCCACTCAGATCATAAGGATGTCTTTCCAGAAGCCCTTCCAGCCTGGTAAGGCTTACGATCCCTTCTATAGCCTTTTCTTTTTTCATATGAATCTGATATTCCGAAGACATTTTTTCTCTCCTGCCCCCGATCACAGA
>ERZ772821.1452-NODE-1452-length-14321-cov-3.959484_pt1 | contig 14321 bp, 10 predicted proteins | sample MGYA00580859_ERZ772821 | MGnify/ENA primary metagenome ERZ772821 (study PRJEB29015, sample SAMEA2737674) | human gut metagenome | biome: human gut; feature: human-associated habitat; material: faeces | place: China | collected 2012 ...
TGCGGGCGCCTATCCCGGCAATGCGAACGCGAACGAGCGGTGGCAGCTCTATCGCGCGGTCCCTGCGGGCTATGACGTGACGATCACCGGCGTGGCCGAGGGCGCGACCCGCACCGTCATCGGCGGCGTGCGCTATGCCGTCACGGTCCACGCCCATGCCTACACGGCCACCGTCACCACGGCGGCGACGTGCACGACGCCCGGCGTCCGCACTTATGCCTGCGCCTGCGGCGACAGCTACACCGAGCCGGTGAAGACCGCGACCTATGACTCCGTGAGCAGGCTCACGTCCGGCGGCCGCTACGTTCTCACGGTCTACGCCAGCGGCGGCTACTATGCCATGACGCACGACGGCACGACGATCGGTGCGCAGGCCGTCACCATCGAAAACGGCCGGATCACCTCCGACGTGACCGAGAGCATGCTCTGGGATTACTCCAACGGCTGTTTCAGCTTCCAGAGCGGCACGACGACGTATTACCTCTATAAGTCCGGCTATTCCTCTCTGCGCATCAGCACGTCCGGCACGAGCGTCTCGTACTGGTATAACCGTCTCGGCTTCGGCAATGCCTACCTGCGCTACTCTAACGGCTCGTTCTATCTGACCCGCTGGAACTATTCCTACTGCTACCTGTTCCAGGAAATGAACTGAATCTGACGGGAAAAATGCGACCGGGACCGGCTCAAAAGAGTCGGTCCCGGTTTTGCGATTTTATGAATATCTTGTGGAAGATTTTGCTAAAATCGGTATTTAGCTTCTAGATAAAGTCCGGATGCAATCCTACGCTGGGGAAAGAGTGAAATCAGTCAAGCATTTGTGGTGTGTTTTCCCTTGCGATTAGCGCGTGGGATGTATGAACCACTTTATATATGATTTTTTCATGGCCCTGTTCACCCCTGCATAAATGGGTTTTCTATTGATTGCTTCATAGGAGCGGTTCTAAAGCCTTACACAGTTCGGCCTTTTGTGCAACAGACTGCTCATCCAGAGCGCCAGCTGTGTCTTTCTGCAAAAATAATATGCGTTACGAGTAATAATGCGTTCCGCTGCCTGACTGATGAGCCGAATATGCGCAACAGCCTACGCAGTTTTCCCGCCGTAATTTAAAGGACAGTTTTTAGCTTCTACTTCGAGCATTGGGTCTATATGCGGCAGGCGTGTTAGGAAGGAAACGCCTTCACACAAAGTGATCTCGCGCGATCATGGCCAGCCGCTCCCGCAGGTCGGGGCTGAAGCCTGCGAGGTCCTCGAGCGTGATGGTCTTGTCATCCAGCAGATAGAGCAGGTTATAGTACATTTCGGAGCGGCTGACATCGGCCACGACACCGACGCGCTTCTTGTCCTTGCGAAGCCTCTTCTCCAGCTCCCAGAACTTGTCGGATGCCTTGCCGGGCCCGGCCAGCAGGGCCGCGTAGGATTCGGCCAGCTGCTCCATGCAGCGCTCCTGCCACTCCGGCAGCCTTTTGCGGAACAGCTTCCAGTCGGATTCGTTTACGGGCAGCATGGGGGACCTCTTGTGTAGAATAATTTGACGTTTGCAGGGATGACAGAATGTCTGATGCGGCTTTACTCCCGGTTCTCCAGCCGCCTGCGGATGGCGTTCAGCCACGCGCCGTTGTATTTGAAATACTGAGGCCCGGCGACCGAATTCCGGGTCCCCAGCAGATGCTTCGCCAGTGCGGTCAGGGACCATATTTCGTCCTGAAAGCGCACATGCTTGTCGTCGGCGACGGTGCAGCGCTCGCCGGTTGTTCATTCCCGCGGCAGCAGAATTCCAGCTCCGCTCCCTCGGAAATGCCGCATTTGGAAAATGCGAACGGGGAGACCCGTTCCCGGTGCTGCTCCTCGATCTGCCGGGCCAGCGCCTCGTCCTCTGCGCTGTTGTCGTCACCTTCCATTTTTTCAGACGGTGGTGGAAGCCGTTGATCTCCGCGATCGCCTCGAGGATCGCGTAAGCGTCCTCCGGCGGCATGGCATAGAATTCCCGGATGCGGCGCTTGCCGTCCACTTCTTCGGCAGAACGCAGATCGGGGTTCAGCTTGTCCAGAGAGGAGGAAGCGGAATCTTTGTCTCAGCGCACCGCGTGCAGATCGCAACCCGCGTAAAAGCGGCGGAACTGCTCCGGAGTATACTTTGCCTCAGCGCACTCCGTGCGGATCACAACGGCAAATGGGGCAACCCATTCTGAGATAGGAGGCTTTGTCTCAGCGCACCGCTTGCAGATCGCAACGGCAAATGTGCATAAAGCACCGCGTGCGGATTTGTGGAATGCGCTGTAAGTCGGTAGATAGCTTTTCGCAGCACGAAGATCTGCTGCGCGCTGACTATTTTCCCGAGCTCTTCTGCTACCAAAGCAGCCTCCGCTGCCATTAACGGTAGCCCCGGACGGACAATCGACCGGTTTTCTCCGGTGCGAACGGCACCGGCATTTTATGTCTTCCTGGCCTTCGCGTCAGGCAATGCTTCTGCGGATGCCCATACTGGAGGGTGTTTTGGGGAGAGCGTGCAGGCGCTCGATTTCCCGATGATGGTACTGCACAAAGGCGGGATAGTCCCGCGCAAGGGAATCGAGATCAAGAGCTTTTGACATAGAGTCATAATGCTGCAGCAGGAAGGCGGAATAGAGATCACGTTGGAGATGCTCACCGTCCTGCATTTCGTTCCAACGCCGGGAAAGAGACTTTTTAACATATTCACCGGTCAAATGATTATATTGGCTTGCTTTGATGTCTGCCGGGTTGATCTCTACAACATTCGGCAGTCCGAGAGACTTGCATTTTTGCCGCAATATTTCGATCAGCATGGCAGGTGCCTTGTTGGCAATGGACTTTCCAAACCGCTTTTTGCTTCGGGGCTTTCCGGTCTTTTCAGATATCACGGTCTTCTTTGCCCGGTGCGTCAGGGAAGACCATTCCATTTTTTCCACATAGAAATGATCACCCAAGGACAGCAAATGGTTCGCCAGTTGAATGTGCTGGAGCTTTCGTATTTCAGCCTGACGGTGCTGCAGATATTTCAGTTCCTGTTGGCTCCTCCGATATCGCTTGGACTTATTATGTGTTAACTTGACACCGCGCCGGATCGTGCCGTCCTCGGCATAGTTATCCGGGTTGGCTGCCCTTCTGCTCCGGTCCATTTTTCGTTGCAGGCAGCGCTTTTCCTGCTCGATGTTCTGTACCCGATCTGCCAGCTCGACGAGTCCGGCCGCCCCGGCGGCAGAATAGGCCAGTGTTTGCGGCCCGATGTCCAGCCCGACGGGGCCGCTGCCGATAGGGTGAACCGCTTTTCCGGTAACGGGATCGGCCTTGATCGCAGGCTTCCCCTCCAGAACGAGCTGGGCATACCAGCGGTCTCTGCGCTTTCCGGGCCGGCGGACCAATCGGACAAGCTTTACTCTGCGCTGCAGCATATCGGTCTCGTAAGCATTGTCCGGCGATAGCTTCAGAGGCAGCTTCAGGCCCTTCCACTCGATGTAGGCCCCGCGGAACATGATCTCCCTGCCGCCGCTTTTTCCCGTTCTGGAGTAGCCCTGCACAGAATTTACCTCACCGGGCTTTTTGTAATGTACCTTCTTGCCGCCCTTTTTGAACAGAACCTTATCAAAGGCCGCCCAGACCTGCGGCGCGATCCCATGAACGGCGACACTGGAGCCGATGTTATCACGGAAGTGCTTGTAATATTTTCCCATATCTGTAGTGAAGGAATAATCCGTAAACCCGGCCGTTTTCAAACTTTTCCGCTGCTCTTTGTATAACTCCTGCAGTTTGGCCCGATCCGCAGGGTTATTCCTGTCCAATGCCCGTATTTTCTGCTCGTTCTCCAGATATTCGGCAGTCCGCTTTATCTGTACAAGCCGTTTCAGCTCTGCATGGACCAGCGTGTTATAGAGCTGCCGCGCGATCTCAAAGCGCTTGGCAAGACGGTCCTCCTGCCACTTTTCCAGTTTTAACGGTAAAGTCAGGCAGCAGGTATCTGTGCTGCTCTTTTTCACAGGACTCCCTCCTTGCCGGCTGCAGCAAAACACGACCCGGGTTGTTTAGAACTATTTTATCATTAGGTGTGCAAAAATACAAGCTGTGTGACAGCGGTTTCCTGTCCAAATTCCTTTCAAAACTGCAAGAATAGAATTGTTTGCGGGGCGCTGCAGCGCCCCGCAATGTCTTTTTATCAGTTCATAATTCCATACCGCTTCATCAGCTCGATCCGCTCTTTTCCCAGCTTGATGGAACCGGAAGCGCTGTTGCCTGTTCCGGACTGCTTTTCGCTGGCATAGTGCGCAATGCGCTGCACCCATGCGACCGGCAGCAGATAGGGACGCTTTTTGAGGTACGGGTAGCGCCGTTCCAGATACTCACGATTGGGAAACACCGTCCGCAGGACGCTGCTCTTCTCCCCCGTCCGGCTGGCTTTCACGGCGTTCAGCGTGACGGTGGAGGAATGGAGGCGCGTCAGGTCGTTGGAGCCGTACACGCCGCCGCAGAGGCTGTCGTGCAGCAGCGGCTCTACGTCGATGGAAGCATCCCAAGGCATGGGCAGGTCAAAGTCAATGCCGAGATAGTCTCTGGCAATGCGGAACGCCGCCGCGGCGAAGGTCGCCGCGTGAACGCTCTCGCACTGCTCATGCAGAAGCTGCCAGTCGATCTCCGCATGATACGCCCGCGCCCACAGGCCAATGTCGCAGAACTGCCGCAGGCCGATGCCGCTGCGCACGAAATGCTTGTAGGCGTGCAGGATCAGGTACAGCAGATGCTCGTGTGGCGGCATGGCCAGAAAGCCGTCGATTTCGACGGGGTTGAGGTCGGCAAAGAAGTGGTTCAGCTCGTCGTGGGTGTCCTCAGAAGAATCGAATAAGTGCCGGTGCAGCTCGATGTAAAGCGGGCTGCCGTTTTTTGTGTAGGATACCTCGTCCGCCGTTGCCAGCTCGTCCACAGGCGTGTCGGTGGTCAGACCGTTTGCAAGAAGCTGCTCATGGCAGGCCATAAACTCCGCGTCTGGGATATAGAGATCATCGTCCGCGCTGATGCGGTGATCCTTCAGCGGATACAGGCGGCTGCAAAGCTGCCCTTTGACCACAATGGGATGAAGCCCCGCCGAACGCAGTTTGCGATAGAGGTCGGCAAACTCCGCCGAGCGCACAGTCTGGTTCAGCACCTGCCCGATGACCTGTTGCTTGGTTACGGCAAACAGAGCCACGTTCTCTTCGGCAGCAGGCATCTTGCGGACGGTCTCGAAGAGGATCGGCAGCAGCTTCTGCTGGTTGGCCAGTGTGAAAATGGCAGGCCAGTCCACCTTTTCGGTGGGCAGGTCGCTGCCGGAGATAGCAGCTCTGGCGATATGCAGGAATTGTGTTTCGGTGGTGGTCGGGGTCATGTTCGTGTGCCGAACCCTTTCTCTGGATTTTTCGATGGTGCGAGCGATGAGCAGCGATGTAGAGCCGATGAACGCGCCCAGCGTGTTGCAGATCACGTCGTCCACCTCTGCCATGCCGAGAGCGTAGCGGTACTGTGTGTACTCGATCCCCGCGCTGAGAATGCAGCCGACAAACGTCGTGAGGATGATTCTGCCCCAGCGGTGCCACTTTCGCGGCAGGGCATTGGACAGCGTCAGCCCCAGCGGGAAGAAGAGAAATATATTCATCAGCATCTCGCGGTAGAGCTCCGGCTGTTGCCGCGCAGCGGAAAGCGCGGCGAAGGGCGTGAGGATGAGTTCGTAGTTGCCGGGTGTGCGATTCAGAATGGTGGCGTAGAGGATGATGAACGCAGCCGCGCAGGCGAGCGCGGTGTTGAGAAGCACTCGTCTCCGCTCTCCGACCCGCTGGCAGAGCATGGGCCAGAGAAGGAGCAGGGACAGCAGCAAAATGCACACCGTCCATGGGTTCATTGCGTAGATTTGTCGAAGCATCGTGTGTTATCGTTTTAGGCGGCGCATGACGCGGGCCAGAAGGCTCTTGCTCCGGCGTTCCTGCGCCAGTTCTTCTTTCGTCGGTTCGCAGCAGGCAGATACCAAATCGGCAAAGTCCGTTTGACCGTAGCCCTCCCAAAATTCATCATAGCGGGCGGGCTTTTGAATGGGTGCAAGCACCGCTGGGTTAAAGGCAAACGCGTCTTTGGCTGCGGGCTGGAGTTGCAGCTGATCCTTGCAGCCTTCCAGCAGGCTGCGTCCCTTTTCACTGTGAATCAAAACGAGGGATGTGCCCTGCGGATTGTAGGCGTCCGGCTGAATTCCCTTGACGCCCCAATAGTCCGCAAGCGTGATGTCGCTGCAACGTTCGATCCCTTTGAACTTGCATACAAAGCAGGAGCTGCGGGAGTACAGTCCCTTGATAAAACCGCGCTGATAGGGGCTTTCGGCAGCGGGCTGGGCGAACTCTCTACCGTTATCAAACGCGGCGCGAATATGGTACGCTTCCCAGCCATTTGCCTTGTTGCGGAAGGAGAACGCGGTCAGCTTGCCGCCATACTGCTTCTCCAACTCTGCTTTATATTCGCCCCACACCAGAGGCGAGGGGACACTGTGACAGGCTGTGTCCTGCGTGATCAGAGTCTCATAGTCCCGACCAAGGTAGCTTTTCAGCGCTGCGACCTGGCACGGCATTCCGCTAAAATAAACCCAGCGACCGACGGCCAGCGCCGCTTTGACCTGTGAATAGCAGTCGCTTGGAATGCGGCCTTGGACATACTTGGAGCTGCAAAGCGCAGAAAGCTCCTCCACGCTCTCAGCGGCAGTATGTATCACATGGAACTGTCCGTCAAAGGCCGCGCCGAACACAAGGCCGCCTCTGCGGATGATCTCCGCTGCCAATATGGGAAAGATCGCGCCGGACGAGGATCGGGGCAGGAGCGTTCCGTCCTTGGCGTAGCCGGTTAGAACCTCCGTATGCGCCGAGGTCTGCGGCAAAACGGAAACCGGACATTTTCCGGTGCAGAGGCCGCAGTCGGTACACGCTGCGTCATCAACGACAGGGCGCAAAAAGCCATGCGCATCCGGCTGCATTTTGACAGCCGCTGATGGGCAAACCGCAGCGCACACCCCGCAGCCGGTGCAGGAATCAAGAATTTGTGTGATGTTCATGTGTAGCCCTCCTTCCCGCGTTTCCTTTTTTCAGGACACGTGTGAGCTTCCTTATGCACCGTAAGGGGAAAACAACACACGGACAGAACATGGCGCAATACTCTATTGTATCACTGATTGTTAATGCATGGTCCCTTTTCAAATTACCATATGCTTCTCTTGTAACCACCTTATCCCTTAGGCTTACTGCTCTATTCAATACAGATCGGTGATATGCTACTTTCGCTATTTGTACATATTTTTGACGTTCCTCTGGGTCTCTTATCACTTGTTCTATTAAGTGAAGCCTGATATCAAGATATCCCTCCCCATTTCTCAAGGTCCGTGCCATGCATTCTTGTTGGTCCGATGTCTGCGAGAGCGAATTCGCCTGAATATTGTAGTTCATCTGTGGTTCGTCTATAAGCCCGCATTTCTTTCGATAGGTCAGCGGCATCAAAAATTGCAGATTTTGTCCATATCGAGACTGATAAATTTCTCGGTCTGGATAAAAAGCAAATAACGCAGAGGTTCTGACCATATAACTTCCCGCCCAGTTGTTGGTTCTTCCCTCAACTAGCGCAGCAAAAATATATTCCATGTTTTTTTCTGCACCATCATATACAAAAAGGCTCTTTCCTGTCTCTCGATTGTACCAGCCGTTTGAGCGAACAACATCAATATCCAATTCTTTCTCCAAGAAAGTAACTTTTGTCGAGATGGCGGAATCCAACAGTTCGTCATCAACATCAAGCAACATTAGAAAATCGCCAGAAACCACCTTTAATCCGCTATTAGTCGCCCCTCCAGGCCCTCTATTCTCTTGGGAAATGCAAACTAGATTGATACTTGCATTTTTGAATTTTTCAATCCATGCACGAATACGTTCTTCACTTCGGTCAGTTGATCCATCATTGACTGCAATCACTTCGAGAGGGGAATAGTCTTGCCTCAGAATTGAGGCAAAGCAGCGGTCAACAAACTCTTCTCCGTTATAACACGGAACAATAATGCTGACGAGATTACCCATTTTTTCTTCCTCTGTTCACTTTAAGTTTTTTCTTGATTCCTCCGATCAGTCGAAGAAGCAAGCCTTTTGCCACACCAAATTCTTTCGTGTTGTGGAACAGCGCACACGTTAGCAGTATTGGAACACATCCAGCAATCATTGCTCTGATCACAAAGCTCAAATAGATGCTTGAAGGACAGATTTTTGCATTTAGCCAATAGGTGAGAACAATATAGCCGATACCAACCGTCAAATATAAAAAGTACTTTCCAAAGTACTTTTTCACTGGTGCGTGAAACACCGTGCGATAAATAACAACCGGCCTATACCAATCCGCTGTAAACAAACTGCCTATGATTGTACCAAGGAATACACCCGCAACACCAAAAGGCTTAGCCAGAAAAATAGACGCAACCAGATTGACAGATGCAAATCCAAACGGAATCCACGTATCTTCCAGATATTTTCCCGCAGCATTCTTCATGGTAATAAGCGGAATTCTCAGTCCTGTAAGATAGTTGTTCAATACAATAATCGCCACCGTTCCCGTGCCGAATGTATAACTTCTCCCAATCCAAATATCTCCGATAAATTGGTTATACAGACTCATAAAGCAGGCTGCTTCGGTACTGTAAATCAGGAATGCGCAGAAGAACATGGCATCAAATACTTCCAACTTCTTCTCATCGTTTTCAACAGCAACCACATTTCCCAGGCTGGCAGTAATCCCGCCAAAGAGCGTTCCAATGAAGCCGTTGATCATATTCCTAATCAGGAGATAGTTTGAATAAATTCCTGTCGCAGCAAGACTCGCCAGCTTTGTGATAATCAGGTTATCTGTTGAATTCACCAGATAATCTCCAATCTTGGCAATTATCAAGCCCGAAACATTTCGTTTTATCTCCGTTTTCTTCCCATCAGGAAGCTTTTCTTTCGATTTGAAATCAACATCAATATAGCTTCTGGAAATGTATATGTTCTGAATCGCCATTAGAACGATAGAGCAAACAATCTGAATGCTTAAGTACAGAATATAACTCTCGCTAAGGATGAGGACAACCACTTGAACAATCGTCTGAACAATATTTACCGACATGTTGATTGGTACAAGCCGAAATGCTTGGTTATCAGACGAAATTAGCGTTGTCTTATACGCCAGAAAATAACTTACAACCGTATTAATCAGGAACGCAAAATAAGCAAAGCTTGTCTCTGCCGGTTGCTCTTCTGGCGGGACAAAGAAATCCAAAAAAAGAAACAGAACAATCCCGGAAAGCATTACGATCGAGCCAATGATCGAATACGCTTTCCTGTACACAGACATCAAAGAGCTAACTGTTTTATAGTCCTTCTCTGCAAGCGGTTTGTAAAGGCTGAAACCTATCGCTGTTGCAATACCAAGTTCACCAATAGACAGAAATCCGAGAACATTTCCGAGCAACCCGGCTAATCCGAGGTAATCTGTTCCCAATGTGTGAATGAAAACGGTTCTTGAAATAAACCCAAGAACAGCTGATAAAAGCGTGTTCCCAAAAGAAGAGAAAATATTCTTTGTCGAGTTTTCCAGCCGTGACATAGTTTACCTCATCATTTTTGAATTGATATGCTAAAAAAGCAGAAGTTCCTCCAATGCCTTGCGTGCCTCGTCGGCTCGGGCGATATAGCCGGGAATCGTCTCGTTGAGGTGCGTCCGGATGGCATCGCGCTTTTCATACAGGCGAACGAATGTTTGGGTCAGCTCATCGCTCTCCTTGAGCTGCTGCACCGGCAGAACGTAGCCATCCTCCGTGCCGAACAAATCCCGGGCAATGCCGCGCGCTTTGACGGAGTAGCCCACCACCAGTGTCGGAACGCCGGTAGAATACGCAGCGATAGTCGCGTGGGTTCGGGCACCAACGAAGAAGCTGCATTGAGAAATAATCCCTTTCAGCTCCATGCAGTTGTGGTCCTCCACCATGACTACACGCCCGGTATGCTGGTACTTCCGGTAGAGTTCTCGCAGAGGAATCCTGTCATCAGTAAAATCCCATACCACGTGAGGAATCAGAGCGACCCCCATGTCTGTTTCCCTGAGGATATAGTCAATCAGTACCTGATAATTGGCCATTGCCATACCCGGAGACGTTTCCTTTTCGATGACCATGGGACTCAGGTTGATTCCGACCATATTTCCAACAGTAAATCCCTTTGGGCTAGGCGGAATGCAGCTTTCCAACGTAAATGCAGGATCCGATACCAAGACCGTATGTGGATTGACTGCTCGCAGTGCTTCATAGGATATGCTCTCACGTGCTGCGATAAGGCTGTACCGAGAAATATCCTGCGCGATGGTAGGGTCCTTTAGAATCTCTGGTTCAACAGAGCAGCCCCACAGCACCGTCTTTGCACCGCGCCGGAGCAGCATATCATGCATCATGATATAGCGCTGAACATCCGCATAGCAGTAGTTATCGCCGCCAATAGAAAGCGCAACATCACCCTTGCGGATATGGCTAAACGCCTTTTCATAATACAGCTTGTCCATCGGAATATAGTCATGAGTTAATTTCAGATGCAGATACGCCTTAGCAAAGCTTGCGCTGAACCGAGAGTAGGACGTCTGCTCCTGTATGACGCTGCATATCTGATCAATTCCATAGGCAGCATCTTCCATTGGCCTTTTCGATATCAATGTAAAATCATACTGGTTTTTGCCCCGGAGCAGGGCGATTGTTGAGCGAACAATCGCCTCACATCCATGGTTTTCGCTACCCCCATGGGCATATAAAAAAATATTTTTCATTTTAATGTATTACCTTATCTTCGAATTTCGTACAAAGCCATTTGAGAATAATTGTTCCAACTATGGTTGCTAATATCGCTAGCAAGTTAAGCCCAATTTTAACAACAGATTTTACATATACCGCAGGAAGAGCTATTCGTGTTAAATTCTCTATAAACCACAATGCCTTTTCGTGTAGTAAATAAATCTCCAAGCTATGCCTACCAAAAAAAGCAGTAATCTTAAGCGGTGTAACAAAAGTTAGCATCCCGGATATGATAATCGCAAGTGGGCAGTACGCGAAATATTTTATTACAAACGGCAAGTAGGCATTTGTAGCGCCAATTGCAATCGAAGATATGCTTACAGATACAGAAAAGACGATAGCAATTAAGAGCAGATTCACTTTAATTACTTTATTCTCCTCGACGAATTTCCCGAAAAATAGGCCCAATATGTATATAGGGATTCTGCAAATTATTATCAGCAGATGCCCAAAAATGTTATTTAACAGGGTGAACCGAATAGTTACAGCAAAGAATACGGGAAATAATACCGCAACAGCAAGATATCTGTAGCGCTTTTTAATCCATCGTATAATGATTGGAGACATAATTTGAAGAATCAGCAACGACGACAAATACCATGTGGTAAGTTTTCCGTCCAGCCAAAAGCTAAGTGTAGTAATATCTTTGATGAACGTCCAAATTGGTGCATGGTATAAAACAAAATCCATTACCAAAAACCACAGCGTGTTTACAATCAAAAATGCTGGTAGAATTCTCAAGCATCTTCTTTGAACATATGCTGCTACATTGGCATGCTTATTTAAAGAGAACCAGATTCCGATTCCCGACACAAACAGAAATATGTCTACGCCGATATCACAAAGATTTTTAATTGCATAGAATAAGGATGTTTCAGCTATTGGGAATGAACTATGAAAGAAAACAATGCAAAGCATTGCGTACCCCATAATTTGTGCACGAGCTGTGCTAAAACGCCGTGCTTCAAAAGAAATAACCATATCAAATCTTCTTAATAATTACCTTAGTCCGCTGGCAAACAGCAGATACAGAATTTTTTCTTTCCACGGAAATGCCGGGCATTTCACAATGCATGTCCAAAACTTGCGGTACAATCGCCTGACCGCATGTACAAATTCATTTCCTCTCGGTATACTCCTGTCTAGCCCCAATACATACTGATAAAGATGCGATACTGTGATATAAAAGCATCTCGGGTCAAGCTCTGAGTGTCCGACGATATACTCCATCAAATCTGTTGTTGCCGCAACCACATCAAGAGACGGTGTCTTTCGTTGCTGGTCCATCGCACTCCCGGAATTTTGATAATAGTGATATGCCGTTTGTGACGTTGATGCGACGATATTTGCCCGCGCAAAAGCGTCACGGACAAACAAAATGTCCTCGTAGGCCTTTAACGGAGGAAACTGTAAGTCCGCAATAATCTCTCGCCGGAACATCTTGCCGCACGGACCTGAGTTAATTTTCTGCCTTGTCAACAAAAGTTCCATGGCACGCAGGGCCGTTAGCCTCTGATCTCCAGCAGAAAAGATCGAAAGTCTCCTGCCACTCCTTGTTTCAACGGACACATCGCAGATGGAAATATCTGCGCTGACGCATGTGCCTAACAGTTGCTCAAAGTAGGTGGAGTCAATGCTGTCATCGGCGTCTAAGAAAGCAATATAGTCCCCAGAAGCCTTTGTCAGCGCACGATTCCTCGCCGCAGAAACGCCTGCATTCTCCTGATAAACATAGCAGATTCGCGGATCCTCTTGCGCGGCAGCCAAGCAGATATCAGCAGATTCATCCGTACTGCCATCATTGACCAAAATGATTTCAATGTCTCGCACTGTCTGCTCCGATAGACAACGAAGCATTTCCGGCAGATACATCGCCGCATTATAGATAGGAATAATCACACTGATCATGCTTTAGTCCTCACGAAATTGTCTCTTTCTTCTAACGGAGAGCACTGTTCCCACAGGCAAAGCCAGCATAGTGTACACGAAACGATTGCTCTTCCAAATATACCCCGGGTGCTCCCCTATAATAGATAGAGCAATCTGCTGGCAAGCCGCAAAATACTTCTCCCGGATACTCAAATTCGGATATTTCAGCATGTGGTTATACATCATTGCATATCCCATGGGGTTCTTTTTGACCAGCGCACGCCAGCCTTTTGTGAGGCCATCCTCCAAATAATCACATATGTTTATGATATCCTTATGCCAACGAATCTTATATCCACTCAAAGCGATCTCGTTGAGTGCGATCTGCTCCGGAGCAAACTTTTCTCCGGGCCACTCTGCCATGGGAAACTGCCGAAAAACAGAGACCTTATAGGCCTCGCACATATCCGCATCCAAGTCATATTTGTTTCGTTCCAAGTTGGTGGCATCGACATAACCGTGTTCGTTGGTGCGCGGCGCAGTTCCCTTCAAATAACTTCCGTCAGGATATCCGCGCGCCGCGCCTACGCCGACGAAGGTAGGATCGTCCTCAATCTCCTTGCACCACAGCAGCATTTTTTGAACGGCGTCTGTAGTCAAGCGGTCATCCGAATCCACCATAAAGAAAAAATCGCCATTTGCCTTGGTGATGCCAAAGTTGATTGCACGTGGTTTCCCGCCGTTCTGGATCTTGTAATAGTGGATATCAAATCCATTATTCTGGTCTTCCCACTGCGCGACCAACTTGCCGGTGTCGTCGGTAGAACCATCGTCCACGATCATCCACTCAAAATCCATACAGGTTTGTTCACGAAGGGATTGATACAGTTTTGGCAGAATATAAGCGCGATTATATGTCGGTGTAAAAACTGTAAAATACGGCATATCACAGTCTCCTTTTCAGTCCTCGCAAAACATCATAGGTTCGCATCATCACTTTCGCCTGATTACCGAGATTATGGCGGACGCAAAAAAGAATACCCGATTTGAAAAAGCCCCCAGCCTTAGCGAGAACTTCGCTTTCCATTAGCAAGTCATGAACAGCTTTCACCCTTTCCGGTATCTCTTCTCGCACGCAATGAAAAATGCTAAAGAAAGCGTAATTGGCTACCAAAGCATCCACAGTTTTTCGATTGTCTCCGTCATAGAATCCGATGTCCCGAAGAAATTTTCTGTAGGACAGGTTGATTTTGAGCTGCGCAACGTAATCAATCTTCCCACTATCAATGATTGCCGATGAGTTAGCTGCTTCCTGAAGGTAATAATACTTGCAGGATGCCTCAAAATAAATGGTCTTAACTTTGGGATAAAGGCGAAGATAGAACTCAAAGTCCTCCGCCAATCGAAGCCATTCTGAAAAACGAACATTCGCTATCAGGTCTCGCCGTATCAGTTTGCCGCAGCCGTATCCATAAATACCCGTGCGTTTTTGAACCTGCGCGAACTCAGGCATTAACTGCTTTATGGATCGCACTCCATCATATGGGACTTCGGTGGTGAAGGGCGGGTGACCATCTTCCCAAAA
>ERZ772821.1457-NODE-1457-length-14282-cov-2.857806_pt1 | contig 14282 bp, 10 predicted proteins | sample MGYA00580859_ERZ772821 | MGnify/ENA primary metagenome ERZ772821 (study PRJEB29015, sample SAMEA2737674) | human gut metagenome | biome: human gut; feature: human-associated habitat; material: faeces | place: China | collected 2012 ...
CGTGCGGCCTCCGCGGTGCACTTCTTGGCGCGCGGGTGCGGGGAGATAATGATGGCATTCCTCGTCTTGAGGCAAATCAGCGTCTTGAAGATGGCCGTCGACGTGGGGTTGGTGGTGGGGATGACGGCAGCCACAACGCCGAGGGGCTCGGCGATCTTCTTCATGCCAAAGGCGCGGTCGTCCTCGATGACGCCGCAGGTCTTGGTGTCCTTGTACTTGTTGTAGACAAACTCAGCGGCGTAATGGTTCTTGACGACCTTGTCCTCCATCACGCCGTAGCCGGTCTCCTCATAGGCCATCTGGGCGAGAGGAATGCGGGCCTTGTTCGCGGCAATGGCAGCGGCATAGAAAATCTTGTCCACCTGCTCCTGCGTGAACTTCGCAAACTCCGCCTGGGCTTCGCGCATCGTCTTCAGATGCGCCTCCAGCGTCTCCACGCTATCGATGACCGAAGCATTCTGTGCCATGTTACCTCCATATCCCCGGTCGGCAGACCCTATGGCCAGCCGAACTTAACAGCAGACCGTACAAGAGAGCGAGGTAGTGCCGGTGAAGCGCGGTGCCCTCTGGGCATGGCTGCCCGCATGGGCTGCCGGAGACGCCAGGAAACTACCCTGGTGCCATTCGACGGCATAATCATACCGCTTACGGTCGATTGTGCATATAGAAGAACGCTTCGTTTATCGGCATGTTTCTAAACGTGTGTTTGGAGTACGGGAAATCCGGCGCTGAAGCTGAGAAAAATTGCCTTTCGGCGAGAATAGCATTCCTGCAGCTAGAAGCGCTTACGACAGGCGCTCGCGAAGCCGCTGCTCCAGCCGGGCCACTTGCGCCATGGGATCATCTGGGGTGCAGGTGATGCGGCGCCACGAGTCCTCCCCCACCAGCCGCACGTCGACCAGCGGGCCAAAACCGTTCTCAAGCGTGCGAGAAGCAATCTCGTACGAGGGGTCCGAGCGCAGCCCTGGGTACGCGACGCGCTCGACGCGCGGATGGCATACGAGGTAGCTTGCCACCACCTGTGCCGCATCGGAAGACGCACGCCACGTGCGGGCGCGCTGCTCGAGCAGCGCCAACTCCGTGTCTCCGGCCTCGCGACCCGCCGAGAGGAGCCCGCGTACCGCATCCGCAACGCGCTGCTCACCTCTCGCTACCCATACCAGCATTTCGCCCTCATCAGTCGCAGACGCAAAGGCAACGTCTGCCCCAAGCCTCACGGCAGCGCAGGCCGCGCCAACAACCGAGAGGTCGCAAACGGCAGCCACACCCTGCTCGTGGGCAGCAGCGACAAGTTCACGCACGTCGACGCAGGCTATGGGCTTGCCAGCTAACGGCTCGATGGGAGCCGACAAGCCCTTGGCCAGGGCCCCCTCAAGCTCATCCTTGGACACAACCCGCAGAACGCTGCCCCGCTTGGCCATAACTACTCCCAACAAGAAAGCGGCGGGACAGCCAGCCGAGGCCGCCCCGCCGCACACATGAGACAAAGGGACTGTCCCTTTGTCGCATTTAGCCCCTGCGCTCGCGAATCTCCTCGGTGACGTCGGCGATGAACTCGTCGAGGTCACGCTGGGTGGTCTCGTTGGAGCGGTCGCGCACGGAGATGTTGCCGGCCTCGGCCTCCTTCTCGCCAAGGATCAGCATGTAGGGGACGCGATCGATGGAGCGGGCCTCGCGAATCTTGTAGCCGATCTTCTCGTCACGCTCGTCGACCTTCACGCGCACGCCGGCGTCGCGCAGCTTCTGCGCAACCTCGTTCGCGTAGTCGCGGGTCTTCTCGGAGACGGGGAGCACCTTGACCTGGCAGGGCGAGAGCCACGTGGGGAACTTGCCCGCGTACTGCTCGATGAGCATGCCGATGAAGCGCTCGAACGAGCCAAAGCCCGCGCGGTGAATCATGATGGGCTGCTTCTTGGAGCCGTCCTTGTCGGTGTACTCAAGCTGGAAGTTGTGCGGAAGCTGGAAGTCAAGCTGGATGGTGCCGCACTGCCACTCGCGGCCCAGGCAGTCCTGCAGGTGGAAGTCGATCTTGGGACCGTAGAAGGCGCCGTCGCCGGGGTTGAGCTTGTAGTCGACGTGCATGGCGTCGAGGGCGTCCTTCAGGCCCTGCTCGGCGCGCTCCCAGTCCTCGTCGGAGCCCATGGAGTTCTCGGGACGCGTGGAGAGCTCGACACGGTACGGGAAACCAAACTGCGCGTAGTAGGCCGTGATGAGATGCGCGACGTCCGTGACCTGCTCGGTGATCTGGTCCGGACGGATGAAGAGGTGCGCGTCGTCCTGCTGGAACTCGCGGACGCGGAAGAGGCCGTGGAGAGCACCCTTGAGCTCGTGGCGGTGGTCGATGCCGGCCTCGGCGAGCTTCAGGGGCAGGTCACGGTAGCTGCGCGGCTTGCTCTTGTAGATGAGGCAGGCACCCGGGCAGTTCATGGGCTTGATCGCGTAGTCCTCGTCGTCGATCTTGGTGGTGTACATGTTCTCTTTGTAGTGGTCCCAGTGGCCCGAGGTCTCCCACAGGCTGCGGGACAGGATGATCGGCGTCTGGACCTGGTCGTAGCCGTACTTGTCCTGCATCTCCTGCCAGTACTGCATGAGGGAGTTGCGGATGCGCATGCCGTTGGGGAGCCAGAACGGGAAGCCGGGACCAGCCTCGTTCATCATGAAGATCTCCATCTCCTGGCCGATCTTCCTGTGATCGCGCTTCTCCGCCTCCTCACGCATGTGCTCCCACTGGGCAAGCTCATCCTTGCTGCGGAAGGCGACGCCATTGATGCGGGTGAGCATCTTGTTGTCCTTGTCGCCCTTCCAATACGCGCCAGAGACACCGGTGAGCTTGAAGGCCTTGAGCGCCTTGGTGTAGAGGATATGCGGGCCAACGCACATGTCGACGTACTCGCCCTGCTTGTAGAAGGTGATGCGGACGTCCTCGGGAAGGTCGCCGATGTGCTCTACCTTGTACTTCTCGCCGCGCTCCTGCATGTGGGCAATGGCCTCGGCGCGAGGCAGCTCGTAGGTCTCAAACTTGAGGTTCTCCTTGCAGATCTTGGCCATCTCGGCCTCGATCTTGGGGAAGTCCTCCTCGGAGATCTTGGTGCCCTCGGGCAGGTCGATGTCGTAGTAGAAGCCGTTCTCGGTTGCGGGGCCAAAGGCAAAGTCCGCCTCGGGATACAGGCGCTTGATGGCCTGGGCCATGATGTGAGCCGCAGAGTGGCGCACGACGTGAAGCTCCTGGTCCTCGGGGCACTCGCCCACGTGACCGTCGTTGTAGAGAACCTTCATGTGAAACCTCTTCCTTGGGGTAGCTCCCCAAACTCTGACTGCAAGGTGACGTTGCGGGCCAAACCCGGCACCGCGGCGCATAACGGCGACTGTCACATGGCACGAGGCCAGGTGAGGGACAGCCGCCTAGATAGTCACCGTAGTCGTTGCACGCGTGGCGAGAAATGCGTGGATGCAGCAAGCATCCGTGGCCTGACGGAACATGTGCACGTCGCTCGTGTGGCGCATACCCTAATGACTCCCCCGCGCATTCACTGGCACTTCTGCGGGCGCACGCGACGCCACCGCACATTTGCGAGCAGAGTCACCTACGCTGCCTGCGGTTACGCAGACAGTTGACACTTTACACCAGAGAGGCGTTGCCACAGGGAAGAAATACCACATGCACAAAGGAAGGTGTGGGGGTAGGTCTACATGCATGGCGCCCGCCTCCACTATCGAAAGACGGGCGCCATGGCGCAACCAACGCAAAAATACAGCATAAAAGCTAGACGCGACCAACTTCACCAAGGGTGGTGCGGTCGTACCAGCCGGCAAAGACGTAGGGGAAGAACTCGCCCGCATCGACGTCTGCCAGCTTCTTCTCGCCTAGAACCGTCAGGTCAAGCTCGGAGTAAGCGCAGCCAAGCACAGAGAGCACAGGAAGCTCTCCCCATGGGTCATCGGGGCTCGACTCCATCTTGAGGCTGGTAACGTAGCCAGGCTCCCACTTGTGATAGTCATACTGAACGAGCGCCGCGTTGATGGCACCGCCGGTCAGCTGCGCTCCGCCCTGCGGGAGTGCCGGACGGTCGAAGTGGTAGTAGAACCCACAACCCTTGGTGGACTTTCCGGCAGCCGGGGACTGGAAGATCAGGTGGCAGAGGGGGCTGTTGTACTCGCCAAGGTCTGCCTCCACGTGTACCAGCCGGTGACCGCGGCGCGCAAGGTCAACGCAGAGCGCCGAGCCTTCCTTGCGAATCGAGAACTGGGTGCCAAGCTTCTTGGGCATGGATCCGTTGTCACGCCCAAGCTGCGTTGCCATCTCGGCACCGTTGCCGCCCAAGAGCAGCGACATCGTGTACTGTCCAAGCTGATCGCCAAGATAGCAGTACACGCCGAGAATTGCCTCGTAGTAGTCATCGGTAAACGACGGCCGCAGGATGTGATTCACGGAGAGCGTCACCACGGGCATCGAGAAGGGCTTGAGCGGTGCAGGCAGGATGCGCTCGATGGCAGAAGGGTCGGTGGTGTAGGCGAGATACAAGCCACGCTGGTCAGACATTACGGACGGTGCGCCAAACTTTTGGAGGTCTGCGGAGTCCATGCAAAAGCTCGAGCGAGCGGAGCGCGCCAAGAAGAGACCGCGGGCAGCCTCGTAACCACCACGTGTAGCAGGTGCGATGTTCCCGTCGCGCACAGCGGAGCCAACAAGGCAAACACCGACGCCGCGCTTACGCAGACCCTCGGCAAGCTCCTTTGCAGGCCGGTTCCCCAGCGAAAGCACCACAAGGTCCGCCTCGACCTTGGAGCGTCCTCCATCGGCAACGCTCTCGACAGCAATGCCATCGGACCCAACCTCAACGAGCTTCTCGCCCAGCTTGAGCTCAACCTGCTGTGCGCGCAGGCGTCCCATCAGGTCAACGAGGTTGGTCTGGTTTGTACCCGGAGCCGGCGTGGCCACCATATCGACGACCGTAACGGAAGCCGCACCCTTATCGGCAATGTACTCGGCGGTCTCAAGGCCCGTCATACCGGCACCCACAACCACTACGCGCTTGTCCTCATAGCTCTCGCGTGACAGGGCATCGGGCACGCATATCACGTTCTTGCCACCAATCCCTGGAATCGACCCAGGGACAAGGGGATCTCCACCCGTGGCGCAGATGACTGCGTCTGGGCCAAGCGCCATCACTGATTCCACCGTGGCCTCCACGCCAAGGCGCACGTCCACGCCCAGCTTGGGAAGCATTGTCTCGTAGTACTGCGGGACAAAGTCCATCTTCTCCTTGCGTGGCGGGCGCTCGGCGAGAAGAACCTGGCCGCCAAGGCGATCGCCCTTTTCAAGCAGCGTCACCTTGCAGCCGCGTCGCGCCGCGGTCTCCGCCGCCTGGCAGCCACCGGGGCCGCCGCCAATCACAACAACGTGATGATGGTCAACGTCGATTGGCAGCTCACCATAGCGCAGCTCATGCGCGCACTCCGGATTGACGGCGCACTCAAGGGGCATGCATTTCTCGGCGTTCTGTTCCAGGGACTCGAAGCAGCGCAGACAACTGATGCACTTGCGAAGTTCGGAAACTCTACCCTGCTGAACCTTATTGCCCCACTCGGGATCGGCGAGCCACGCGCGGCCAAGACCGGCGAAGTCGATAGTTCCTTCCTCGAGGAATGCCTCGGGAACGTCGGGGCCACGATATGCGGAGACCGCAATCACGGGAACGCTGACGTGCTCTTTCACCGCTCGGATGATGTCATGGCGCCATCCCTCGGGATAACTTACTGGCTCCACGCACGTAATGCCGGTCTCGTAGAGGCCAACGGACACGTCTATGAAGTCGACGCCTGCTTTTTCGAACGCCATGCAGATCTTGACGCCGTCTGCGGTGTGGATGTAGTCCTCGGTAACCCCGGTCTTGTCGAGGAATTCCTCGACGGAGACGCGGCAGCCAAGCGCAAAGCCTGCGGAACAGCGCTCGCGAATGCCTGCGATGATCTCGGTGACGATGCGCAGGCGGTTCTCAAAGCTGCCACCATACTGGTCTGTTCGCTTGTTGGTGTAGGGAGAGAGGAACTGCTGCAGCAGGTAGCCATGCGCGCAGTGCAGCTCGACACCATCGAAGCCCGCGCGCTCGGCACGAACTGCGCCTTCGATAAACTCCTGGACTATATGCTGGACCTCTTCCGTAGAGAGCGCGCGGGTCTCCGCCTGCGTCTTCTTGCAAGGAATCGCAGACGCCGAGACAACCGGCTTTCCGCCAAGAAGGACATTGGGTGTCTCCCTACCTGGGTGATGCAGCTGCAGGAATGTCTTGGAGCCATGGCGGTGAATTGCCTCAGCAAGACGCGCGAGTTGCGGAACATTGCGGTCGCGTGTGACGGAAATCTGGCGCAGCTCACCGACGCCCGTCTCGTCGTCAATCCGGCAGATCTCCGGTATCACTAGGCCGGCACCACCTGCGGCGCGCAGCTCGTAATAACGAATCATCTCTTCAGTGGGTGTCCCGTCAAGATTAGCAAGCCCTACCCCCATGGGCTCCATGACCAGGCGGTTCCTGAGCTCGACCGATCCAATACGGCCAGGTTCGAAAAGCTTGTCGTACATGCCCCTCTCCCTTCGCTGCCGCGCCGGCTTGCGTCGGCGCACATTACGGCTCTAGGCACAGAGTAGAGGGATTGGGCATGGACAATTACGTATATTCGGGGAGGGAGCTGCTTAGCTTCGCGAGGCAGCATTATGGCGGGTCAGCCGTACAGAGCCAATGCGGACACGGTTGCGGAGGGACTTGCCGTACGCCCGTGACTCCTCGCGCGTGACGCGCTCCTTTGGCTTGAGCTGCTCTTCGAGAAGCTCGCACAGTCGACCATGACCGATACCGCTTGCGCTGGGAAGAGAGGGCAGGCGCGAGAGCACTGCCCCCTGGGCGGATGCGGGAAGCGACTTCATTCGCGAATAAACCACAGCTTGCAGGCCCTGTCTTGGTACCTGCGTCTGGAACTTCTCCTCCGGGGCTTCCCCTTCGCTCTGTGCCATGCGGTCCTCCTACTACGGTGCCGCAGCAAGTATAGGCCGGAGGACCGCACGGCTAGGCTCCATGCACTAGACCTCGCGAGGCAACAGAAGCGTAAAGGCGCAGGACACGAGCATACAGACCCCCGCGAGAACAAAGGCGACGCCAAGGTTGCCACCTGCGGCGGGAATCAGCACGTAGCTTGGAAGAATTACGGCGCCGAGAAGCTCCACCGTTGCCACGAGCCCGCCCGCGGTACCCGCAAGCTTGGGCCCAACGTCAGGAAGCTTGATGGGCACGGCCATGAGCAGGGGCATATTACCGCCTACGAAGAACCCCGCAAGAAAGAGCGCTGCCATGAGCAGGAACCCCTCCGGTGCCATCCAGCCAAAGCCCACTAGCGCAAACGCGCAGGTATCGAGCACAACAAACGTGTTCTTGGACCCCAGCTTCTTGGCACTCATCGGAACGAGGATGCAGCTCACAAGGCTGCCGATTGTGTAAGCGCTGGCATAGTAACCCGCAGCGACGGAATCGATGCCGCGTGACTGCAGAATCGTAGGCACAAACGAGCTCATAACAACGTTGGCGCCCATAACGCAGAAGAGAGCGAGACCCACAAGCCAGACGCGATCGTTGGAGACCACGCGTTTTAGCAGCTTACCAAGGCCGGACTGGTCGGCCGCAGGAGCAGCCTCGACGCTCCTGTCCGGTGTCTCGGGATTACGGTACAGTGCAAACCAAGCGATCGTCGAGACAACAAACAGCGCGAGCGAAAGAAAAAAGGCAGCGCGGCGATTTGGGAAGTAGGCGGTCGTCGCAAGTGCTACGGTCATGGCAACCGTGGAGAAGGCAAACGCCACGCCAAGCTTTTCGGAGAGCTGCTCGGGCGAATACCAGGAGCCAAGGAGCTTTGCCCCACAGGAGTTGAGAAACGATGCGGCAAGCCCAGTGAGCGCAAAGCCAACCAAAAGCACACCGTAGGAGCTGCCCATCACGTTAAGCACGGCGCCAATCGTCGAGGCCACAAAGGCGATGCCCACGACCAGGCGCGGATTGTGCTTATCAACCAAAACTCCAGCGACCAGGGAGAGGAGGATTGCCGGAATCATGGGCGCCGTGAAGAGCGAGGAGAACTGGCTTGCAGAAATCGAAAGCTCCCCCATCAGGCTCGTGGCAAGTGGCGAGAGCTGGTACTGAGCGTAGTTTGGCGCGAGATAGCCTATGCAAATGGCGGCGAGCGCCATGCCTGCGTAGTGCTTCCTGCGTGAGCCTTCCATGGTTACCCCTTTTTAAGAAGGGGCGAGCAGAGCAACGCCTGCCCGCCCCAAAATGGCAAATCACCAATTGAGTTGAACGTGCACTACTTGTTTGCCTTGTACGGATCTCTTCAGGAGCGAGTCCGACCGCCTACTTCACCATGCGCCCGTGCCCGAGCGTGGGGATGGTCGAAACGTCGATGTCCTCGTTGCGCGGGAGGTCCTTGTTATAGGGATAACGGGCGACCTTGACGCGCACCTTCATCTGTTGGGTGCCGGGAGTGCCCCACAAGACCGTGAGCTCACGGCCCTCCTGGATGTAGGCAGGGTCAATGAAGCCGAGCGAAATCATCGTGTCGTAATTGAATGAGCGCATGCGGCCGGAGGACATACCAATTTGCTCGTCATCCTCGTTCAACACCTTGTCCGCACGATATTCGATGCAGTTGTTTGCGAAGTCGCCCACCCAATCGAAGTCGCTGAGAATCGAGATGTCATCGACGTTGTTGCCGGGCTTCATCATTGCGGCAAAGACCTTCCCAAGATCTTCGGGGTCCCACTCAAGCGTGCAGACGTTGCGCGACTGGTTTGCGGCAATCTTCTCGAGCGCCTCGCGACCCATGAAGTCATGGTTGAACTTGACGAGGAAGCCAAGGCCCGTTTCGTAGGGGTTCACGAAGCGACCCTCGAGGTCATCGCCCACCGAACCGTGGAGTACGCGGTTGATGTTGAGAGAGGCTGCCGCAGGATGGGCGAGACACCAGTCCCGAAGACCCTCCCCACTCTCGAACCAGGGCAGCGGGTAATGCAGGTTAATGTTGGGGAAACCCGCCTCGGTGTGGTTAAAGAGGTTGTAGGTATGCGCCCCCTCCTGGACCGCGCCGAACTTCTGTCCACTCTCCCAAATCTTGCTGTAAATCTTGGCGTAATCGGCAATGGGACCGTGGACCTCATAGGCAAGGTTTCCAGTCATACCAAGGCGGATAACCTGAACTGGCGTGCCCTCGACGTCCTGGATTCGGTGCTTGGCAAACTTGATGTCGTGCAGATCTGCCTGGAACGCCTCCTCAAGAATCTCGAGGGACTTCTCACCCTGCACCTGGATGAAGAACTCAGTACCGGACATGTCCTCGCCGTGGACGTCCATGCCAGACGTCTCACAAAGGTACTGGATGGTGCGGTAGCGATCCTCGGCGATGCGGATCACGACGCCATCGGTGAGAATCTGGCCCTTCTCGTTGCAGATGACGGCATGGCGAAGACCTGTGTACTTGAGCTTGGTAAAATCATTCACGCAGATGGACTGGAGGAACTTGCAGGCATCCGGGCCGACGATGTCATAGACCGGGCTCGTCTTCATGAGCGTGGTGCATATCATTGCTGAGGTACGGTACGCCCTCGATTCGACTGCCGGTCCCTGGTACTCATAGGCTTCCAAGACACCGGGTGCCAACTGGAGGAGCAGGGTTGCATTTGACTCTGCCGTGCATATTTCCTGCTGTGCCATGACATTCTCCCCTCGTTCTGCTCTCGCAGATCTGGTTGCGTTGACTGTAGTCTGCCGCCGAGAAGAGCATGCCGATACGTAAAACAAGACTCCTGTTTGGGTCCATTTTGGGCAGAATTTCCAACCGTCAGCGGTACGGAACGGACCAGTTCCCAGGGGAGGAACGCCCTGTGCCAGCTGGCCTGTATAATCTGAATGACATCCGGCATGCGGGATCGGACCGGGGAGTATGGGGAAGCCTATGAAGACAAGCGTTGCAGTTCTCGCCGAGAAGCTTGGAGACAACAACGTTGCGTGGCGTTCGTCGGCTGGACACGCCCTTACGCTGACCAGCGTGAGAGCCTGGAGCGCAGCCCTCGCGGAGCCGCGCGACAACGTACTGTGGGTTTGCGACTCTAAGAATGCGGAGCAGCTCGCAGGGGCCGGCGCATCCGTGGCGGTTGCATGCGACAAGGACGAGAACGCCGACGCCTTGGCTGATCGACTCTTTGCGAAATCGGGAGAAACCGCCGAGATTCTTGTCGCACACACCAAGAGCGCAAACGAGCTTGCCAACAGACTAATGGATGTTAAGGAAGCCTTGGATGCGTGGGATGCGGCCCTCACCGAAGAAATCATCGCACGCAAGCCGCTCCAGAACATCCTGGAAATTGCGGTTAAGCAGCTCGCTAACCCTGTTGCTGTATTTGATGAGACAAGCGGACTCATGTCCTATGCTGGCGAAGTTTCTGGTGACTACCAAGAGACAATCTGGGGAGTCGTACTGGATAAGGGCCGCGCTCCTGTAGGCTACTACACTGCAGAAGAGCGCACGCAAATCTCTGCGAACATCGCTAACTCAGCTGTGCCGACGATTATTCGCCCGAAACGCTCGCCGCTTCACGAGAATCTCTCGCTATGTATCAACGAAGACGGCCAAGTATTGGGAATGCTTGCGCAGGTAGACCTATTGGCACCCTTTGACAGCGCGCAGATTTCTCTTGCCATGCACGTACGCGATCGCCTGGGAGAGATGTTCAGGACAACCATTGCCGGACAGCATCACCGCTCTCCTATCGGACACACATTACGGTTGCTCATCCAGGGGGACACTGTTGAAGAACGCATCGTGCGCTACCAGCTTGAGCGTAAAAGTTGGCACATCAATGACCGCTACTGCCTTGCAGTCATGCCCTTGCCCGACAATAGCGACTCACCCTATAGCAATCCCTATCGCGCCGAAATTATGCTTGCATATCCTGGTTCAATCGTTATTGACCAAGATCGCTATCTCGTCATTCTCATTCATCTTGACCAGAGCCAGCCTACGGCTTCGCGCGAGGAGTTTATCGAGATGCTCCGTCACCGCGATAGCCAAGACATTCCCTGCGGGGTGAGCGATGAGTTCGAGTTTCTCCATGCGCGGTCCGCATGGAGACAGGCGCGCATAGCCGTACGCGAGGGAAATGGCAATGGCAGAAAAGGTGTCTCAACGTATGATGACGTCTTCTTCTCCGACTTCCTGCACCAGATGGAACAGACGACGCCACTCGACGTGCCTCTGCATCCGATGGCACTCCGCATCGCGCAAAGCGAGCGCGGAGACGAGGTTCTCAGCTGCATATTCGCCTACGTAATGAATGGATGCAACGTCTCGCGTGCGGCTCGAGCGCTCTACATGCATAGAAACACGCTTGAGTACCGAATGACCAGCATTCAACAGCGCTGGAGCCTCGATATGAACTCTATGGACGAAGACGAGCTACTGCGATTTGCGCTCTCATGCCGTCTTCTCATGCAGCAAAGCCTGGAAAGGTAGTCTAGCTACGCATCCGCAAGATTAGCTTCCCATGGGGACTTCTAATTGTTCATTTCTGTTCGCAAGTATCTTAGGACTAGGAAAGAACCTCTATACTCTTGGTTGGGGGCGCTTGCTGCGAAGATTCGCATTCCGGCGAGAAATTGACGCCCGAGCAGGGGTTTCAGACGGGATTCCGTACGAGATGGGCCTTCCGGCGCCGTTTTGACGCCCGAGCAGGGGTTTCGTACGCACTTGCTGCCAAAGTGGGCCTTCGGGCGCCGTTTTGGCGCCCGAGCGAAGGTTTCGTCCCCACCTGCCGCGAAAAGGCGCCCACGGGCGCCAGCGACAACAAAAAGGACCCCGTCGAAACGGGGCCCTTCTCAATGCAATGTGCACTTACCTACTGGATGCGCGTACGGCAGTACGGGCACACCTTCCAGTCGGCGTTGAGCGGACGGTGGCACGTGGGGCAGACGTTCCTCACCTGCGTGTTGCAGATGGGGCACACCACAAAGTCGCGGTCGATGGGAGCACCGCACTTGGGGCAGATGCCGTAGTGCGAAAGCTGGTGCTCACGAAGAGCAATGTCAAGGTCCTGCTCCTCACGGTCGATGAGGTAGGAGCTGGGACGCAGGATGACATAGGCGAGAAGCCCCACGATGGGAATGACCGAGATGATTGCCCACATCCACCAAGGCTCCGCGCCACGACGCTGGGCGTCGCGAATGACGTAGACGATGGAGAGGACGTAGAGCATGACAACGCACACAACCAAGAGGTAGAGGACCATCCTTACCTCAGGCGTGAGAATTTGGTCGATAAGGTCTTGCATTCCCTGTACTCCTCTTGTTGGCACATGTGTACGCGGCGTCTGACTATCAAACCGTCAGTAACGCGCTACCGAGAAACGCGATTGACGATTGTATCAGATGTGGCCGAGAATGCCTGCAACCTCGGCAGTAAGCGCCAGAGAGCCACACGCAACGTACGATTCTCCACACAATGCGGACGTAGCCTCAACAGCACACCCATATGTTGCCGCGGCATGGCGCAAGTATCTACCTGATGATGTCGCCGTTCTCGTCATACTTGTAAAAGCCCTCGCCGGCTGCCATACCAAGCTTGCCTTCGTCGATATACTTCTGCAGCTCCTCGTCGGTCAGCAGGTGGTCAGTGTGCTCCACGAAGAGGTGGCCGTCCATGAACATCGTCGACCAGTACCAGAAGGGGCGTCGCGATGCCGGGCACCTTCTGGTACTGGTCGACGATGTTCATGGCCGTGGTGAGACCAACAGTGTCGAACACCTGGAACGGGCCCTTGGGCGCGCCCGTGCCCGATGTCCATGCCTTGTCGATGCTCTCGGGATCTGAGATGCCATTGGCGAGAAGGTCAAGACCAGAGAGCATCCAGGGCACAAGCTGGGAGTTGAGAAGGTATCCCGCCTTCTCCTTCTTCACCGGCAGCGGCTGCATGTGGATGCCACGGGCAAATTCGAGCACCGCCTGGAACGAGGCATCGCTCGTCTCGCTCTGCACCATGACCTCGGTCACGTTGTGCTTCCAGATGGAATTGGCGAAGTGAAGCGCCAGGTAGCGGTCGGGACGGCCGGTGTCCTTGGTGAACTGCGAAGGCAGAAGCGACGAGGAGTTGGTGACGATGATGGTCTTCTCGGGCATGAGTGGCGCGACCTTCTTGAAGAAGTCCGCCTTCTGGTCTGCCACCTCGGCCATCGACTCGATCACGAGATCGGCATCTGCAACGGCCTTGGCGAGGTCGAGCTCGAGCTTTATCCCGTCATGCGCCTTGCGTGCGCGGGCGGCGCACTCGTCGGCGTCAAACGTGTCGAAATCGGCCAGTCCGGCGCACCAGGCGGGGTCATTTGCACTCTCGGCGCCCTTCATGCCCTCGATGGCCTCGAGGTACTGCTGCTCGAACTTGTCGAGTTTGGGCTGGCAGCGGCCGATGGAACCCTCGGAGCGCAGCCAGATGGTAACGTCGTAGCCCCAGTAGGCCGTCTGCAGCGCAATCTGCGAGCCCAGCACACCGCCGCCGGCAACCACAATCTTCTTGAATGCCATGGCATGTCCTCTCGTTGGAATTGAACGTGTCAACCCGCGATTCTAACGTAGTTGGCACCTTCGACCACCGACGCACTTCGTAGGTGCGCCGGTACGAGAGGTAGGCGGGGCTAGCACACGGTAGCGCCGCGGTTTTGGACTCCCGGGCGGAATATTCCCGTCACCTCTCCGGCCGTAGTGATGGACCCGCAGGCAACAAACGACTCGTCGCCGAGAGCGGCGACCGCTTCCGCCACCGAGCCAAAGGTCCCGACGGGCGTATTGCCAGCAGCCTCAAATAGCTTGGCTAACTCCTCAGCGGAAAGTGCTCGGGGCGAGGAGGTCTGCGTGCAAAACGCGCGTGGGAACTCCGGAGCCAACAGCCGCACGATGCCCTCGACGTCCTTGTCGGCGAGAACCGCGCAGAGAAGCGCAGGGCGCTCCTCCACGACGGGCGCAACTCCCCGGACGGCGGTGAGGAAGGTCGCCACGCTCTGCGGGTTGTGGCAGGCGTCCACAAGGGCAACGGGCTCGGCGCGAACCACGTCAAAGCGGCCAGGAGTTGGGCAGGTGACCACGGACCCAAAGAGCTTCTCGGCATCAAGCGGGCGACCAAGGTAGTCCTCGGCAAGCTGCACGGCGCAGGCAATGTTCGCCGCCTGGTAGACGGGCTTGAGAGCGCTCACCTCCGC
>ERZ772821.1459-NODE-1459-length-14273-cov-3.018427_pt1 | contig 14273 bp, 12 predicted proteins | sample MGYA00580859_ERZ772821 | MGnify/ENA primary metagenome ERZ772821 (study PRJEB29015, sample SAMEA2737674) | human gut metagenome | biome: human gut; feature: human-associated habitat; material: faeces | place: China | collected 2012 ...
AGGGTGCTGTCCAGGAGGTCTGCGTCCTGATGGTATTTGTACATATCAAATACATGATAGGTCGGGGTTTTGATCATTTTGCTGCCTTCGGTCAGGATTACGGCCTGCAAGACGTTTATCATCTGGGCGATGTTTGCCATTTTTACGCGGTCGCTGTGTTTATTAAAGATATTCAGGTTGATACCTGCTACCAGGGCATCCCGCATGGTACTCTGCTGATACAGGAAGCCCGGATTGGTTCCCGGTTCAACTGTAAACCAACAGCCCCACTCATCCACGATCATTCCGATTTTTTTATCCGGATCGTACTGATCCATAATCTTTCCGTGGCGTTCCACAAGAGTTTCCATATAAAGTGCTTTTTTTAATGTCTTATACCACACTTCTTCATCAAAATCCGTTGCACTTCCCTTGATTTCCCAACCTTCCGGATGCACATAATAATGCAGGGAAAGCCCATCCATAAATCCATGAAATTCAGGAACGGTGTGATCATGGGTTGTCTCTAATACCTTCTTTGTCCAGTCATAATCATCCACATTTGCTCCGCCACAGATCTTTTGGATCGGTTTCTGCGGATCATAATTGCGCACATAGGTCTGATATCTGCGGTACTCATCTGCATAATACTGCGGCCGCATATTTCCCCCACATCCCCAGTTTTCATTTCCAACACCAAAATAATCAATGGTCCACGGCTCCTCATGTCCATTTTTTTTGCGCAGATCTGCCATCGGGGACACCCCGTTAAATGTCATATATTCAACCCATTCCGACATCTCCTGCACGGTTCCGCTTCCAAGATTTCCGTTAATGTAAGTTTTACATCCAAGCTGACGGCAAAGTTCAAAGAACTCATGCGTTCCGAAACTGTTGTCTTCTACCACACCACCCCAATGGGTATTAACCATTTTCTTCCGGTTCTCTTTCGGTCCGATTCCGTCTTTCCAGTGATATTCATCCGCAAAACATCCACCCGGCCAGCGCAATACCGGAATCTTAATCTCTTTGAGTGCTTCCACCACATCTGTACGCATCCCATTGACATTTGGAATTTCAGAGTTCTCACCCACATAGAGTCCTTCATAGATGCATCTGCCCAGGTGTTCCGAAAAATGCCCGTAGATCTCCGGTGCAATGGTACCTTCTTTTTTATTTCTGTTGATCATTAACTTTGCCATATCTCTTTACTCCTTTTGGATATATTGTACGCCCCAGAGAGTTTCCTCGTTGTCTCCTGCAGCCGAAAAACAAAACACCGGATTTTCCGCTTCATCGGTCATTTCCATTAATACCCCTTTATAAACGACACCGTCCAGTGTAATGGTAATGTAATCTGTGCCTTCCTTTACCTCATATGTACCGCTTTTTTCTCCACCAGTTACTTTTCCATCCGCAAACGTATATGCCTCCGCTTCGCGAATCTTACTGCTGATATCTGTTCCATGGTTTACTACATAAAATGTACCGGATACATCCGATTTTTTGTACCCCTTTTCCGAGAGAGTTTCTCCCATTGTGGCAAATGGTGCTGCAACAAACCACCCATCCTCATTTGTGTACATCTGATGTACACGCGGTTCATGATACTCTGTGCCATCGTCAAACCGCTGATGATATGTAATGTAATATTTCCCGTCATCATCCTGAAATGTGGACTGACCGCCCGGTGCCATATAGGTATAATTTAAACTCGGGAATGTATAATTCCCCATCATTTTTAAACCATAATTGAAATGATCGTCCTGATCTTCCAGTGTGTTTCCTGCCACATCCACATATGGTCCCGTTGGCTTTTCACTGCGAAACTGCCGAATCTGATACCCACCATCACTCTGCAGGTCTCCATAAGAAACAAACAGATAATAATAGCCGTTTTCTGCGTCATACTGGATATATGGACCCTCAGCAGAGTGATGTCCACCACCAATCAGCCGATATCCATAATACGGATCGGCATCCTTGTCATCCACCGGATAAATCGGGTATCCAGTGGTGGGATCAATCTCCAGCAGAAAGATACCACCTGACCATGAGCCATAATTCATCCACATCCGCCCGTCTGCATCGGTAAAAATCGCCGGATCAATACAGTTTGGCCACTCCTTATTGTTGTATCCACCATATTCCAGATATCTGGAAATATCTGCATTTTTTCCGAGTACATCGTACAAATTAGTTTCGCTGATATTGCTTTTTCCATATCCGGAATATAAAATCGTATCCACATAAGTATACGGTCCCTCTATATTGTCTGCAGTTGCAAAACAGAGAGTCGATTTCACATAAGAAGATGTCGTACAGAAATACATGACATATTTCTTCATTGTCTCATTGTAAATTACATTTGATGCCCAGACAGAATACCCATTATCTGTGTTCTTTCCGACAAAATCAAAGGCAGCGTACGGCTCTGTCAGCAAATTGTCAAACAGTGTATTTGCTGCATCAACACCATTTGCAAAATAATTCCATTTACGCAGGTCCTGACACTTTGCCCCTACCATATGACTGCCGAACATATAATATGTATCGCCTTCCCTGATGATCTGCGGATCGTGACAGGATGCTGCAACCGTAAATCCGCCTTTTTTTATCTCATCTGCTGCGGCCTCCTTCCCAACGGAAGAACCGCCGGAGGCGCAACCGGATGCAAGGCATGCCAGAAGCCCTGCAACGGTCAACACACGAACCATTTTTTTCTTAATCATACGCAAACACCGGCTTTCCGTTTTCATCCCATTGAACCTGCATCAGATGTGCATGACGGTTTGGATTATAGAGAGGATTTCCCTCTATCTCTGTTTCTGTGCGTGCATGGTATACCATGATATCATTTCCATCTTCATCTTTGGTAAAAGAATTATGTCCCGGTCCGTAAATTCCTTTTTCATAACTGCTTTGTAATACCGGATGACGCTCCTTTCTCCAATTTAACGGATCCAGCAGATCCGTTCCGCTGGTTGCAGTAAGCATACCGACACAATAGGCAACCCCTGTGTCACTCGCCGAATATGTCAGATATAGTTTATCCCCGTGATGAATCACTGCCGGTCCCTCATTTACCCAGAATCCCACACGTTCCCAATCATAATCCGGTGTTGTAAGAAGCACCTGCACCGTTGCCAGCTTGCACGGAGACTCCATTTTTGCAATATAAAGATTGGAAATCTGCTTGCCTACTCCAACCTTTTCTGCCCACACGTAGTAATAATCTCCGGCATCCTCAAATACGGTTGCGTCCAGGGAGAATGCTTCAAACGAGAATTCATCCCCATCTGCACGCTGCATTTTGCCTTTTTCCACCCATGCATCTGCCAATGGGTCCTGCCCCTGACATTCCAGCACATATGGACGGATTTTCCAGATATCCTCTTCTTCACCACCGGCAAAATAGATGTACCATTTTCCTTCCAGATAGTGCAGTTCCGGTGCCCAGATATGCTTGCTCATCGGACCACTCTCATGCTTTTTCCAAATGACCACTTCCTCTGCCTGTGGAAGATCTGCCAGTTTTTTTGCCCGGCGCAGTACAATGCTGTCATATGCCGGAACCGATGCCGTAAAATAATACCAGCCATCCTTTTCATACACATACGGATCTGCTCTCTGCAGAATCCAGGGTTCATTAAATTTCAGTCTCTTATCCATATGTTTTCTCCACTATATTTTATAATTTTATAAATTATTTTATTTATATTTAAAATTATATAGAGGATGAACATAAAATGCAACTATTTTAGATTTCTTTAAACAATTTTAGTTATGTTGAACAATATTGTGCATTTGTTTTTGTGGAAAAACCTGTATTTAACATTTCTCACTTTATGTAATATTATTTATTAGGCTTCTAATAATTAGAATACTAACAAAGGAGACTTTTTATTTTTATGAAAGAATCACTTCATTATCTTCTGATGTCCGACCATTTCCTGTTTCAGAAGAAAATGGGCGTGTGATATAAAAAACGGGAGGCTTTTGCCTCCCGTCATGTGTTTTTCTATAAAACAGCCTGCAAAACCAGCGATATAATCACAATCACCGCACATACCACACCGCTTATCCGCATCTTTCTGCTGACATCTTTTTTCTCACTTATCCGTTTGAGCCATCCCGTTGTATACAGTATGTTTGCAATAAGCGTGCCAAGCGTCCACGCATACAGATCCCGCTTCACACTTTCCCAAAACGGAGACACTGCCAGTCCACCTGCGTCCATGACCATTGCAATCAGTATTGTGATCACACCGGTAATTCCTATGATCCGTACCCGTTTTAAGAGCCTTGCGTTGTTTGTCTCTGTATAATCCGTTACTTTGATTACGGTTTCCTTTAATTCCTCATTCATCTGCTCGCTTTTCCTTTCTCCATCAATGATTTCCCGGATATCAACTTCATAAAAATCTGCAAGTTCCAACAGCATGCTGATATCGGGCATATTGCTTCCCGTCTCCCAGCGTGACACCGTGCGGCTTGTGATCTGAAATTTTTCCGCAAGCTGCTCCTGCGTCAGCTTCTTTTCATTGCGCAGTTGTTTTAAAAAATAACCTGTCTTTTTCTGATCCATAATGAAATCTCCTCTTGCTTTCCATCCATGTAAATCTGCTCCTCCTTTCGCAGATTACAATACCTGTTTTTTCCGGCAAAAACCACGACATAAAGCGAGAACTGCCGTATTTTCTGCACCGGACATGAAATGTCTGCCCGGAAATCCCGTTTAATTACAAATCATACCTATCTCTTCTTTTTGCTGCCTCGTTATAAACCTGTTCATCCGTTCTGGCAGAAACAACAATAATTTTCATAACTTTGCCCACTCTCTCAACCTTATAGACAACCCGTATCCCCAAATCTCTGAACTTTATCTTCATAAGATTGGTAAGGTTTGTTCCACTTTTATTACCCAATGGTTTCCCATATCCACCTTCCCTCAATGACAACGGATTCTGGCTGACTTTTTTAATTCCTTTTAACACCTGTATCTGAGCTGAATGGTCAAGTTTTTTCATATCCTTTTCCGCTTCCTCTAAAAACTCAATACTCCATATCATTCGATATCTGCATCCTCCGCTTCCAAAAGTTCTGCTTCACTGATGCCCAAATGTTTCATCACTGAATCATATGAAACGGTCTCTTTATTCTCGTTATCATCCAAACGTTTATTTGCTTCCAACAAAAGAAAATAATCTTCCTCAATCTCCGTTAATCTTGTATACTCTTCGGGTGACAGAATAATTGCAGAAGGCTGGTTATTTTTTAAAACAATCAGTTCTTTTTCGGAACGAAGTCTATCAAATATCTTTGCAGCCTGCCCTTTGTTAAATTGTGAAATTGGAACAAGACTCTGTAAAAAATCAGATGCAATTGCCATAACAGACACCTCCATTGTTTAATTTCACTTATATTATATGCAGGAACAAGCCAAGAATCAATATAAAAATTGTATTATTTTCTTTATAATTTTCATTATTATTTATTGTTCTTATTTCATGTTCACAGGACAATACACGGTATATGTATACATTCCATCCTCATTTTTCACAGTAGAATCTCCATTGGGCGGTTCACTTTTTCTTGCCCTGTGACACAAATTTGCATATACTTATTTTATCAAATAACATCAGGAGAAACCCATGATCTATTTAAAAAATCCCCTGTGCCTTGGCATGGAAGAATCAGAATATAAAGAAATGCTCGCTCTGGGCGGTATGCGCCAGAAACATTTTGAAAAAAATCAAGTGATTTTGTCTGCCGGATGCACCACGCACGAGATCGGGCTGGTGCTGTCCGGAAGCGTTAATATTGAAAATCTCGATCTGTGGGGCAGCAAAAGCATTTTGAGCAACATCGGTGCCGGACAGGTTTTCGGGGAAACTTATGCATTTTCCCGCGAAACACTGATGGTCGATGCGGTTGCTGCCCAGCAGACCGATATTCTATTCTGGAATCTGGATATTCTCGTCCACACGCCGCATCCCGCAAGCACCTGGCAGCCAAAATTTATCCGGAATCTGCTACAGATCTCCCTGCGCAAAAATCTCGCGCTCTCCCAGCGGATTTTCTGTACAACCCCGAAAACGATCCGCGGGCGGCTGCTTGTCTATCTGTCAAACCAGGCGGCAAAAGCCGGCAGCAATCATTTTAAGATTCCGTTTGACCGACAGGGGCTGGCGGACTATCTGAATGTCGACCGCAGTGCGCTTTCCAAAGAGCTTGGCAAAATGCGGGACGAAGGAATTCTGACCACCCGGAAAAATGCGTTTACCCTGTACTGATTGTCTCATGAGCCGCTCCTTTATGTTTCATTTTCAAAGGCCTTTCACTAATAATACAAACGAAAAATCGGAAAGGTTACAAAAAAAGGAACCCTGTCCGGATATCTTTCCGGACAGGATTCCTTTTTATTATGTTCTCCTACTCTGCCAGCTTAAACCTGCCAACCAGATTTTTCAGTCCTTCCGACTGTGCGGAAAGCTCCTGGCTTGTCGCAGAAGTTTCTTCTGCAGCTGCGGAGTTGCTCTGTACGACACTGGAAATCTGCTCGATTCCCTGCTCGATCTGCTTTAACATATTTGCCTGCTCGGTAGAACTCTCGCTGGCGCCCTTTGCCGCATTCGCAAAATCATTCATGGATTCAAGAATCTTATTTAATGCAGCAACCGTCTTTTCTGTAATCTGGTTTCCGTTTTCAATTTCCTGCAGAGATTTTTCAATCAGATCGCGAGTATTGACTGCCGCCTGTGCACTGTCACCCGCCAGTTTTCCGATCTGATCTGCCACAACCGCAAAACCTTTTCCGGCTTCCCCGGCACGTGCTGCCTCAATGGAAGCATTCAGGGACAACAGGTTGGTCTGACTTGCAATCTCCTCGATGGAACCGATGATGTTTTGGATTTCCTGTGAGGTACTGCTGATCCGCTCCATGGCATTGGTCAATGCCTGTAATTCTTCTCTGCTTTGATCTGCCTGTTCTACGGCAGTGCGTACCATCTGGTAAGCCCCGGAAGCGCTCTCTGCGCTGGATTCTGCAATTCCGCTGACACTCTCTACCGTTGCTGTCAGTTCTTCTACTGCACCTGCCTGATCGGTGGCACCTTCTGCCAAAGCCTGTGCCCCGCCTGCCAGCTGCCCGGAACCGGATGCCACCTGCTCAGATGCTTCATTAATCTGTGTCAGGGTATCACTCAGTTCATGTTTTAATTTGCTCATGGACTCATACTGCTGTTTGAAATTTCCAATATAAATCTGTGGATTATTACTGGATACATTGAAATTTCCTTCTGCCATTTCTCCCAGAAGATAACTGGTATCCTGCACAATCACCTCCAGAGTTTTGCATGCCTGCCGGAAATTACCGGCACCACCCACTCGGGGCCGCCGGATCACTAGAGCCTGCTTTCGCACCAAGTTTTCCGAATTCGTCTGGAGATTCATAATTTATTTCCACATCAAGCTGTCCTGCTTTCAGTTTCTCAGCTGCACTTTCCAGTTCCTGAATTGGCTTTAGCATAATTCCGGTAATGGTGGTCCGGATGACAGTGGAGAAAGCCACTGTTCCTGCTCCTATGAGAATCATCAGAATAATGCTCACAAGTCCCGTTACCCTGGCAGATGTATACTGACTCTTTGCCTCTGCGGATGCCACTTTTCCGATATCAACCAATATATCCTGAATTTTCTCTGTTGCATCATTATAATCGGAATTAAACAGTGCCAGAGCTTCGTCATTTTTATTCTGCTTCGCCAGTTCCATGACCGCTGCCCGCTGTTTTTTCAGTTCTTCTATCGCATCTTTTAATTCCGCAACTTTCTTTTTATCATGAAAAGACTTCTCCAATGTGGTAACATTTTTTCCAACCTGATCTGCATACTTCTGTGCCAAATTAAAATAACTCTGTGTGGAACTTGCATCATCGGTTGTCATCGACCACAAAATATATTTTCCCACAAGCTGTATATCTTTACGGATTTCCATCTGCAATGTGCTGTTTGCATATGCTTCCTTGTAAAACTTATAAGTATCCACATTCATCTTTACAATGGAAACAAGCGAAACAACCACAGCAATAGCAAGCGTTACAATGACTGTAGTAAATGCATACTTCAACTTCGTTCCTACCTTCAGTTTTCGGTAAAACTCTTCCATATTTTTTCGTCCTTCCATTTTCTCTGTTCCTTTCTTTATTCCGCTTTAAAATACGTGTTTTATCATACGCCTTTTTTCCTCCCACTGCAATGTTTCTGTCGAAAATATGCGAATTTTATCTTTTTCCACACTCAGAACTCCCCCCCTGGTTTGTCCCCTTTGCATTCCAATAAAATGATGGTACAATGATGACATAACACAAAACATCTGTTTTACATATATTGTTGGAAATGGAAATGAAATGGAAAAAGCACAGATTCGAATAATCCGAAGCAAAAGAAAAACCGTTGCACTGGAAATCCGTCCGGATTTATCGGTTCTGGTAAGGGCACCTTACTGGATGGCAGACTGGCAGATCCGTAAATTTGTCGATGAAAAATCAGACTGGCTGTATGCCCATCTCCGGGAAATGGAACAAAAACAAAAATTGGAAGCTGCACGCCCGAAAGCCGCACCTTTAAATCCCGGGGAATTGCAGGTGCTTGCAGATGAAGCACTGCGCGTAATTCCGGAACGGGTACAGTTTTATGCCCCGGTTGTCGGCGTGACCTATGGCAGGATCACCATACGAAACCAGCGTACACGCTGGGGAAGCTGCAGTGCAAAGGGCAATCTTAACTTTAACTGCCTGCTGATGAAAGCACCGCCGGAAGTGCTGGATTACGTGGTTGTCCATGAGCTGTGCCACCGGCTGGAGATGAACCATTCACCACGCTTCTGGGCACAGGTGGAGCGTGTGCTTCCAGACTATAAGGTTTCCCGCAAATGGTTACGGGAACATGGCAATGAGCTTATGGATTTAAACCCATAAGAAGGAGATACCGGTATTCCTGCATCTCCTTCTTGCTTTCATGTTATTTTTTACATGTAATATCGTTCTGTTCTCAATTACTTTCTATTGTATAAGTCCCCTCTTCAAAATTTACATGCAATTCGGCATATGCCCCGTCATATTCCCAGCGGATTTCCAGAGAACTCTCCTCTCCGGAGATTGTCACCTCTGCACCTTCCGAAAATGCCTTATGGGTATTCCTCATACGGATTAGCGCAAGCTGTTTTTGAACCACATCTTTTTTCAGTCCTTCCGCGATCTGATCAACGGAAAGATTTGTCCGGTTGATTTCCTTATGTCCGGATTCCCCCGCACGCTGCACCGCTTCATGGTCATTTTTTCCGGCAAACAGATCCAGATACCAGATCTGCGGTTTGCCCGGCATAAACATCTGAATTGCCCGCGCCAGAAGCATCTTCTGATCCGATTCCCCAAGTGCACTGTAATATGTGGCATTCACCTGATAATACAGATTCTTTTGTCCATGTAAATTTTTGACCATGCCCCCACGGGATACAATCCGGTCAATTAACGACTGGATCTCCTCTTTTGGAAGCAGTCCCTTTAAATCCAGAAGCGGGATGCCGTCGTGACAGCCAAGCATGTTGACCGTGGAGATCTTCTTTTCCACAATTTCCTTCGCCCATGCTGCAAGGTATGTTCCGCGCCTGTTCTCAATCGCATCAATGACCAGTCCCGGCAGGAAAAAGTCGTAGGTCGCATAGCCTTTTTCTGCAAGCGTCTGGTATATTTTTTCGTCATACGCTGCGTGGATCTCCGGCAAAAGCGTAAGTCCCAAAGGTTCTGCCAGCGCATGAATCTTCTGTAAAAGTTCCCATGTCTCCGGATCATTGAGGAAGTTTTTCTTTCCCGGTGTCTTCGGCGCATAGGCAAAGGCATCCAGCCGCACGATCGCCGCTCCGTAAGAAGCTATTTTCTCCAGTGTTTCACGATAAAACTCCCACACCTTTGGCGACTGGATGTTTACATCCATCTGTCCGAGATAGTGTCTGCCATGCACTTCCTGATAAAAGGTATTCCAGTACGGCACCTTTTTTCCATCCGGAAATTCCACCATCAGGATCGGCAGCCCGGGTTTGCGGAAAAACATCTGCTTCAGGCAGCTTTCCTCCGGCTGGATATAGCCTTCCTCCGTCATGGTTCCATGCCCTTCCCAGAAGCGGTTCCAGTCGATGAAAAAATCGCGGTACGCAGAAGCCTCCCCTTTTTCCACAAGATCCTGAAACTGTGGGGACTGTGCGGAAGCATGGTTTAAAATAAAATCCAGTTTCAAGTCAATCCCCATATTCTTTAACTGGTCAAGGTCTTCCCGGTTGGCAAGCTGCTCATTCAGGTCATAGTCGATCACGGAAAATCCCCGGTCGAGATCGGAATGATACAGGCTCGGCAGAATGTAAAAAGAAGAAAATACATCCTGCATTGCCTCAGTTTTTAGCAATGTTACAATATCTCCCAGATTTCCTCCAAGACTGTCGGGATATGCATTGAGCATCGGTTTATGGTTCATAAACTCTTCCGTCCTTTCCCACGATTAATCCTGCATTTTTGCGCTGCACTTCAAGTTTTTCCTGTTCCAGTTCTACCACGCGGCAGATAAACGGGCTTGCGGCATTCTCATCGCGGTTTCTGCGGATACGCCGCTCCTTTGTCTCCTCCGGGGAACTTTCCAGAAAGACGGATAGATCCACACCATGTAAATCGTCACTGCCTCCGTGCGTCCACTCCAGAAGCAATACAGATGTTCCAGAAAAATCGGTTTCTTCCGATGAAATCTCGCCATCTTCCCGTCCCATATGCCGCAATGTGATCGTATCTTTTCCCTCATGAAATGCCGCAAGCACTTCATTGATCCGGTCGAAGTCAATCTCTTTCTTTGTTCCGAGATATCCACGCAGTCCATCTTCCCCCGTTTCTTTATACACACGCATCCGTTCTTCATCATTGCGTTTTGGAATCCGGTGTGGATAATCATCGCCCGAGAGCAGATAACAACCAGTTCCGTCATTTAAAAAGTACTGCTGCAATGCCGTTGCGAGTGTTGTTTTTCCGGAACCGGAACCACCGTAAAGGCTGATGACCACTCGATTTTTGGCATTCCTGTCACACCATTTCTGCACTTTTTCATATAATGTTCCAGCCTCTTTCAGCTCTGTAAGAGAAAACTGATATGCCTCATATTCTCCGGTAAACGGCGGAAGCGGAATTCCCGCATGCATCAGTGCTGCACCGGAATACTGCCTGCCGCTCTGTTCTTCCAGATACACGGCATCCGGTTTTAACCCACGCAGGCGGACATAAACGGTCGCCTGATTTGCCTCTGCCATAAGACGCACTACGCTTACCAGTGCATGATCCTGTTGCTCTGAGACGGACATCCATGCCGCAATTTCATCCGTAAACGGATCCGACAGCCGCCAGTACGTTCCCTCGTTAATGAGCGTTTCATACTTCTTGTACGTTTTGATCTGCTCCCGGATCTGCTGTTTTTCCTCATCCGATAAAAGCGCCGGGTTTAATTCGTAACCGAAAGTTCCCGCCATCGCCGTCACCCCACGGGTATGGAAACTTGTCACCCGTCCGGTCTGGTGATTTGGCACCGCTGAAACATGCGCCCCCATCGCGGAAACCGGATAGAAAAACGAAGTTCCGTACTGGATTCTTGTGCGGTTGATCGCATCGGTATTGTCGCTGCACCAGATCTGTGGGGAATAATAAAGCATTCCCGCGTCAAACCTGCCGCCGCCACCGCTGCATCCCTCCAGCAGAAGATCCGGATAGCGGCTGCACAGGTGTTCCAGAAAATCATAGACACCAAGCACATAATCATAGGAAAGATTTCCGGCATAAACATCTGCCATGCTGCGGTTCATATCCCACTTGACATAATCAATTTTTCCCTGATCGAGCACGGCACAGATCTGGTCAAATACACAGTCGCGCACTTCTTTTCTGGAAAAATCAAGCAGTAGCTGGTTTCTCGAGCGCACCGGCTTTTTCCCCGGAATCCGGATCGCCCAGTCCGGATGCGCCCGGTACAGATCACTGTCTTCATTGACCATCTCCGGCTCAATCCAGATGCCAAATTTCACGCCCTGCTCATGCACACGGGTAATAAGATCTGCCAGACTGCCACCTAGTTTCGTTTCATTGACCCACCAGTCCCCAAGGGAAGAATTGTCATCGTTTCTTTTCCCGAACCAGCCGTCATCCATCACTACCATATCAATTCCAAGGGAAGCGGCTTCTTTTGCCAGATCCACAATCGTATCTCCCGTAAAATCAAAATAGGCTGCCTCCCAGCTGTTGATCAGCACCGGACGCTGCATATGGACATATTTGCTGCGGCACACATGGTTGCGGATGCAGTTATGATACTGCTGCGACAAAGCAGACAATCCATCTGCCGAATAGGATAAAATGACTTCCGGCACCGTAAAGGTTTCTCCAGCCGCGAGCGGGTAGGAAAACAGTTCTTCATTTAAACCGAGAAGCAGGCGCGTCTGGTTGAACTGATCTTTTTCTGCCTCACAGGAGAAATTTCCGCTGTATACAAACAGCATTCCATAGCAGATGCCTGCGGTCTCTGTTGTTCCTTTTTCTGCCAAAATCACTGCCGGATTATACTGATGGCTGGACGTTCCCCTGCGGCTGCCAAACGCAATGGTTCCATGCCCCAGCGACGTACGCTCCAGATTGCGCTCCATGGCATGCTTTCCATAAAACCGCAGGACATCAAAATCTCCCTGTACAAAATCCAGACAGGCTGCCGCTGCCTTTTCGATCGTAATCTGTCCGGTTCCCGTATTTTTAATCCGTACACTCCTTGTAATGACATCGGTTTCTTCTAAAACGCCATACAGCAGATGCACTTCAACCTGTGCGTTTTCATCTGCAAGGACTATTTCCAGTGTCTGTGCTTCGTTTTCATCTGCCCAGACAGCCGGAAGTCCCTGTAACTGATACTTGCCGCTTCGGATCTCATAGCTCTTAAAAAGCAGATCCGCACTTTCCACCCCTTTTTCATTTTTGATATTCAGCGCGATATTGCGGTAATCCCCAGTGCCAAGGGACGGATATTCCTGTGGCAGCGCATCCAGCGAATAGGTGCGGTCCATACCGGCTGCATAAGGATTTCCGGAAAATCCGCGGTCTGCATAGGTTAAGACATAATCCATGGAACTGTTTGTTTTTTCCCCGTAGTACAGATGCAGCAGATATCCCAGTGGATCGACCTGCATCTGATAAGTTGTATGCGCTGTATGCAGGGTAAAGATTTTTTTATTTGGATGATATATAATTGCCATAGAAGCCACCTCGTTTTATTTTTTATCCTTTGACTGCGCCGTTTGCCACACCATTCAAAATCTGTTTCTGGCAGATCATATAAAAGATCAGGATCGGGATCAGTGCCAGAATATAGGAGGCAAACGCCAGATTGTAATTGGTTCCAAACTGTGTCTGGAAGTTAAGCTGTGCAAGCGGCAGCGTATTCTGTCCGGTTCCGGACATGATCACAAGCGGTGTCATAACATCGTTCCATGTTCCAAGGGCTGTCAGAATCGCAACCGTCGCATGCATCGGTTTCATCATCGGGAATACCACTCTCCAGTAAGTCGTCCAGGTACTTGCCCCATCAATATCTGCTGCTTCTTCGAGTGCTTCCGGAATATTTTTTAAATATCCACTGTAAAGCAGGACATTCATTGGCATGTAAAATACCAGATACAACACGATGACACCGGCACGGTTTCCAAGTCCCATGTGTGCCGTCTGTTTTACCAGAGGCATCATTAAGATGGAAAATGGAACAAACATACCACTGACAATATACAGATAGATAAAACGGAAACTTTTTCTTCTTGCCATGCCCCGCCCGATCACATAGCCTGCAATCGAGTGGATCAGAATTGCCAGTACGATCGTTACCAGAGTGATCAGTAAACTGTTTCCAAGAGAACGCCAGAAATCGGTCACTTCCATTGCCTGACGGAAGTTTTCAAAACTCCATTGTTTCGGGAAAGAAAGTGCACCCGCCACATCGTTTGTCATCTCACTCGGTTTCTTAAATGCAATAATCACTGCCATATACAGTGGGAAAAATACAGTTAATGTCCCCAGAATCAGAACAATTGTAAGTACTAAGTTTGTTTTCTGCTTTTTTTTCATCATAACTGCTCCTCCTTCTTATTCATAACTGTCATCTGGAAAAGTGAAATCGCCACGATCACAATAAAGAATATAACTGCATTTGCACTCTGGAATCCAAACTGTCCG
>ERZ772821.1462-NODE-1462-length-14258-cov-3.639513_pt1 | contig 14258 bp, 10 predicted proteins | sample MGYA00580859_ERZ772821 | MGnify/ENA primary metagenome ERZ772821 (study PRJEB29015, sample SAMEA2737674) | human gut metagenome | biome: human gut; feature: human-associated habitat; material: faeces | place: China | collected 2012 ...
CGCACGAAACGCCCACTGGGCGTTTCGGCTCGTGCGGATACTGCGCGCGAACCCCCCGGCCAACCAAACGCCTACATTTTTATGTGTTGCGGCTCTTGCTAACCTGATTGTGCGTTTGCATCCATTCCGTGGATTAGGAGAAGGGCTACTTGTAGTCGGCGGGGTTCTTTGCGGCGCTGCCGGTGGTTTTTTTGGCGCTTTTGATTTCGTGGCCGAAGCGGATGGCGGTTTCGCCGAAGCGGTCTTTTAGTTTGTCGGTGGCTTTCAGGAGCTTCGTGCGCTTTTCCTCTGACAGCTTTGAATGATCCGCTGTGGGTGCGTCTTCGGGCAGTTCGAACAGGTGCTCCTGGGTCGCGGGTTCCCGTTCGAAGCCGGAGATGGCGACGCCTACGAGGCGGACGGGGATGCCGGGGCGCCAGATCTCGTCGAGGAGATCGAAAAGGAGGGGCGTGAACGCGAGGTCGTCGTCGGTCTCGGCGTCGAGGCGGCGCTGGGCCGAGCGTACGGAGCGGTCGTCGAACCTGAGCTTCAACGTGAGCGTGTGGCCGGCGAGGGCCTTGCGGCGCAACCTCCTGCCAACCTTGGCGGCCATCGCACTGATCGCCGCCTCGATATCGTCCCGCTCGACGAGGTCTACCGCGAAACTCGTCTCGTTGGAGACGGACTTCACCTCGTCGTCCTCTTCCACCGGGGCATCGTCGCCGCCCGATGCGCGGATATGCATGGTGCGGCCGTTCTTGCCGAACAGCCTCACGAGGCGCTCCTCGCCCGCGTCCGCAAGATCCCCCAGCGTCTCGATGCCAGCCGACTTGAGCTTGCGCTCGGCCGCGGCGCCGATGCCGCTGAGGGTCCTTACCGGAAGCGGCGAGAGGAACTCGCGTTCCGTTCCGGGGAAGACGGCCGTCAAGCCCCGCGGCTTGTCCATGTCGGAAGCGATCTTCGCAACGGTCTTAGACGTGCCGACGCCGACCGAGCACGTGACGCCGAGCTCCTCGACGCGGCGCTGGATGCGCTGGGCTACCAGGATCGGATGCTCGCGGTTGACCTCGTTGGGGGTGACGTCCAAAAACGCCTCGTCGATGCTCACCTGCTGGACGAACGGCGTCTCCTCGTGGAGGATAGCCATGATGGCGTTGGACATCTCGCGGTAGCGATCGAAACGGCCTTTCGTCCAGATCGCGTCGGGGCAGAGGCGCTTCGCCTGCGACGAGGGCATGGCTGAGTGAACCCCGTATTGGCGCGCCTCGTAGGAGGCGGTGGACACAACTCCCCTCTTGTCGGGATCACCGCCCACGATCACGGGCTTGCCGCGCCAGCCGGGGTGGTCGAGCTGCTCAACCGACGCGAAGAACGCGTCAAGATCGACGAGCAGGATCGCCCTGCCCTCCCATGTGGGCAGAAGCGCCTCGCCGGCGGGCGCGCCGTCCTGCGGCTGCGCGGAGATGTCATCGAAATCAGCCATGGGGCAAGTCTACCATGGGCGCACATCCGATTAGAGGCTATACTGGTAGGCGCTGCGCCTCGGCGCGGCGAGTAATTCCACCCGATCGAAAGAGATCCAGGCATGAGCATCGACAGCTTTGAGGCAAGCCGCAAGCGCTCCGACGAGATCATCGCGGATTTGCCCGTCCATCCCGATAAGTACCTTATGCTGACGGGCGACCGTCCCACCGGCAGGCTCCACATGGGCCACTACTTCGGCACCATCAAGGAGCGCGTGGCCCTGCAGGACATGGGCATCACCACGCGCATCGTCATCGCCGACTACCAGGTGATCACCGACCGCGACACCACCGAGCACATCCAGGACAACGTGTACAACATGGTCATGGACTACCTGGCCTGTGGGATCGACCCGAAAAAGACCATCATCTTCACCCATTCGGCCATCCCCGCGCTCAACCAGCTCATGCTGCCGTTCCTGTCGCTGGTCTCCGAAGCCGAGCTCCAGCGCAACCCCACGGTCAAATCCGAGATGGAGGCCTCCGGCCATGCCCTGACCGGCCTTCTGCTCACCTATCCCGTTCATCAGGCATGCGACATCCTGTTCTGCAAGGGCAACATCGTCCCCGTCGGCAAGGATCAGCTGCCTCATATCGAGCAGACGCGCCAGATCGCCCGCCGCTTCAACGAGCGCTACGCGCACGTGTTCCCCGAGCCCGAGGGCGTGCTGAACAGCGCGCCGGAGATTCCCGGCCTCGACGGCCGCAAGATGTCCAAGAGCTACGGCAACGCGATCAGCCTCTGCCTCACCGAGGAGGAGACGGCCAAGCTCATCAAGAAGTCCAAGACCGACTCCGAGCGCACGATCACGTTCGACAAGGAGAACCGCCCCGGCGTCTCCGCCCTGCTCACGACCGCAGCGCTGTGCACCGGCCGCTCCGAGGTCGAGATCGCCGAAGAGATCGGCGACGCGGGCGCCGGCGCGCTCAAGAAATACGTGACCGAGAGCGTCAACGGCTACCTCGCCCCCATCCGCGAGCGCCGTCGCGGGTTCGAGAAGGACCTCGACTACATCAAGGACATCCTGCATGACGGCAACCGCCGCGCCAACGAGATCGCCAACGCCACCCTCGACGAGGTGCGCGAGGCGATGGGCATGGTGTACTAGCGCACAGCCGCACTCCCAACCCAGCTGCGCAAGGCGCTTTGCGTAGCTGGGCCCCAATCCCCAACGCATAGCATATCCCCTCGTTTGATGGACATATCGCGAGGGGATATACTGTTTTTGGATTCAAAGAAACATTGCTCACGGCGCCGGACGCCCTCCCGCTTCGGAAGGCAACGCGCTATTCATCCGGCAAGAGCGTTTCCCAACCGTCGCTTAGATCCATGCAGTTCGCAGCGCAAAGCCGAGCCGGCGCTTCGCTGCGGAGGGGGGCGAGCATAGCATATGAAGATATCCCAGCTGGAGTATTTCGTGGAAGCGGCTCGAACCACGAACTACACCAAGGCGGCCCAGAACCTTTATACAAGCAGGCAGAACGTATCCCATGCGGTCAAAGCGCTGGAGGAGGAACTAGGAACCAAGCTGTTTTGCCAGACGAGCAACTCTCTCTCGCTCACGCGAGACGGCCGCCGTGCGGTTCGCTACGCCGAAGCCGTGCTCGACGACGTGGCGGAATTCAAAAGCGCGTTCCAGCCTACGGGAAACCCCGGCACCAACCTGTTCATACTCCTCGGCACCAACATCCTGACGTATACCCGCTACGACATCCCGCACGCACTTCGCGAAATCGGGATGACCGAATACACGCTGGGCGAGCTCGATTGCGACGACTGCTACGAGAAGGTCGTCGAAGGCGAAGCGGACATCGCCTTCATCGCATGCATGCCAAGGTCGTTTCCCGGCTGCGACGAAATCCTCATCCACGAAGACTACCTCTACCTGCTTGTGAACGCCGAATCCGACCTTGCCGGAAAAAGCGGGTTGACGGCGGATGACCTGATCGGAAACACGCTGATGGCCCCTCCGGGTTTCGAGTTCCAGATGGCTCCGCTTGTAAGCGCGCTCCACATGAAGCTGGCGCCCAAAGGGACCATCACCCCCATCTCGAGCTTCGATTACGTGGAGCGCGCAATCAGAGAGCAGGGGTTCATAGGGATCGCTTCGTCGGCGATCAAGGACTCTTTGCCTGAAGGACTGGCAATCAGGCCGTTGCTGGACCAAGGCATGAGAATGGGGCTCAGGGCGTTGTGCCGAAACGATTCTCCGCGGCGAAAACTGTGCAGGTCGATCATCGCCCGCACATCCGCGAGCATTCGCAACGCATAAGGTCCCAAACTTCGCGACCCCTCCCCTCTTCCTGCTTGTGCGCCATGATTTAGGTTCACCAGAGCAAATAAAACAACACCGTTCTCCCCTTTCGCCGTTTCCATAATGGCTCTCATACACCGCAAGCGAAATCGGTCGCATGCGGATGCAGGAGAGGAGAGGGACATGACGGAATGGAAAAGAGAAGTCGGCGACGAGACCGTCTACCGCACGTGCGCATGGTCGCCGCCAGGATGCCATCCAGTCGGCTGCGGTCTCCAGGTGCATGTCAAAGACGGGAAAGTGACCAAGGTCGAAGGCGATCCTGAGCACCCGATCACCAAAGGAGCGCTTTGCCCCCGTTGTTTGGCGATGAAGGAATACCTTTACCACCCCGACCGCATCATCTATCCCATGAAGCGAGCAAAAGAGGATCGCGGCAAAGACAAGTGGGAACGCATCTCCTGGGAAGAAGCCATTGGAATCGTGGCCGACAACGCCAAGAAGGTCATCGAGGAGCATGGCGCTGAGGCAATCATGGTCTTCGGGGGGACTGGTCGCGAAGGCAACAGCTACTACCGTCCGCTAGCTAATCTCGTTTACGGCTCACCGAACTCATGCTACGCGCAATCCGGCTGGTCCTGCTACGGCCCCCGCGTCGCCGTGACGGGGTTCCTGCTCGGCGGCGGCTACCCCGAAATCGACTACGCGCAAAAATTCCCCGATCGCTACGATCACCCCGGTTGGAAGGCTCCCGAAGTCATCCTCGCATGGGGCAAAGCGCCTCTCGAATCGAACGCCGACGGGTTGTGGGGCCATGCGTTCATCGATCTCATGAAAGACTTCGGCACGAAGCTGATCATCGTCGATCCGCGCATCACATGGCTCGGGACGCGCGCCGAAGTGGTGCTGCAGGTACGGCCCGGTACCGACACCGCGCTAGCCATGGCGTTTTTGAACGTGATCATAAGCGAAGAGCTCTACGACAAGGAGTTCGTGGAGAAATGGACCTACGGCTTCGATGAGCTCAAAGAGCGTGTTGCCACCATGCCGCCATCCAGGGCGGCCGAGATCTGCGGCGTCCCCGAAGAAGACATCGTCAAGGCCGCCCGCTTGTACGGCAACGCGAAGCCGAGCTCGCTATCATGGGGATTGGCGGTTGACCAGAACCCCAACGGTGTGCAGCTTGGGCAATGCCTGTGCGCGCTGATGGCCATCACCGGCTTTCTCGACGCGCCGGGCGGCACGACGCTCGGTTCCATCGAGAACTTCCCGAACGCGGCTGCAGACCCTGCCCAAGAGGCGATTAAGCACGGGTTCATGACCGAAGAGACATGGAACAAGCGCATCGGCCTTCACGAGTTCCCTGCAGTATGCAACATCATACCTACGGTGCATCCGGATGCCATGCTGGACACGCTTGAGACCGGCGAGCCCTATCGCATCCACATGGCTCACGTCGCTTCGTCCAACCCCGCCGGCGCCGCCATCAGCTCGAGCCCGCAACGCTGGTACGAAGCGCTCAAGAAGCTGGACTTCAACGTGGTCACCGATCTGTTCATGACGCCCACCGCCATGGCCTGCTGTGACGTGTTCCTGCCTCTGGCGTCCTGCGTGGAGCATGACGCAGTCGTTGCAACCCATTACGGCTGGAACACTTCGTTCTACGGCGCGGTTAACAAGCTCGTCGATGTGGGCGAGACCAAAAGCGAGTCCGAGATCATGGTGCTCATCGGCAAGCAGCTTTACCCGCAGTTCTGGAACCAGTTTGAAAACGGCGTCGATTTCGACACGTGGTACGGCCTTCGGTTCGGCTACACCCCTGAAGAGATCCGCGAGAAGGTGACGGTGATGACCGAGGAGCCCTACTACAAGTACGAAAAAGGGCTCATCCGCAAAGACCGTGAACCGGGGTTCGACACCATGACCGGCCGCGTCGAATTCTACGGCAACGCCTACGAGTACTTCGGTGACGACCCGCTGCCTTACTACAAGGAACCGCCTTACGGGCCCGAATCAACCCCGGAGCTCATGGAAGAGTTCCCCTTCATCCTGACTACGGGTGCCCGCAACTACGCGTCGTTCCATTCGGAGCATCGACAGATCAAGAGCCTGCGCCAGATCGCCCCGTATCCGCAGCTGGACATGCATCCCGAAGATGCGGCCGCGCTCGGTTTGAAAGATGACGAATGGGTGTGGATCGAATCGCCCTTCGGGCGCTGCCAGCAGAAGCTGCACATCACGCCCACCATCAAGAAAGGCGTCGTGCACGCTATGCACGGCTGGTGGTACCCCGAGCAAGAGGGGGAAGAGCCCAACCTCTTCGGCAACTGGAAGTCCAACATCAACGTGACGATGCCGCATAAAGTCAACGGGAAGCTCGGCTTTGGCGACTGCTTCAAGAACATGATCTGCAAGGTCTACCCCGGTGAGGGCATCGTGGAAGCAGAGAGGTGCTAGAAATGGCCAAAAACGCGCTCTACATCAACTACGAGTACTGCTCCGGGTGCCACAGCTGCGAACTTGCATGCCGAAACGAGCTGGGGCTCGGCATCGACGAATGGGGCATCAAGGTTTTGGAGGACGGCCCGCGTCAATTCGACGACGGGGAATGGCAGTGGGACTACATCATCCACCCCTCTTCCAAGTGCGACCTGTGCGAGGGGCGCACCTCCCAAGGGCTCCCACCCGCCTGCGTGATGCATTGCCAGGCAAAAGTCCTCTCGTACGGAACGCCCGAGGAATGCGCGGCGATGCTGGCCAAGAAGGGTTCCAAAGCAGCGATCTTCATGCCCTAACCCAAAAGCACAGCGGAGACGTGGCAAAACGCTCTCGCACCAGCCTGCGTCCTTGCCCGCCTCATGGACGCAGGCTGCACATGATGGAGGTTTCACATGGCGTGCCCGGTATGCATGCAATGCGGATCGTGCGGGAAGAAGATCACCAGGAAGAAAAGATGGACACGGGGGATGTGCCCGATCTGCGGATCTCGGAATCCCTCAGGCCGCCCCGTATGCCCAGCATGCGGGGCGACGATCCCCTCGCCACCTGGCCTGACAAGAAACGAGGAAGCATCCGAGAAACACAAACGAACGAAACGAGACGACTAAGCAACCGAATGGGGGCAAAAATGGACAAGCAGTTCGAACATGAATGGAAGACGGAGCAGCCAGACGGCTCCACGATTTTCCGCACCTGCGCATGGTCTCCTCCGGGATGCCATCCCACAAGCTGCGGCGTAGAGATTACCGTCAAAGACGGCAAGATAACCCATGTGGAAGGCGACGAGAGCCAGCCCATCACCAACGGCAGGCTGTGCCCAAGATGCTTGGCGCTGAAAGACTACACCTACCACCCCGACCGCATCGTGCATCCCATGAAGCGCGATCCCAAATATCGAGGCCAAGCTGACAAATGGGTGCAGACCACGTGGGACGAGGCTTTCGACACCATCTGCGAAAAGGTGGAAGAGATCAAGCGGAAGTACGGCGCGGAGTCCATTGCGGTTTACGGCGGCACGGGACGCGAGGCTTCGATGTTCTATTGGCCCCTGGCCTACTCGGTGCTGGGAACGCCGAACGTCGTGTACCCCCTGTCGGGCGTTTCCTGCTACGGACCACGCCAGATGACCGCAGCGTTTATCCTAGGAGCCGGCTATCCCGAGATCGACTACGCCGCTTTCTGGCCTGAGCGCTGGGAGCATCCGGAATACGAGTTGCCCAAATACGTGGTCTGCTGGGGAAAGATGCCCCTTTACTCCAACGGCGACGGCCTTTTCGGCCATGCCCTCATCGACATGATGAAGCTGGGAACCCGGTTCATCTGCATAGACCCGCGCGTCACGTGGCTTGGGGCGCAGCCTGGAAACATCACCGTGCAGCTGCGCGCCGGCACCGACACGGCCCTGGCCCTTGCCATCATAGACACGATCATCAAAGAGGACCTGTACGATCACGATTTCGTCAATCGCTGGTGCTACGGCTTTGACGAGCTGAAGGACCGGGCATCGGAGTACCCTGCCGAGAAGGTGGCTGATATCTGCAACGTGGACGCCGAGCTCATCCGCATCGTTGCGCGCCTGGTGTCGGTCAACCATCCCGTCTCGTATGCGTGGGGCCTTGCCGTTGACCAAAACCCCAACGGCACCATGGCCGGCCAGGCCATTCTCAGCATCGCCGCAATCACGGGCAACATCGACGTCCCCGGCGGCATGACCCTGGGCTCCCCGCTCACCCAGATGGGCGGCTGGAGCGGCGACTCCATGAAGTATTTGCCCCAAGAGCTTGTGGACAAGAAGCTGGGCAACAAGACCTACCCCGCCTTCCATGGTCCCAACGCCACCTGCCAATCTGACGAGATCCTTGACACGCTGGAAAGCGGAAAGCCCTACGAACTACACATGGCGTGGATCAACAGCACGAACTTCCTTTCACCTACATGCTCGGCGCAACCTGAACGCTGGTACAACGCGTTGAAGGACATGGACTTCACCGTCGCCCAAGACACGTTCATGAATCCAACGATACAAGGCCTTGCTGACTACTTCTTGCCTTTGCCCACCTATGCCGAGCATGATGGTCTGGTTGTTCCCTACTACGGAGCGAACAACGTATGGACCGCGTGCATGGCCAAGGCAGTGGACCAGCCCGACACAAAATCGGATCTTGAGGTCTGCCTCGAACTTGGCAAACGGCTTTGCCCGCAAGCGTGGGGAAAATACGGCAGCACCGAGGAGTGGCTCGACGAACAGCTCATGGACGCCTATGGAATAACATGGAAAGAGTTCCGTGAGATGGGCATGTATTTCCCCGGCAACGAATACCGCAAATACGAGAAAGGGCTGCTGCGCCCCGACGGCGCGCCGGGATTCAACACGGTGACGGGCAGAATCGAGCTGTACTGCGCCGCCTACGCCGCATGGGGTCTGGATCCGCTGCCGAACTACGAGGAGCCCCGCTTCGAAAGCGTGGCCCGACCCGACTTGGCGGAAAAGTACCCGCTTATCATCACCTCCGGCGCGCGCACTCCGCTGTTTTTCCACAGCGAATTGCGCCAGATCGACGTGCTACGCAGCAAAAACCCCGATCCCATCATCGAGATCAACCCAGAGACGGCCAAAGCGCGCGGCATCCATGAAGGCGACTACGTCCAGGCGTACAACATGTTCGGTCACGCTAACGGCCGTGCGAAGCTCACTGAGACCATCGAAGAGAACACGACGCATATGCAGCATGGGTGGTGGTTCCCTGAGGACGACCCGAACTACCCCAACCTCTACGGCGTGTTCAAGTCGAATTTCAACAACCTCATGCCCCATGAGTGCATCGGGCAGCTCGGCTTCGGCGCGCCCTACAAGTCAATGATCTGCGAGATTCGAAAGGTCGACAGACTCGATGCCGAAGGACCCGCAGTCGAAGACCCTCTGAACATGTCAAAAACCAAGGGCAACGGCATGGCCGAAGGCTATTTCTGCACAGAGAAGAAAGCGGTGTAACCATGACGAAGTACGACGACTACGGTCTTTTGATCGACTACAAGTACTGCACCAACTGCCAATCCTGCGTCGTCGCTTGCCAAGAAGAACACGGCCTCGGCTCCGAGGAATTCGGCATCAAGGTGTTTGAGTCCAAGCCGACGCGCAAGCCTGGCGAAAAGATCGACGATGCGTGGGATTGGGCCTACCTGCCCATGCCCACGTGGCGTTGCGACCTGTGCGCCGAAAGGCTTGATGCGGGCAAAAAGCCCATGTGCGTCAAGCACTGCCTGGCAGCCTGCATGGACTACGGCCCCATGGAGGAGCTGGCTGCGAAAGCGATGAGCTTGGGCGGCAAGGTCGTGATATACAGACCCATGGGCGAGAGCCTGAAAAACATCGGCACCATCGGCCCTGAGACGCTGACCGGAAGCGACTACGATCCAGCCATCTATCATCGCGAATACGATGAGACGACCGGGACCTATCTGGAAGAAGACGACTGGGAAAGCAAAACCTACCGCATCGTCATCGATCCGGACAACATCACCCTAGACGCCTTCGTCGCCCTGTCTATGGAAGATCGCATCGAGTTTTTGAGAGGCGAGGTGGTTCGGGGCAAGACCCCGGAGCAGGTTCTTGACGAACTGGGCATCACCATGGCGGAGCTGTCGAACTACGATTGCGTTTTCATAGGACGACAGGCGCGGGAGATTCCGAAGAAGAACACGATTTAGCTTGATGGAGCTTGGACCGCCGCCGCATGCACGCAAACGCATGCGGCGGTGCGTTTTTGATCGGATCCGGCAACTCCCCTGCGTAGGAGCAAAGGAAAGTGAAGGCATATGGCCTACGAAGGAAACATATATCGACCGCCCAGCGAAGCGCGCAGCTTCGTTTTGCAATGCACGGTGGGATGCTCCCACAACGCATGCACGTTTTGCGGCATGTTCAAAGACAAGAGGTTCCGCATAAAGGAAACCGATGAGATCTTAAGCGACATCGATGAAGCCGCGCGACGCCTGCCAAACGTCCGCAACGTCTTTTTGGCGGATGGCGATGCTATCGCACTGCCGCTAGAGCAGCTGCTTGCAATCATCAAGCACTTGAGATCGAGCTTTTCCCAGCTTGAATCCATATCAACCTACGCCGGCCCCAAAAGCACGCTTGCAAAGTCGCCCGAAGAGCTAAAGCTGCTTCACCAGGCAGGAATCACCAAAGCCTATCTAGGAGTGGAAAGCGGCGATGACAAAGTCCTGCACGACACCTGTAAAGGGGTTGACGCGGCTCAAATGGAACAAGCGGGCAAAAGGCTTGTAGAAGCAGGTATCGAGCTGTGCGCAATCATCCTCGTTGGCTTGGCGGGGAAAGAACGATCCCTTGAAAACGCCCGCGCAACCGCTCGCATCATAAATCGCATTCAACCATCGGAGCTCAGCGCTATGACCTACACGCCGGTTCCCGGAACCAAAATGTTCGCTCAGATAGAAGACGGAGAGTTCGCGCTCCTTGATGACAAGGGCGTCCTCATCGAGACCCGCGAGCTCGTTTCAAACCTCAAGGTAGACGGTCTTCGGTTCGTAAGCAACCATGTATCCAACCCGGTTGCTGCGATATGCATCCTTCCCGAGCAGAAAGACCAGCTGATTTCATCGCTTGACGCAACGATCCAGAAAACGCCCGAAGGGGCGAGAAGAGGCGTGGATGCCCTGTAACCGCTTGATCAAAAGCGCGTCCTTTCCTCGCTCCGCGGCCGAGCTGAGTTTCAAGATGTAACACGCTCGAAAAAATAGAGTCTTGCGCACACTCGCGATATCTGTATAATTATCACTTGCGCGCTTCAAAGACGCGTTACATTCCTCGGTAGCTCAACGGCAGAGCATCCGGCTGTTAACCGGAGGGTTGTAGGTTCGAATCCTACCCGGGGAGCCATGAATTCGAAAGCCCGCGCAAGCGGGCTTTTTCGTAGTCGGGCCTGTAGCTCAACGGTGGAGCAGGGGACTCATAATCCTTTGGTTGTCGGTTCGAATCCGGCCGGGCCCACCACTTCCCTTCTGCTCTCATTTCGGTTCCTTGCGAACCCGCGCTTCGCAGTTCGCATCGCCATCTCCGAAGATTGCAATTAAGGATCGTATCCATAGACTATGTCCAATAAGTACTAGACATAATCTATTACCCCAGGTGAAATGGCGATTCTGTGCCGTTGACCGACAATTAAGGTCAAAGGCTTGCAGCTTAAACCGAATACGAGTAGATTAGGCGCCGTTGTTTTTCACATCGACAAGAGGAGGAATCGATATGTGCTTTCGTCCTGCTGACGCTGGTGGCGGAGCCCACAAGTGCCCCGAGTGCGGTAAGACCATCCAGGCCATGGGCGGCATGAAGCTGACCAAGTGCCCGTTCTGCAAGTGCGACCTGACGCCGTACATCAACGGCGAGAAGCCGATCCCCGGTGCTCCCGCCGCTCCTGGCGCTCCGGCGGCCCCCGGCGCTCCCGCTGCTCCCGGTGCCCCCAAGCCCCCGACCGCGTAAGTCGATTGCACCTTCGAAAGCCCCGTCCCGCACGGGGCTTTCTGCTTATTGAGAGTGCTTACGAAAAAGGAGACAGCCACCTCATCGCACCTGAAAGCGATGAGACGGCTGTCTCCTTTTCATGCACAGGAACGGCAGTCCGCTCTGCATCCTATCGCGCGCGACGCACCAAGTAGCAGTGGTGGATCTTGGGGTTGCGCTCGAAGTCGTGCGGGATGGTCTCGGCGGTGATGTCCTCGATTTCGACGCCGTACTTCTCCAGCGTCTCGAGATCGGGTTTGAACGAGCGCAGGTTGCAGCTGAACACGGCGACGCCCTCCTCGGAAAGAAGGCGGGACACCCCGATGAGCAGCTCCGCGTGGTCGCGTTGCACGTCCCAGGTGCGTTTGCCCATGCTCTTGGAGTTCGAGAACGTCGGCGGATCCACGAAGACGAGATCGAAGCGCATGCCCGCGCGACGAGCCTGCGACACCCACGTCACGGCATCGACGCGCTCGAAGCGGTCCTCGGGGCCGTCGAAACCGTTGAGCGTCATATTGCGCCGCGCCCAATCAAGGTACGTCTGGGAGAGATCGACCGTGAGCGTGCTCCTCGCGCCGCCAGCGGCCGCGTGCACCGATGCGGAGCCCGTGTACGCGAACAGGTTGAGGAACCGCGCGCCGTCGGCCATGCTCCCGACGAGAATGCGGGTGTCGCGGTGGTCGAGGAACAAGCCTGTGTCGAGGTAGCCGTTCAGATCGACCTCGAAGGCAAGCCCGTACTCCTCCACCTCGACGATGAAGGGTTCCCTGCCCTCCGATCGGTACTGGCCGCCGCCCTTCTCGCGCTTGCGCACCTTGCTGAAGGCATGCGCGGGCTTCACGCCGCAAACCACAGGCGAAATAGCGAGCACGTCCTCGAAACGACGCTGCGCGCGATCCGGATCGACCGAAGCCGGGGCTGCGTACTCCGCGATATGAAGGAACGTGCCCTCCTCGCCCTCATGGACACCCGTGTAGACATCGATGGCGACGGAGAAGTCGGGCAGGTCGGCATCGTAGATACGGTAGCAGGAGATCTCGTTGCGCGCGGCCCACTTCCTGCGCTCCTTGAAGTTCTTGCGCAGACGCGCGGCGAACTGATCGGCATGCTCGTCGAGCACAGGGACCTCGATATCGGGCCCCCCAGCGCTGTCGGGGAGCGAGATGAGCCGATAGGAGCATCCCTCGACGGCCCGCGCATGGGCCTGCGCGGCTTCCGCATTGGCGAGGTGCGCAGGCGTCTCGAATAGTCCCCGGCCGATCACAAGCGAGACCGTCGCCTTCGCACCGCGCACGATGATCTCGATGCGGACATCCGCCGCATGCGCATCCACGTCCGGGCGCGTGCCGCGCGCGTCGCGAACGGCATCGACGATCGCGTCTTTGGCTTTCAGCGCGATGAACTTGGTGTTGCGCAGCTGCTCGTTGCCGCCCTTGGCGCGCACCGAGAACGTCGCCCCCTCCTTGATGAGCGAGGCCCACGGAAAGGCGCGCATGCCACGGTAGAGCGCGTCATCGTCGGACGCGTCGATGCGCCCGAGCACCATGGTCAGCCGCGAGACGAACCGCGATTTCAAACAGGCCGCGAGGACGCCCTTGCGCTCGACGAAGAAGGCGACGCCGCCGGTCAGGGGCCTCACGCGCCGCGCGCCCGCCGTGCGCAGGTCCTCTGCGACAAGCTGCTCCATGCCCGCGAGGCAGCTGGCGAAGAACTCGCGCTCATCCGATCTATCCATGTCGCTCCTTACCGCGTCCCGCACACCCACCATGCTCCCACATCAGCGAGAAGGGCCCCGGCACCGACCTCGTAGCCTCGCGGGGCGCAACGCATACACGCTCCCCGCGATCGCCGCGAGATCCGGCGCCAGGGCCCTTCGCAACGTTCGCTCGTATCGCCAGCCCAAAAGGCGGCGAAACCCTAGTCGTCCAGGAAGTCCTTGAGCTTGGAGGACTTGGACGGGTGGCGCAGCTTGGCGAGCGTCTTGCTCTCGATCTGGCGGATCCGCTCGCGCGTGACGCCGAACTCGCGCCCGACCTCCTCGAGCGTGCGCTGATGGCCATCCTCGAGGCCGAAGCGCAGGCTGATGACCTTGCGCTCGCGCTCGGCCAGCCCATCGAGCACCTTGCCGAGCAGCTCCTGCAGCATGCTGAAGCTCGCCGCGTCGGGAGGCACGACGGCGGAGTCGTCCTCGATGAAGTCGCCGAGCTGGCTGTCCTCCTCCTCGCCGATCGGCGTCTCGAGGCTGACAGGCTCCTGGCTGATCTTCTGGATCTCGCGGACGCGCTCGGCCGACAGTCCCATCTGCTCGCCGATCTCCTCGGGCGTTGGCTCGCGGCCCTTCTCCTGGAGCAGCTGGCGCTGGATGCGCACGAGCTTGTTGATCGTCTCGACCATGTGCACCGGGATGCGGATGGTGCGGGCCTGATCCGCAATGGCGCGGGTGATGGCCTGACGGATCCACCAGGTTGCATAGGTGGA